>Ga0209698_10004929_pt1 | contig 14527 bp, 13 predicted proteins | sample LitLauG_LLR_2012_FD_187203 | JGI IMG/M metagenome (GOLD analysis project Ga0209698, IMG submission 187203) | Freshwater sediment microbial communities from Pennsylvania, USA - Little Laurel Run_MetaG_LLR_2012 (SPAdes) (version 2) | ecosystem: Environmental > Aquatic > Freshwater > Creek >...
ATCGTGTTGCTGGTTTGCGAGAGCGTGATGTTCGATCCGGCCATAAGCCCTATCGAACCGGATAGCGTGCTGAACGTAGCGCCTAGCGTGCCACCTCCGCTTGTGCTGGTAAGCATTGACACGATGTTATACCCATCGCCCCCGCCACCACCAGCAGGTACGCTCACGATCAAGCTGCTATTGCTCCACCCCACGCTAGCGATACCAGCGCCGCTTACGTTAAAGCTCGTGGCGTTTATCGTGCTGCTGCTCGATTGCCCCGTGGTGTTGCCCTGGACATACATCCCGAGTGTCTGATTGCTCTGCGCGGCAACGCTAGCACTCACCGTCAGACCAGAACTATTCATGGTCATTGACGCCGAGATGTTCGTCCCGCCGAAGCTGGTATTCGTGCCAGCAATGTTCCCGCTTGCCTGGGTCTGCACCGATTGCGCCGGTACCGAGAACCAGATCGTACTGTTGGACCCCGCCGCAGTGCTTTGTGAAGCGGTGATGTTCCCGCTGGCCGCAAACACGATAGTCCCACTACTTGCAGTACCCGTATTGCCTAGCGTCGTCCCGGTGTTGGATACGCCCATACCCACGCCGGGTTGTACACTCTGCGTAGCATTTATCCAGATAGTCGACTGGCCCGCTGCTGTAGACTGGCTGGCCGTGATCATGTTGCTACCGGCAAACACGATTGTCCCGCTAGCATTCGTACCGGTATTACCCGCTGTGTTGCCGGTGTTGCTGACGCCCAGGCCGTGGCCCGGCACCGTGCTCTGCGCCGGTACCGAGAACCAGATCGTACTGTTGGACCCCGCTGCGGTGCTTTGCGAAGCCGTGATGTTGCCTGACGCAGCAAACACAATGGTACCGCTCGAAGCTGTACCCGTATTTCCCAGAGTGGTACCGGTGTTACTAACACCTATAGCGGCTCCGCCACCACCGCCTGCCGGTGCGCTTATCACCAGAGAACTGTTCGACCAACCCACGCTGATGTTGCCAGACCCCACAACCGACAGGCTACGAGCATCATACGTGCTGCTGCTCGACTGACCCATGGTCTGGGAAGAAGCGTAGATGCCGAGAGTCTGGTTGGTCTGCGTCGGTACCGTGTAGCTAGCAGTGACGACACTGCTGTTGGACATCCCGAAGCTGATGCCGTTGGAATTGCTGAATACTATGGTGCCGCTGGTGCCGGTCTGCGTTCCAGCCGCTATACCGCCCGGGGCTGTGGACTGGCTGTAGCTGGCAGAGAATACGAACCCTTGACCGGTCGTGCTGCTGATGCTGACGTTGTAGCTATTGACAAACTGGATCGACCCACTGGTGTAGGTGGTACCGCCACCGGCAATGCTGCTGATCCCGGTCTGCGCCCCGCCCACCGTTGGGCCGCTGATCCACAGCGTGTTGGGGCCACCAGCAGCCGTAGACTCGCTCACCGTGACGTTATTTGTTCCGGCAAACACCCAGTCAACGCCGGTGCTGATGCCGGTATTGCCCGCCGTATTGCCGGTGTTGCTTGCACCCAGGCCCTTAATGGCGCTCTGGTTGGTTTGCGTTGTACCTGAGATGACCAACGAACTGTTCGACCAGCCAACTGAAATGGCACCGGACCCCACCACGGACAAACTGCGGGCGTCATACGTGCTACTGGAGGACTGCCCCATCGTCTGCGACGAAGCATAAATACCCAGAGTCTGGTTGCTCTGCGTAGGTACCGTGTAGGAGGCTACAACAGATCCGTTGCTAGTATAGAAGCTGGCACCGTTCAGGTTACCGAAAGTAACGGTACTGTACGCGAAACTGCCGTTGCTGCCGCTGATAGCTACCGGCTGTACACTCTGTGCAGGAACACTGAACCAGATGGTGCTGTTGGACCCGGCGGCTGTCGACTGGCTGGCTGTGATGTTTCCACTAGCTGCAAATACGATAGTACCACTAGAGGCTGTACCAGTATTACCCAGAGTGGTACCGGTGTTGGAAACACCAAGGCCCATGCCCGGCTGTACCGTCTGTGCCGGGAAGGACGCCGACGCTACCACCTGCGTGCTGCCGTTCATCGTGAACGACACGTTGTTGCTATTCGAGAAGACAATAGTGCCAGACGTCGCGGTCTGCGTACCAGCGGCGATTGCCCCGGGTGCGGTGGACTGGCTGTAACTAAACGACGCCGTCACTACGCTGCTGTTAGACATCCCGAAGGTAACATTGTTACTGTTCGAGAACACCACAGTGCCGGTGTTGTCAGACTGCGTGCCTGCACTGATAGCAGCACCGCCTCCACCGCCCGCCGTGGGTCCGTAGATGATGATGCTATTGGAGGTCTGCGACAGGGTGATGTTGGACCCGGCGTACAACCCGAGACTGTCAGAAATACTGCTGAATGTTTGCCCACCAGTACCGCCACCATAGGTGCTGGTACCCATGCTGACAATGTTTACCCCGTCGCCCGCCCCGCCCCCGGACGGAACACTGACGATCAGCGTGCCACCCGACATACCAACGGACGCGATACCAGCGCCGCTGATCTGAATGCTGCGGGCGTCCATGGTGCTGCTGGAGGACTGGCCGGTGGTGTTACCGTACTGGTACCATCCCTCGGTCTGGTTGCTCTGCGAAGGCGGTACCGTATAGGACATCACTACGGAGCCGTTGCTGGTATAGAAGCTAGCCCCGTTGGAGTTGCCCAACGACAGCGTAGAGAACACGAACGACCCGTTGGATCCGCTGACTGCTACGGGTTGCACCGTCTGAGCCGGGAAAGACGCACTAGCGGTTAAGGTACTGCCAGCGATACCAAAAGTGATGTTGTTGGCGTTACTGAATGACAGCGACGTCTGCACAGGAACATTAGGGCCGCTAATAGTCACCGTGCTGCCGTTCTGCGACAACGTGATGTTGTTGCCACCGAAGAACTGAACGTCCGTACCAGACAGCGAGCTATTACCGGCGTAGTTACCACCGATGTTCAGGAACTGGATGTGCTGGCTATTCCAATCCGACGGGCGGACAATGTCGGTAGCGTTGGCAGTAACGGTGTTGCCACCGGAGTCAAATACCGTGACTGTCCCGGTGAAATCCGCTATGGTCAGCGTCTTGATGTGACTGACGGACATGGCTATTCGTTCCCGTCGTCAATCGTGTCGATGACTACTTTCCCGCCTTTTTTATCCTTGGTAAGCGTGCGTTTACGGGGCGCTCTGACCGTCTTCTCCAGATTCTGCACCGCGCTGATGACGGCTTGGTGCCCGGCACCACTGGCCTGCGCGGCCTTGGCTACCGTCTGGAGATCCTGCTTATGCTGTCCCAGGGCGTTGGCTACCGTGGACGCAATGGTGGTGGCAAGTTGCTTGTTGGCCTCGGACTGCGACGCCGACATGTCTTGGATATACTTACCAAGCTGCGCCAGCGCAATGGCGATGGTCTTGGCGGTCTCCGCCGCGCCGTCCTTGGGCGGGTTAAGCTGGTGCGCCCGCTGGGTGTAGCTGATGTTCTTGACCAAGTCCTGTAGGGCCTTGGTGTGCTCGGGATCCATCTGCACCACGGCTGGCTTGGCGGGCTCCTTGGTGGCTTCCGTAGCAGCTTTCTCTTTCTCCTTCTTCTCTTCCGCCTCGCGCTGCTGTCGCAGGTTCTCGGTCTCCCGCACATGCTCTAGGTGAGTAGACAGGATGTTGTGCAGGTGGTCGAGCTTGTCGGCATGTACCTTGGTCTGCTGGTCGACGTGGGACTGGATCTGCGTGGTGACCACCTTGGTATGGGCCTCCAACTCGGCTTTCTGCGCTTCCTGGGCCAGTTTAAGACGCTCTCGTTGGTCTTTGGCCTGCTGCTCGATCTGCTCCCGGCTATCCTTCTGCTGCTGCACCAGACCCTCCAGCAACTGGCCGTGCTTGAGCTTATCGTCGTCTGCCTTGGTCTGCGCGGCAAGTTGCTGCTGCTGCATCTTCTGGTTGAACTCGAACTCCTTGTCCTTGCGCTGCAACTCAGCCTGATCGTATGCCTTCTTGCGCTCGACGTCGGCCATAGCGACCTGGGACTGCGGATCCAGCGGCGGCTTCTGCTGCGAGGACGCCTGTTGCGCCAGTTGCTGCGCCTTCTGGAGCATGGGTTGGATCTTCTGCATGTGCTGCGCCAGAAGCTGGTCGGAGTGCTGTACCACCACGGCGTAGGCGTCGTCCTCGCTCTCTGAGGGCATGCCCAGGGCCTTTCCGGTCATCTTGGCAGCTTCCATGTGCTTGGCGTAGTACATCACGATATGCTGGAACACGTGGTCCATGATGGGACCGATCAGCTTGGGGCCCACTGCCGGGTTAGCACCGAAGAGCGGCGACGTGGCAAACGACAGGTGCACCTGTATGTGTGCCATGTGGTCCTGCTGGGCGAACGCCTTGATGGGCTGCTCTTGCAGTGCCACCATCAAGTTCTCGCTCACCGGATTCAGATCCTCAGCGTGCGGCTTGATGTTGAGCAGTTCTTCCCGATTGGGAACACCCATGAGTTGCAGCGCACGGTCCAGCACCTGATCGGGCTTGAACATGGGCAGGAACAGCGGGTTGTTCATCAACCCGATCACTGCCTGCATCTGCGCGTACCGCTGCGTCTCCGAGAATATGTTGGGGTCGGAGACCGGGATGACGTCCATCGGCCCCTCGAAATCCTCGCGGGACACGACCAAGTCGCCCAGATCCTCCACGACCTCCTTGTCGGACAGGAACCAGCGGTTCAGGCGGTGCAGTACCTCCAACTCGCGCATCTGCGAGTCGTGCAGTCGCGCGTGGATCTGCGAGAAGGTGATGGAGCCCTGCTCGATGAGCGCCAGCGCGGTGCCCATCGGCATGTCGTTCTTGGACTCGCCGATCTTCTCGTCGGCCACCGCCACCACGCCCTTGGCCTGCTCGACCAGCCACTGCGTGACTTGGAACAGCACCGGGGGCATCTGGTTGATCGGGGCGAACATCGCCATCTTGCGGATGTCGTCCTGACCGGAAGTGACGCCACTGTCTAGCTCTGTGAACTCCGTTGGGTTGGCACTAACTGACGTTCCGCTTCCTCGATTGCCCTTAAGGCGTAGTCCACCCATTTTCGTTTGGGCAAGGGCGTTGTCGAGAATAGCTCTAATTGAACCGGTGATTGCTCCACTAAGGCTTCCAATGATATGGGGGAGTCCGAGACCGTAGATTCCTCGCCAGGGAATGAAGACGGATTCGATGAGCCAGTGGAGTCGTTCTTGTTCTTCATCGCTCTCGTCCCAATTGCGGTACAACGCAAGCACCTTACCGGAGGACTCATCGATGTGCATGATGTACGGTGCGACACCGTTGGCCTTGTCGTCCTCTTCAAAGTCGTCGTAGAACGACACCTCGTACACGCTGCGTGTGCCGTCCTGATTCAACCCGCTGTCTTCCTTACCCTCTACCTTGGCGGTAGCGATCTCGGACTTGCTCTCATCGACCGTGGCCGGGGCACCGATCAGGTTGATGTCGCGGTAGAACCCGCTGTCGACACGCGAGTCGAACTTAGCCTGCGTGATCTTCTGCCAGTGCGTGATGCGCTCCGCCGTGTAGAACGACGTGGCAGCGAAGGGCAGGAACACGTTGTCGATGGGTACGAACTCCATGCATGGACGCTTGAGGTCGTGGTCGTACCACCACTTCTTGTACTGCGAGCCGCCCATCGGAAGCTGCGTGAGCATCTTCTCGGTCTCGGGCTTGTACTCTTGGATCTTCTTGGTCAACTGCCAGTTCATAAACTGGCGCTTGCGCTCGGCCTTGTCCACCTTGGCAGGTGTGGCCTTGCCCATGATTTTAGTCCGCACCGGGCCTGCTGGCGGACATAGTTCCTTCATAGCCCGAGCACTGAAGTCGATACACCCCTCGATCAGGACCGGGTGTACTACCCTGCTGGCTCCGGCAAAACTTGCCCCTCCGGGGGCCTCGTTGCCAAGGCCGGTGCGTTTGATGCCCTCCTCGTACTGCTCATCGCGCTTCTCGCGTGCCAGCTTGTCCTGCTCGATCAAGTCGAGCAACTCGGACGCCTTGGACAACAGTACGTTCTCGGGAATTAGTTCTTCGGCCAGATTCTCGTAGAAGTCCTTGGAGACTGGCTTGCCTTTCTCCCCGGCGATCTTAACAGTCGCCGACCCGTCCTCATTCTCCTCTACGTCTACGTCACCCGGGTTGGGCGACGAATCAGAGTCGTCGGGGGTTGTTGCGGTATTGTCGTCGCTCACTTGATTACCGTCCGCATCGAACGGTGTCTCTTGCTCGTCGTCATCGTTGGGAAGCATCGCAGCCATTATTGCCCACCGTTCTTCCATCTGGACAGAATGTCGGGAATGTCTTGGAACCGGATGTCGGATCCGGCATGGTTGACTTCTATGGCACCGTCGGGGTGCTGCGTGACGTGCATGTGGCTCTCCGTGGGGATGCCGCTGTGCAACTCGGCGGGTAGTGCCTCACCGCTGGAGTGGACCACGAAGTGGCTCGGCCCAGACGCGCGTGGTGAGAACCGGCTGATCAAGTCCTCCAGAACCTGCGGCAACTTAAGCGTGCTCGCAGCGGCTCCGACCTTGACGCCCTGCTTCAGCGGCACACCAACCCCGAGCGCAGCCCCACCGGCCTGTGTGCCGAGCATGTTGCCCGCCATGTAGTCACCGATGTGGTCCGTGTGGTACACCGGCATGTGGCTCTGCACCTCAGCCGACGTGGGCAGCGGGTTGTACTTCTGGTAGTCCTTGGGCAGCAGGGAGTGCGCGATGTCACCGGGGGATCCCAGGAAACCGGAGGCCAGACCCTTAGCCATGCCAACCGACGCGTCGGGCGACGGGTACTCGCTGGCGATGGACGGCATGTCGGTGCGCGGGTCGGGGTCGCCCTTGCCGTACTGATTCACGATGTCGGCCAACGTGCCGAAGCCCTCCGGTGGATCCATCTTGGATGCGAACTGCGCACTGCCGCCGTCCGCGAACGGGCGAGCATGCGCGCCCCAACGTGGGCGGAACGCGGCACCTGCAATCATGCCCCTGCCGTGACCACCCATGACGGTTGGGGATGGTAGGCGCATCTGGGTATTGCCTGCGAAGAGCGACTCGTTACCGGCAGAACCACCGGCGGCGAACTTCTTGGTGGCCTTGTCCGCTGCGGCAAAATCCTTGCCTACAGAGACGGGGATGCCTGCCTTCTTAGCGAACTCCGGGTTGTGTGCAACCGCGAGCATGAGATGGTGCTGGGCTTTGGAGACGCTAGGCATTGTTGTTAATCCGCAACACAATGCAGCGACGGTGTCGCTGACGTCGCCATTATACCACGATTACGCGAGGTACGGGTTGTAGTCCCGCTTGTCGTTGCGGTAGTCCCGGTCCTCGGGAAACTCCAGCGGGACCTCGGGTAGGGACAGCAGGCCGCTGTCGCGCAGGAAGATAGCCGCTTGGCTGAAGGTGTCGACGTAGTCGTCGTGGTCACCTGCCGGGAATAACCCTAGCTGCTTGAGGAAGGGGCGGATCCACGTGATGGGTCTGCCGGGCTCCTTAGACGACTCCAGCACCCAGAAGTTCCCCATCTCCAGCAGCGGGGTCGCCTGGACCGCCCGGCTGAACTTGTCGGCCTTGCCGGGGTTGTAGGCCCGGGCCCCGACGTTGGCACGCCGCAGGTCGTCAATCAGGCTGATCCCCGAGCCCTTCTGCTCCACGATGACCACATCCACCCCCCTGGGCGGGTGTAGGGGCTCTGAGAGCTTGTTTCTGGTCCGCCCGCCATACTTGGCCTGCCAGTCGTCTATGACGCGCTTGCGAAGCTCTGGATAGGCCATGTGGTCATCCCAGGCGTCTAGGATCAGCACGTGGCGTCGCTTGTCCTTCTCGAAGACCCCGTATACCGTGCAGCATGTCGGGTCGTTCTGGGTGTTCTCGGTGTAAGCGGTGTCGTAGGACTGCAACACGAACACGAGGTCGGGCAGCGGATCCTTAGCAGGCCATAAGCGGAAGTGGTCGGTCTTGATGACGCCTCCGCCTGCCGGGGCTGGGCGCTGCTGGAGTTGTCCGGCGGTACCGTACTCACCCAGATTCTCCTCCAGGGTGTCCACCATCTTCTCGGGGAATAGCTCGGGCCACAGAAGCTCGTCGGCCTTGGTACGTGGGTCGCGGAAGCCTAGGACGGTGGTCCCCATGCGCTCGGGCTCGAACCGCATCGGCAGGCACAGGTGGGTCCACTCGGTGCGGAAGTCCAGCTTGGACTCTATGTGGCCCGACAAGTCCTTCTCGTGCAGGCGCTGCATGATCACGACGGTCTTGGAGTTGCGGGAAGCTCCCCGGGTGGAGAGCGTCATGTCGAACCAGTCGATGGCACCCTGCCGCTCGACCTCGGATTGGGCCTCCTTGGCGTTGTGCGGGTCGTCCACGATCTTGTAGTCGGGGTGCTCCCCCGTCGCTCGGCCACCAACCGAGGTGGAGAGCCGCCACCCGCCCGCCGTAAGCTCGTACTTGGTCTTCTGGTTCTGGCCTTCCTTGAGTCGGACCTTCTTGCCCCATAAGTTGGCGTACCAGTCGGATTCGATCAGGGTGCGGGTCTTGACGGCGTCCCGGGTGGAGAGCCCCGCTTCGTACGAAGCGGACAGAAACCGGGATTCCGGGTTCATTGTCCATACCCACGCGGGCCAGAAAACCGCCGTAATGAGCGATTTCATGCAGCCCGGAGGGATGTTGATCAGTAAATTCTTGATTTCGCCCCTGGTAACGGCTTCCAAGTGCTCGCAGATGGCATCGATGTGCCAATTGTGACGGTAATCGTTGCTTCCCTCGATGTACGGCCACGCCGCGCGGACAAAATCCTTCAGCCGGGCGTATTTTTGCTTCTCACGCGCCTCGTTGAGCCTTTTTTGAAGCTCCAAGGCGTTTGTGCCCTGCAAATTGATCATTTCTTGAACTCATCGTACCAATTGTCGGGCTCTTTTTCGCTTTCCAGCGGCGGTAGCTTGTGTTTATACACGGCAGCGGGCACCGACAGGTGTATGGTGGTCGGCCACCGCATATCCAAGTCTATGCTCACCGTCTCACCACCCCGTAACGTGATCTTGGAGCCCGTGTGGGTCTGTTCTACGACAGCCTCAGCGTCCAAGCTCGGCAGACTTATCCTCACCAGCGTCATTCTTCCCCCGAATCCACTTGACCATGGTGTCCACACTGCGGTGGAGATCGCCAATAGTACCACGATTGATCAGGGAATAGTCTGCCGCGATGGTGCTGTAGTGCGACTCGGACGCGTGCGTGTCCTCCTGCGCCTCCTTGTCGTTCTTACCGTAGATGCGAACGATGGTGCCGCCGAGCATCTTGACCGCCTCGGCCTCGTTGGGGAACCGCATGTCGTCGTTGACCACGCCGAACCCGGCGTGCAGGGTCTTACGCACGCGGCTGACCCACAAGTTGATCCAGAAGTCCTTGCTGATGCACTCCCGGCCCCACTCGGTGCCCAGGGTCTGCATGGCCCAGCGCGGGGTGTGGCCCATGAGGATACCGCAGGGCTCCTCCTTGAGGTCGCCCTCGATCTCGCGCTCGTTCAGACCGAGCGCACGGAGCATGTCCTTGAGCCCGTCAGCGAACTTGAGCGACTTGAACCCGTAGGCGGAGGACAGGAACTTGGACGCCGTGGTCTTGCCGCAGCCCTTGAACCCGGTGAACACCACCAGCGGGGGCACGTCGAACGTCGGGTGCGTGGGCAGGTCCACGGTGTGGAACAGTGAGCCGTACTCCATGCCGATGCCGTGACGGTCCTCGAAGTCCTTCTTCAGATAGCTATCCAAATTGCACCCCCCGCAGCCCGAGGGCCGCAACGATCTTGCCTTGGATGGATCTACGCCCGGCCATGAAGCCGGTCTTGTGCTGCGTCACCACGAACTGGTACAGGCGGTCCACCGCCGTGCCGTTGGGATCCTCGTCGTGCTTGCGCGGCCCGTCGATCATACGTTGTATCACGGCGCGCAGGGTGGCCTCGTCGGACCAGTTCTGCGCGGCACGCCACTCGTCGTCCAGAAACATTCCGCTCATGCTACCACCGGGCGCAGAAGCTCCCGCCTTTCCTTGGTTGTCGTGTGACTGATAGGACTGCGAGACCACGTACCGCACTCCTGACACTGGAACCGTTTGTAGCTGTTCACTAACGTAACAGCATTCCCACGCGCCTGCATCCGGGTTGAACCGCAGTTTGGACAGCAATGTCCCTGGCTTGAGTATATACCATGGTTCGGATGCTGGCGGATCCAGGGCAGCAGCTTTTTGTAAAGGGCCTCCGTCAGTCTCACATCCTGCCGATTGTACTTGAGCATCGTAGCCCACGCCTTGGGGTTGTCTTGCATCACCTCGACCCATAACTCATGCCCCTTGTGATGTGTCTTCTCGCCGATGCCGAGTTGCTGGGCAAGGAAGGCGAGCTTGTTGGATGGGAACTTGAACTGCGAGCGTGCGACCAGCAGCAGGTCGACGTGCTTGAACGGGCTCGGTGGCGGCATACCGGCCAGCAGGAACTCCTTGTACAGTACGGGAATGTCGAACCGCTTGCCGTTGAAGTGGATCACGCCGTCGGCTTCGTCAAGAAGCTCGTGCACCTTCTTGAGCATCTTCTTCTTGCCGTCTACGAACAGGGAGCCGGTATGGATCTCCTTGTCGCCGAACCACTTGGCACTCCAGCAAAGCACGCCGCCCGTATCACGAATCTGATTGAGTTGTACGTTCTGTTGCCATAAACCCCACACATGGGCCGTGATGGGGGAGGACTCGATATCCAAGAGAAGCAGCTTCATACTACCCCTTTGAAAACTATCACGAATCGGAGTATACCACGTTATTCCAACGTGGGTTGTTCCTTTTTCTTGCGCGTCGGCTTGGGTGCCTGGAGCCACGCGATGAACTCGGGGTTGTCTCGTATTAGAGACAGCATGGACCGGGCCAAGGAGTCGATCTGGGTTTCCTTGAGGGAGAGACCAGCGTGGTCCTCGATGAAGTGGGACACCTCGTGCAGGGCCACGAAGCGCAATGTGTCGTGCTTCTTGACCGAGGTGCAAATCTCAATGGTGGCCTCGTCCTTGGAGGCTAGGCCGTTGCACTTCTCGCCGTCGTCCGCCTTCAAGTCATCGACGCGCAGTATCTGGATGTCGACGGCGTTGAGGGTGATTTCCTCGGGTAGTGTTGGGTTAATGGAGGACACGAGGCTGGCCCCCGGTCAAGTCAAGGCGTGCTAGGTGCAGAACCCAACGACGAAGAGCTACGCGGTCTTCCCGCGAGAGCGGCTCCTCGTCCTTCGTGTCCTGGCGATAGCACATCTCGAAGAACTCCATGTTCTTGCGAAGCGCGGGGCGCAGATGGAAGAAGTTCATCGGTCCTCCGCCTGATCAACAATGCGGGAGTGCTTGTCTAGCAACTCCCGCAGGGTTTTATCGTCAATGCAATCGGGGTAGTCGTCGTCGCTGTCGTAGTCGTCCCACTCATCCGGGCGAGGCCGCTTGGACAGGGCTTTCATGGCTACTTCTGCATACTACCCGGACGGTGGTAGCCGCTCTTACTTGCCATCCTTCCGTAGTCGGCGAGGCGTCTTTCCAGGCGCTTTTGCTGCTTTCGGTTTGGTGGCCCTTTTCGGGCGGCTCCGGCTACTGGTCCCATCGGTCGTTACAGCTTCTTGACTGCGTCCGACACTGCCGTCACCGCTGCCGCATTGGCATTGGTCACTGCATTCGGATTCTTCCGGCCCACAAAAAACCCGCCCAGGAATCCCACGAGAAACGCGCCGACTACGAATAGAATCTGGTCCATTGATGTTCTCCTGTTGTGCCGCATGTGCGATGCGGACGAGTAAGTATAGCAGAAATCCCGTACCACCCACCATCGTGAGGAAGGCGACGGTTTCCATTATACGCCGGTCAAGCCCTGCTGCACCGCCCACATCGTCACGGACCCGGTGCCAGCGGTCTGGGTGAGGCGGATGGCGCGCGGAATGTTGGTCACCGTGGTGTTGACAGATGCCGACCCGCTCGCCACCACCTGCCCGTCCACGTCGGGCGTGGGGTTGTTCCACACGTCGTCGTTGGTGAAGTCCACCTGAAAGGTCACCGTGCCGGTGACGTCGCAGTTGAGGGTCAGCACAGAGGCCGTGGCGTAGATGTCCAACGGTATCCACGCAGAGGAGGCCACGACGTTGGACAAAGTGACTGGAGCAAGAGGGCGCATGGCGGTCCTTAGTTCAGGGTTTTAAGTACAGGGGCCGTAGCGGCCTTGTCCAACAGGGCTTGGATCTGGTCAAGCTCTTCCGGCTTCAAAGCACTGAGATCAACATCCGAGAGGTTGGTCTGGTTGGCTACCATCAGCGTGCTCGGCACCTTCTTGTGGAAGAACGCGATCAGGGTGTTGGCGGCTTTCATCCGGCAGTCCATGGTCTGGTTCTTGTCGTTCATCACCGTGAACATGAACTCGATGATCCCCTGCTTGCCGTACTTGCCGGTCTCCGGGTCGTAGGACTCATCGATCATGCGGCGCAGCGCCGCGAGTTGGGCCTGGATGTAGGGATCCGTCTCGCGCCGGGGCTCGGGTATGGCCGCGAGGTCCGCATCGGCACTGCCGTCGATCATGGCCCTCACCTGGGCGCGATAAGCGTCCTTAGCCTCCTGGGAGGCGTTCGGGCCCGGGGGTTTGAGTTTAGCCATGCGGACATTATACCATGAAGGCGGGTGGCAGGCACATTGGGCGTTTGTGCTCTGGGTCCGGCGATTTCCTACAGACTCTTACTGTCCAGCGAACACCTACACGAACTAGGCATCTTCTGCCACCCTATAGCTGGTAGCGGGGGTCGGAGTCGAACCGACGATCTCTAGCTTATGAGGCTAGCGGATTGCCACTTTCCCACCCCGCGATGGCGAAAGTATAACACGATTGACATAATAGGGGCTAAAACATCAAAATAATTCCACTAGACGTATACGTGTCGTTCAAAAGCCGAAACGTGTTCACGTTACGTGAACGTGTCGCCGGGGCGAACATGTGGGCCCCTAGCGGGGTGCGGATGGTACCTTATGGAACCTTAATGTTCCACGTGAAACACTACCCCCACCCCCGGGGTGTATGGGGCCCCCTTAAGTGCTGGGGATAAAGGGGTGCATGGTACCTAGCCATTGCTAGGAACTCGGCCCTGGCCTCCAACGACTCAGCACAATGTTGCAGTGCACAACGCACTTTGTGCAGTGCAGCAGGAACGCTGTCAATACCGCATACACGGTACGCGCGCTGGCACGATTCTTGAACCATGCCAACATAGCACAGAGCACGTACCACGTACGCGTGACCCTCCCTGGTATGGTTCTTGAACCGTGCCAACCTAGCGCGGCGCGCTCGAATACCTGAGCGTTGCACTCTGGCATAGATCAAGAACCATGCCAACATCGCACGGCATACCGCGAGCACGGTACTGCGCCCGCGTGGCACGATTCAAGATCCGTGCCAGCGGCGCGCCGCGCGTTGTACCGTGTACACGGTACGCTGCGCGCGGAACTTTTCCCGAGTTCCGCTGATTTACATCTCGTTACAATTTCGCGCGACGCGTTTTGTGCATTGCAACAAATAGCCCTGCGGCTTGCGTATAGCCTCACAGTGCGTTGTTACAATTGCCCCATACCAGCATATAGGCGCGACGCTGCCACGATCCTGGGGCGATCTGGTGCGTTTTAGAGGCTGTGGATAACTTCGTGTTGCGGTGCAGCAAATACGTGGTTTGTGCATTGCAACAAAGTGCGTTGCGCCTTGTCTGGCGAGCGCCAGCGGTGCGTGCGGTATGTTAGAAACGCGTTTTCTTAGAGGGCAATATAATGGGCTATCCTTGAGTAGCTATAGTGTATATATAAACATACATATTTATCTATATAGATATAACATCCTACCGTCTCGCCGCTTCGCTCGTAACTCTATGTTTTTATTGCGCACCACTGCGGTTGATTCGGTACGCTTTCCGCACATACCATGGCGACCCCGGGTAGGATGCGTTTGTGCAGTGCACAAATTTCATAAGTGAGTGCTAACCAATATTTTCACAATGTGCAACGAGCGGGTACCTTACTGTATGTTATAATGCGCATCCTACCGAACCGCAAAAAAGGGGTCAAAATGGCACTAACTAAAGAGCAACTATCGTTTGTCGCAAACGAGATTGATTCTCAACGCGCAGCGTCTGGCCTACCGCCAATCGTCCGCGATTCCGAGGGTAAACCCATATCCCTGGAAAGACTTAAGGAAACAAAAAAACCGGCGCGCGTATCCAAAGCGACTAGCATTTACATATCGTCAGAATTGCGAGACTTTGCGCGCGACCTTGGAAAGGGTAACGTATCGGACGGCATCAAAAAAGCCTTAACTTTCTGTAAGGGTTTTTCGGATCAACTAGGCAAATGATCATCCATTCGGATTAGCGCATTTATGGTATATTTTCCACTATGGGTCTCGGGTACTCCACGGCGGACGAACTGGAAAGCAAGCTGGCACAACTGCGCGAAGCGAACCGCTCCGCCTGATGATTCC
>Ga0209698_10004931_pt1 | contig 14523 bp, 5 predicted proteins | sample LitLauG_LLR_2012_FD_187203 | JGI IMG/M metagenome (GOLD analysis project Ga0209698, IMG submission 187203) | Freshwater sediment microbial communities from Pennsylvania, USA - Little Laurel Run_MetaG_LLR_2012 (SPAdes) (version 2) | ecosystem: Environmental > Aquatic > Freshwater > Creek >...
CTCGTGGCCCCAATCGCGCTTTATCCGGACAGGCTGGTGGCGCAAGTCTTGGCCGCGTCGACCTACCCTGGCCAGGTTGCGGATGCTGACCACTGGCGGCAGACACAAGGCTACGCCTCTCCTGACCAGATTGCAGCCGGCGCCGATGTGCAGAACTGGGACCCGAGCGTAAAAGCGTTGGTGGCGTTTCCCCAAGTATTGTCGCAAATGGACCGCAATCTGCAATGGACCACCGAGCTGGGCAATGCCTACTACAACCAGCCGCAAGACGTACTTGAGGCAGTCCAGGTGATGCGCCAGCGTGCTCAGGCAGCTGGAACCCTGCAGAGCACGCCGCAGCAGGCGGTGCATTACGACCAGGGCTACATCCAGCTGATGCCGGTGAATCCGCAAGTCGTGTATGTGCCGACATACAACCCGTGGACGGTATACGGAGAGGAGGTTTCGCCCTATCCCGGGTTTTCGCTGCTGGGCGCAGTGGAATCATTGTTTGGCTCGTCGCCGATAAATTATGGGCTCGGGATCGCGATGAGCGCCTTCAGCCACACGCCCTGGGGCTGGCTGGCCTGGGGTTTGAACTGGTTAGCCCAGTCCGTGCTTTTCAACCAATCGGACTACTATTCGCACAGCACGACGGTGGCTGATTGGGGATTCCGACACGATGGGCTGCATACCTACGCGGGAAGGGGAGCGTTTGCGAGGCACAGCTACGAGCGCACGCTGGACGGCTACCACCGGTTCGGCAGTGGATACAACGGAAACCGCGGACAGGGATTCGGCCACCAACCGGACAGATATGCCGAGAATCGGCGAGGAAACTCCAGCCGCGGTTTCAAGCCTTTTGGAGGTGGCTACGACCGGGCGCCGCGCCAGGCCTATAACCGTATGCAGGCGCCAGAAAGAAGGCAGCAGTTCGACCGACGTGGCTCCGGATCCAGCTGGAACAGGGCGACCGGAGAAGGCTACCGCGGTGGGACGGGCGCAGCCTACGGCCGTTCGATGCAGGCCTATCGCGCGCCGACCTCAGGTTTTCAGCGCGGCAAATTCCGGGTGCAATCTTCCGGGGCTTTCGCGAGCAGGGACTTTGCGCACTCCGCCGGGAAACCACCGCACTCGGGTGGCTTCCATCTGTTTGGCGGCGCGCACGCGCCCAAGAGCATTAGCAGCCGTGGCTCAGGCGGGTTCCACATGGGAGACGGAGGGCATGCGCCGAAGAGCTTCCACGGCGGCGGGAAAAATTTCGGCGGGGGCCGCTCGCACGGTGGAGGAGGTCACTCCGGCGGTCACGGCGGCAAGCATCACCGCTGAAGCGGGAAGGAACTGTAGTCCTCAACAGAAAGACTCCGAAGTCGACAAGCCAGACACCGGAGACTGGAGGGAGGGAAGGGAACTGAGGGCAAGTCTCTGCCCTGATTGCAAAGGACTTCAGATTTTCCAACCTCCAAAACTGCCCAGTGCTCACCTCGCACAGGTACGATCCGTCGATCATTCGTGCCGCGACGCATCCTGCGCTCCAAGGCCAGCATTCCAATTCCGCGACCCCAGTCACTTTTGAACTGGTCCGCGCTTTCGCAACCGGAACGTTCTATGGAAGCGCAATGGACGCAGGGGAGGCGGAGACTGCGGCGCAAAAAAACCCGAGCGCGACTCCCCTAATCGCGCTCGGGCACCAGCAGCCAGGAGACCGGCTATGGTGAAGGTCTGCCCCGTGATCGGCGTGGCCCATACCGCAACGAATCAAAGGCGGCGTACCTTCGTTGCGGACGGTGAGCGTCTAGTTCACGGTGAATTTCGTTGGACTGTTGGCCGTTCCTCCCGGCGTGGTGATGGATATCGTCACCGCCCCAGCCGCTAGTCCCGATGGCACCACCGCCGTCACCTCCGAGTCCGAAACCACAGTGAACGTTGCTGCCTTCACCTTGCCAAACTTCACCGCAGTGGCCTGAATCAGTCCAGTGCCGGTGATCGTCACTAAGGTTGTGGCGGGGCCGCTCGGTGGTGTGAAACTCGTGATCTTCGGGGTCACCTTATACGTTTGCGGACTCTTCAGCGTCGTCGCGCCCGTGGTCACCGTGACCGCGCCGGTGTGCGCGCCAGCGGGAACGACGGCCGTGAGATAGGTAGTGCCCGAGAGCGTTACCGATGTCGCCGCCACGCCGCCGAACTTGACGACCGAAGCGCTGCTGAAGCCCTGTCCGAACATGCCCACGCTCGCGCCCACGTTGCCCGTTTTCTGGGTCGGCTCCAGACTTACAAACGGCGCATCACCCGTTGCCACGCTGAAGAATGTGCCGAAGCAGGCGCCTCCAAAGCAGGTGCTGCCACCGCCAGAGGGGGTTGTCCCATACACCAGTCCGTTCGTATTCTGAATCAGCGTGGAGCTGGGCAAGTCCCCGTCATCAGGAGGGTTCGGGAACAGGAATGCCGAGAACACGTTGGCGGAAGTCAGTTTGTAGATGCTGCCGGTGCCGTTAGGCCCGTAAGCGGGGTTCACTCCATAGAAGCTTCCGTCGGCTACTTGCAACAGATTCACCGGCGGACCGACATTGTTGACGCAGGACGCATCGGTCGCATTGGTAAAATCGTGCAAATCAGTAGCGACTCCGGCGGTGGTCATCTTGTAGATATTTCCGTTGCCATTCAACGCACCCTGTTGGGTGGCTCCATACAGCTTTCCGTCCTTGCCCTGAATCAATCCAGTACAGGGAACCTGCCCGGTTGCGAACGCGAAACCGTGAATTTCTTTGTAAACACCTGTAGTGCTGATCTTGTACACGCAGCCCACGCTCCCAGGCAGCGTGCAGTTCGCAAGCGTGCCATAAAGATTGCCATCGCTGGCCTGGACCAAATTGGAAGAGTGGCATTCAGAGTTGTTAAAAACAAAAGTGTGCAGATTCGTGTACACGCCCGCTGGAGTCAACTTGTAAATATTCCCGCAGACCTGAACTTCATTGCCAGACACGCCATAGAAATTGCCATCGACGCCCTGGATCGGCGGGTATACGGGTAGAGAGTCGCCGTTCGTACCATCGAAGTCATGCAGATCGGTAAACACTCCGGCTGGCGTCAGCCGGAAAATGCTGCCCATGCCGGTCGCCGGATTCCCACTTTCGCAAGCTCCGTAGAAATTTCCATCGCTGCCCAGCGTCAGTCCAGCGCCACCACAATTGAGCCATTGCTGCGGGAAGATGAAAAAGGCGCTCTCCACTCCAGCCGGAGAAATCTTGTAGATCGTGCCGCTGCCGGTGCCGCAGGCAGCCGCACCACCCCCGTACATATTGCCGTCGCGGCCTTGCACGATGTTGCCTCGGGTAGCGCAGGCATCTCCGTTAAAGCCTGCGAACCTGTAAAGCACGGTGGGAGTTTGCGCCTGCGCCGGAACGGCCGCTCCAACGAACATAACGATAACGGCGAGGATAGTGATCGCCATTGCAATCACGCCCAGATGCTTACTATGACAATGATACGAATTCATTGGTGGTGTCTCCTGAGAGGGTTGCGTCTAGGTCTTTGTTTTTTTGGGGGGAACTGCTGCCACATCTGCGTCGACTCTCACCCCGGACGGGCGTTTCGGTCAAGGGTCTGGAGATAGCGGGGGGGTGGTGCCTGTATGGTGAAATAAACTACTTGTTTACAAAGAATTAAGTGAACTTATTGCCTGGGTGGTGGTGGTTCTTGGGACAGGCTCAACGTGTTGAGTTTGCTGCCTTACATCCTGTGGTACACTTGCGGATCCCCCACATCCAGCATTCTTATGGGCTCAGCACAGGCTCCTCCGGTATTGGTTCGCTTTGGTGTGTTCGAAGCCGACCTCCGCGCGGGTGAACTCCGGCGGAACGGCGTCAAGGTTCGCCTGCAGGATCTGCCGTTTCGGGCGCTCACTCTTCTGCTTAAGCGTCCAGGGGAAGTGATCACGCGCGAGGAGTTTCGTCAGGCACTCTGGCCCCCCAACATCTTTGTGGATTTTGAGCAAGGGATCAGTAGCGCCGTCATGCGCCTGCGCGACGCCTTGGGGGACTCCGCCGAGAATCCGATCTTCATTGAGACCATTGAGCGCCGCGGCTACCGCTGGATCGCACCTATCCATCCATTCGAAGCTGTCTCGGAGGAGTCGCAAGAGAAAGAATCGCGAGAACCAGCGACTCCCGTAGCCGCGCCGCTGGTGTCAAGGCCGTCTCCAGCGTGGAAGATGGTCTTTGCCCTGCCGCTGCTGGCGATGCTTTTCGCCGTGTGGATCTTCCGTCCCGATTATCGCGATGCCAAAGCGAGCGCGAAATCCAGCCCAATCCCCGCCCAGAGCCAGCATCAACCAGCCAATCGCGAGGCCGAAGACTTATACCTCAAAGGCCGTTTCTACTGGAACAAGCGCACCCCCGAGAGCCTGAATCTGGCCGTGGATGCCTTTACCCAGGCGATTGCGCACGATCCTAACTATTCCGACGCCTACGTGGGTCTGGCCGACTGCTACAACCTGTTGCGGGAGTTTTCGGCCATGCCGGGGAATGAGGCCTATTTCAAAGCGTTTGCGGCTGCGAAGAAGGCGGTTGAGTTGGACCAGCAGTCTTCCGAGGCACACGCCTCGCTGGCGTTTGTGACTTTTTTTGGGATGTGGGACTCGGCCGACGCCGAAAAGGAATTCCGCCGCGCGATCGAACTCGATCCGAATAACGCCAAGGCCCACCATTGGCACGCGACGTTTCTTAATGCCCTGAGCCGCCACGAGGAAGCCCTGACCGAGATTGAGTTGGCGCGCAAACTTGCCCCCGACTCGCCCTCCATCCTCGCCGACAAGGGGGAACTGTTATGGGCTGCGGGACATCGCGAAGAAGGACTGCAATTGTTAAAGCAACTCGAGGCCGCGGATCCAGATTTCCTTTCGCCTCACCGATACTTGAGATTCGCTTACTTGGAAACCGGCGATTATGCGAACTACATCGCGGAGCTGACAAAAGACGCTGTGCTCACACACGACTCGGCGCAATCATCGGTGGCTGAGGCGGCGGCGAGAGGCTTCGCCCAGGGTGGAAAACGCGGCTTGTTTGAAGCGCAGCTTTCCGAACAGAGGAAGCTGTATGAGCAGGGGAGGTTGTCACCCTACGAAGTGGCGCAGACTGCCGCTCGGCTGGCACACGCGCGCGACGCGATCAAGTACCTGACAATCTGCGTCCAGTCGCATGACGAACGCATGTTGAATCTCAGGGAGGACCAGGGATTCGCGAGCCTTCGCGCCGACTCGGCCTTCGAGCAAGTGCTCGCCAAAACTGGCCTGCCACCGATCAATTGAAACTGCTGAAAAACCGGAGCACCGTCCTATCGATCGTCGCACATCCAGACGCGACCGTGCTCACTGACAGGACACGTGCATCCCTGTCGGAGGAATGGGGTTGGTCCTTCACTCCCCAAAATCGAGGGTGGGTGTAGTGCGGTGAGCTCGGCGGGCATCTGCTGCAAGAAACTTCCTGCCGCAGATTTGTCTTTGAGGACCTTAGTGGTTCTGTCCAAAGCGGTTCTGCCCAACCAACGCAACCTCGTTGAGCTTGTCCTCAGAGCCTCCTTCAAATTGTCGACCGCCCGGCCGCCTCCGGAACCTCGCCTGTAACTGGTCGAGGTATACGTAGTAGACCGGCGTGATGTAGAGGGTGACGACCTGCGAAAAGAGCAGACCGCCGACGACCGCGAGGCCCAAGCCTCGGCGCGAGTCTGCGCCGGCACCGAAGCCAATTGCTATCGGCAGCGTTCCCATCAGGGCCGCCATGGTTGTCATCATGATTGGGCGGAACCGGACGAGCGCACCCTGATAGATGGATTCTTCCGGGCTCTTTCCTTCGGTCCGCTCCGCTTCCAGGGCGAAGTCAATCATCATGATGGCATTCTTTTTGACGATGCCGATCAGCATGATGATCCCCACGAACGAGTAGAGATTCAGTTCCTGGTGGAACAGGGTCAGAGTCAGCAGCGCCCCCACGCCGGCGGACGGCAAACCCGAGAGAATGGTCAGGGGATGAATGAAGCTTTCATACAGGATTCCAAGAATGATGTAGATCACCAGAACCGCCCCCAGCAGCAACAGGCCCATGCCGGTGAACGAGTTCTTGAAAGCTTGAGCCGTCCCCTGGAATGTGCCTTGGATGTCTCCCGGGAGCGTTCGGAGCGCCTCACGATCAACCAGTTGGGTCGCATCACCCAGAGCAGTTCCAGGCTTAAGGTTGAAGCTGATGGTTGCGGCCGGTAACTGACCCAGGTGATTCACCGTCAGGGGACCGACCGACGGCAACACCTTCGCGACCGTATCGAGCGGAACCAGTTTACCTCCGCTCGAGCGGACGTACAGAAGGGAAAGCTTGTCAGGATTGTTCTGGAACTCCGGCAACAATTCCACGATCACGTAGTACTCGTTGTTGGGCGTGTAGATCGTGCTGATCTGGCGGGTACCGTACGCCGAATAGAGAGCATCGGAGACCTGAGCCGGCGTCAATCCCAGCGCGGACGCTTTATCGTGGTCAACTTCCACGGTCAGCTGCGGGTTCTTCACCTGCAGGTCGCTGGTAACGTCCTGCAATTGGGGAAGTGCGCGCAGAGCAGTCTCCAGCTTGGGTGCATCCTGGTAAAGCTCCGTCGTGTCGGGCGATTGCAGAGTGTACTGGTATTGTGACTTGGTCAAAGATCCGCCAATGCGGATGGTGGGCGGAATCTGCATGAACACATTCAGGCCGGGAATCTGTGACACCTTCGGACGGAGTTCCTGAATGATCTCCATCGCGCTCATCTGGTTGACGCGGTCTTTCTTGTCCCTAAGCCGAAAGAACATGCGGCCCTGATTGGTGGGACTGCCGAGCGAAGACATAAGGTTCATGACGTTGGGATCGGACCGCACCACATCGGCCACCTTTTGCTGCAGCTGCATCATGTCCTGAAACGCGATCCCCTGTTGCGCTTCCGTAAACGCGAAGAGCAGGCTTTGATCCTCGTCAGGAATGAATCCGGTCTTGGAGATCGTGTACAGGTAATAGGTCAGCCCGATCACAACGAAAGACACCATCAGGGTTGCGAATTTGTGCCGCAGGGCCGCTTTCAGGCTTCGATCATAACCGCGCAACCAGCTATCGAACACCCGTTCGCTGAAATTGAAGAGCCGTCCGTGGCCGGAGCGCTCCTGATGGCGGAGAAACCGGCTGCAGAGCATCGGAGTCAGGGTCAGGGATACGAATCCCGAAACCAGGATCGCGGCGCCGATGGTCACCGCGAATTCGTGCAGCAACCGTCCAATGATTCCACCCATGAACATCAACGGAATAAAGACGGCCGCCAGTGACAACGTCATCGAGAGAATGGTGAAGCCGATCTGCCCGGCGCCGTCTATCGCAGCCTGAAGCGGTCTTTTTCCCATCTCCATGTGGCGGACGATGTTCTCGAGCATGACGATGGCATCGTCCACAACGAATCCCACCGACAACGTCAATGCCATCAGCGAAAGATTGTCGAGGCTATAGCCCAGCAGGTACATCACCGAAAAGGTGCCGATGATGGACATGGGCAAAGCTAGAGATGGGATGATGGTGGCGGAAACGTTGCGCAGGAAAACGAAGATCACCATGATGACCAGAGCGATGGTCAGCAGCAGGGTGAACTTCACGTCGTTGACAGAGGCACGAATAGAAACGGAGCGGTCATAGAGCGTGTCGATTTGGACAGCGGCAGGAATATGCTCTTGCAGCCTGGGTAGGAGCTTCCTGATGCTGTCTACCACCGCAACCGTATTGGTCCCTGGCTGCTTTTGGATCGCCAGCACGATAGCGCGCACTCCGTTGAACCAGCTTGCAGTCTTGTCGTTCTGCACGCTGTCGATCACGCGCCCGAGTTCGCCCAGTCGGACGGGGGCGGCATTCCGGTAAGCCACCACCATCGGCCCGAACTGTTGAGCATTCATCCGCTGCCCGTTGGAGAGAATCGTGAAGGTATGGTTCTGTCCCCAAAGCGTGCCCGTGGGAAGATTTGTGTTGCCCGATTGCAGCGCAGCGCTGACTTCGTCGATCCCAATCTGGCGTGAAGCCAGGGCGCTCGGATCGAGCTGTGCCCGCATGGCGTATTTCTGCGCTCCATACACTTGTACCTGCGCCACGCCGGGCACCATGGAGACGTTCTGGGCAATGGTGGTCTCGGCGGCCTCGTCCACGTCCGACAGCTTCATCGTGGGCGAACTCAACGCCAGATAAAGGATCGGCGAATCGGCGGGATTCACCTTCTGGAAGGTCGGCGGCGTTGGCATTTGCGGAGGCAATTGCCCACCAGCCGCTGTGATGGCGGCCTGAACGTCCAGGGCCGCACCATCAAGACTTCGGCTTAGGTTGAACTGAATGGTGATGCCGGTTTGTCCCAGGGAATTCGTGGACGTCATCGAGTCAATGCCGGCGATGGTCGAGAATTGCTTTTCCAGCGGAGTGGCCACCGAAGAAGCCATCGTGTCCGGACTCGCGCCCGGAAGGGATGCGCTCACTAAGATCGTGGGGAAGTCGACATTCGGCAGATCGCTGACGGGCAGCAGCTGATACGCAAAAATTCCGAAGATGAGAATAGCGGCCATGACCAGCGTGGTCATAATGGGCCGATGGATAAAAAGCTCAGAAAGACTCACAGCCCGCCTCCGGCCGGAGCAGCCGCACTCGTCTGAGTTCCAGGCAGCGTGCCTTGGACAACTACTTTTGCGTTTGGGGCCACCCGCAGCTGGCCGTTCACAATCACGTGCTCACCGGGCTTCAATCCATCTGAAATCAGTGTGAGATTCTGATACACCCCCGCCGTCTTCACCGGCCGCGATTCCGCCGTGCTGTCGGTTCTGACGACATACACGTATTCCCCTTGCTGTCCGGTTTGAACCGCCTTGGTCGGGACCACGACAGCATTCTTCTGGGTCGAGAGCACCAGCGCAACGTCCACGAATTGTCCTGGCCACAGCCGCCGGTCCTTATTCTGATACGTGGCTTTCAGCTTCAACATGCCGGTCGTGGTGTCGACCCCGTTGTCAATGAACGTCAGCTGGCCCTCGGCCGGGCGATCTGCTCCTCCCTTGGGATAAGCCAGAACTTTGAGCTGACCCGCAGAGAAGCGCTGCCGCACCCGGTCCAGATTCGCCTCCGGCACAGAAAAGGTGATGTAGATCGGAGTGATCTGGTTCAACTGCACCAGGTATGGCGTATCGTTCGCCTTCACCAGATTCCCCAGATTGATCATCAGTGTTCCTGCGCGCGCGCTGATGGGAGCAACGATATCGGTGTACTGCAGTTGGACGCGTGCAGCTTCGACGGCAGCCTTGTCTGCGTCCACTGCGGACTCATCCGCCTTTGCCTGCGCGCGCAGTTGGTCGGCCTGTTCATGGGAGACAATCCCTTGTTTCTCAAGACCGGAGTAACGCTCTGCTTGAATCCGCGAATTCTCCCCCTGCGCCTGATCGTGCTGCATCTGCCCCACGGCTTTTTCAAGGTCAGCTTGGAAAGGCCGTTTGTCGAGCTGAAACAGCGGTTGGCCCTGGCGCACGTCCTCTCCTTCTTTGAAGAAGATTTTCTGGATTTGACCGTTGACCTGGGACCTGATCTGCACGGTCTGGTACGCCTCGACGTTGCCGATCGCTTGGATTTGAACCGGAATGTCCCGCTGCTCGACGCTGGCCACGACTACAGGTGCAGCGGGACGCCCCCCGGAACTGCCTGCACCTTGCTCGTTGTTTTTGCACCCGGATAGGAAGAGAACAGCCGTCAAAAGAACAAACAAACTCAACGGCCGCAGTTGCTGGACGGCGGGTCTCATGACGGCAGGTTCCCTCAAACACAGTACGCACATCATTGTATATTGACGAACGCGATCGATTTTGGTCTGTGACTGCTGTCATTGCCCCATGCTTGCCGCAGGCCCACGAGTCGGTCTGACGGCTTGTGCTCGCCCGATGACCCTCCAAGACAAGTTGATGTCACTATCAGACAAGTCTGAAATCCTGCTCGGGAGTACCCTCTCTCATAAACTTGCCCGGATTTTCCGGGCTGAACTGTGATGCCCGGCGACGGAGGTCCCGTCGCAGAAAGCAACTTCCCGGTAGGAGGCGCCATGAAGCGCTTTGAGCGTTGGATGTTCGTGGTGGTGGTCTGTCTGGTCTTAGTCAACGTTGCCTTTCCTCAAGCCTCCTCCAGTTCGCTGCGGGGAACGGTGACCGATCCGAGCGGGAGTGCGCTCCCGGGCGCCACGGTGGTCATTGCCAACCCGGAATCGAAAATTACGAGAACCGCGACGACCGGCGGGCTGGGGGATTACCGCTTCCTTGCTCTGGCCCCGGGGACTTACACGCTAACCGTTACAGCGTCCGGCTTCGCGCGCTATGAGCAGACCGGGATTCAGCTACTGGTGGACACACCGGCCACGGCCAACGTGCAGCTTAAGGTTGGGTCGGCCACCGAGCGCATCACCGTTACCAGCGAAGCTCCTGTTTTGAACCTGGTCGATGCCTCGATCGGAAATCCTTTCAATGAAACCCAGGTGAAGCAGATTCCACTGGAAGGACGCAATGTTCCCGACTTGCTCAGCCTGCAGGCCGGCGTCGCCTACACCGGCAACCGTCCTGACATCGACAAGAACCAGGACACGCGCAACGGATCGGTCAATGGTGCGCGCAGCGATCAGAGCAACATCACGCTCGACGGCGTGGACGTGAACGACCAATCCAACGGTTATGCCTTCACTTCGGTGCTGCCAACCACTCTTGATTCGGTTCAGGAGTTCAGGGTGACAACCTCCAACTACAACGCCGATCAGGGCGCCGGGTCGGGAGCCCAGGTATCGCTGGTGACCAAGAGCGGTACCAACAGCTTCCACGGGTCTCTCTATGAGTATCACCGCAACACCATCACCAGCGCCAACGACTACTTCGTCAAGGGCGCGGAAGCACGAAGCAATCAACCGAATATCCCCGATAAGTTACTGCGAAACATTTTTGGCATTTCTCTCGGAGGTCCGCTGAAGAAGGACCGGCTTTTCTTTTTTGCTAATTACGAAGGCACGCGGCAGCGAGAGCAAGAGAGCACGGTGCGGACCATACCAACGCCTTCTCTTTGTGCCGGGAACCTGCAGTACCAATACTACCCAAACGGTGATCCGACCCAGCCACAGCAAACGCAGACAATGACGCCGACGGATATTGCCAAACTCGATCCTCTCCAAAGTGGGTATAACACCGCGACCAACCCCGCACAGGGCCCCGGGATTAATTTGGCGGTCCTCAATGGCAGCACGGGCTACTGGGATAAGACATTTTGCCATTTTGCGACTAACGACACGTCGGTGGGTGACGGCTTGAACTATTCCGGTTTCCGTTTCCGGGCTCCGGTCAGTCTGGACAACAACGTCTTCATTTCTCGCCTTGATTATCACGTTACAGCCGACGGCAAGCACAGTCTGTTCTGGCGCGGTGCGATGCAGGACCTCGTCAATCCGCAGGCGCCGTTTCTGCCGGGCTCCCCTCCCGAGCAGACCATGGTTGACCACAGTAAGGGATTCGTCGTGGGATACACTGCGGTTCTCAGTTCCAACAAGGTCAACACGCTCCATTGGGGATTCACGCGACAAAGCACGGGCTTCGAGGCAGGCTCGACCCAGCAGCATTGGAATCTGTTCTACGGTCTCGATCAGGGTGTCGTGTACAGCCACAAGTCGCAAACCCCGATGCACAACCTACTGGATGATTTCTCCTGGACCAAAGGCGGGCATACATTGCAGTTCGGCGGGAACCTGGGTTTCGCGCGCGACCCTCGCCAGAGCTATGAACATTCCTTCAGCGTGGGTAAGGGCGCAACTAACTGGATGGCTCCCACGGGTTTTGCCAATACCGTAACTTCGACCAGCGTTGGCAGCCCGCTGGATCCATCCTACATTGGCTTCCCAGAACCAGCTTCCAGCCCGCAGTACGATCTGCCGATGCTGGGCTTGCTCGGCATGGTCTCCGATCTGGTCAGGAATACGAACTACGACAAGAGCGGAAACAATCTGGCAGAAGGCGCCGCAGTGAACCGGAAGTACGGGATGAACTGGTACGAGTTCTACGGGCAGGATTCCTGGCGCGTCAAGCCGAATCTGACGCTGACCTATGGCGTGCGCTGGTCGCTATTCCCGGCGCCCTGGGAGGTTAACGGTTATCAGGCAACTCCAACCTGCGACCCCAACCAGAATCCAGTGACCGGCTGCCCATCCTGGGCCTTCAATGCTGGCACGGAATTCAACCAGATGATCCAGCTTATGAATCAGGGCAAGGGTTACAGTAACGTCCCTCTGGTTTCGTTCAAACTGGGGGGGCCGGCAAACAACGGGCCCGGTTTTTATAATTTCGAAAAATCCGACTTCTCCCCGCGAGTCTCGATTGCGTATTCGCCCCGGCCCGAGGGCGGATGGATGAAAAAACTGTTCGGCGACAATGACAAGACCGTAATCCGGGGCGGATTCGGGAAGGTGTACGATCGCGCGGGGATGCAACTGCTAAGCACTTTCGACGCCAACGCGCCCGGCGGCCTGAGTTCAACCGTGCAGAACCCCTGTTGCTATCTGACCGACCCTGCGTTATCGGGTACCGCGTACGATACAGCAGACGGAGTGCCGCGCATCACTGACGTCAATACCATTCCCACGTACACGCAAGCTGGGGTAAAGATCTTCTTGGATCCTCCGCCGGGCCAGTTCCCGCAAACGCCGGCCAACGGTAGCCAAGCCATTACGTGGGGCGTTGACCAGTCCATGAAGACTCCCTATGCATACACCTTCGACTTCTCCATCGCCCGTGAGTTGCCCCGGCAATTCTCACTGCAACTCGCTTACGTCGGACGCTTGGGCCGTAATTTGCTCACCCAGCGCGACCTGCGGCAACCGCTTGACTTAAAGGATCCCCAATCAGGATTTGACTATTACGCCGCCGCCACTCGATTGTCGCAGCTGGCGCGTCAAGGCGTCCCGCCGAATCAGATCACGGACTCAATGATTGGGCCCACTGCGGCGTACTGGCACAACTTGCTGGGGCCGCTCAATTCCAACGCCACCGGGTATGAGGTGTACTTCAACTACGGGTCCTGCGTAATTACAAAGGTTCCATATAATCCCAACTGCGTAGACCCCAACCTCACGCAAGCCGTTTATGGCCTCTTTACCGGCACCGGTGCGTATCCTGGCAATGACGTGGTGGGTCTCGGCAACATTGACTTGTACTTTTACCTTTGGGACGACGCGGCTACAACCAATTACTACTTCTTCAACGGCCAGGTGGGCGAGATGCTCAACAACCAGTTGACCACGCAGTACGCCTGGAGTTCCATCGGCAAGTCCAACTACAACGCGCTGCAGGCTAACCTGCGAAAACAATTCGGCCACGGACTGCAGTTCGACCTGAACTACACGTACTCCAAGTCGATCGATATCACTTCTTCTGCGACACGACTTGGGTTCAGTTCGAGCGTCAATGTCGGTGCACCGGGAACAAGGTTGGTTAACGCATTTAACCCGAACGGGCGCCGTGGTGTCTCGGATTTCGATGCCACCCATCAGCTCAATGCCAACTGGATTGCTGAGTTGCCTTTTGGTAAAGGCCAATACTTCGCAGGCAGCGCCGGGACCCTGCTTGACGCCTTCATCGGTGGATGGCAGCTTTCCGGTTTGGCCCGCTGGACTAGTGGTTTCCCCTTCACCGTCGATAACGGTAATTTTTGGCCCACCAATTGGGACGAGCAGGGGATCGCCCAGATGGTGAACCGGCCGAAGACGGGACATTTCCTGCAACCGGGTGGCTCCGTCAGCGTCTTCGCAAATCCCAGCGACGCGTTCAACAATGATTTCATCCATCCGTTCCCGGGCGGGAGCGGCTCCCGAAACGTGATCCGCGGCGATGGGTTCGCCGGTTTGGATATGTCTTTGGCCAAACGCTGGAAGATGCCGTGGGAGGGCAACAGCCTGCAATTTCGCTGGGAAGTCTTTAACGTACCCAACCTTCATCGCTTCAACGTCCTTTCAGGTTTGGGAACCCAAGCCTGCGCCTGCATCGCATCGCTACAACAGGTACCGCAGTCGTTCGGCAATTACACTGGCTTACTGACTCAGCCGCGCGTGATGCAGTTCGGCCTGAGATACGAGTTCTGAAGACTGAGGTAGAATCTGGGCGGTTAATTGCGACCGTCCAGAATACGCGCTGGCCTTCGGCGTGATGGCTGGGACGGCGTGGCTGGTTGTCACGGGCGACGTTCTTGAAGCGAGGTTGTTTGGTTCCCGGTCACCAAGGCTGAGCCGGAAGGCACCGACATTCTATCCTTCCGTGATACCGTCCTCGATTAGTTGGGCTTGGTAGCTCTCGGCTCAGTGAACCCCGTGCCCAAGAAATCGGCTACTCCCTGGTCCTTCTCGTAATTCCACGTTCGGATACCGGTTTGTACACGGAAGATGCGCGGAGAGATGCCAAACTCCACGCGGAAGCTTCGGCTGAAGTGGGCGGAATCGCTGAAGCCCCAGGAG
>Ga0209698_10004932_pt1 | contig 14522 bp, 12 predicted proteins | sample LitLauG_LLR_2012_FD_187203 | JGI IMG/M metagenome (GOLD analysis project Ga0209698, IMG submission 187203) | Freshwater sediment microbial communities from Pennsylvania, USA - Little Laurel Run_MetaG_LLR_2012 (SPAdes) (version 2) | ecosystem: Environmental > Aquatic > Freshwater > Creek >...
GGGCGGGCCGGGCGCATCGGTGCCCTCGTGCTCGGATGGTTCGACGAAGACGGCCGGCTCCACCACGCCGGCAAGGTGGGAACCGGGTTCAGCGCCGCCGAGCTGGACCGTCTCGGCCGCCTGCTCCAACCCCTCGGGCGGCCCACCTCGCCGTTCGTCGAGGCGGTCCCCGACGGGCGCGCGGTCCGCTTCGTCGAGCCGGTCCTCGTCGCCGAGGTGCGCTACGGGCATTGGACCGCGGCCGGCCAGATCCGCCACGGCTCCTACGTGGGCTTGCGCGACGACAAGCCGGCTCGCGCGGTCCGGCGTGACGACGGCGCAGCGCCGAGGTCAGGGTGACGGTGACGGCGACGGGCCCCGCTGCCCCGCCGACTCCCGCCACAGGGCGACACGGAGCCGGACCAGGCCGGCCAGGGACCGGGGGATGCGGGTCGCGATGGAGCTGCGGGGCGGGCGCGTCTCGCGGACCTCGGCGGGCAGCTCCGCCACGTCGACCCCGGCCCGCTCGGCGCGCAGGATGAGCTCGGTGTCGAAGAGGTCGGCACCGAAGCGGCACGCGTCCACGAGCGGGGCGACCTCGGCCCGGCGGAGGACCTTCATCCCGTGGGTGTCGCTCACCCGCATGCCGAAGCCTCGGCGCAGGACCAGCGCGAAGACGGAGGTGACCAGCCGGCGGTTGCGGGCGCGGTGGTCGTGCGCCCCCTCGGCGCGCTTGCTGGCCACGACGACCGATGGGCCGCCCGGCGCCGCCACCAGCACCAGCGCGGATTCGAGGAAGTCGAGATCGATGTAGTCGACGTCGAAGTTGGCGACCACCGTGCCCTGGCTCGCGAGGAACCCGGCACGCAGGGCGCGGCCGTAGTCGGCGTCGGGCGCGCTCAGGGACCGCACCTCGGGATAGCGCTCGCTCAGCTCGGCGGCGACCTGCGCGGTGGCGTCGGTCGACCCGTTCTCGCAGATGACGACCTCGAAGGGGTCGCCCTTGGTGCGCAACCCGCTGACCACTGCCGCGGTGGCATCGGCGAGGTAGTCCTGCTCGTTGTGAGCAGGCATCACGATGCTGAGCACTACTCGGCCAGGTCGGCGTCCGGCGGCGGGAACAGCGAGAGGTGCTCCAGGTAGGGCCCGGGGTCGCCGCCCCAGTCCAGCGCCGCCATCTGGGCGCGGCTGCGCCGACCGAAGAGGACCCGGAACAGCGAGAACGGGTCGCTGCGCAGCGTCGCGGCAGGCTCGCCCACACCGAGCAGCCACTCCGTGTCACCGGCGACGACGCGCAGCGCCGCGAGCTCTGCGGCCCGCAGGCGCCGGTCGAGTCCTTCGATGCCGACCTGGCGGGCCACGTCCACGGCCGCGCTGTCGCGCTCGCCGGGGGCGCCCAGCGCGGCGCGCAGGTCGTGCTCGTGGGTGACGGCGTCGGCGACGAGCACGGCGCTCCTGGCGGGCGGCCCGTCGACCATCAGCGCCAACAGCGCGGCGGTCCCCGCGTCCCACTCCTCGACGACCTCGGCGAGCGTGCGGTCGCGGCGCTCCTCGACCTGGGCCGCGGTCCACGCCGGCCCTCCCGCCCCTTCGAGGCGGCCGGAGGTCATGTCGGCGGCCACGCCCGCGAGGTGGCTCACGACGTCGTGGACCGACCACCCGGGGCAGGCGGCGACCGGGGTGCGTCCGGCGCCGTCGGCAAGACCCCCGACCAGCGCCCGCACCCGGCCCTGCGTCTCCTCGTACCGACGGGCGGCATCCATCTCGGACAACCTAGCGGCCGCCGGCGATTGGTTCCCCGCGCCCGGAACGGCCACGATGTCGGTCCATCACCCACCTGGACCACGCCCCGACCCCCGAGGTCGGCACCCGCAGCTGGCCGCGCGGGACCCGCGCCGTGGGCGGGGTCGCGGCGGGGCTGCTGATCGCGGTGTCGCTCCCGCCGTTCGGGTGGTGGCCAGCCGCGATCGCCGGCATGGCGGGTTTCGCGCTCCTCCTCCGAGCGGGCGCAGCGGTCGGCGCGGGGACGCCGCCCGAGGGGGCGTCGGCGCCGGGCGCCCCGTCCGCGCCGGGACCGCACGGCCCCCGCCACCGGGCGCGCGCCCGTGCCGCGATCGGCGCCGCGGTCGGCTTCGGGCAGTATGCCGTGGGGCTGTGGTGGGTCAACGAGTTCAACGTCGCGGGGTATGTGGCCCTCGTCCTGCACGGGATGGCCTGCGCCGCGCTGGTGGCTGCGCTCGTCCCGGTCCGTCGCCGCTTCGGGGTGCTCCTCGGCCTTCCCGCCGCGCTCGTCGTCGGTGACTGGATCCGGGGGCACTACCCGCTCCAGGGGCTGCCCATCGGGGGCATCGCCCTCGGTCAGGTGGGCGGCCCCCTGGCCCCCGCGGCGCGGCTCGGGGGCACCTTGCTCGTCGCCGGCCTCACCGCGCTCGCCGGGGCCGGCGTGGCCGAGCTGGCCGTCGCCGCATCCGCGGCCCGGCGGCGGGGCACGTCCGGCCCCCGGGGCACGTCCGGCCCCCCGGCGCGGACCCTGGCCGGCAAGGGCCTGGCCGCGCTGGTCCTGGTCGTCGCGGTGGTCGTCGCCGGGCGCCTGGGCCCCGACGGTGCGGGCCCGGGCCGCCGCCCGACCCTGCGGGTCGGCCTGGTGCAGGGGGGCGGTCCACGCGGCCTGCGCTCGGTGGACGTCGATCCCGACGTGGTGTTCCAGCGCCAGGTGGACGCGACCGGTGCGCTCCCCGCCCGCCTCGACCTGGTGCTCTGGCCCGAGGACGTGATCTCCGTCGACGGGCCGGTGCAGCAGAGCCGGCAGGGCGCGGTGACCTCCGGCCTCGCCAGCTACCTCGGCTCCACCGTCGTCGCCGGGGTGGTCGAAGACGTCGGTACCGACCGCTTCCGCAACGCCGCGGTGGCGTGGGCGCCGGACGGGGAGATCGTCGCCCGCTACGACAAGGTGCACCGGGTGCCCTTTGGGGAGTACGTGCCCGGGCGGGGCCTGCTCGAGCACCTGGTCAACCTCCGGCTGGTCCCCCGCGACGTCATCGCCGGGCGCGGGCCGGGTGTGCTCGTCACCCCGGCGGGCACCTTCGGGGTGACGATCTCCTACGAGGTGTTCTTCGAGGACCGGGCCCGCGCCGCCATCCGCGCCGGTGGCCAGGTCCTGCTGGTGCCGACCAACGCGGCGTCCTACACCACGAGCCAGATCCCGACCCAGGAGGTGGCCGCGGCGCGGCTGCGGGCCTGGGAGACGGGGCGTGACACCCTGCAGGCGTCCCCGACGGGCTACTCGGCGGTGATCGACCACGACGGCCGGGTGCGGGCCCGCACGGACCTCGGCCGTCGCCAGGTGCTCACCGCCATCGTCGAGCAGCGCAGCGGCGAGACGGTGTTCGTGCGCTTCGGTGACCTCCCGCTCGTCGCGGCCTCGGTGGCGGGCCTGCTGCTGAGCGTGGTCCGGCTGGGGGGCGCCCGCCGGCCGGGGCGGCCCGGTCGCCGGGCGCGCACGACATCGATCCCCCGCCACGATCTCACCTCGTGCGTGTCCGAAAGCGCTCACAGTGGTGACCGGGGTCCGGACGCGGGACCGGGAACGGCCCCCGAGGGGAGATCGCGGGGCGGAGCACCGTCGTCCCCTTGACCGCACGGTCCAGTCTCGACCACGCTGGGGGGCCCAATGAGCAGTCACGGGCAGCACCTGCGCGTCGCCCTCCTCGTGTACCGGGGCAACCCCCACTCGGGCGGCCAAGGCGTCTACACCCGCTACCTGGCCCGGGAGCTGGTGGCGCTCGGCCACGAGGTCACGGTCTTCGCCGGCCAGCCGTGGCCGTACCTCGACGAGGGGGTGGGCTTCGTCCCGGTCCCGAGCCTGGACCTGTACCGGGAGCCCGATCCGTTCCGCGTGCCCAACCCCCGCGAGCTGCGGAGCTGGATCGACGCCATGGAGCTCGCGCTCATGTGCTCGGCCGGCTTCCCCGAGCCGCTCACCTTCAGCCTGCGGGTCCGGGCGTTGCTCGCCGACCGGCGCGGTGATTTCGACCTGATCCACGACAACCAGTGCTTCGGTCGGGGGATCGCCGGGCTCATGGCCGACGGCTGGCCGGTCCTCGCCACCCTGCACCACCCGATCACCGTGGACCGCTCCCTCGACCTGTCCCACGCCGAGGGGTGGCGCCGCCGGCTGTCGCTGCGCCGGTGGTACGGCTTCCTCGGCATGCAGATGCGCGTGGCCCGCCAGGTGCCGCGCATCGTCACCGTGTCGGAGTCCTCCAAGCGCGACATCGTCGAGCAGATGGGCATCTCCGCCGAACAGCTCGACGTGGTCCCGGTCGGCGTCGACCACCTCCGCTTCCGCCCCCTGGCCGGCATCGCCCGCATCCCGGGCCGGATCATGACGACCGCGAGCGCCGACGTGCCGCTCAAGGGACTGGTGCCGCTCCTCGAGGCGCTCGCCAAGCTGCGCACCGAGCGCCACGCCGAGCTGGTGGTGATCGGCAAGCCGCGCGCCGACAGCCCGGTGCCCGACACGATCGAGCGCCTCGGGCTCACCGACGCCGTCACCTTCGTCTCCGGTGTCAGCGACGAGCGCCTCGTGGAGCTCTACGCCGAGGCGTCGCTCGCCGTGGTGCCCTCGCTCTATGAGGGCTTTTCCCTCCCGGCGGTCGAGGCCATGGCGTGCGGCGTCCCGCTGGTGGCCACCACCGGCGGCGCGCTGCCCGAAGTGGTCGGCACCAGCGGCGAGACGGGGCTCCTGGTCCCCCCCGGCGACCCCGGGGCCCTGGCGGCGGCGATGCAGCGGGTGCTCGACGACGCCGATCTGGCCGAGCGGCTCTCGGCCGCCGGCCGTGGCCGCGTGCTCGAGCACTTCACGTGGCGGGCGTGCGCCGAGGGCACCGTGGAGCACTACCGGTGGGTCCTGGACCGCGCCGCACCGGGCCGTGCCGGCCGGCGCGCCGCCGCATGCTGACCGTCCGCTACGCGCGGCTCGGGGTCGGGCACGGCGACCGGCTGCTCGACCTGGGCTGCGGCGGAGGCCGCCACGCCTTCGAAGCCATGCGCCTCGGCGCCGCGGTGACCGCACTCGACGCCGATGCCGCCGAGATCAAAGACGTCGCCGCGCTGATGGCGGCGCTCGAGCAGGACGACGCCCCCACCCTCGAGCACGGCGGATCCGGGCGCGCCGTCGTCGGCGACGCCCTCCGGCTCCCCTTTCCCGATGGTTGCTTCGACCGGGTGATCGCGGCCGAGGTGCTCGAGCACATCCCCGCCGACCGTGACGCCATCGGCGAGCTGGCCCGGGTCCTGCGCCCGGGTGGGACGATGGCGGTCACCGTCCCGCGCTGGTACCCCGAGCTGCTCTGCTGGGCGCTCTGCGATGCGTACCACCAGACCCCCGGCGGCCACGTACGCATCTACCGCGCCGGCGCGCTCGGCGCGCGGTTGCGAGGAGCCGGGCTCACACCCTTCGCCCACCACCACGCCCACGCCCTCCACGCACCGTACTGGTGGCTGCGCTGCGCCGTGGGCGTCGACGACGACGCGCACCGCCTCGTGCGGGCCTACCACCGGCTGCTGGTGTGGGACATCACGGCCCGCTCGCCGTTGACCCGCGTGCCCGAGCGGATCCTCAACCCGGTGCTCGGCAAGTCGCTCGTCATCTACGTGCGGAAGGCGGGGTGAGCACGGCGTGGCGCTGACCCCGGCGCAGATCGCCGCGACCGCCGACTGGATCTGCTCGGTCCAGCTCGACAACGGGATGATCCCGTGGTTCCCCGAGGGCCACGCCGACCCGTGGAACCACGTCGAGGCGGCGATGGCCCTCGTGCTGTCGGGCCGGCGGGCCGAGGCGGAGCGGGCGCTCGAGTGGCTGCGCGCCACCCAGCACGACGACGGGACCTGGTGCCTGTACTACCTCGCCGACGGCGTCGAGGAGCCCCGGCGGGATCCCAACGTCGGTGCCTATGTGGCCACCGGGACCTGGTGGCACCACCTCGTCACCGGTGACGCCGGGGTCCTCGACGAGATGTGGCCTGCGGTCGATCGGGCGATGGGGTTCGTGCTGCGCCAGCAGCAGCCCGGGGGCGAGGTGCTGTGGTCGATGGAGCCCGACGGCACGCGGGGGCGCTTCGCGCTGCTCACCAGCTCGGCCTCGATCCACCACAGCCTGCGCTCTGCGCTCGCCATCGCCGGTGCGCTCGGCCACGAGCGCCCCGAGTGGGAGCTCGCGGCGGGCCGCATCGCCCACGCCATCGCCCACCGCGAGGACGACGCGTTCGAGCCGAAGGACCGCTGGGCCATGGACTGGTACTACCCCGTCCTGAGCGGGGCCCTGCCGAGGGGCGAGGGCCGGGCACGCCTGTCCGCCCGTTGGGACGCGTTCGTGATGGAGGGCCTGGGCGTGCGCTGCGTCTCCGATCGGCCGTGGGTGACGGCGGCGGAGACGGCGGAGTGCGCCATCGCCCTCGATGCGGTGGGGTTGTCGTCGCACGGGCGGACCCTGCTGGGCTGGATCGAACACCTCCGCGACGACGACGGCGCCTACTGGACCGGATGCGTGCACCCGCAGTGCGTGCGCTTCCCGGGCGGGGAGCGCTCGACCTACACCGCCGCGGCGGTGCTCCTCGCCGACCACGTCCTCGCCGCGGCCGGCCCGGCTGCGGGGGTGTTCCGGGGCGAGACGCTGCCGGCCGTCTTGGATCTCGCCGAGGTGGAGGAGCCCGTCACCGAGGGCTGAGCGGCCGACGGTCCGCCCGGGCGCCCGGGCCCGGGTCCCCGCCGCGCACCGCCGCCGCGGCCCGCCGGCCGGAGGTTATGCAGGAGGGGATCCCCGAACCGCGGTAGGCGGCTCCCGCCAGCGCCACCCCGGGCAGGTCCCGGGCCAGGTCCGCTTCGATCCGGGCGACCCGCTGCAGGTGGCCGACCAGGTACTGGGGGAACGCGTCCGGCCAGCGGCTCACCCGCCACTCGGTCGGGGTCGCCGGGCGGCCGAGCGCCGCGCCGAGCTCGTCCTGGAGCCGATCGACCAACCCGGCGTCGTCGAGGTGGAAGGCCCGGTCGTCGCCGCGACGCCCGGTGGAGACCCGCAGCACCGTGTGACCGGGATCGGACCAGTGGCTCCACTTGGCCGAGCCGAACGAGCAGGCGGTCATCAGCCGCCCCTCACCGCGTGGCACGAGCACCCCGCTCACCCCCTCGGCGGGCGCGAACGTCCCCGCCGGGTACCCCAAGGTGACGAGGACGACGGACGCGCTGGGGATGCCCGCGAGCCCGCCGGTGGCGGCGGGCGATGCCCCCTCCAGCAGGCGGCCCGCCGCCGCCGCCGGGGTGGCGATCACCGCCCGGTCGAAGACGCCTCCCGGTTCGATCTCGACACCGCCCGCCCGGGCGCGCCGGACTCCCTGGACCGCCGTCGGGGAAACGGTGACCCCCGCCGTGACGAGCGCCTCGTGCAGGGCTTCGACGAGGCGCCCCATCCCGGCGCGGGGTGCGAGGAACATCGGACCGCTCGACGGGGGCGCGCGGTGCAGACCGAGCAGGAGGCTGCGCGAGCGCCGCGCCGCCTCTGCGAGCTGCGGGGCGGTCGCCTGGACGCTCAGCTCGGCGGTGTCGCCGGCGTGGATGCTGCCGACGAGCGGGTCCACCAGGCGCGACGCGACCTGGCGGCCGAAGCGGCGCGAGATGAGGTCGGCCACGCTCAGGTCCTCGGGCCAGCGGGTGCGGGGGAGGACCACGTCGAGGCCCGCTCGGGCCAATCCGAGCGGGGACAGGATCCCGGAGCGGAGGGTGGGCCAGAGGCGCGCCGGAGCGCCGAGCACGAGCCCGTCGGGCAGGGGTCGGAGGCGATCGCCCATCCACAGCAGGGCGCGCCCGGCAGCCGGTGCCACCAGCTCGGTGTCGATGCCGAGCTGCCGGCAGAGGGCCACGGCGTCGGGGACCCGGGCGATGAACGCGTCGGGGCCCTCGTCGACGGGCCTGCCCCCGAAGGGGGTCGTGCGGATCTTGCCCCCGAGCGGCCCCGGTTCGAACACGGCAACCTCGGCCGGCTCCGGGCCCGACACCAGGTCCCACGCCGCGGCCAGCCCGGCGATCCCGCCGCCGATCACGGCGACGCGCATCACGCGCCCCGGGTGTGCACGAGCTCCACGAGACGGGCAAGGACGTCAGGGTCGGTCTGGGGCAGGACGCCGTGGCCCAGGTTGAAGATGTGGCCGGACCCGGCGCCCGCCTCGGCGAGCACCGCCTCGGCCTGCTCGGCGACGACCTCCCAGGGGGCCAGACAGCACACCGGGTCCAGGTTGCCCTGCACCGCCACGTCGGGACCCAACCGGGCCCGGGCGCGGTCGAGCGGGACCCGCCAGTCGACGCCGACGACGTCGGCGCCGGCCGAGGCCATCAGCTCGAGCAGCTCGCCGGTGCCGACGCCGAAGTGGATGCGTGGCACACCCAGGTCGGCCACGCCCACGAGGACGCGGCGCGAGGCGGGCAGGACGTAGCGGGCGTAGTCGGCGGGGGACAGGGCCCCGGCCCAGCTGTCGAAGAGCTGCACGGCCGCGGCGCCCGCCGCGACCTGGGCCCGCAACGACGCCACCGCCAGGTCGGCGAGCCGCTCCAGCAGCGCGGCCCAGGTGGCCGGGTCGCCGTACATGAGCTGCTTGGTCCGGGCGTGGTCCCGGCTCGGCCGGCCCTCGATCAGGTAGCTCGCCACGGTGAAGGGTGCGCCGGCGAAGCCGATCAGCGGCACCGTCAGCTCCCCGACGAGGATCCGGATGGTCTCCTGCACCCAGGGGAGGTCCTGCTCGGGCTCCAGCGGTCGGAGGCGGGCGAGGTCGGCCGCTCCGCGGAAGGGCGCCTCGACCACCGGCCCCACCCCCGGCTGCACGTCGACGCCGAAGCCGATCGCGGCGACCGGCACCACGATGTCGGAGTACAAGATGGCGGCGTCGACGCCGTAGCGACGCACCGGCTGCAGGGTGATCTCCGCGGCCAGCTCCGGCTGGCGGATGGCGTCGAGGATGCTCCCCTGCCCCCGCAGGGCGCGGTACTCGGGCAGGCTGCGGCCGGCCTGGCGCATGAACCACACCGGGGGGTGGGCGACCGGCTGGCGCCGGCACGCGGAGAGGAAGACGTCGGAGCCGGCGACGGGAGCCACTGGGCTCACGGTACCGGGCGGCCCGGCGCGGCTACAGATCGCCGGTGCTCCCCAGCTCCCGCTGGTACCACCCGACGGTGAGGATCACGGCTTCCTCGATGGTGTGCCCCGGCGTCCAGCCGAGCAGCTGGCGGGCCTTGGCGGCGGAGAGGTAGCGGTGCTCGCCGTCGTCGTCGTCGTCGACCTCGGGCATCTCGACCTCGAAGGAGGTCCCTGCCGCGATCTGCAGCATCTGGACCAGCTCCCGCACCGCGACGGGCCGTCCCACCGAGAAGTTGAGCGCTTCGCCGGCGACCTCGGGGTGGGCGGCCAGGTGCTCGGCGGTCTGGAAGAACGCCGCGGCGGCGTCGACCACGTAGAGGTAGTCCCGGCTGGGGTTGCCCGGCACCGACAGGCGGGGCGGGCGACCGGCGAGCAGGTCCCGCACCGTCCCGGGGATCAAGGCGTCCCAGCGGAGGTCGCCCGGCCCGAACAAGGTCGGGAAGCGGCAGACGATGACGGGGAGCCCGAAGCACGCGCCGTAGCTGGTCGCCAGGAGGTCGGCGCTCGCCGTGGCCACGTCGTGGGGCTGGCGGGGCTGCAGGGGGAGGTCCTCGGCGTAGGGGAGCGCGTCCTGGTGGCCGTAGGCCCGGTCGCAGCCGGCCACGAGCACCTGCGGGGGCTGGGCGCTCCGCCGCGCCGCTTCGAGGACCGACCACGTCCCCGCGATGGTGCTCTCGAAGGTGCCCACCGGGTGGGCGGCGGTCACCGCGGGCCGGGTCTGGGCGGCGAGGTGCACGACGGTCTGGGCGCCGGTGCCGGCCAGGAACCGCTCCACGGTGGCGGTGTCGTCGACGCGGCCGCGCACCACATGGACGCGCTCGAACCAGTGGCGGCTCGCGCGGCGCGGCGACGGTTCGTCGCGCACGAGCACGCCGACGTCGGCGCCGAGGTCGACCAGCATGGCGACCAGGTGGGAGCCGACGAAGCCGGTCGCGCCGGTCACGGCCACGCGCCGGCCGCGCCAGAACGCCGGTGACGGCACCCAATTCTCGTCACCTGGGGTGGTTGTACCGGTTTCCACCGTGGCAGTGTGGCACAGGATCGGGCGTCGGACGCGCCGTGGTGCCGGCGTCCCGCCGCTCGGTGGGTGCGGCCCGGCGGGGCGCGATCGGTGCGAGCGGCCATCTCGCGCCCGGATGGCTTGCGGAGCGCACGCTGAGCGCCAATAGTCGACGTTCTTCTATATGCCCCACCCCGACCTGGCGGCCGAGCAGGCTCATGTGGATCACGCGTACGAGCGCCTCGAGGCGATGCGTGCCGCGGCCGCCGACATGCTCTACGCCGCCTTCGGGGAGCGGGGCGGCACGTTCCAGGCGGTGACCGAGCGTGACATCCGGGTCCGCACGAGCCTCAACCGCCTCGAGCAGCTGCAGCTCGGCGGCGAGGCACTCGTCTTCGGGCGGATCGACCGCGAGCCCTCGGACCACACCGCTCCCGGCGGGTCCGAGGTGTTCCACATCGGACGCCTCGCCGTCTCCGACCACGACCAGGACCCCCTGGTCGTGGACTGGCGCGCCCCTGTCGTCGAGCCGTTCTACCGGGCCACCGGGGCCCACCCGATGGGTCTCCTCCGCCGGCGCCACTTCCTGGCCGAGGGCCGGCGGATCCTGGATCTCGAAGACGAGCTGTTCGGCGACGACGCCGGGGAGGCCGGTGACCTGGGCCAGGGCCTGTCGGGATCCGCGGTCCTCCTCGCGGCCCTGGAGCGCTCCCGCACCGGGCGCATGCGCGACATCGTCGCCACCGTCCAGCGCGAGCAGGACGAGATCATCCGGGGACCGCTCCCCGGGATCCTGGTCGTCCAGGGCGGGCCCGGTACCGGCAAGACCGCCGTCGCCCTCCATCGGGCGGCCTACCTGCTCTACACGCACCGTTTCCCCCTGGAGCGCCAGGGTGTGCTCGTCATCGGGCCGAACCCCCTCTTCCTGCGCTACATCGGCCACGTGCTGCCCTCGCTCGGGGAGACCGGCGTCGAGCTGTCCACCGTGGGGGGCCTCTTCGGCGACGCCCGGGCGACGGGCGTCGACCGCCCGGGCGCGGCGCGGGTCAAGGGGGATGCCCGCATGGCCCGGGTGCTCGCCCGGGCGGTCTCGGACCGCCAGCGGCCCCTCCGCCAGCCCGTCGAGGTCCCCTACGGTCGCTTCACGCTGCGACTGAGCCGGAGGGCCTCGGCCGACCTCGTCGCCGCAGCCAAGCGTCGACCCGGGCCGCACAACCCGCGCCGGCGCTACGTCGAGTCCCTCCTGTGGCGCGAGCTCCACCACCAGCACGTGCGCGGGCTGACCCGCGATGGCCTGGCCACCGACGATGCGGTCGGTGCCGACGAGCTCGGGCGGGAGCTGCGGCGACGCCCGGAGGTCGCCGAGGCGCTCGAGCGCATGTGGCCCGTGCTCACGCCCCAGCAGCTGCTCCACGACCTCTTCGGCGCGCCGCCGCTCATCGCACTGGCCGCCCGCGACGACCTCAGCGCCGCGGAGCAGGCCGAGCTGCACCGACCCCGCGGGGCCACGCTGGAGGAGACGGCCTGGAGCGAGGCGGATCTCGCCCTTCTGGACGAGGCGCGCGCCCTGCTCGGCGCCCCCCGCCGGCGCACGCCCGACGACGACGAGTCGCCCCGGACGTTCGGCCACATCGTGGTCGACGAGGCCCAGGAGCTGTCCCCGATGCAGCTGCGGATGCTGGGGCGACGGAGCCTGTCGTCGTCGATGACCATCGTCGGCGACGTCGCCCAGGCGACCGGTCAATGGGCCGCCCGGTCCTGGGACGACGTGCTCGCCCACCTCCCGGCCAGCCGCGGCGCGCGCGTGGCGGAGCTGACCGTCAACTACCGGACCCCGGCGGAGATCATGGACCTGGCCGGGCGGGTGCTGCGGGCCGCGGTGCCGGACCTGGCGCCGCCCGAAGCGGTCCGCACGACCGGCGTGCACCCCCGGATCGTGGCGGCACCGCCGGGCGGGCTGGCGTCGGCCGCGGCCCGGCTGACCCGCGAGGAGGCGGCGGTCGTCTCGGGCGAGACCTCGGCAGGCGGACGGGTGGCGCTGATCGGGCCGCCGTCGATGCTCGACGAGCTCTCCTCGGCGCTGCGCGAGGAAGGGGTGCGTTACGGCACCGCCGAGGTGGGCGGCCTCGACGACACGGTCACGATCCTGCCGGTCGAGGCGGCCAAGGGCCTCGAGTTCGACTCGGTCGTGGTGGTCGAACCGGCCCGGATGGCCGACGAGTCCGCCCAGGGCCTGCGCTCGCTCTACGTGGCGCTCACGCGGGCCACCCGCCGCCTCGCCATCGTGCACGCCGAGCCGTTGCCCGCCCCGCTGCGGGGGTGATGCCGGGCCGGGCGGGATCAGCGGGCAGCCACCCGCCGGCCCCGCCACGTGGCCGGACGTCGGGAGGTGCGCAGCCACAGGGACCGGGCGAAGAGCGCCAGGAACGCCGCGAGCGGCAGCGGCCACAGCACGGGGGTGGCCCAGCCGAAGCGCCCGATGCGCCGCAGCATCCAGCCGGCCTGGGCGGCGCTCGCCAGGTAGGCGACCACCGCCGCGCCCAGGTCGGGGTGGTGCGGGGCCGCGAGGGCCCAGGCGAGTCGCCCCGCGATCCGCAGCAGCCCCGCGATCCAGGCCAGCACCGCCAGGAGGGCGACGGGCGCGACCGCTGTCGCACCGGCGGCCAGGTTTTTCGACCAGCCGTCCACGAGCTGGGCGGTGCCTCCCGGGTACATGCGAAAGGACACGGTGCCCCGGCCGGCGAGGCAGGTGGTGGGGACCCCGGCCCGGTGGGCGCGCCGGGCGAGGGCGAGGTCCTCGACGACCGAGCCGCGCACGTCGGGGTGCCTGTGGCCGCCGATGCGTTCGTAGGTGGCGCGGTCGACGACCACGCAGGGCCCGAAGGCGGCCGCGGCCCGCACGCCGCGGCCCGAGCCCGGAGCCGGTGCGAAGGCGCCGGTGCCCATCATCGACACCAGGGTGCACCACGCCGAGGCCCGCTCGTAGATCCGCAGCGTCTGGTGGAAGGGCGCGACCGAGACCATGCCGCCCCGGGCCTGTTGCTCGCCGACCACGCGGCCGAGCCCGTCCGACTCGAGCCAGGTGTCCGCGTCGAGGAACACCAAGGTCCCCCCGCTCGACGCGGCGGCGCCCTGGTGGCAGGCCCAGGCCTTGCCCGTCCACCCGGGTGGCAGCGGCGCCGATGCGAGCGTGGTGGCGCCGCCCGCCCGGGCCAACGCCGCAGTGGCGTCACTCGAGTGGTCGTCCACCACGATGACCTCGACCGGCGCGCCGGCCGCCCCGGTCGGCGGTTGCCGGGCGATGCTGGCCAGCAGCCGGGGGATCGACGCGGCCTCGTCGCGGGCAGGGATGATCACCGAGGTCATCGGGAGCGCCCCGAGGGGCTCCCGGGGGACGCGGACCCGTAGGAGGAGCCATGTGCCGGCCGTCCAGCAGGCCACCTCCGCGGCCAGCTCGAGCGGTCCCATCCGCTCCATGATGGCGGAGCGGACCTCTCTAGACTGCAGCCTCATGGCGCTAGACGACGGGTCCTTCGAGGACGGGGTGCGGCGCGAGCTGGCTGCGCTCGTCCGCGAGCGCGGCTACGAGCGGCGCGAGGAGCCGTTCCAGCTGAGCTCTGGGGGGTGGAGCCACGACTACGTCGACGGCAAGCACGCGGTGGCGGACGGCGTGGCGCTGCGCCTCGCCTCGCAGGCCGTCATCGACGCCGTCGGGGCGCCCTTCGCCGCGGTGGGTGGCCCGACGATGGGCGCCGACGCCCTGGCGCACGGCGTTGCCGTCCTCTCCGGCACCGCCTGGTTCTCGGTGCGCAAGGAGCCCAAGGGGCACGGGCGCCGGGCGTGGGTCGAAGGGGCCCGGCTCGCCCCCGGCGACCGGGTGGTGTTCGTCGAGGACGTCGTGTCCACGGGCGGCTCGCTGCTGCGCGCCGTCGACCGGGTGACCGAGCTCGGAGCCATCGTGGTGGCCGCGGTCACCCTGCTCGACCGTGGACCGGCTGCGGCCCGCCGCTTCGCCTCGGCCGGGATCCCTTACCACCCGCTGCTGACCTGGGCCGACATCGGCATCGAGCCGCTGCCCGACGACCGGGTCGCCCCGGCCTGACCCCGGCGGTGCCCGGCTTCGATCGAGGCTTCGAAATCTACGATGCGGATTTTCACAGCCGTCAACCTGGCGAAGACCGCTACCATAGCGTGGAGCGTAGAGCTGATGCGGTGATCGACCATGCGATAAGTTGGCTCAAGAAAAAGCCGACCGGGCCTTTCTTCTTGTGGGTGCATTTATACGATCCTCATGACCCGTACGATCCGCCGCCGCCATTTAAGCGGCGCTACGCGAACCCCTATGACGGAGAGATTGCG
>Ga0209698_10004933_pt1 | contig 14521 bp, 18 predicted proteins | sample LitLauG_LLR_2012_FD_187203 | JGI IMG/M metagenome (GOLD analysis project Ga0209698, IMG submission 187203) | Freshwater sediment microbial communities from Pennsylvania, USA - Little Laurel Run_MetaG_LLR_2012 (SPAdes) (version 2) | ecosystem: Environmental > Aquatic > Freshwater > Creek >...
GGCGTAGGGCGTGTTCACGTGGTGGCTCCTGAATGATTCCGTTCATGAACGATACGCAATCCGTGGAGGGTCAACCACGGTTCGACGTGCTGGACCGACGTGGTGTGCGGTGCGATCAGCCCCGCCAGGCCCCCGGTGGCGATGACCGTGGCCTCGCCCAGCTCGGCGCGGATGCGCGCGACGACCCCGTCGACCTGACCGGCGAAGCCGTAGAGGACGCCCGACTGGATCGATTCGGCCGTCGAGCGTCCGATCACCGAGCGCGGACGGACCAGTTCCACCGAGCGCAGCGCCGAGGCCTGGGTGTAGAGGGCTTCCAAGGAGATGGCCACCCCGGGGGCGATGGCGCCGCCGAGGTACTCGCCCTTGGCCGAGACGACGTCGAAGACGGTGGCGGTGCCCATGTCGACGATGATGAGCGCGCCGGGGTAGAGGTCGTAGGCCCCCACCGCGTCGGCGATGCGGTCGGCCCCCACCTCACGGGGATTGTCGTAGAGGATCGGCATGCCCGACTTGGTGCCGGGTCCCAACACCGTCACGTCGAGGTCCGAGAACCAGCGCTTGGCCATGCGCCGCAACTGCGTGGTCACCGAAGGCGCCGAGGACGAGATGGCGATGGCGCTCACGGCGCTGCGCAGGTCGAGGCCTTCGAGGTCGAGCAATTGGGTCAGCATCATCGCGTGCTCGTCGGGGGTGCGCTCGGCCAGCGTCGAGATGCGCCAGTGGTACGCCAGGCCGTGCTCGCCGGTCGCGCGCGCGAAGCCCATCGCGTCGGGCTGCTCGGGCCGGTCCGGGCCGAAGAGTCCGATCACCGTCTCGGTGTTACCCACGTCAATGGCCAAGAGCATGTCAGTCCCCCTTCGTCGCGAGGTCGATCTCGTCATTGTCGATGAGGCGCACGCCCTCGATGACGCCGGCCACCACGGCGCGCGCCACCACCCGGGCGTCGTCGTCGAGGGGGCGCAGGCTTCGCACGTCCACGATGTCGGCGTAGGCCACGTCGACGCCGGCGTCGCTCATCACGCGCGTCATCACCGCGCGCCGCTCACTGGCTGACGCGGTGGAGGTGCGCGCGGCGGCGAGCGCGCGCCCGAGGGCGTGGGCGCGTTCGAGTCCTTCGGGGCTGAGGCGGGCGTTGCGGCTCGAGAGCGCGAGTCCCTGTGCGTCGCGGCGCGTGGCGCAACCGACGACGTCGACGTCGAAGGCCAGGTCGCGCACCATCTGGCGCACGACGACCAGTTGCTGGTAGTCCTTCTCGCCGAAGTACGCGCGGCACGGCCCCGTGATCGCGAAGAGCTTGGCGACGACGCTCGCGACGCCGTCGAAGTGTCCGGGCCGACCCTCGCCCTCGAGGCGATCGCCGAGTTCGCGCACCGAGACGGTGGTGAGCGTGGGCGCGGGATAGTCCGGCCACATCTCGCTCAACGAGGGCGAGACGAACGCGTCGACCCCCGCCTCGGCCGCGAGCGCGGCGTCGGCCGCGGGCGTATGGGGATAGGCCGCCAGGTCCCCGGCGTCGGAGAACTGACGAGGGTTCACGAAGGACGTCAAGAGGACCACGTCAGCGTTGTCGCGAGCGCGACGCACCAGTGAGAGGTGCCCGTCGTGCAATGCCCCCATGGTCGGCACGAGTCCGACGCGGGCGCCGTCGTCGCGCACCGCTTGGGCGTACGCTCGCCACTCCCCCACGGTGCTCAGTCGTCGCACGTCGCCTCCGCGCGGGTCGCGGCCAGACGGGTGGCGCGCGCCGCGAGCGCGGCGTAGGTGGGACGCTCCTCGTCGGCGATCGCCGCGAGGTGCGCGGCGATGGTGTCGACGTCGCCCCTCGACGCCGGTCCGGTCAGGGCTCGCGCCGGTCCGACGGTCATGACGTCGTCGAGCGATTGTTGCGCCAGGGGCAAGAAGTCGCCCAGCGCCAGGCCGGCGGCGTCGGCCAGGACCTGTACCGAGCCCATCAGCGCCACCAGGTGGTTGGCCGCCGTCGCCGCGGCGGCGTGATAGAGGGTCCGCCTCGCCGCGGGCACCGCGATGCGACGCCCACCCAACGACGTGACGACCTCGCCGAGTAGCGCGTCGCCGTCGACGCAGAAGACCGCGCCGCGCAGTCGGCGCGCGCCGGTCACCGCGTCGGGCATGGTCACGAGGGGATGCAGCGAACCGACGCGATCGTGGACCGCCAGGACGTCGAGCCCGCGCGAGCCCGCGACGTGGGCGACCACGGTGTGCGCCGACACGCGCACCGCGCGCGCGACCTCTTCGATCGCGTCGTCGGGCACGCACAACAACACCAGGTCGGCGTCGAGCGGTGAGAGGGCGTCGTGGTGGAGCAACGTGACCTCGTGGTCGGCACCCAGCGCCGCGGCGAAGGAGCGTCCCGCGCGACCCGCGCCGACAATCGATATCTTCATGATGGCCATCCGTTCCAGCCCCGAGGGTGCCGTTCGGTCTAGTGCAACGTCTCGAGTGTACCCACTGGCGCGAGCGCGCCGTGGGCCTCGGCCAGGTGCGCCTCGCTGACGAGGTCCGGGCGCAGTTCGCGCAGCGGGACCACTACGAAGTTCCGCTCGAAGAGCCGCGGGTGCGGCACCGTGAGATCCTCGTCGTCGCACGTCACCTCGTCGATCCAGACGATGTCGACATCAAGGGTCCGCGGTCCCCAGCGGACCTCGCGCGTGCGCTGCGCGGCGGCTTCGGCCGCGCGCACCCGCGCCAGCAAGTCACGCGCCGTCGCGTCGGTCGTGACCTCGAGCACGAGGTTCCAGAAGTCGTCTTGATCGACCTCGCCGACGGGCTCGCTCTGATACACCCGCGAGACGCGGAATTCTTCGTCGTGGACCATCATTGCGACGCCGAGGCGCAAATGCGCGCCGCGGTCGCCGAGATTCGATCCCAGGGAGAAGTACGCCCGGGTCACGACTCGCGCGAGACGGTGCACGACACGCCGACGGTGTCGATGTCCTGGGGCACCGGCGGGCGCACCTTGAGCGCGCGCACGCGCACCGACTCGATGGCCGGGTCCATCGCCAACACCGCCGATCCCACCCGGTACGCCAGCGTCTCCAGGAGCAAGAATCGCCCCTCGACGATGACGCGCGCGGCCACGGCGATCACCTCGGCGTAGTTGGTGGTGGCCGCCAAGTCGTCGTGATCGGCGGCGGCGCCGAAGGGTCGGGCCAGATCGATATCGATGAGGAGCGGTTGCTCGCGCGCGCGCTCCTCGGCCAGGACGCCCACGATGGCCGACACGCGCAAGCCGCGAAGTTCGATCACGTCGTTCATGGTCCCTCGTCGGAGGTCGCGTCGGGCTCGGCGTCGGGCAGGCTCATCAAGATCTCGCGTCCGTCGGGACCCAGTGAACGGCGAAAGAGGCGCTCGATGAGAGCGATCGAGGCGGGCGCGGTCTCGACCTTCTGGGACCAGACGAGATATCCCGCCAGGACGCCGAGCAAGCGATCCGAGACGTCGTCACTGTGCAAGAGCACCGCGACGTTGAGCCGCATGGAATTGGCGAGGTCGCGGTAACACGCGTCGAGAACGTCGCGCTGCTGGGGACCGCCGCGAAGGGCGTAGTGACTCGCGCTCAGACCGTGCTCGAGGTAGGCGTCGAGGTTCTGCATCACCGGCAGGATCGACACGACGCGTCCGAAGCCCTGGTGCTTGAGCCAGAGCAACTCCTCGTCGCGGCGCACGCGCCGGTGCACCGCCGTCGAGCCGCCGGGACGCTCCGAGACCGCGAGCTTGCCCTTGTAGACCCAGGTGAAACCGCGCGGCTCGATGCCCGCGGCCCATTTGCCCCTCACGAGCCGACCTCCGACAGCGGCCGCGCCAGCACGTCGCGCAGTTGCACGGCGGCGGGCACGTCGTGCACGCGGATCATCGCCACGCCGCTGAGGAGGGCCCAGGCCTCGGTGGCGATCGACCCTTCGAGTCGCTCGTCCACGTCCAGCGTCTCGGGGCCCAGCGCACCGAGGAAACGCTTGCGACTGGTCCCGATCAACACGCCGGCGTCGTAGTGGCGAGCCAGCGCGACGAGGTCGCTGCAGTGCGCCACGAGCGCCAGGTTGTGTTCGACGCTCTTGCCGAATCCGATGCCCGGGTCCAGCCAGAGTTGCGCGACCCCCGCCGCGCGTGCGCGTGTGGCCATGTCCGCCAGCGTCGCGAGGACCTCGCCCAGCACGTCGTCGTAGTGCGGGGCCACCTGCATCGTCGCGGGCGTGCCCTGGGAGTGCATGGCGACGTAGCCCACACCCAGTTCACCCGCCACCTCGATGAGCGTGCCCGACACGTCGTTCACGACGACGGCGCCGGCGGCCACCGCCGCGGCGGCCACCTCGGGCTTGCGGGTGTCGATCGACACCGGTCCGTGCGCCGCCAGCGTCGCCACGACGTCGAGCACCCGTGCGAGCTCTTCATCGAGCGCGACCTCCTGGGCGCCGGGCCGGGTGGACTCACCGCCCACGTCGACGATGTCGCAGCCGTGCGCGAAGAGTTCGAGGCCGCGCGCGACGGCCGCCTCGCGAACCTGCGTGCGCGTCGCGGCGAAGAATGAATCGGGGGTCACGTTCACGATGCCCATCACCGACGGGCCGATGTCGTCGTGACTCAACGCCACGTGGACCTGCGTTGGTGGATGTACTGCAGCGCTTCGGCGCGATACGCCGCGTCGTCGCGGAACACGCCGCGCACCGCGGAGGTGACGGTGGTGGCCCCGGCCTTCTTGACCCCGCGCATCGACATGCAGAAGTGCTCGGCCTCGAGGACGACGATCGAGCCGCGCGGCGACATGACCCGCTCCATCGCCTCGACGATCTGGGTGGTCATACGCTCTTGGACCTGGAGGCGGCGCGCGTAGCCCTCCACGAGTCGCGCCATCTTGGAGAGCCCGGTGACGCGGCCCTCGACCCCGGGGAGGTAGGCCACGTGCGCGAGCCCGGTGAAGGGCACCAGGTGGTGTTCGCACAGCGACGTGAAGGGGATGTCGCGCACCATGACCATCTCGTCGTGACCCTCTTCGAAGGTCACCTGCAAGTGCTCGCCCGGATCGATGTCGAAGCCTTCGAAGAGTTCGGCGTACATGTCGGCGACGCGTCGCGGCGTCTGCACCAGCCCGGCGCGATCGGGGTCCTCACCGATGGCGGCGAGGAGTTCGCGGATCAGACCCTCGACCCGGACACGGTCGACCACGTCTAGGCCTCGCCGATGAAGGTGTAGATCGCGTCGAGGTTGCGGTACTTCTCGTTCACGTCCAGGCCGTAGCCCACCACGAAGTCGGCGGGGATCGAGAAGCCCACGTACTTGAGCGACTGCTCGACGCGCTGCTCGCCCTCCTTGAGCAACAACGCGCACACTTCGAGGCTGCGCGGGTTGCGCGCTCCCAGGTACTGGCGCAGGTAGTTCAGGGTCAGTCCCGAATCCACGACGTCTTCGACGATGAGCACGTCGCGGTTCAGCAAGTCGACGTCGAGGTCCTTGACGATGCGCACCACGCCACTGGTCTTGGTGGCCGCCCCGTAGGAGGAGACGGCCATGAAGTCGATCTCGACGGGCAGTTCGATGGCGCGCATGAGATCGGCCATGAAATTGACCGCACCCTTCAAGACGCACACCAGCAGCGGAGGCCGGTTGGCGTAGTCCACGGCGATCTGGCGTCCCAGTTCATACACCCGCTCGGCGATCTCCTTGGCCGAGACCACCACCTCGCCCAATTCACTCTCGGCCCAGTGGGCCGTGAAATCATCGTGCGCGTGTGAACCCATGGTTGCTAAGCGTAGTGGAGCGCCTCAGTCCAACGTGAGGCGTTGCGCCCGGCGCGCGAGGCGACGCCCGCCACTGATCTCACAGGCGACGACCTCGCCGCGCACCACCGCGAGCGCGCGCGCCACCTCGTCGGCCGAGGGCGCGTACGTCTCGTCGTCGGTGCTCGTGCTCAGTCGCACCCGCAGCCACCGCGTCAAGCGGGCGTCGGCCCACGCGCTCAAGTCGCGACAGTCGGCGTCCGCCAGCGCTAGCGCGAGGTCCGCGCGCGCGAGGTCGTCGAGCCAGGACCGGTCCTCGTGCACGACGCGCGCCTGGCGAGCGAGCAGCGGCACGACGTCGCGGGCGGCCACGTCGTTCATCACCGGCAGCAGTTCGTGACGCACCCGGTTGCGCCGAAAGTCGGAGGAGTCGTTGCTCTCGTCGTAGCGCGGTTCGAGACCCGCGTCGAGGACGAAGAAATGCAAATCGCGTCGACGCACGTCGCGCAGCGGCTTGGTGGGGTCATCGATCATCGGACTCAGCCCGTCGAGCCCGGCGCCGCGCATCATGTTGAGCAGCACGGTCTCGGCCAGATCGTCCATGGTGTGTCCGGTCAGCGTGCCCTCGGGCAGCACCCGACGACGCTGGACGCGAGCGAGGGCCTCGAAGTTGGCGCGGGCGTCCACGACGACGTCGTGCACGACGCAGGCCACGTCGTAGCGCTGGCAGGTCTCGCGCACGAAGTCGGCGTCCGCGGTGCTGGTGGGTCGCGCGTGATGGTCGACGTGGTGCACCGTCACCTCGAGCCCGTGGTCGAGCGCCAGGAGCAAAAGACCCAGGGAATCGGGCCCACCCGAGACGGCCAGGTCCGCTCGGGTCCCGCGCGGCGCGAAATGGCAGGCCTCGAGGAGCGTCACGTGGTCAGATTACGCACTGTGGCGACGCCATCGGGTCGACACCCTCGCCACGATGTAGACGAGGGCGCTGAGGACGCCCACGAAGAAGCCCACCGGAAGATCCGTCTGGAACGACGCCGCGATCGACGCCCACAGCGTCACCACGCTCAGCGCCATCGACGCGACCAGCGCGCGCAGCGGCCGGCTGGTCAAGAGTCGCGCCGCGGCGGGCGGGCCGACCGTGAGCGAGAAGCTCAGCAGCGCCCCCACCACCGGCACCGTCAGGGCCGAACCCAGCGCGAGGGTCAGCATGAAGCCCATCTCCAAGACGGTGGGGTTGAGGCCGCGCGCCGCCGAGAGATCCGGCGCGGCCGCGTTGAACACCAGCGGGCGATACATCGTGGCGAGCGCGAGCGCGCACACCAGGCTGATCACGATGACCGGGGTGATCGACGAGGGCGACACGCCCAGGATCTCGCCGAACAACAACGCCTCGACCTGGGGTTCGTAGGCCGCGCTGAGCGACAAGAACGCCGCGCCCATCGCCAGCATCATCACCAGGGCCATGGCCGTCGCCACGTCGCTGCGATGGCGCCGCGACGCGCCGATGCCCAGTCCCGCCACCACGGCGAAGGTGACCAGCCCGACCAGGGGTGCGACCCCGACGAGCGTCGCGCCCGCGGCACCGGCGAAGGCCCCGTTGGGAATGGCGTGCGCCGCGAAGGACGAGCCGCGCATCACCACGAAGAAGCCCGTCGCGCCGGCCAGCAGCGCCACCACGGTGCCGACGATCCAGGCATTGGTCATGAAACTCGCGAACATCAGGCGCGCCCACGCCCGTCTCGTCGCCGCGACACCCGGTGCGCGACGTTCACGACCACGAGTTCCAGGACCACCAGAGCCACCACGCAGAAACTCACGGGCAACGCGCGATGCGACGGCCACCACGAGTAGCTGTCGTAAGAGGCCACGACCCCTCCCGCCACCGCCGCCACGCCCAACGCCGCCGCGGCCGCGAAGGTCACCGACATGCTCCGACCCAGACGCAAGGCGGCGGCCGGTGGACCGATCAACAGCGCGGTCGACAGCACCGAACCGATGACGATCGCCGAGAGCCCCACGGTCACGGCCATCAACACGGTGTAACCGAGCGCCACGCGGCGCACGGCGACGCCGCGCGCACCCGCCGCGTCGGGGCTCAGTGACACGAACAACAAGGGTCGGCCGAGCCAGGCGAGCGCCAGGCACACCAACGCGCTCGCCGCGGTGATCACGTAGAAGGTGGCGTGAGAGACACTGAAGAGCGAGCCGAAGAGTATCAACTGGGTCGAACCCGTACTGGAGGAATTGAGGGTGATGAGATAGAGGAAGAGCGCCGAGAGGCCCGTCGCGCCCCCCAGGACCACTCCCGTCGCCACGTCGCGCTGGCGTACCCGCTCCACGCCGATGGCCTCCATCGCCCCCGCGCCCAGCACCGAGCCCACGACGAAGCCCGCGAGTGGCGACACGCCGAGCACGCCGGCACCCGCGCCACCCGCCGTCGCCACGTCGGCCAACGCGTGGCCCGCGAAGGATTGGGCCCGCATCACGGTGAACATCCCCACGAGCGCCGACACGACGGCCACGACGGCCCCGACACCGGCCCCGGTGCGCACCGCGTCGTTCGACCACAGACCGGGTTCGATCAGCCAGTGCACGTCACTCCACCACGATGTCGGGGTGCTCGGCGACGGGACCGGTGCTCGCGTCACCGGTGACCACCAGGACGCGTCCGTGGACGCGCACCACGTCCACGTGGTGCCCGTAGAGCTGGCTCAACACTTCAGGACGCACGACGTCGTCGGTGGGGCCGCTGGCGACGTGCGCGTTGGCGATGTAGATGACGCGATTCATCACGGCCAGCAGGGAATTGATGTCGTGCGCCGAGAGCAGGATCGCCACGCGCTGACGCTCGCGCACCCGGGCCAGCAGCGACACGATGTCCTCGGTGGCCCCGGGGTCGAGATTGGCCAGCGGTTCATCGAGCAACAACAGTTCGGGCCGGCTCACCAGTGCGTGCGCCATCAGGACCCGCTGGAGTTCGCCCCCCGACAGGGCGCCGATGCGCCGCTCGGCCAGGTCCTGCGCCTCCACCGCGTCGAGCATCTCCTCGACGCGATCGCGCGTCTCGCGGGTGCGCCGGTGCAGTCCGTACCGATGCCCGTCATCGCCCAGGGCGACGAAGTCACGCACCCGCAGCGGCACGTCGACGTCGAGAGCGACCTTCTGGGGCACGTAGCCGACCCGGCGTTGCTCGCGGGCGTCGCTCGGCCAGACCACCTCGCCGCGCGTGGGCTCGATGAGCCCGAGCATCATGCGCAACAACGTGGTCTTGCCCGCCCCGTTGGAGCCGATCAGACCGGTGAACTCACCGGTGTGCACGTGGAAGTTGACGTCGGTGAGGATGCGCCGCCCTCCGAGTTCGACGTCGACGCCACGCACGTCGACGATCGTTCCCGGCGTCGACGTCTCGGCGGTGGCGTTGGTGGCGTTGTGGTTCTGGCTCATGCGATGCTCCCGGTCGACGTGTCGTGACCCAGCGCGGCCTCGATGGCCGCGATCTCGGCCAGCATCCACGTCTGCACGTGCAGACGTCGAGGCATGATCTCGTACACCGCGACGACGGGCACGTGGTCACTCGTGGCCAGGGACCGCAGCGCGCGCGTCACCGGGCTCGAGACCTGGGCGTTGAAACACAGCGCCCGCACGGTGCGGCGCGCGATGAGGTTCTGCTGGAACACGATGTCCTGGGGCGAGGGGTCGACGCCGTTCATCACGTCGGCCTGGAATCGCCACGGCGTCCGATTCACGAGACCCATCGCGGCGAGCAGGTCGTCGGCCACCGGCTCGGTGGTCGCCACCGCATCACCGCGGTAGTGGCGCCGCGCCGACGCGATGGCGACCGTGACACGGTGCCACTGGGCGAGAAAAGTAGCCCCGCGCGCTCGGAAGTACGCAGCGTGCGTCGGGGCCGCGACGGCGAGGTCCGAGGTGACACCCTGGGCCACCTGCACCATGATGCTCGGTTGGTACCACAGGTGCGGATTCACGACAGCGACGTGGTCGAAGAAGTCGCTCACCGTCAGCACTACGCGCGACGAGGAGGGCGACGCCGCTTCGAGCTGGTTCATGAAAGCGTCATAGCCCGCGCCGTTCTGCACGATGAGCTGGGCGATGGCGATCGCCTGCGCCACCCGGGGACTGGCCTCGAAGTTGTGGGGATCGGTGTTGGGATTGTTGACGACGGAGGTGACGTGCACGTAGGCCCCACCGATCTGGGAGACGACGTCGCCGTACTGGACCTCGGCGGCGACGACGTTGATCACGCCCGGTGTCGAGAGGCTCGAGGCGCAGCTGGACAAGGAGAGCGAGCCCCCGGCGAGCACGAGGAGCGACGTCGCGACGCGAACGACGGCCGGGCGCTTTTTCAGAACCATTCTGAATACGTTAGCCGGAACCATTCCAGTCAACAAGTGCCCGACGACTACGCTGTTGTCATGTCCGTGACGCGAAACACCAGCCAGCGCCGAGAGGTCATCCGCGCCCTGGAGAGGGTCCAGGGCTTCGTCAGCGCCCAGGATCTGCACGGACTCATCGTGCGCGACGGGGGTGAGGTGGCCCTGGCCACGGTGTACAGCCAACTCAAGAAACTCTCCGACGCCCACCAGGTCGACGTGGTGATGACCGATCGCGGCGAGGCCCTCTATCGGCGTTGCGTGGACGACGCGCACCACCACCACCTCGCGTGTCGTCATTGCGGCGCCACCGTCGAGGTCGACGCCCCCGAACTCGAGCGTTGGGCCCAGTCCCTCGCCGAACAGTTCGGGTACGTCGACGTGCGCCACGTCCTGGAACTCAACGGGACCTGCCCCTCATGCCAGCCACGCTGAACCTGACCGCGCGCTCGCGCGCGGGATTGCCCCTCTACGACCTCGACGTCGTCGCGCCCTTCGGGGTGGACGCCGTCGTGACCGGACGCCTCGGTGGGGTGAGCTCGGCCCCCTACGACAGCCTCAACCTCGGCACCCACGTGGGTGACGACCCGTTGATGGTGGCCGAGAACCGTCGTCGGGTCGCCGACGCGTTGGGCCTGGAGGCGGTCCACCTGATCATCGCCCACCAGGTGCACGGTGCGCGCGTGCACGACATCGACCGATGGGACGGCGACGCGCTCGAGGGAGACGCGTTGGTGACCACGCGCCGCGACGTCGCACTGGCGGTGCTGGTGGCCGATTGCGCACCGCTGCTCTTCGTCGAGCCCGACGGTCCTCGCCTCGGCGTGGCGCACGTCGGCTGGCGGGGTCTCGTCGCGGGCGTCATCCCCGCGACGCTGGCCCACTTCCGTTCACCCCGCGACCTGCGCGTGGTGATCGGACCTCACATCTCGCGCGAGCGCTACCAGGTCGGACCCGAGGTGGCTGAACACTTCGCGCAGGTGCCCGGGGCGTGCGTCGACGACGTCGGCGACCGGTCCCGTCTCGACCTGGGGGCCGTTGCCCTGGATCAACTCCTGCGCGCCGGCGTCGGCGAGGAGAACATCACGCAGTGCCGGCCCGCGACCGACGACGCCGAGACGTTCTATTCGGACCGGGCGCAGCGTCCGTGCGGGCGCTTCGGCCTCGTGGCGCGACGCGCGTCGTACGATTCTTCGGTGAGCGAAGGATCGACATGAACCGCGCCGAACTGTTTCGCTACGCGGGCCTCGAGGTCGGCGACGACGTCCTCGTCGGCCACTACGAGCTCGACGGACGACACTTCAGCGAGGAGGTCACCTTCGAGAACACGGGTTCGCTGCGTCGACCCGCCGTGGTGGCCGTGGCTGAACTGTGGTACCTGCTGGCGGGCCTCTCGTACTTCAAGGCCGGCGCCCCCTCGCGGATCGACCTCGGCACCACTCCCGTGGGGATGAACGCTCGCGCGTTGCTCGAGGCCGCCGTGCACGACGGCTTGGGCGAATTCTCCTTCCGCAACAACTTGCCCCTAGACGACGTCGTGGTGACCGGTGGCCGCGAGGCGTTGAGCTCCGCGCCCGCCCTGACGACGAAGAAGGTCCTCATCCCCTTCGGCGGTGGCATCGACTCCGTGGTCACCACCGAGTCGCTCGCCCACCTCGAGCGCTCCCTCTTCATCATGAGCCCCGCATCAGGACGCTTCGCCCCCCTCGAAGCGACCGCGGCGGTGTCCCAGCTCGACGTGGTGCGCGCGACGCGGCGCCTGGACCCCCAGATCCTTCGCGGTGACGAGAATTTCTTCAACGGACACGTGCCGGTGACGGCCATGGTGACCATGCTGGCGGCCGTGGCCGCGCTGGCGTCGGGCCACGCCGCGGTGGCCATGAGCAACGAACACTCGGCCTCCGCGCCGAATCTTCGCTGGCGCAACCGTGACATCAATCATCAATGGTCCAAGTCCTGGGCCGCCGAGGGGCTCATCGCCGACGCGCTGGCCGAGCGGGTGGGCCCCGAGTTCGTGGTGGCCAGCTACCTGCGCGACCGCAGTGAACTCTGGGTCGCCCAGCGCTTCGCCCAGTTCCCCTCGTACCACCACGTCTTTCGCAGTTGCAACCGGGCCTTCACCCAGGATCTGGGCGAACGCGCGCCCGCCTGGTGTGGCGTCTGCGACAAGTGCCTCTTCATCAACCTGGTCCTCGCGCCCTTCATCGAACGCGGCGTTCTGCGCGACATCTTCGCCGGTGAACCGCTCGCCGATGCGCGCCTGGACCATTCCTTGCGCTCGCTGATCGGACTCGGACTCTCCCATAAGCCCTTCGAATGCGTGGGCGACCCCGATGAGAGCGCGGTGGCGCTGCGCTTCGTCAGCGAACTGCCCGCGTGGCGCGACCAGACACGACTGGCCGAGCTGGCCCGACTGGCCTCTCCCGACCGTGACTTCACCGAACTCCTCCAACCCCAAGGGAGCAGCCGTGTCCCCTCTCACTGGCTTCGCTGATCTCGCCGGCAAGCGCGTCGGCTTGTTCGGCTTCGGCGTCGAAGGTCGCGCGAGCGCCCGACGACTCCAGGGAATCGTCGACGACCTCGTGATCGTCGACGACGACCCCACGATCGAGGGGGCCCTCACGTCAGCGCAGGGCGGCCTCGAGGCCCTGGCCACGTGCGACGTCGTCTTGAAGAGTCCGGGCATCCCACGTCGACGACGCGACGTCGTCGCTCTCGAGGAGCGCGGCGTCACCGTCACGTCGGCCTTGAACCTGTGGCTGCACGAGATCGACGCCGCACGCGTCGTGGCCGTGACCGGCACCAAGGGCAAATCGACCACAACGTCACTGGTCACCTTCTTCCTGCGTTGCCTCGGCGAGCAAGCCCACGGGCTCGGCAATTTCGGCCAGCCGCCCTACGACCCCGACATCGATCTCTCCGCGGGCTGGCTGGTGCTCGAAGTGTCGAGCTTCCAGTCGGTCGACCTGACGCGCGCACCCGGAGTGGTGCTCGTGACGTCACTGGGTTCGGATCATCTCGACTGGCACGGCAGCCTCGAGCAGTACTACGACGACAAGCTCTCGATCACCCGTGCCTCGGGCGAACACGTCACGATGATCCCCGACACGCCCGAGGTCGAGCACGCCATCGCGCTCATGGGTGGACAGATCCACGTCGCCCCCGCCGACGACACGGGACTGGCGCGAGAGCTCGGATTGCTCGGTGCGCACAACGACCACAACGTGGGCCTGGCCCTGGCGGCCAGCGCGGTGGTGTCGGGCCGATCCCTCGACGCCGTTCATCACGCGGTGCGCGAGCGAGCGAGCGACTTCACGCCCCTTCGCGGCCGACTCACCTTGATCGCCACCCGCCACGACGGTGGCGACACCTGGCGATACGTCGACGACGGACTGGCGACGGGCCCCTTGCCCACGATCGCCGCCCTCGAGGTCTTCGCCGACGTGCCCCTCGCACTCATCGCGGGTGGTTTCGACCGGGGCGTCGACTACGAACCCCTCGTGCAGGCACTTCGCGCGCGGGGGCCGGCGACGACCGTGGTGAGCATCGGGCCCGCCGGCGAGCGGCTGGCGTCGATGTGCGACGGCGCCGTGACGCTGCGCCGGGCAAACGACATGAGTGGCGCCGTTGACGCGGCCCACGCGGCACTCGCCCACGGCGGCGTGGTGCTGTTCTCACCCGCCGCGCCGAGTTTCGACGCGTATCGCAATTGGGCCGAACGCAGCGACGACTTCGCGCGGGCCGTGCGACGGGTGACAGCCGCCACGTAGTTCACCCCACACCACGACTGGGCTAGACATGACCAATGACCACGTGCCCGGCCTGTCGAAGTAAGTCGTTGGCCGCGGGCCCCTTCTGCACCAACTGTGGCGCCCACCTCGAGGTCGACGTGAGATCGCTGAGGCGTCGATGGCTCGCGTGGGCCTTGGGCGTCGCGTGGTCGGTCCTCACGTTGGTCGTCATCATGAATTATCACGTCGGAGCGGGTACTGGCAACGCAGATATCACCCTGTACCAGAAGGACCACTTCCTCTTCTGGGAATTCTTCTGGGGCTTGTGCGCGCTCCTGGCGGTCGCCGCGACCGACCTCGCCCTTCGAACCACGAAGCGGTCCGCCCGCGCCGGCGTGCCCAGCCAAGTACTGGGCGCCGGCGTCGCCCTCTTCTCGCTCTTCGGCCTGCTCTACGGCGTGGCGTCGTTGGGCGTCGTCGCCGGACTCGTCGCCCTCAGCGCGCGACCCTTCGCCATGCGGGTGGTCCGATCCTCGCGCGATCACGCCATCGACCGCAAGTGATGATGGAGCCTGGGAGGAGATTCGAACTCCTGACCTGCTCATTACGAATGAGCTGCTCTGCCGACTGAGCTACCCAGGCGCGACTAGAAAGACTACCCGAT
>Ga0209698_10004934_pt1 | contig 14521 bp, 15 predicted proteins | sample LitLauG_LLR_2012_FD_187203 | JGI IMG/M metagenome (GOLD analysis project Ga0209698, IMG submission 187203) | Freshwater sediment microbial communities from Pennsylvania, USA - Little Laurel Run_MetaG_LLR_2012 (SPAdes) (version 2) | ecosystem: Environmental > Aquatic > Freshwater > Creek >...
CGCACGCGGCGCGCAGCGCCTCGCCGAGCGCCGCGGGGTCCACCGCACCGGCAAGGCCCGACGACAGCGCGACGACCGTGTCGTTCGTCGAGGTCGCGCCGTCGACGTGGACGCGGTTGAACGTCGGCTCGACGGCACCTTGCAGCAGGACGCCCAGGGTCGTGGCGTCCACGGCGGCGTCCGTGGTGAGCACCGCGAGCATCGTCGCCATGTTCGGCGCGAGCATCGCGGCCCCCTTGGCCATCGCCCCGACGCGGAACGACCCGTGGTCCACCGCATAGGTCTTGGACCTCGTGTCGGTGGTCAGGATCGCCCTCGCGGCGGCATCGGCGTGCTCGGAGGAGGTCTCCGCGCTCGCGGCGAGCCTCGCGACGGACCCGTAGGTTCGCTCGAACTCGAAGGGCACGCCGATCAGCCCGGTCTGCGCGACGAGGACCTCCTCGCCCGGCGCGCCCAGCGCCTCTCCCACGACCGCACAGAGCCCCTCAGCGCGCTCGAGTCCCGCTCGCCCGGTCGCTGCGTTCGCGTTGCCCGACGTCAGTACCACCGCCCGGACGCGCCCCGAGGTGGCCTCGAGGTGGCGCCGCGAGGTCAGCACCGGCGCCGCGGCCGCGAGGTTCTGGGTGAACACCGCCGCGCCGACCGCAGGACCCGGCGTCGTCGCCACGACGACCGCGCAGTCCGGGGTGTCGCCGGGCTTGATGCCGACGTGGCCCCCGGCCGCCGCGAAGCCCGCGGGCCAGAGCACGCTCATGGCCACACCCCGGCGAGCGTGAGGCCCGCGGCCTCCTCGATGCCCAACGCCACGTTCGCGCACTGGATCGCCTGGCCCGCCGCGCCCTTTCCGAGGTTGTCGATCGCCGCAAGGGCGACGACCCACCCGGTGCGTTCGTCGACGCGGGCCGTGACGTGCGCGACGTTCGTGCCCCGCACCGCCTTGGGCGACGGCGGATCGTCGGTGACGACCACGAAGGTCTCGTCGTCGTAGGCGCTGTGCAGCACCTCGAGCGCGTCCTCGGTGCTGAAGCCGTGTGCCGCGCGCGCGTAGGCGGTCACCAGCATGCCGCGATCGATGGGCACCAGATGGGGCGTGAACAGCACCGAGGCGCCCAGCTCTTGCTGCATCTCCGCGGTGTGGCGATGCCGAAGGAGCCCGTAGGCCACGGCATCGTCGGCGAGGGCGGGGAAGTGCAGGTCCTCGCGCAGCCCGCGCCCCGCGCCCGAGGCCCCCGTGAGCGCGTCGACAACGACCCCGTCGCGCGACGCGGCCGCGCTGTCGAGCAGCGGCCCGAGCGCGAGTATCGCCGCGGTCGGGAAGCACCCCGGGACCGCGATCAGCTTGGCGCCGGCCAGTTCGGCGCGATGCCGCTCGACGAGCCCGAACACCGCGTCGTCGAGCAGCTCGGGTGCTGGGTGCTCGGCGCCGTACCAGTACGACCAGGCGTCCGCGTCGCGGAGCCGCAGGTCCGCGCCGAGGTCCACGACCGTGGTGCCCCTGGCTCGCAGCGCTCGCGCGAGCAAGGCGGAGTTCCCGTGCGGGAGCGCCAGGAAGGCCAGCTCGCAGGACGCGAGCGCCTCGGGATCGGTCGCCACGTAGCGCAGCCGGGGGTAGGCCGCCGCCAGCGACGGCGCATGGCCCGCGACGGAGGCACCCACCGCCCGGTCGGCGGTGGCGACGGCGACCTCGAACTCGGGGTGCGTCGCGCACCAGCGCAGCAACTCCCCGCCGGCATACCCCGACGCACCCGCCACCGCGACCTGCATCCGAGATTATATGCACATCCCTGCATAGTCTTGCAACTGCGCTCGACGCGCCCGGCCGACCGGCAGGATTGGGGCATGTCGAGGCGGGGGGCGCTGCTGTTCTGCGCGCTCTCCGTGATCTGGGGCCTGCCCTACCTCATGATCCGCGTCGCGGTGCGCGAGGTCGACCCGGCGACGCTCGTGTTCCTGCGCACGGCGCCCGCCGCACTTCTCTTGGTGCCCCTCGCGTGGCGCGCCGGCGCGTTCCGGGCCCTCTCGGGTCGCTGGGTGCCCGTCGTCGCCTACACGGTGATCGAGTTCGGCATCCCCTGGCTGCTCATGTCGAGCGCCGAGCAGCACCTCACGAGCTCGGTCACCGGCATGCTCGTCGCCACGGTCCCGCTGCTTGCCGCGGTCGTCGCGCGCTTCACGCACCCTGATGAGCGCTTCGGACCTGCGAGGCTCGCCGGTCTGGGCATCGGCGCGCTCGGAGTGGCGCTGCTGGTCGGCTTCGACGTCGCGGGATCCAACTGGATCTGGATCGCCGCGATGGGCGTCGTGGTCGTCGGCTACACCGTGGGTCCGGTCATCATCTCCCTGCGCCTCCAGGGCGCACCGGGCCTCGGTGTCGTCGCGGCCTCGGTGTGCCTCGTGGCGCTCGCGTACGCCCCCTTCGGGGTGACCCACCTGCCCTCGAGCGTCTCGTGGAACGTCGTCGGAGCGATCGCGGTCCTCGCCCTCGTCTGCACGGCCGCGGCGTTCCTCATCTTCTTCGAGCTGATCCACGAGGTCGGCCCGTCGCGGACCGTGGTGGTGACCTACCTCAACACCGCGGTCGCGGTCGTGCTGGGCATCGTGGTGTTGAGCGAGCCGCTGACGACCGGCCTGGTGCTGGGCTTCCCGCTGATCATCGCGGGGTCGGTCCTCGCAACGCGCGGCGAGCGCGCCGTCAGCGCAGGGTCGCCGACACCGATGCGTGGGCCGCGTCGATCATCGCGGCGCGCACTTCGCCAAGCTCCGCGTCGCTGAGGGTCCGGTCGGGCGCACACAGTCGCACCCGCATCGCGAGGCTGCGGTGGCCCTCGGGGATGCCGGGGCCCCGGTAGGCGTCGAAGCAGGTCACCGACTCGCACAGCTCGCCGGCGGCGGCGCGCAGCGATCGGCGGACGTCCTCGACGTGCACGGTCTCTTCGACCACGAGCGCGAGGTCCACGTCGCTCGAGGGGAATCGGCTCGGCACCCGGGCCTCGTCCGTGCGTCGCGTCGCGATCGCCGGGTCCGCAAGCAGCCGCAGCGAGCAGTCGATCCACCCCAGGCGACGCGCCGGATCGATCCCCGGCACCGCCCGGGCGGCCACGTCGGGATCGACCTCCCCGAGCACGCCGAGCACCGTGCGAGTGGACTCGTCGAGCACCAGCGCGCACCGCGTCGGGTGCAGCCCGAGGGGCACCTCGCCGTCGGGCGGCGTGACGAGGCGCACGGCCTCGAGGCGCAGCGCCGCGGCGAGCGCCCTCCATGCGGCGACCGCGGTGCGCGCGTCGTCCCCGGGCCTGCCAAACAGCGCGGCGACGCGCTCGTCCTCGCTCGGCACCTCGAGGAGCTCCGCGCCGCCCGCGCCCCCGCGCTCGATGCGCGGCTCGTCGGTGGCCGCGGGGTGCGAGAACACCGTGCCGACCTCGAAGAGCGCCACGTCACCTTGGCGGCGCTCGACGTTGTGGCGCAGGGCGCCCAGGAGTCCGGGCAGCAGGCTCGAGCGCAGCACTGGCTCGTCGGCGGCGACCGGGTTGGCGACGCGGATGCGCTCGGCGGTGTCGCCGAGCAACCTCGCGTCGGACTCCGCGACGATCGTCGGGGTCCACGCCTCGAGGGCGCCGACGCCGACCAGCGCCTCGCGCAGGCATCGCCGGACCGCGACGGCCGGGGCGAGGCCGCCGGGCGACGGCCACGACGGCACGCGCGCGGGCAGCGCCGCGTAGCCGTGGAGCCGCGCGACCTCCTCGGCGACGTCGGCCACGCCGAAGGGCGCCTCGCGCACGTCGGGCCGCCCGCTCGGCGCCCGCACCTCGAGCGAGTCGCCCCGCTCGGCGACCTCGAAGCCGACGGCTGCGAGCAGGCGCCGCACCTCGTCGAGCTCGAGGGACACCCCGAGGGTGCGCGCGATGCCCTCGGCGCTCACCTCGAGCACCGCGGGCGCCGGGAGCACGCCGGTCGCCTCCACGATGCCGTTCGCGAGACCCAGGCCCTCGACGCTCTCGGAGAGCAGCTCGACGAAGCGCGCGGCGGCCCGCGCCGCCAGCTGCGGGTCACAGCCGCGCTCGAAGCGCGCGGACGCCTCGGTGCGCAGCCGCAGCCGCTTCGTCGACCGCGCGATCGCCATCGGCTCGAACCACGCGGACTCAAGTGCGACCGTCGTGGTGCCCTCGGTGATCTCGCTCGAGGCGCCGCCCATGATCCCCGCGAGGCCGAGCGGCGTTCCGTGCGCGTCGCAGATGACGAGGTCCTCGCCGGTGTCCCCGAGCACGCCGGAGCCGACCGCGAGCTCAAGGACCGTGCCGTCGAGCAGCTCCAAGCGCTCCCCCGGCGCGGCGCGGCGAACGCGGAACCCGCGGCCGCCGACCCGCGCGAGGTCGTAGGGGTGCGTGGGCTGGCCCAGCTCGAGCATCACGTAGTTCGAGGCGTCCACGACGTTGTTGATGGGCCGCATCCCCGCGAGCTCGAGGCGCCGCTGCAGCCATGCGGGCGACGGCCCGACGACGACGTGCTCGACGAGCGTCGCGGTGAACCGGCCGCACAGGTCGGGATCGAGGATCTCGACGCTCAGCACCTCGTCGGCGCGCCGCGGCGTCGGCGAGGGCGGTGACGGCACGACCGGGCGGAACTCGACGTCGAAGCGCGCCGCGAGGTCCCGGGCGATGCCCTCGACGCACCAGGCGTCGGGGCGGTTGCCCTCGACGGTGATGTCGAGGACCGTGTCCTCGACGATCCCGAGCACCTCGACGATGCGTCGACCCGGCGCCGCGCCCTCGACCTCGTCGAGCACCAGCAGGCCCGCGTGGTCGTCGCCGAGCCCGAGCTCGGCGCCCGAGCACAGCATCCCGTTGGAGACCACCCCGCGCATGGTGCGCTGGGCGATCCGCATCCCGCCGGGCAGCACCGTGCCGACCGGTGCGAGCGGGACGAGCGAGCCGACCTCGTAGTTCCACGCGCCGCAGACGACCCCGATCGACTCGGTGCCGTCGGTCACCGTGGCGAGGCGGATCCGGTCGGCCCCCTTGATCGCGTCGATGGACTCGACGCGGACCACGACGACGTCGCCGAGCCCCTCGCCGATCCGCTCGGTGCCCTCGACGACCAGCCCGAGGTCGTCGAGCGTCGCGGCGAGCGCCTCGACGTCGCCCAGGGGACCGAGGTAGTCCTCCAGCCACGAGACCGGGACGCGCATCAGAACTGCCTCAGGAAGCGCACGTCGTTGTCGGTCAGCGCACGCACGTCCGCGATCTGGTGTCGCATGAACGCGCAGCGGTCGATCCCGAACCCGAACGCGAACCCGCTCCACTCGGCGGGGTCGACGCCCACCGCGGCGAACACCGCGGGGTCGACGACGCCGCAGCCGCCGAGCTCCATCCACCCGGTCTGCGAGCAGGTCCGGCAGCCCTCACCGCGGCAGATCGTGCAGGTGATGTCGAACTCCGCGGAGGGCTCGGTGAACGGGAAGTAGCTCGGGCGCAGTCGCGCGTCGATGTCCTCGCCGAAGTACGCCGCCGTGAAGGACCGGATCGTCCCGGCCAGGTCCGAGAAGGTGATGCCCCGGTCCACGACCAGACCTTCGATCTGGTGGAACTCGACGAGGTGGCTCGCGTCGGGCGTGTCGCGCCGGTAGACGCGGCCGGGGATCACCACGTGGACCGGGAGGGATCCGTCCTCGACCGCTGCCTCGAGCAGCCGGATCTGGACCGGGGAGGTGTGCGTGCGCAGCACGATCGACTCGGCGATGCCCAGCTCGACGTACAAGGTGTCGTGCATCCCGCGGGCCGGGTGCGCGGGCGGGATGTTGAGCGCCTCGAAGTTGTACCAGTCCGTCTCGACCTCGGGGCCCTCGACGACGCGGAACCCCATGGCGACGAACACGTCCTCGAGCTCGTCGCGGGTCCGGGTCACCAAGTGTCGGTGCCCGCGCTCGATGGGCGCCTGCGCCTCGAGGTCGACCAGCTCGTCGAGGCTCAGCCGGTCCGCGTCGAGGCGCGCGCTGCGCGAGAGCGCCTCGAGGGCGCCCCGGCGGTCGTCGAGGGCCCCGGCGATCGTCGCCGCGGCCTCGTGCAGCGCGCGCCCGAGCTCGCGACGGTCCTCCTCGGCGAGCGATCCGAGCTCCCGTCGCCACTCGGTCAGCGCCGAGCGTCGGCCCGACAGCTCGGCGCCGAGCGCCTCGAGTGACTCGAGGCCGTCGGCGAGCGCGAGGCGCCGGACGGCGTCGCTGACGTAGGCGGAGATCGCCGCAGGGTCGAGGGTGGGGGGCACTTGGCGCTAGATCGTAGGCCCCGCAGCCGACGGGTCCGCGCGACGGCGGAGCGCCTCGAAGCACACGAGGGCCGCGGCGACGCCGGCGTTGAGCGACTCGGCGCGTCCCGCCATCTCGATGGTCAGGGTCCCGTCGAGCAGCTCGAGGTCCTCGTCGCGCAGCCCGGTCGCCTCGGCGCCGATGACCACGGACGCGCCCGCGTCGAGCGTCGCGTGCCACAGCGCCTCGCCGCCGGCGACCACCGCACCCAGGACCGTCCGCGAGGAGGCGTGCAGCGCATCGACGGTCTCCCGCAGCGTCGGCGCCACGAGCACCGGGAGGTGGAACACGCTGCCCGCCGTGGCGCGCAGGGTCTTCGGGTTGAACACGTCCACGCACTGACCGCACGCCACCACCGCCGCGGCTCCCGCGGCGTCGGCCGCACGGATCGCCGTGCCGAGGTTGCCCGGGTCCCGGACGTCGGCGAGCACGAGGACGAACCCGGTCGCGGGCATCGAGGCGAGGTCGGTGTCGGGCAGCGTCGCGACGGCCAGCACGGGCTGAGGCGTCACCGCGTCGGACACGCGGTCGAGGACGCCGTCGGCGAGCTCGATCAGCCGCACCCCCGCCGCGGCCGCAGCAGACAGCGCGGCGCCGCTCGGCGAGTGGGCGTCATCGCTCGCGCGCGCGTCGAAGTAGACGGCCTCGAGGTGCGCCCCGGCGCGCACCGCGCACCCGATGAGGTCCGGCCCCTCGAGGACGCAGGCGCCCTCCTGCCAGCGCGCGGCGCGCTTGGCTCCCAGGCGGCGGAGCCGGCGGACGCGCTCGTGGCTGGCTGCCAGCCCCGGCGTGGGCTACTCCGCCAGTGCGCCGCTGGCGATCTCGACGAGCGCGCCGAAAGCGGCGTCGTCATTGACCGCCAACTCGGCGAGGGCGCGTCGGTCGACTTCCACGCCGGCCTTGGACAGGCCCGCGATCAGGCGCGAGTAGCTCATGCCGTGCGCCCTGGCACCGGCGTTGATCCGCTGGATCCACAGCCGTCGGAACTCGCCCTTGCGCGCGCGCCGGTCGCGGAACGCGTAGTTCCCCGAGTGCAAGACCGCCTGGTTGGCGGCCTTGAAGGTGCGCGAGCGGTCTCCGTAGTAGCCGCGTGCCTGCTCGAGCACCGCCTTGCGGTGCTTGCGGCCGTTCAGTGAGCGCTTGACCCTTGCCATCTAGATCCTTCCCTCTCGTCGGTCGCCCTGGGGGCGGCTACTTGCCGAGGAGGCGCTTGACGCGCTTCTCCTGGCCCGGTGCGAAGTCCGTCTCGCGCCCGAGGCGCCGCGTCCGTCGCGCTGACTTCTTCTCCAGCAGGTGGCTGCGGAACGCCTTGCGTCGCCGCAGCTTTCCGCTGCCGGTCACCTTGATGCGCTTCTTCGCGCCGGTGTTCGTCTTCATCTTCGGCATGTCACACTCCCTCGGTCTGCTGCGCCGCCACCGGTTCGTCCGTCGGCGCCGCGGGGGCCTCTGCCCCGTTGGCCGACGCCTCCTCGGCCTCGGCCTTGGCCTTCTGCTGTCGAGCCCGCTTGTCGGGCGCCAGCACCATCACCATGTTCCTGCCGTCGAGCTTGGGCTCCGCCTCGATCTTCGCGTTGTCGCCGATCGTCTCGGCGACCCGGTCGAGGATCTTCTTTCCGAGCTCGGGGTGGAAGACCTCTCGGCCCCGGAACATGATCGTGAGCTTGACCTTGTGACCTTCGTCGAGGAACTTGGCGACGAGGCGGGTCTTGGTGTCGAAGTCGCCCGGGCCGATCTTGGGCCGGTACTTCATCTCCTTGATGCCGCCACCCTGGGACTTGCGCCGGGACTCCTTGGCCTTTTGGGCCTCGTCGAACTTGAACTTGCCGTAGTCCATGATCCGGCACACCGGCGGGTTCGCTGTCGGCGCGACCTCGACCAAGTCCAGATCCATGGACTTCGCGAGCGTCAGCGCCTCCCTCGTCGACCGGATTCCCAGCTGCACTCCGTCGGGATCCACGAGCCGGACCTGCTCGACGCGAATGCGCTCGTTGATCCGGTGGTCTGGGGTCGATGTTGCGATAGGGCGCTCCTTACGCTTAGGGCCACCCACAAGGTGGCCCGCTGTGGCGGAGCCGCGCATAACGCATCTCGACCCGGCGCACCCAGTGTCGGTGGACGGGTGGAAGCCGGACGTGCGGCTCCGCTTCTGTCAACTGGGCCAGAACGCTAGCAGGCGCCGGGTGCCCGTCGGGCTCGGCGCCGGGCTCGGTGCCGTCCTAGACGCCGACGAGCTCGATGGCCTCGTAGCGGCCCCGGTGGCCCGGCCGCACCGCGACGGCGACGCGGGCGCCCACGGCGATCCTGCGCGTGCCGTCGGCGATCGCCACGGCGTGGAACCCGAGGACCCGACCGTCGTCGAGGCGCACCTCGCCGAGGCCCTCTGTGTCGTCGAAGCGCTCGACGCACCCGAGGAGTGCCGCGGTGGGCGCCGCGGGGCTCACGTGAGCCGGCGGTCCCCGAGCAGGCGCGCCATCTCGACCGCGGCCAGGCCGGCCTCGAGCCCCTTGTTGGTCTCGTCGGGCGCCGAGCGCTCGAGCGCCTGGCCGATCGTCTCGCAGGTCAGTACGCCGAAGATCACGGGCACCCCGGTGACGAGCGCCACCTCCTGGATCCCCCGTGCGCACTCCCCCGCGACGACGTCGTAGTGCCCCGTCTCGCCCCGGATCACCGCGCCGAGGCACACGATCGCGTCGTAGGCGACGTCGGCGAGCGCGAAGGACCGCGCGAGCACCGGCAGCTCGAAGGCGCCGGGCACCCACGCCACGGTCACGTCGGCGGGATCCACCCCCGAAGCGGCCAGGCCCTCGAGGCAGCCCTCGAGCAGGCGGACCGTCAGGTTGCCGTTGAACCGCGCGCACGCCACGCCGATCCGCAGCCCGCGCCCCGTCGCGTCGCCCTGGAGCAGCGCGCCGACCCTCGCGCCCGTGCGCACGACGTCGGCGGGGTCGAGCCCGGTCTCATCCGATGACGCCATCAAGCCCCTCCAAGAGGTGTCCCATCCTGTCTCGCTTGGTCCGCAGGTAGTCGATGTTGTGCTCCGTGGGGTTCGTCTGCAGCGCGACGCGCTCGGTGATCCGCAGCCCGAAGCCCTCGAGCCCGCCGAACTTGTCGGGGTTGTTCGTCATGAGCCGCATCGTCGAGATGCCGAGGTCCACGAGGATCTGCGCGCCGATGCCGTACTCGCGCGTCTCCGCGGCGAAGCCGAGCTCCAAGTTGGCGTCCACGGTGTCGCGACCGTCCTCTTGGAGCGCGTAGGCGCGGATCTTGTGGCCGAGCCCGATCCCCCTTCCCTCCTGGCCGCGCAGGTAGACGACGACCCCAGCGCCTTCCTGGGCGATGCGCTCGAGCGCCGCTTGCAGCTGGGGCCCGCAGTCGCAGCGCAGGGAGCCGAAGACGTCGCCGGTCAGGCACTCGGAGTGCACGCGCACGAGGACGTCCTCGGTGCCGTCGACCTCGCCGAGCACGAGCGCGAGGTGCTGCTCGCTGTCGAGCACCGACTCGTAGACCACCGCGCGGAACCCGCCCTCTTCGGTCGGGAGGCGCGCCTCGGCCATGCGCCGGACGAGCCGCTCGTGGTGGCGGCGGTACCTGATGAGCTCGGCGATCGTGATGATCGGCAGGTCGTGCGTCTCGGCGAAGGTGATGAGGTCGGGGAGCCGCGCCATGGTGGACTTGTCCTTGCTCACGATCTCGCAGAGCACGCCGGCCGCCGACAGCCCCGCCATCCGGCACAGGTCCACGGTCGCCTCGGTGTGACCCGCGCGCTTGAGGACGCCGCCGGGGCGGTAGCGCAGGGGGAAGATGTGCCCGGGTCGGTTCAGGTCCGCAGCGCGCGTCGAGGGGTCCGCGAGCGCGCGGATCGTGGCGGACCGGTCGGCCGCCGAGATCCCCGTCGAGGTGCCCTGGCGAAGGTCGACCGAGACGGTGAACGCCGTGCGCTGCGCCTCGGTGTTCGCGAGGACCATGAGCGGCAGGTCCAGCGCGTCGGCCCGGTCGGGCTCGACGGGCACGCAGATCACCCCGGAGGTGTGCTCCAAGAAGAACGCGACGGCCTCGGGCGTCGCGGCCTCCGCCGCCATCACGAGGTCACCTTCGTTCTCGCGGTCCTCGTCGTCGACGACGACGACCATGTTGCCCGCGGCGATCGCCGCGACGGCCTCTTCCACCGATGACAGTGCCATCAGAGCTCCACCTCCACTCTCAGATCTTCGCCCACCCGGGCGATCGAGACGAATCGACCGCGAAGCGCCGCGTCGATCGAGGGGGCCCCCGCGCCCTCGAGCACGGGGTGCCCGTCGTCGCCGCCCATGACCGCTGGCGCGAGGTAGGCGACGATCCGGTTCACGAGGCCGGCGGCGACGAAGTCGTGGGCGACGCGCGCGCCGCCCTCGACGAGCAACTGGACCACGCCGCGCGCGCCGAGGTCGTCGAGCAGCTCGCCGAGGTCCCCGGCGAACTCCATGCACGGGTGCACCCGGGCGTCGGGGGGCGCGCTGCCGAGCACGACGCGCAGCGGCTGGCGGTCGAAGCCGCCGAGACGCACCGTGAGCGCCGGGTCGTCGCGACGCACCGTGCCGGCGCCGACGACGATGGCGTCGCAGCTCGCGCGCAGCACGTGCGCGTCATGACGGGCGGCCTCCGAGGTGATCCAGCGAGACGAGCCGTCCTGCGCCGCCGTGCGCCCGTCGAGTGTGGCGGCCCACTTGCACACGACGTAGGGACGACCGGTGCGGCGATGGTGCAGGTAGGGCGCGAGGTCGCCCGCGACCTCCTCGGCGCCGACGCCCACCTCGACGGTCACGCCCGCCGCCGACAGCGCCGCGATGCCGCCGCCCGCGACGTGGCGGTCAGGATCGGTCACCGCCACGACGACCCGCGCGACGCCCGCGGCGGCGATCCTGTCGGTACACGGCGGGGTCCGCCCCGTGTGGCAGCACGGCTCGAGCGTGGCGTAGAGCGTCGCGCCGCGCGCGAGTCGCCCCGCGGCATCCAGCGCCACGATCTCGGCGTGTCGACCACCGGGCGGCTCCGTGGCCCCCGAGGCGAGCAGCGTCCCGCGCTCGTCGACGAGCACGGCGCCCACCCACGGGTTCGGGCTCGTCGTGCCGCGCGCACCGCGCCCGAGCGCGGCGGCATGCGCCATCATCTGTGCGTCGAGGCTCATCTGGGGCCCGCCGCCTCGCGGAGCGCCGCCGCTGCGGCGAGCGGCGAGGGCGCGTTGAAGATCGCGCTGCCGGCGACCAGGACGTTGGCGCCCGCGGCGACCGCCAGCGGCGCCGTCTCGACGTCGATGCCGCCGTCGACCTGGACGTCGAGCGCCAGTCCGCGCTCGGTCGCCGCGGCGCGCACCTCGGTGACCTTCTCCAGGACCGCCGAGAGGAAGCTCTGGCCGCCGAAGCCGGGGAACACCGTCATGCACAGCACGAGGTCGACGACCTCGAGCCACGGGCTGACCGCCTCGAAGGGGGTGTCGGGATTGCACGCCAGCCCCACGCTCAGCCCGAGCGAGCGCGCCGTGTCGATGAGCCTTCCCGTGTCGCCCACCTCGACGTGCACGGTGCAGCCGTCTGCGCCCGCCGCGGCGAACGCCTCGAGGTACTCACCGGGGTCGCTCAGCATCAGGTGGCAGTCGAAGAACGCGTCCGAGACCCTCCTGATCGAGGCCACCACGGGCGGCCCGACCGTCAGGTTGGGCACGAAGTGGCCGTCCATGACGTCGATGTGCAGCCGGTCGGTCTGCGTGGCCACGGCCCGGATCGCGCCGGCCAGGTCCGCGAAGTCGGCCGAGAGGATCGACGGAGCAATCTGAAGTGAGCCGACGGGCCTGTCCGACGGGCGCGCCACGCCACGAGCCTACGGGTCGGTAACCCTGCCGAGGCGCGACGGTGCCCCCTGGCGAAGGCCGCGGGCCCACGCCTCTGGGGTCATCGCGCGGCGTCCCTCGGGGACCACGGTGCGAAGGGCCAGCCCGCCCGTGCCGCACGCGACGACGCCGTTGGCGAAGCTCCCGGGCTCCCCGAAGGCGCCCTCGAGCGCGATGGCCTCGAGGATGCCGAGGCGGCGCTCGCCGACGAAGGTGCGGGCCCGTCCGAGCCGGACCACGCGGGCAAGCTCTGTCGCAGCGCGCGTGAAGTCGAGCTCGCACTCCGCGTCGGTGACCTTGCGCGCGTAGGTCGGCTCGCCTTGCTGGGGCACCGGCACCGGCAACGACGCGAGGCCGCCCGCGAGCAGCCCCACGAGCAGCCCGCTGCCGAGGGCGACGAGCTCGGCGCGCAGCTCGCCGAGGGACTTGTCGTCGACGGCGGTCTCCGCGGTGGCGTAGAGCGGACCGGTGTCCAATGACGCCTCGAGCGCCATGATGCTGACGCCGGTTCGCTCGTCGCCCTCGAGGATCGCCCGCTCCACTGGCGCGGCGCCCCGCCAGCGCGGCAGCAACGAGAAGTGGACGTTGAGCAGCGGGGCCCGCTCGAGGATCCGGGGGGGCACCAGCTCGCCGTAGGCCACGACGACGCCCAGCTCGACGTCCGACGTCGCGAGTGCGTCCAGGTCCGTCGCGACCTCGAGGCCCCGCGACACCGCGGCGGCGCTCACCGGCGTGGGCGTGAGCACGCGGCCCCGACCCCTCGGGCGGTCGGGTCTCGTCACGACGATCTCCACGTCGTGGCCCGCGTCGAGCAGGTCGTCGAGCACCGGGACGGCGAAGTCGGGTGAGCCGAGGAAGGCCAGCCGCATCAGGTCTCGAGCAGCGAGGCGAGCCCGTCGGGGTCGCTCTGCAGCGTCGAGAACTCGCGGCGCAGCAGCGCCCGCGCCTCGCGGCGCTGGTCGGGGTCGAGCCGCTCGACGAGCAGGATCCCGTCGAGGTGGTCCATCTCGTGCTGGAAGATCCGGCCCTCGAACTCGTCGGCCTCGATCGACAGCTCGTTGCCGTCGAGGTCGTAGCCGACCAGGTGGACGCGGTCCGGGCGGGTGATCTCCCAGGCGTGCCCCGGCACCGACAGGCAGCCCTCGAGGTACGTGAACTCGCCCTCTGACTCGACGATGCGAGGGTTGATCACGGTGATCGGACCGTCGCCGGCGTCGAAGACGAACAGCCGTCGCGAGACGCCGACCTGGTTGGCGGCGAGACCGACGCCGGGTGCCGCACGCATCGTGTCGATCATCTGGTCGGCGAGGCGCGCGACGCGGCCGTCGATCTCCTCGACCTCGCGGGTTGCCTGGCGCAACACGGGGTCCCCGTACGTGCGGATCTCGAGCTCGCTCACGCCCAAAGGCTACCGGCGCTCATCCGCCGGGCGGGTCGACTTCCACCCGGAGCCGGCCCGCCGGCCGGGGCGTGGCGGCGAGCGCATCGCACAGCGTCGTGTGGTCGGCGGCGAGCACCACGTAGCCCCCCTCGTCCTCGCGCACCTCCAGGCCCGCCGCGGCCAGCGCGGCCGCGAAAGCCGCGGCCGACTCCCCCGACAGCGCGCACTGCGCGACGTGCGGCGCAAGACCCAGCTGCTCGGCGCGCAGCGCCTCGGCTGCGATGACCTCCTCGGGGTCGCCGCGGACAGCGGCGAGCACCGCGGGGTGCGAGGCGAGGCGCGTCTGGACCACCACGACGCCGGGTGCGGCAGCACCCCTCGCGCCGCTCAGGCGCCCCGCGAGGCCGATGGCGCGCAGCGCCTCGAGCGCGCCGTGGGCCCTCGGCGCGCACAGGTAGTCGTCGAGCTCGGCGAAGCAGACCAGCTGCGCGCGGCGGACCCGAGACAGGACCGTCTCGGTTCCCACCACGATGCGAGGCGCGGCGGGCACCTCGGCGCTCGCCGCGGACAGCTCGACGACCGGCTCGCCCAGCAGCGCCTCGACGCGGCGCGCGAGCGTCGAGATGCCCTCGCGGAGCGAGGCGAGCTTCGTCGAGCCGCACGCGACGCACAGCCGTGGCAGCCCGCCGCAGCCCTCGGCGCAACCGAGGCCCACGGGCGTCTCGCGAAGTGCGGCACCGTGGGCCGCACACACCGCCAGCGCCCCGCAGACACGGCACGCGAGCAGGCGTGCGCCGCCGAGTCGCTGGAGGATCACGGCCACCTTGACGCCGTCGCCCGGCTCGTCGAGCGCGCGGCGCGCCGCGTCGACGAACTCCCTCGAGAGCCCACCCTCTCGCGGATCGGCCGCGCCGAGGTCCGCGACGACGACGCGCGGCCACAGTCGCTGCTCGTGCTCGAGCGACTCTTCGTGCGAGGC
>Ga0209698_10004935_pt1 | contig 14520 bp, 14 predicted proteins | sample LitLauG_LLR_2012_FD_187203 | JGI IMG/M metagenome (GOLD analysis project Ga0209698, IMG submission 187203) | Freshwater sediment microbial communities from Pennsylvania, USA - Little Laurel Run_MetaG_LLR_2012 (SPAdes) (version 2) | ecosystem: Environmental > Aquatic > Freshwater > Creek >...
GGCGCGGATCACCGTGACCAACGAAGGCAAGCAGGAGGTCGGGGCGTTTTACTCGAATATCGATTACATGACTGTCCCCAGCCTGCCCGCCGACGCGCTGTATTTCCACGCGCAGTATCGCCAGGCCGCGCCATGCGTGCCGGATAAGGTCGCGAAGACCAACCTCGACGGCCACAATAACTATGTTTTCGCCGAAACGCGCGGCCGAGGGCACCTGATGGGCGTGACATTAGGCGTCCTCCAGAACGACGACCATTGGTGGGGCGAAGGCGACGACATGATCTTCATCGACGACGAAGCCAAACCCCTGATCAATGGCACTGGAACGGAAGACTACTTCCTGGGCAGTTGGGATTTCGGCGGGCGCGACGGCGCGATCCCGTTTGCGCATCATTATTATGGGGCGCCTCTGATCGCCGCGCCGGAGCGCACCGGAGGCCGCTGGGTTTGCTATCGCTGGCACGGCGACAATCCCGTGACGTTCGAAAAATATATGAAATATACGATTGAGCATGGCCATGCCAACGATCGCGGCGATAATTTCTTTTCCGTCGCCTATTGGTATCAGGACCGTCCGTTCACCGATTTTCCCGCGCTTCCCGCTCTGGAAGCGCGTATCCCCAAAGTGAGGACCGCATGAAGAAATTTCTCCCGTTATTGATTTTGCTGCCGGTGTTTGCCGCCGACCCTCCGGGCTTTACCGTCTGGAAGGCGAGCGAGCTGAAGTCGGAGGAAACCAAGCTCGCCGGAAAGATGACGGACAAAATGATCGGTAGCGAAACGCTGGCCAGCTTCGGCAATCATCTGACGATGCTCGCGCACCGCGAGGGAGATGGAGAGGTGGAGGTCCACGACAAAATGGCCGACGTGTTCTACATCGTCTCCGGCGAAGCGACGCTGGAGGTCGGCGGGACGGTTGAGGGCGCGCATGTCTCGGCCCCGGGCGAAACTCGCGGCACGTCGATTAAGGGCGGAGTGAAAAAGGTCCTCGGCGCGGGGGATGCGGTGCATATTCCAGCCAAACTGCCTCACCAGATGTTCGTCGCGAAGGGGAAGAAGGTCACGTACTTCGTGGTGAAGGTGGAGACGCCGTAAGTTCCCCTCCATAACTGTCGGGGTTCGGCGCAGCACCTTGAACCGCCATGCGTCAGCATGCGGGCAGACCGCGGCGGCCCGTGGTGTACAACCCCGCACGTGAGTGCGGGGTAAGTGCCGCCGATGCGCACGCATGGACGCAGATGCAGGCGTGTTACTGGCCTATGTCCTGAGTACCGTCCGTCACGCGAAGACGGAGAAAGTCCAGAACGCGAAAACCAGACCGGTAATTCAGGAGCATCTTGTCGGCGCTGCCCGACACGAACGGCCCACCAAACAAAGGCCAGTGCTTGTAATCGAGCGCTTTCCCGTCGACCACAGGCGTCTGCCCGTACGTGACCTCCATCGCCGCCCCGCGCAGCGTTTTGAACTTCACCACCGGAACGGGCTCCAGCGAGAATTCCAGCGGCAGAGCCTTCACCGCCTTCGCAAACGACGCCAGGTCCACATACTCCGACGTCGCCGCTGCCTGCACCACGAAGCCGTTCTTTAAATATGGACTGAAGAGTCTGCGCCCTCCGCCTTCGATCGGCTTCCAGAAATACTTCTGTAAGGGACGGCAAGCGATGTAGACCGATTCGCCTCCGCGCATGAAGATCCAGCCGGAGTCTTCGGTCACCTCGCGCAGGTCTTTCGAGAAAAATCCGTTGACGTGCGGAAAACGCGTTTCGATTGAAATATCGTACAGCACGATCACCGCGTCCTGATCCTGCGCGATCTTTTCGTAGGGCGAGCCACCCAGCAGCTTATCCGGCGAATCGTAGGTTTTTTTCGACTTGGCGACGCCCTCCGCCGCTCCGTCGGGATTGAAGACGAAGTAGGTCTGCAACTCTTCGACCGACGAGTACGGATGATTGGTAAAGAACGTGTTGTTCACGCCGCGCGCGTCGGGAACGGACCACGTGATGTCCCACGAATGCTGCTGAATTGGCTGAAGCACGCCGCCCTGATCCGAGCCGACGGCATAATCCTTGGTCATGTACATCGTTTTGAAAACGTCGCCATGTAGTTCGTCGTTGAAGCGCCAGCGATTGCGCGTGCGCTTGCGCTCGTAGTGCGTGTAGGGCTTCGTGCGATCCGTGGCGATGCGCTTCAAAATTTCCGGAGGTTCGTAGCCGCTGGCCAGCAAGTAGTAAAGGACGTAATTTTGCGGAACCGCGCCGCGATGGCCCAGGCCGAACCAGAGCCAGCCGAAATCGGCGGACACGCCGACGCCGGGCTCGACCAGTTGTTGCTCATAGACGCGTGAATGCGCGCCGACGTACATGCCGTCCAGATTTTCCGCCGCGTAGTCGGCGATGAGGTAATCCAGCATCATCGTCGCGCGCTTCTTCATCGCCGGATCTTTTGCCCAAACCGATAAATAGGACATCGGCAGCAGATAGACGCCCATGTAATGCGGCGAATTGTACTCGCCCTGGCCGCGCGTGGTGGTCAGTTTCACCCAGCCCTCGATCCACTGGCGCGCTTCTTCCATATTTTCGGCCGACGTCTTCCCGGTGTACCAATCGGCATCGGGCCACAGCTGCGACATCAAATAGAGGCTCGAATAATAGAGTAAGAAGTGATTTTCCGTGTCGCCGCGATAGGGCATGTACGTCTTCCAGGACCGCCGGAGCAGCGCCCGCGCCGATGGCGTCAACTGCCCCCGATCCAGATATGCAATGGCCGTGACCGGGTACATCCAGAACATATCGCCCGATGGCTCTTTCAGGAATTGTTCGAGTTTTTGCGAACACCACGCGGGGTCTTCGTGACGCCACAACTTGGCCGCGATCTCCGCGTAGCCGTAATCGCCGGGACCTTTGAAGTGCGCGTAGGCGTCGATCATTTCCAGCTTCCGCTGTTCGAACGTCGCAGCGTGAAGCGCAGCGGCAGCGAATAGCAAAGCGACGAGCTTCATTTCGGTACGAACCTCATTCGATTGACCACGCTTCCCGCCAGCCCGTGCAGGGACCAGTGCAGCCCTCCATCGCGCGAGACATATAGACCCTCATCGCGCACGCTGGCGTACATCCAGCCCCCGGTTCCTGGGTCGAAAATCACGCTCACCGCTTCCGCCGCCGGCAGACCCAGATTACGCGGCGTCCACGTTTTGCCGCCGTCGTCGGAAATCGCCACGCCGGGACCGATGCCCGCCACCGCGATCCGCTGCGCATGCCAAGGATCATAGGCGACGTCATAAAGCGTCGCGCCCACGCCTGCACGCCCGGCATTTTCAAACGTCACCGCGCAGTCGTGCGAAACGAAAATGCCCCCGCCCTGGGTGGTGGCGATCCAGTCGCAGGCCTTGTGCGTCGATTGCTCGACGCGCGTCACCTGAAAACCAGCCGCGCCGGCGATGTTCCAGGTCGCGCCTGCGTCGGTGGATCGAAAAATGCCTTCTTCGCCGCCGATGACAATCACTCCGCGCGACGCGCGAACGGTCTCCGTAAACTTGCGATGCAGCGTCGCGCCAATCTCTTTCCACGTCGCACCATGATCGCGGCTCACGCGGACGCCGTGGCTGTAGGCGTAATAAATTGCACCGTCGCTTCGGTCGACGAACACGTCGCGCAACTCTGTCACGTCGCTGCCGGTGAGAATCTTCCATCCCTGTTTCGACGCGCGGATGAGTCCGTTGCCCGCGGCCAGATAAAGAGTCGAAGTGTCCGCTGGATCGTAGTCCAGCGAAAAAATGAACGGATGATTGTAGCCCTCATGTTCCCACCCTGCGCGGTGAACGAAGAGTCCGCTGGGAGGCAGCTTCGCGCCCACCACATACTCTTTGGTCATGGTGGCGCAGGCGTACAAATCGAATTGCGCCCGTGCCAGAACCGGCAGCGCGAGCGCGAGAAGCCAGCGCATCATTGGAGTTAGTATCCCATGACGGTAAAATTCAAACGTGGAAGAACAAGACATCTTCGCGGCCATCGGCCAGGACGGATTCGACCGGCTGGTCTCCGCGTTCTATCGCCAAATCCCCTTGGACGACGTGCTGAGCCCGCTCTACCCCAAACAGGACTTCGCGGGCGCGGAGCAGAGGCTCAAGGATTTTCTGCTATTTCGCTTCGGCGGCCCGGCAACCTATTTAGAAACGCGCGGCCATCCGCGGCTGCGCATGCGGCACGCTCCGTTTCCCATCGGCGTCGCCGCGCGCGACCGTTGGGTGGAAATTATGAACCGCGCTCTAGACGAAGCCGCCCTGCCCGCCGACGTGAACAGCAAGTTAAAAGAATTCTTCGCCAACACGGCGACATTCTTAATGAACAGGCCCTCATGACGCCAGACAAATTTCGCCAACTCGCCCTCGCGCTACCCGGAGCGGAAGAAGGATCGCACATGGGGCACGCCGATTTTCGCGTCCAGAAAAAAATCTTCGCCACGCTCGGCTATCCGGACGAGGCACAGGCGATGGTGAAGCTGCCGCCGGAAAAACAAGCGGAGTTCATCGAACTGGAGCCTGCGGCTTTCTCTCCGGCCAGCGGCGCGTGGGGCAGACAAGGCTCCACCATGGTGCGATTGAAGAACGCGCGCGAGAAAACAGTGAAGGCCGCGCTGGAATTGGCTTGGCAGCAAGCGTCGGTAAAGAAACGCCGCTAGGCGGCAGGCGGAATCCGCTAGACTGCTAAGGATGGAGCGCGCCCGCGTTTCGGAACTGTTGGAAGATCCGTCGATTCCGGAAGCGATCGCCGTGAAGGCCTATCGCGACCTGGCGCGTACCGAGCGCCTGCTCGGCAATCAGGCCGCCGTTCTCCGCGCCTTGCATGCTAACGCTTTGCCTGTCCGCCGCGTGCTGGACGTCGGGTGCGGCCACGGCGCGATGCTCGAAGAAATTCGCGATCGTTTGCATATCGACGTCATCGGCTTCGATCTGCGTCATGCGCCTGCCTCCGTTACCGTGCCCATCCTGACGGGCGACGCGGTCACCGATCGATTGCCAGAGGCCGATGTCGCAATTGCTGTGTGCATGGTGCATCATCTTGACGAAGCGCAGGTGGTGGCGCTGATCCGCAACGTCTCGCGGTCCTGCCGCCGCTTCGTAATTTTGGATCTGGTGCGGCACTGGATGCCTCTCGCGCTGTTCCGCATCTTTGTCTCGCCCTTTCTGCATCCGATCAACGCCGCTGACGGAGCGACCTCTGTCAAGCGCGCCTTCACGCCGCGCGAATTACGCTCGCTGGTGGACCAGGCCGTTGGCGGAACCGGCGCGCGCGTCACGCACACTGTCGCCCCGTTTTATACCCGCCAGGTCGTCGAAATCGCCTGGCCATGATGCCCGGAAAATTACAAAGCTGTAATCGCGCGTTCCAGTATACTTGAGCCCAACGGAGGTGAAGATGCTGATCCTGACCGGATTTTTGATCGGACTGCTTTTATGGGTCGTGGTGCGCTGCTTTCTGATGGGGATTTACACCATCGATCAGAATGAGCGCGCCGTGAAAACCATTTTTGGACGCGCCGAGAGGGTGCCGGGCGATAAGACCACGCTCGACAGTCCCATCTCCGCGTCTCTTCTGGACGAGGAAAAGACGCGCTACGTCTATCCGCAGGTGCGCGTGATCCCGCCTGGCGTGTACTTTAAGATGCCTTGGGAAAAAATCTACAAAATATCCATCGCCACGATGACCATGAACATGGCGCTGGATCTGGAAAATCCTGCCGCTAACTCCGGCGGAGGCCTTCTGGAAGCGGTCACCAAGGATCAGCTCAACACAGGACTCACCGGCCAAATCCGTTACCGCGTGAGCGAATCGAACCTGTACGCGTTTGTCTTCGGCATCAAGAAACCGATGGTGCACGTGATGGCATATTTCGTCAGCGTGCTGCGCCAGAAGATCGCCAGTTTCGAAGCCAAGCCGATCGCGGGCACCGCGGTGGTAGGCATTTCCATCAACGATCTGCGCAAGAACCTGCGCGACCTGAACGATTATATGGACCAGGAATGCGTCTCCACGCAGGCGCGCTACGGCGTGCTGTTCGACGCGTCGCTGATCACCGGCATCGATCCTCCGCCCGAGGTGGAATCGGCATTGGCCGCCATCAACACCGCCTACAACCAGGTTTCGAGCGACATCAGCCTGGCGCACGCCGGCGCGGACCAGAAGATCGTGCAATCCCGGCGCGCCGTGGAAATCGAAACGCTGAAAGCTCAGGCCGAAGTGGAGCCTCTGCGCATGATGGCTCTCGAACTGGCGGACCTGAAGAAGCAAGGGCCGAACGTACTGAGCGTCTATTTAAGAAACGTCAAGCTCGGGCTGCTGGGCAAGGCGCAGCAAATCTACCTATCGATGCGCGACGGGGAGGTGCGGTCATGATCGACATTCTGGTTGGAATCGCCGCGATGTTCTTGGGCATGCTGTTGATCGAAGCCTTCCTGCTCGGGCTGGCGCGATTCTTCGGCCTCTACGCCATCGTCACGGAGCGCACCGCGCGCGTGTATGTCCTGTTCGGCACAGTGATCGGCAAAATCGACGAGCCTGGCCTGCACTTTCTGCCCGCCATTCTGGGCTTCAGAGCGTTCATCGTGAATTTATTTGGCAAGTGCTACGTGCTGGACCTGCGCCTGGATCAGGAATATTTGCGCAGTCAGCCCGTCAATTCCGAGGAAGGCGCCCCGATGGGTATCGGCATCTGGTACGAGATGCAGATCAGCGACGCGGTGGCGTATTTGTTCAAGAATACCGATCCGCGCGGCTCCCTGCGCGCCAACGTCAACAGCGCCACCGTGCGTTGCTTGAGCAACATGCCCCTGCAATCGATGCTCGAAACGCGTCATCAGATGAGCCAAACGGTGCGTGCCGAGGTCACTGAAAAATCGCTGGACTGGGGTTACCGTTTGGGCTCCGTCTATGTGCGCAAAGTGCATTTCCGCGACGTGGGCATGATCAAACAGATTGAAGAAAAGGTGGTGAACCGGCTGCGCCAGGTCACCTCCGCGATTAAACAGGATGGTGCGAATCAGGTGAGCATCATCACCAGTTCGGCGGAGCGCGAAGCCGCGGTAGAGCTAGCCAAGGCCGCCGTGGTGCGCCCCAACATGATCGGTACGGCGCTGAAGGAAATTTCGGGCGACCCGGATGTGGCGGACGCCTTGTTCCAGTTGCTCGAAACGCAGCGCATTTTGGATAACAAGCCGAAGCTCACGCTGTTCATGAACACGCTGCCGCAGCAGAGGCTGGCCGATATTCTCGCCGCCACGCCGGAAACGCCTCCTCCGCTCGGCGCAAGGTAACGCTACGATGTTATTTTGACCACGCGCCACATCATCGTCGGCACCGCGGGCCACATCGACCATGGGAAAACCGCGCTGGTAAAGGCGCTCACAGGAGCCGATACGGATCGACTGGCCGAGGAAAAGCGCCGCGGCATCTCCATCGACTTGGGCTTCGCGCATCTGGATATTTCCCGCGATCTGCGCCTCGGCTTCATCGATGTTCCAGGGCATGAGCGCTTCGTGAAAAACATGCTGGCCGGCGCCAGCGGCATCGACGTGGTGCTGCTGGTCATCGCCGCCGGCGAATCCGTCATGCCGCAGACGCGCGAGCATTTTGAAATTTGCCGCCTGCTTGGCCTGCGCCACGGCGTCGTCGCCATCACCAAATCCGATCTGGCCGACGCCGACACGCTGGAACTGACGCGGCTCGAAATTGAGGAGTTCATCGCCGGATCGTTCCTGGAAAAGGCTCCCGCGGTCGCGGTCAGTTGCATCACCGGCGAAGGCATCGACACGCTGCGCCAAGCGCTGGTGGAGGCCGCATCGAACGCCGCCGCAAGGGACGTCTCCAGCTACTTCCGCCTGCCCATCGACCGCAGCTTTTCCATGAGGGGCCACGGCGCCGTAGTCACCGGGACGCTGGTTTCCGGCGGCGTGAGCACCGAAGACGAAGTCGAACTATTTCCCTCAAAAACGCGGGCCCGCGTCCGCGGCCTCCAAATCCACGGCGTAGCCGCGAATCGCGCATCGGCCGGGGAGCGCACTGCGGTCAACCTCGGTGGCGTTGATGCGGCGGAAATCGCACGCGGCATGACGCTCGCGCCACCGGGGCTGTTTTCCCCCACAGACTGTATCGATACAAATTTTGAATTGCTGGCCGCGGCGCGGCCCATGAAGCATCACGCGCCGGTGCATCTTCACACCGGCACCGCCGAAGTGGAGGCCGAGGTCCGTCTGCTCGCCTCGTTGGAACCCATGAAGCCCGGCGCGCGCGCCCACGTCCGCTTCCTGCTCCGCGAACCGCACCTGATCCTGCCCGGCGACCGCTTCATCGTCCGCATGTTTTCGCCCGTCGTTACCATCGGCGGAGGGGTGGTCCTCGACGCCGATCCTCCGCGCCGCATGCGCCGCGCGCAGCTCGATCAGCGCCTGGGCGAAATCGAGAAGGAGGGTCTCGCCGGGGTCGCCATCGCTGAATCCGCCTATGGCATGACGGGAGCGGAACTGGTGGCCCGCTGCGGACAGCGATTCCCGGATCCTTGGTACGAAAACAAGCTGAGGACCGCGCTCTTTAAACAGTCCATCCGCGACGTTTTAGAAAAATTCCACAAGGCCAATCCGCTTCAGCCCGGCATGCCCAAGGAAGACCTGCGCCACGCCGCGCTGCCCGGCTCACCTGCGTTTTTCCTGGACGAAATGTTGCGCCGACTGCCCGACATCCGCGCCGAAGGCGACCTCGTGCGTCTGGCTACGCATCGCGTGTCCTTGAAAACCGACGAATCCGAGGCGACGCAAAAAATCGAAGTGTTATTTCGCGACGCCGGCCTCGCCGTACCCTCCACGGCCGAGGTCCTAGCCAAATCCGGCGTGGAAGCGGCGCGTGCGCGAACCCTACTACAGTTGCTTTTGAGGGATCGCAAGCTGATCAAGATTAGCGAGGAACTGGTCTTCCACGCCTCCGCCCTGGACGCCCTCCGTGCCAGTCTCTCGGCTCGCATCGGCCAAAAATTCTCCGTGCCCGAGTTCAAGACCTGGACCGGCATCTCCCGCAAATACGCGATCCCGCTGCTGGAATTCCTGGACCGCGAACACGTTACGCGTCGGGAAGGGGACGCGCGGATTGTGCTTGACAAAGGCAAGAATATAGTTGACGCACCCAAATCTTTCAGGCATACTTAAATCATGAAAAACGTCAACGCCCCCAAAACTCTTCTCGAAGCGATTAACGCCTACGGAGACATTGACTTCGCGTTGACGGAAGCGGCGGATTCTCGCTGGCCGAAGGGCGTTTCCTGCGTCCATTGCGGCGCGGATGCCCCGATGTTTCTGAAAACCAGCAACATATGGAAGTGCTCCCGGTGCCGGAAGCAGTTTTCCTTCAAGGCCGGAACCTTGCTTGAGGATTCTCCTATTGGCCTGAATAAATGGCTGCCTGCAATTTGGATGATTGCCAATTCTCGCAACGGAATTAGCTCTCACGAACTGGGCCGAGCTCTTGGCGTAACGCAAAAAACCGCTTGGTTCATGCTCCACAGAATCCGGCTTGCGATGCAGGACGAACGCACTGGCGGAATGCTGGCAGGACACGTTGAAGTGGACGAGACTTTTATCGGCGGCAAAGCGCGGAACATGCACAAGGGTTCTGCGCGGCGTGAAGCCGTTGCGGAAGGCGGTTCCGGTAAAGAGATCGTGCTCGGGATGGTTGAGCGTGGCGGCAAGGTCCGTGCGATCCATGTGAGCAAGCGCAGCAAGCCGATTGTTCAGCGCCACATTCGCCATAACATCGAAGCTGGCGCAGCGATCTTTACCGATTCGCTGAAGTCTTACGAAGGGCTCTCCGAATTCGAGCATCAGGTGGTTGACCATGCCGTTGAGTATGTTCGCGGAAATGTCCACACCAACACCATGGAGAACTTCTGGAGCCTGCTTAAACGCGATCTGCGTGGTACCTACATCAGCGTCGAGCCGTTCCACCTGTTCCGCTACCTCGATGAGCAGGCGTTTCGCTACAACCATCGGAAAGATGGGGACGGAGCAAACATCAGCGACTATCAGCGGTTTAAGACTGCACTCGGGAAAGTGACCGGACGACGCTTGACCTATCGCACCTTGACCGCGAAGGAGGAGAAAACGGCTTGATGGCGACCGTGCGATTAAACGGCAGGGTCGCGGCGTGAAGCGCGTTTCCGCTTCGGCTTTGGACCGCGCCGATTTGGATTGAGGTCGGACTGGCGTTTGTACTCGGCTTCGCGCTCTGAAATGACGGAACGCGGAACGGCCATCAGGCGGTTCAGCAGCGACTTGAACGCGGCGTATTCGGGCGACGTTTTCGGTTCGTCCTTCACTGGAATCATAATACCTCACTAATTGCGAAGCCGAAGTCATAGGTCACCTTCCCCCGCCAGCGCACGCAAGGCGGCGAATGCCTCCCGCGACAGCTTGTCCCCCTCTAGGGCCATTTGCTCCGTGATCTTCCCGGTAAGGTCATCTCGCACATGGTAATGAAAGTGTGGATGCACCTGACCGCCGTCCGCATTGAAGCGCTTTTTGAAAATTTCATTCAATGGCTTGAATTCATCAACGAGACCGCCCCCGACAGCGTTCCTTCTTGATGCCCACGCGATCATGTCGGCACCCTGAAGCGCCGAGACATCGGCATCATCAGCAAATGCAAATGAGCCAGTACGGATGATCTTTCGGCCCTGAGCTTTTTCAAACGCTTTCACTAATACATGCCCAATCCGCAACTGCGCGGCAAAGGGGCTACCCTCATCAACGAGATATGAAACCTGGTCAGGGGAATCAAAATCATTGGCAATCTTGGCGTTGAATAATGCTAAGCCGACGAACGCAGCAGCATAGGGACTGAGGATCTTTCGGTAGAACTCAGTAGAGACGGCCATTTTGAACTCGGCGTTTTTTACGGAAACGGATACGCTGGAATCCTTTCGAGCGTTGATTATCTTGACGGCTTCAGTGAAAAGAGCGATTTTGAGTTCGCGATACATACCCACATATCGTCCGTGGGGCCTAACGAAGTCTGCCATGTGAAGAGACTCGATCCGGTATTTAGCTAACATCTTCCGCCAGCTTTGATCGAATCGAATGAACGCGGCGCGATCTAGGAGACAGGCCCCAAGTATGATGATTTCGGACTGTTCTTCAGTGCCGCTATCATCCACATAGCAAACCAAAACGCGCCTTCCTTTGTCGTCAGAATGATGCATCAGCCACCATAAATCATCGAGAGTAGGTCGCCCTACGCCATCATCCCCCGGATCTAATGGGTGTGTCAACGATATTATTGCCTTGACAAAAGGCGAACATAAGGCGAATATAGACGGGTGGCCGAACTCGTCGGAATCGCCCGCCTTGCCGCCTCCAGCGAAAGCCTCGAAGCCAAGCGGCGGGTGGAATATTTCGATCTTCCCACGCGCAAGTATCTGACGAAATGCGAGAACATGCCATTTCGGTGGACGATAAATCCGTATCGCGGTTGCGAGTTCGGCTGTAAATATTGCTACGCGCGCTACGCCCACGAGTTCATGGAGCTGCGCGATCCGTTCGACTTCGAGCGCAAGATCTTCGTCAAGCAATTCGACGCCGCCGAGTTCCGCCGCGAACTGGAGCGCCTGTCCGTGGGCGAACCCATCGCGCTCGGCACGGCCACCGATCCATATCAGCCCGCCGAAAAACGCTACGAACACACGCGCGCCATGCTGAAGGTGTTCGCGAACACGGCGGGCTTGCGCATCGGCATCACCACCAAATCGGATCTGGTGGCGCGCGATATCGACGTGTTGCAGGAGGTCGCGCGCAGGCATTATCTGTCGATCCACATCACCGTCACGACCACGGATCGCGATCTGGCACGCCTGATGGAGCCGCTCGCGCCGCGTCCCGATCTGCGCTTGCAAGCTGTCAGAAAACTGGTGCGCGCCGGATTGCACGCGGGCGTATCGTGCTCGCCTGTGATGCCGCTGATCAACGATTCGGAGTTGGCCATCGACGCGCTGGCGCAGGCGGCGTCGCGCGCCGGGGCGAAGCGCTTCTGGTGGAACGTCCTCTTTCTAAAACCTTGCTCGAAGCAGGTGTTTCTGCCCTTCGTGGACCAGCAATTCCCGCAGTTCTCACGCCGCTATAAAGAACGCTACGGCCGCGCGGCCTACCTGCGCGGCGCGTATCCCGAGCTGATCAACGAACGCATGGAGCGCATCCGCAAGCGCTATGGCTTATTTAGCGCGAAGCGCGCGGAGCCGGAATTATGGCCGAAAACAGCCCAATTGGCGCTGTTCGAATGACAGGCGAAACCGCCTGTCCTACTTTGACTGTCCGCGGTATGGCAGGCGGTTCCGCCTGCCAAGCGCCGTGTTACGGCCTTTTCACCGGTGCGGGCGTGATCGCGTCCCATCGCGCATCGCCTTGCCGCATATAGTCCTTGGGCAGCGTCGTCCAGTCCGGACGCGTCAGGCCGTTCAGATCGTAGACCACTTTTCCGTCGCGGATGGTCACCTCGGCTACGATGCGCTGCTTGGTGTTCATGCGCGCTCCGTACATATCGGTGAGCCCGAACTCACCCTTCTCCAGCCGCAGAATCGCCACGTCCGCCGGAGCCCCCACCGACAGATTGCCCAGCTCGTCGCGCTTGATTTCGCGCGCCGGATTCCACGTCGATTCGGCAATCACATCCTTGAGCGATTGGCCCATGGCCAGAAATTTATCCATCACGTTGGGCATGTCCTTCATGCCCGCGTTCATGCTTCCCACGTGCAGATCGGTGGAGATGGAATCGGGCGTGAAGCCCTGTTTCATCGCCGGAACCGCAATGCGCCAGGCGAAGCTGCCTCCGCCATGCCCGACGTCGAATATCACGCCGCGCTTTCGCGCCTCGAAAATGGCCGGGTTCACCTTGCCATCCACCAGTTCATCGCGCAGGCCCGAATAGCAGTGCGTATAAATGTCGCCGGGGCGGAGCTTTTTCGTCACCAGCTCGCTCATCGGACGCTCCTTGCGATTCGATCCGAAGTCCACCATCACGGGAATATTCGCAATCGTTCCGGCCTCAACGGCCTGCTCCACGGGCGTCCATTCCGGACCGGCATAGTGCGCCGTCTTGACGCCCACAACGACATCCTTGTACTTCAGCGCCATCTCAGCGGTGGGCTTGGCTTGCATGTCGGATTGATCGTTTTCGAATTTCGCTCCGCGCATGCCGTGGCCTACGATATTTAGAAACACCAGCACGCGCGTCTTGGAGCGGTCGATCACGCGCTGCTTAAAGTCCTCGAAATTGCGCCAGCCGGAGCAGCCCGCGTCAGCCACCGTCGTCACGCCCACGCGGAACGTGTAGCCATCGGGATAAAGGCTCAGGTCGCCCGCGTAGGAGCGCGGCTCGCCCGTGCCAGTGTAAACGTGCACGTGAATATCGACTAGGCCGGGCGTGACGTACAATCCCGCCGCGTTCACGGTCTTGAACGCCAGCTTCGGATCGATGTGCGCGGCAACGGCGGCAATTTTTCCGCCTTGGATGGCGACATCTCGCACCGCGTCGATATTGTTTTTCGCGTCGATGACGTGGCCTCCCTGAAGCAACAGGTCGTATTGCTGCGCAAACGCGGCGGTGGCGATGAGGAAAGGCAACGTGAGTATCAGCCTGGGATGTTGTATTAGCATAAGTCAGATCGCAAGGAGAATTATATGTCTTTCAAAGCCACACGTCGAGGATTTCTAGGATGGACCAATGGAACGCTGGCCGTGCTTGGCCTGGGAGGAGCGAAAGCGGAGGCGGCCGATGCGGGCGTGGATTACTACGACAAGCTGGGCGTCGCGAAGATTATCAACGCTGCGGGGACGTACACCGCGTTGACTGCTTCGATCATGCCTCGGTCGGTACAGGCCGCCGTCGCGCGCGCCGCGAAGCATCCGGTGCGGTTGCTCGAATTGCAGAAAGCAGCAGGCGAGTATCTGGCCAAACAGTTGAAGTGCGAAGCGGCGATTGTGACGGCGGGCGCGGCCTCCGCGTTGACGCTGGCCACGGCGGCCGCGATCACCACGGGCAATAAGACCGCCATTCACAACATCCCGACGGAGATGGACGGCCTCAAAAACGAAGTGATCGCGCAAAAGGGCCATCGCTACGAATACGACCACGCGATTCGCAACTGCGGCGCGAAATTCGTCGAAGTGCGGACGCTGGCTGAGTATGAAGCCGCGTTCAATGAACGCACCGTGATGACCAATTTCTTCAACGCCGCCGAAAGCGGAGAGATTTCGCGCGAGGATTGGGTTCGCGTCGCGCACAAACACGGCGTGCCGTGCCTGAACGACGCCGCGGCCGACGTGCCTCCCATTTCGAACTTGTGGAATTACACGCAGATGGGCTTCGACATGGTGGCGTTTTCCGGAGGCAAGGGCATGCGCGGTCCGCAAAACGCCGGCCTGCTGCTGGGCCGCAAGGATTTGATCGAAGCCGCGGTGCGCAACAACAGCCCTAATTCGGACGCGGTGGG
>Ga0209698_10004936_pt1 | contig 14519 bp, 10 predicted proteins | sample LitLauG_LLR_2012_FD_187203 | JGI IMG/M metagenome (GOLD analysis project Ga0209698, IMG submission 187203) | Freshwater sediment microbial communities from Pennsylvania, USA - Little Laurel Run_MetaG_LLR_2012 (SPAdes) (version 2) | ecosystem: Environmental > Aquatic > Freshwater > Creek >...
GCCTTGGCTTCGATCTGGCGAATGCGCTCGCGCGTGACGGCGAACGACTGGCCCACTTCCTCGAGCGTGTGCTCGGAGCCATCGTCCAGGCCAAAACGCATCTTGATGACTTTTTCCTCGCGCGGCGTCAGCGTCTTCAACACTGAAGACGTCTGTTCCTTCAAGTTCAAATTAATGACTGCATCGGACGGCGAAACCACGGCCTTGTCTTCGATGAAGTCGCCCAGGTGCGAATCTTCCTCTTCGCCGATCGGCGTTTCCAGGGAAATCGGCTCTTGCGCGATCTTCAGAATCTTGCGCACCTTGGATACCGGAATGTCCATGCGCTTGGCGATTTCTTCGCTGGTCGGCTCGCGCCCAAGTTCCTGCACGAGCTGGCGGCTGGTGCGCACCAGTTTGTTGATCGTCTCGATCATGTGCACGGGAATGCGAATGGTGCGGGCCTGGTCGGCAATCGCGCGGGTGATGGCCTGGCGGATCCACCACGTCGCGTAAGTCGAAAACTTGTAGCCGCGGCGCCACTCGAACTTATCGACGGCCTTCATCAGGCCGATGTTGCCTTCCTGAATCAGGTCCAGGAATTGCAGTCCGCGGTTGGTGTATTTCTTTGCAATGGAAACGACCAGTCGAAGGTTGGCTTCGATCAATTCTTTCTTGGCTTGTTCGGCTTCCGCTTCGCCGCGATGAATGAACGTGAGCGTGCGCTTGAGTTCGGTGAGTCCGACTTCGCTGGCGTCTTCGATGTCTTTCAGCTCGGTTCGGCGCGTGCGCAATTCCTTGCGCGCTTCCGCGGCGACGTCGCCCTTGGCCACGTCGGCGCGGCGCTCCAGCCGCCCCGCTTCACGTTCCAGCGATTGCAGCCGCTCGACCGTCCCGCGCATCTTGTCGATCAACCGTTTTTTCTCGAACGGATTGAAATCGATGTCGCGAATGGCGACGGAAATTTCCACGCGCGTGCGCGCCACGTCCCACTTCGCGCGAATGTACGATCGTTTCTTCGACTTCAGTGTTTTATCGAGTTTCGCTGCCTGCTTCAGCGCGGTCTCGTACAGTTTCGCGATCTTGTCGATGTACTTGAGCGTCTGCTTCGTTTTGTTCGCGATTTTTTCTTCGGTTAGCTCTTCATCGTCGAACTGCACGATTTCTTTGATCGACCGCACGCCCTTGCGCAGATCGTCCCCGACGGCAATCAGCTCTTTGATGACGATCGGCGAGCGCGTGATGGACTTCATCACCACCAGCTGCCCGCGCTCGATGCGCTTGGCGATGGTGACTTCGCCTTCGCGGGTCAGCAGCGGCACCGTGCCCATTTCGCGCAGGTACATGCGCACGGGATCGTTTGTTTTTTCAAGCGACCCGGGTGTGAGGTCCAGGTCGCTACTGCCTTCGTCGGAGTGCGCATCGTCCTTGACGACCGCATCGCGATCGGCGCCGTCGGCGGAGACTTCCACGGCGCGGGCGGCTTTCGCCGACGCCTGGTCTTCGTAAATCTCAATGCCGTTGCGCTCGAATGTTGTAAGGAGATCGTCGATCTCTTCCGAGGAATGCACCTCTGCCGGAAGCGAATCGTTTACTTCGTCGTAGAGCAGGTAACCGCGCTCTTTGCCCACGGCAATGAGCTGGCGTACCGCATCATATTTTTCTTCAAGGCCTACTGCTGCCACAAATTCCTCCCGCTCTCAAACCGCAATCCCAAGCACTGCCGGGCCTGACACGTGCCAAGGCTTCTCGCAGAAACACAGACAGGCTGGCCCGCTGGCGCAAACCACGGGGAATCTCCCCAAAAGATCGCTCGCTTTTTTATTTGAAGCCCTCTGCGCCGCGCCGCTCGTCCGCCCTGTGCGTTGCCCGCCGCACGCACTTTCGGGGTCCGGCCCCTGCCGCTAAGTACACCTACATATAGATGCGTTTAACGGGGAAACCGTTACCCCCGAAACCCTAATACGCTACACGTTTAAGTCCCACCGCGTCAACGTTTTAATTCGTGCAATCGTGTGGAAAACAGCACCACAACGGCCTAACCTCGCATGGATCGAATTAACTCCGGAGACTTGTTGTGGCATCAGCCTTCTCACATGCGGTGGCTGCCCTCAGCATTGGAACCTGCTTCTACCTCCCTGGCATCCCGAAGCGCGTCTGGATTGCTGGCGTGCTTTGCTCCGTTATTCCTGATCTGGATGTCATCGGGTTTCAGTTCGGCGTCCGTTACGGCGACTTTTGGGGACACAGGGGATTCACACACTCGCTTCTCTTCAGCGCTCTCCTGGCAAGTGTCGTCACGATCTTAGGCTTTCGTCACGGTCTGCCCACGCTAGGCCGATTTTCACTCTGGACGTATTTCTTTCTGGCAACGGCGAGCCATGGTCTGCTGGATGCCATGACGGATGGTGGCCTCGGCATCGCATTCTTCTCCCCGTTCGACAATCACCGGTATTTTCTCCCATGGAGGCCGATTCGAGTCTCACCCATCGGTGCGGGGAGATTCTTTACCTATCGCGGCCTTGAGGTTCTTCAGAGCGAATTCGTCTGGATATGGCTTCCGGCGGCGTTGCTGGCACTCTCGGTCTGGCTGATACGCCGTCGGGCTGCGCCTTCCACGTAGCTCGGAATGTCACCCTTGTTTCGAGGCTCAGACGGCCTGACCGTGTCACGACCTGCATCTTTTTCCTTGACATCTGTTGGACTCCGTCTATATTATCTCATGGGTAAACCTGCGCGATTCCCTTTGACAATGGATTTGGCTTGAGATCGGGCGATCCCGGCGGTGTCGTGCTCCGTCGAAATTCGCGGTCCGCGAGTTGTCTTTTTCGTCCCAGGCAACTTCTTTAGAATCAACACTTGTAGGAATGCCCGTAAGTGTTGATTCTAAACCACTTACAGAATTCTTAAGTCCTTTAGATGCACCACTTGCAAAAAACCCCGGGGGGCGAGGACCGTAATGGTTAGCCAGAAACTCAGTGGCTGGCGGAGAGAAGGCGCTGCCCGCCAGCGTTAAGCAACGTTAGCAGTGTCAGCAAGGCGATCACGGAAAGGACCATGCCCCAAGTCCGGTCCGGCGTGCGCACGAAGCTTACTCGAATCCGCTGCGATCCAGCCGGCAGCGGCAACACCATCTGCGCCGTTGTCTCCGCGTGCTCTGGTCGGATCGCGGCGCCATTCACTTCCACGCGCCACGCCGGATAGTCCAGGAGCCGCAGCGCCACCCGCATCGGTTCCCGCGTGGTCACAGACACGATTCTGTCCTCAGCCGTCCAGCGCTGGACCTGCACCTCCGCAGCCGGTGCGTGTCCCTCGGATCCCTCGGCAGGCAAAATCTTCACCGCCGGTGCCTTATCCGGCAGATTGTAATGGTCGTCGCCCGCAGGATCGTATTCGTCCGTTCCTTCGAAGCCCTGGTCATTCTCAATCGCGTCCTGCAACGAAGGGATGTCATCGGAATCCCACCAGGCTTTGTGAACCAGAAAAGTTCCCGTGCCACCAACAACGACCAAAACCACAGCGCCCCAGACCCATCCGCTGCGCCGTCGTGCGATCGCAGGCGCCAGGAAATAGGCATACGGCACCGCCAGAATCGTCATCCAGCGCCACGGAAATTGCACGAAGCGCAGTTTGGGAAGGTGCTCCCAGAAAATTTCCGTAGGACGGATCATGAGAATCGCCGCAGCAGCGGAAACCAGCAACATCACGCGCCAGAGTTTTTCTCTCTCCCCGTTTTCACCTTCAATTTTCGCCCTTCGCCGCGCAGCGAAGCACGCCACCACGGTCAACACCATCAGCAAGACCGCCACACTCGAAGCAATCCAATTAAAATCGTTGTGCTCCAGATCGGCGATCTTTGTGTACAGAAAATTCTGCGCGGGCTGCAATCCCGAAGAAAGAATCTGCGTGATGCTTACCCAGCGTTGTTCGTAAGCCGCCGGCACGAGATAAAAACCTGTCAATCCAAATCCCAGCGCCAGTCCGGCCGCGCCACGCCAAAGTGGTCGCCAGGATTTCTGCGCCACCGCCGCCCACGCAAAAATGAGCGCCATGCTGTAGCTGGCCATCACCCCTGCAGGCGCGTTTGACAACCACACTCCGGCAAACGCCATTGCAAAAAACGAAATTTCTCTTCGCAGGGAACGTCGGCGATTTTCCCCCAGCCCGCACAAAGGGAGCGCCGCCAGCACCACCAGCGGCATCAGCGCGCACGCCAACTGCTCCGCAAAATCGCTGCGCATGTAAACAACCAGCAGCGCGTACGGATTCGCCGCATAACAAACCGCTCCGGCGAGCGCCGCGCCCCGCGAATAGAATCTCCGAATCAGCGCAAACGCTGAAATTCCCGCCAACGTTTGCACCACAACAATTAAAACTCCCGGTACAGCACTCCACGGCGCCACAAAACCCAGCGCTGCCCCCAGCATCCACGACAGCGGCGGATAGAAAATAAACCGCGGCTCGCCAAATCCATGGTTCGCCCATTCCGTCCACCGCGGATAGACAATTCCTTCCTTCCACTGTCCCGCAACGTCCAGCCACGAAGACGCGTGAAACGAAATGTCATGCCCCGACGCATTTCCCAGCCAGAAAAACGGCAGGACAATGAGCAGCGCCGTCCCCACCGATACGCCCAGCGCCAGCAGCCATCCGCGAAAATGTCCAGAGTTATCCAAAGTATTTGAGGCTGCGGCAGAAGAAGTCATGCTCTGTTCACACTATTGGTACCGCTCTCGAATCGCATCTCCGTCCCTCGCGCAAGTGTGTGCGCCCGCCTGTCAGTTGAGCGATAATACACGCGCTCATGACCACCTCAAACACCTCGCTTGCTCCCATCATCGAAGCGCGCCGGCTGGAGAAATTCTATCCGCAGCCCGACGGCAGCCAAATCCAGGTCATCGCCGCGACCGATCTCGCGATTTATCCTGGACAAATCATCGCGCTGCTCGGCGCCTCGGGTTGCGGCAAATCCACTTTGCTGCGCATGTTGACGGGGCTTTCTCCCGCCAGCGCGGGCTCCGTTTACTGGCACGGCCAGCCCGTGCAAGGCGAATCACCGAACGTTTCTATCGTCTTTCAGAGTTTTGCTCTCTTTCCCTGGCTGACCGTAATCGAAAACGTGGAAGCTCCACTCGAAGCTCGCGGCATGCCTCCCATCGAGCGTCACAAGCGCGCGCTGCGCATCATTGACGCTGTCGGCCTCGACGGTTTTGAAACCGCCTATCCCAAAGAGCTCTCCGGCGGCATGAAGCAGCGTGTCGGTGTAGCGCGTGCCCTGGTGGTTGAACCCGAAGTGCTTTTCATGGACGAACCTTTCTCCGCGCTCGACGTCCTGACCGCGGAAACGCTGCGCGGCGAACTCCTGGAACTTTGGCTCGATCGCAAAATTCCCACGCGCGCGATTTTCATCGTCACCCACAATATCGAGGAATCCGTCGTTCTTGCCGACCGCATCATCGTTCTGGGCCGGCACCCCGCGCACATCCACGCCGATTTCGCCGTGGACATGCCGCAACCCCGTGACCGGAAAAGCGCTAAATTTGTCGAGCTCGTCGATTCCATCTATCGCGTGCTCACCCAGCCCGATCACAAAGACGAAACTGCTCCGCCCCGTACGTACGGCCCCGGCACCGCCGTGCGGCCCAAGGCCATCATGCTTCCTCACACGCGCCCGGGCGGCATGGCGGGTCTCCTGGAAATTCTCATTGACCAAGGTGGCCGCGCGGATCTCCATCGCCTCGCCGAAGAACTGAGTCTGGAAGTTGACGCGCTGCTCCCCACCGTTGATACCGCCGTCTTGCTCGGCTTCCTCAAGATCGAAGAAGGTGATGCGATCATCACTCCGGATGGTCAGTCCTTCGCGGCCGCGGACATTCAAGCTCGAAAAGCAATCTTTCGTAAAGCAGCCATTGCCAATGTGCCGCTGCTCCGGCAGATGGAGCAATCCCTGAAGGCCAAATCCAACCGCACGCTCAACGAGGAATTTTTCCGCGACCTGCTCGATGAACAATTCAGCGAGGAAGAATCCCGCCGCCAGCTCGAGACGGCCATTCAGTGGGGGCGGTACGCCGAAATTTTTGATTATGACGCCGAGTCCGGGAAGTTGACGCTCACCGAGGCCTGACGCCACCGTGCCGGAGCTCACTCTTTCGAATGCTCAGGCCACGCCGCTACCTCCGACGGTGAAGTGGCCTGCCGGATCGCGCTGGAGCTGGGCTTTCCTGATCGATATCGCCGTTTTTCTTTTTGTTTTTGCTGCGATTTTTGGAATTTATGCCATCGGCCGTGCGTGGCTGGGTCCCGTACTTCCCCAGGCGCAGATTTCCCAAAATCCTCGCATACTTCCTCTCTACGCTTTTTACTCGCTGATGCGCATCACTTTCGCTTACGCGCTGAGCCTGGCGTTCGCTCTTTTGTATGGCTACATCGCGGCCAGTTCGCACCGCGCGGAAATCATAATGGTGCCGTTGCTGGATATCCTGCAGTCCATTCCCGTGCTCAGTTTTCTTCCCGGCGTCATGCTGGCCATGGTGGCCTTGTTTCCGCACCGCCAGCTGGGCGTCGAACTTGGTTCGATCCTGCTGATCTTCACGGGGCAGGTATGGAACATCGCGTTCAGTTTTTATTCTTCACTGAAGACCGTTCCACGCGAACTCCACGAAGCGGCGATCATTTTCCGCTTCAGCCGCTGGCAGCGCTTCGCGGAACTCGATCTGCCGTTTTCGACCATCGGTCTGGTGTGGAATTCCATGATGTCCGTGGCGGGCGGCTGGTTTTTCTTGATGGCTTGCGAAATGTTCGTGCTCGGCAATCGCGATTTTCGCCTTCCCGGACTTGGGTCCTTTCTTCAGACGGCCGCGAGCAACGGCGATACACGCGCCCTTCTCTGGGGCGTTGCCACGATGATCACTGTTATCGTGCTGCTAGATCAATTGGTGTGGCGGCCCATCATTCTTTGGGCGGATAAATTCAAATTTGAGCAGGTCGAGAGCTCCAGCACCACCCAGACCACGGTGCTCCATCTCATCGGCCGCGCTTCCCTTGTCATTCGTTTGTACCGGCGCATTTTACGGCCTTTTTTTAACTGGCTCACGCTGATCTTCACTCTCGGCGCTCGCCGCGCTGCAGAAACATTCGCCGCGCCAAAACAACATCATTTGCGCCGTGGGATTGGCTACCTCTCAGCTGCGGGAGTTTTGATCGGTTTAGGCTTCGCCGTTTTTTACGCGGTTCGTGAACTTTCGGATCTCCATCACGAAGACTACATCGAGCTTCTGCAAAGTGCCTCACTCACATTCCTGCGCGTGAACACCGCACTCATCCTTGGTGCGCTCTGGACCGTCCCGGTGGGCGTAGCCATCGGTTCCAACCCGCGCTTCGCCCGCATCGCTCAGCCGCTTGTGCAGATGGCCGCTTCGATTCCGGCAACGGCACTCTTCCCAATCATTCTTCTTTTTCTCCTTCGCCTGCGCGGCGGCCTGGAAATTGCCGCCATGCTCCTGATGCTGCTTGGCACACAGTGGTACATCCTGTTCAACGTCATCGCCGGCGCCATGGCCATTCCCACCGACCTCAAGGAGGCCGCGCAAATTTTTCACTTCAGTTCCTGGGATCGCTGGCGCCACCTGATTTTGCCGGGCATTTTTCCGTATCTTGTTACCGGCCTGGTGACGGCTTCGGGCGGCGCGTGGAACGCCAGCATCGTCGCGGAATATTTTCATTTTCAGGGTCGAATCGTTTCGACCGCAGGACTCGGCAGCACCATCAGCAGCGCGAGCGATTCCGGCCGCTTCGATGTGCTGCTGGCCTCGACGCTCATCATGGCCACCATCGTGGTGCTCATCAACCGCTTGCTCTGGCGGCGCTTGTATCGCCTGGCCTCCTCACGCTTCAAGCTGGAAACGTAGTAGACTGAAGAAAGTTCGAGTCTTACAGTTTTTTTCCAAATTCCTATGACCGATAACATATCCAAGTCCCACGCTTCCGCGTGGAGCGACGAAGAGTTTCTGCGCGCCTTTGAGGATTTATCGTTTCCCGCGGAACACTTTCACCACCGGGAGCACATCCGTGTGGCCTGGCTGCACTTGAATTCCTCGGACGCCACGCGCGCCGCGGAGCGAATGGCGGCGGGGATTCTACGATTCGCGAACCACCAGGGCGCGACGCAAAAATACCATCACACGATAACGCTGGCCTGGATGCGGCTGGTTGGCGCGGCCCTGGTGGAGACGCCGGAGAACACCACGTTTGAACAGTTTATCGCCGCGCATCCGGAACTGAACGACAAGGATCTTCTCAACAGATACTATTCGAAGGAACTGCTGCAAACAGCCGCGGCCCGTGAAGGCTGGGTTGAAGCAGACCTCCAGCCACTGCCTGCTTTACGGGTTTACCGCTGCTGTTGATTTCTTTTCGGGTACCTTCGGCTCGGCAGTTTTGGGTTCTTCCGGCTTCTCGCCCCAGACGTACTGCGCAAACCACTTTTCATTCTCTTCCATCACGGCACGCTGCTGTTTCGGTTTCGTGATGCCGTGTCCGAATCCCTTGTAGACCACCATCTTCACCGGCACCCCGCGGTCCTCGAGCGCCTGCCGCAACTCATAGGCGTTTGGTATCGGCACGCGGCGGTCGTTCTCTCCATGCTGGATGAGTGTGGGAGTGCGGGCCTTGGCGATGTTGCTGATCGGCGAAGTTTTCCAGTAGATTTCCGGATCGTCCCACGGGGTCGCGTGCAAATATTGCCGCGTGAAGGGGGTGATGTCCGTGTTCACGTAGTACGTCATCCAATCGGAAATTCCCGCGCCCACGGAGACCGCTTTGAAACGGTCACTCGACGTGGTGATGTACGCGGAGATGTACCCGCCCTGGCTCCAGCCCATCGCGCCGACGCGATCCTTGTCCACGCTGCCCTTGGCGATGAGCGCGTCCACGCCGGAAATGACGTCGGCATAATCTCCCACCCCAAGATTGCGAACATTGAGCGCGCGAAATTTCTCGCCGTAGCCCGCCGAGCCCCGGTAATTCGGCCGCAGCACCAGCGCGCCCTTGGCCACAAACCGTTCGATCGGGTAGTAGCGGTCCGCGTTCACGACCGGCTGATCCACTCCCGTCGGCCCGCCATGAATGACCACCAGCAGGGGGTATTTTTTTTTGGCATCCATGTTAGGCGGCGTGTAGAGAACGCCTTCAATCGTTGTGCCGTCGGTGGATTTCCAAGAAATCACTTCGCGGTGCGCCAGCGTGAATCCTTTCAGTTGGTCCCCCATGGCGGTCAGCTTCTTGCCTTGCCATGGTGCGACGCTCGAGGTATAGATCTCGCCGAATTGATTCTCGAGCGCTGCCCGGTATACGACTTGTCTGTAATCTCGTGAAAAGGAAAACGAAAAAGCGACCATATTTTCAGGCGCGCTCAATTTCTCGACGCTTCCCGTTGCGGGATTCAGGCGGAACAGGTGGCTGGCCGTTTTTTGCGTGGCAGAAAAATAAATTCCATCGGGGCCCCAGGCGAGCAATCCCGGGTCCTCGTCAAACGTCTCGGTCAAAATCTGAGGCGCCCCGCCATCGGCTACGACCACAGCGATCTTGGAATTCGCATAGAAGAAGTACCGCGAACCGGCGGCTGTTTGGAAGGCAATCTTTTTTCCGTCGGGCGACCACTTTGGATTGCCATCCGGCCCGGGGGTACTCACGATTTTCTTCACCGCGCGATCGTTGATTGTTACGACGTACAAATCCTCGGACTCCGACGAAATCAAGTCGGGATCTTTTTGCGCGCTGAAGGCGATCCGCGTACCGTCGGGCGACCACGAAAAATCGGTCACGCTGAATTTGTCACCTTCCGTCAGTCGCTTCGGCTCTCCGAAGAGCGTCGCTCCCGCTGGAATCTCGATGGTCCAGAGGTGCGTCATCTGGTAATCGGCATGGACCACGGAGTATTCGCCGTATTTTTCCTTGCGGTCTTTCAGCGGCTTCGGATCGGGATCGGTCATCGAAAACGCAAGGCGCTTCGAATCATGAGCCCATTCGAAGGCATTCACGTCGTTTTCCACCTTGGTGAGTTGCTGCGCCTCGCCGCCATACGGCGAAATCAGGTACAACTGTTTCTTGCCGTCAGGTGTTCCCGCGAGTTGACCGGGCCGGTCGGAGAGAAACGCGATCCATTTGCCATCGGGCGACCACGCCGGACTGGTGCTGGATTTCTTGGCCGTGGTTAGCGCATGTGACTCACCCGTGGCGATGTCGCCGATCCACAAGTTTCTTTCGAAAGCGTTTTCTTCCCAGTTTGTACTCTGGACCTCGAACACGAAGCGCTGTCCATCCGGCGAGATTTTCGGGTTGGACGCGCTCTCCCATTCCAGCGATTGGTCAATCGCGGGCGTCGTGGAAGTTGGCGCGGACGGGGCTTTCGCCGCTTCTTGTGCCGTTGAGGGAATCGCGAGCCAGCCGAACACAGCCAGTGAAACAGAAATCAAAGACACTTTTCGCATCGTTTGCTACCTCCGGGTTGCTTTCAGAGACGTTGTTCAGGACTTGCGGTTCCAGCGGAGGAACCCGATGAGAATAGCGATACCCACAATGGCAAATCCCACGTAGACATACCAACCGTGCAGCAAGGTTGCCGAAGCGATCGCGCCTAAGGCGGATAGCACCAGCAACAGGGCAGCCTTGCCCGTCGTTAGTTTATTTTGTTCGGCCACTCGCGTTTTATTCCGCGCCTTCGCGATGCCCACTCTGCATCACGCCGGCGTTTTTTCCCGGCCTTAAGCTCTCGCCAGCTCGCGGCTCAGGTACACAATCTGACCAACATGATGATACGCATGCCCCGCGCAACGCACGAAAATTTGGAAACGGTCTTTGGCTTCTGGTTCGCGTTCCGCGGTGTATGCCTTTCCCCAATCCTCTGCAGTTTGTTTTCGAATCGCCGCCACCACCATCGCGATAGTGAGGTCAAAGACCCGCAGCGCTTCATCCTTATGCGGCGGCTGTCTTTCCGTGAATTCGCGGTCGCGCTCCCGCACGTATCCCGTTTCCGCGACGCGCGCTCCGATGTAATAGCTCAAATTGCCCGTCAAATGAAGCACCAAATGCCCAACGCTGTTTCCGTACGGATACGGTTTCCGCCAAAATTGTTCGTTCGAGAGCGGGTCCACCCATTTGTGCAAATGCGCGGCGACATATTCGTAATAACCCGCCAGCCCGGCAGACACCGTGTCGTTCAGTTCCGGCATTATCCGCTCTAGTCCCCGAACGCAGACAATAGCCCCTCAGGCCAAAATGTCAAGGTTTTCGCGCGTATGCACCCGGCCTCAAACCGGAGTCTTCTCCCGCTCAGGAAAAACGAAACACTGCATTTCCACGTTCGCAAATCGAATCTGCACTCCTCGTTCCAGTTCCGCGGACCAGGCGGTGGATTCTTCCGGGAAATCTTTCGGATCCGCCGGAGCAAAAAGTGCGCTGCGGACAAAGAACCGCACGATGCCATTTTCCTCGCAGCTGAGTTGCAGCAGATCATCCAGGCAAATGGTCACGCGGGCATTGCGAAGAGAAATCGCGCAACATGGGTTGGAACCCATCACGGACAACTTTCTGCTCTGACGTTCCCAGGTGGAAAAAAGGTTCAGGGCCTCGGCGTTCGGGATTTCGCTCATTTCGCCACTCCTTCCTTTGCGAAGGGCCCACACGGTGGGTATTCTAGCGGGGGAAGCCGCTGGTGTCCCGCCGCTTTTCCACACCCCCGCTCGGGGGAGGTCCTTCCGTACTATTGACCATGTAACTACGCCCCGCCGAAACTGAGGGCAGGATGGCTCGTTACTCCGCCTTTCTCGGGCGCAGGGTTGAGGTGCAATATCGCGCCGGCGATATCCTTCTGCCTGCTTCCGGCACGTTTGTTGCTGATTCCGGCCGCTCCATCTTTCTCGAGCAGCAGTTCGAACAGCGCGGCCAGCACAAACACTTCCGCTGGGAAATCCCCTATCAGTGCCTGGTGCGGATTGAAGAGAAGCCCGATTCCGGCGCAACCGCTAGCACCGTTTCGACAACCGCGACTTCTTCGACTGCCCCGGAAGCTCCCGCGCCATCCAAATCCGGCGATGAGCCTTTGAGCGCGGCGGCCCGCGCTGCTGCCGGTGGGGCTCCCGGCATCCTGCCTCTTCCGCAGCGTCCCAAGACCGCCTGATTTTTCTCTAGGTGGACTTACCTGCTTTGGCTGCGGCCGTTCTCTGCTAGAGTTGGCGCATGCGAAACTTCGCCAGCAGCGCTTGCGCCCTTTTCCTGCTCTTTTTATTTTTCCCGCGAACGCCAGCGGCCAGCCTTGGGGACCACGCCGATACAATTTTGGTCAACGGCAAGTTCATCACCGTCGATCCACATGATGCGATCGCGGAAGCTGTGGCCATTCGTGACGGCAAAATCCTGGCGGTCGGTGCAAAAGAGGACGTGATGCGCCATGCCGCGTCTTCCACGCAGATCATCGATCTCCGTGGACGCACCGCCACGCCCGGGCTGATTGATGCGCATCTGCACTTCGCTGAGGTTGGCCCTTTCTATGCGATCGACCTGAGCCATGTGCGGAATATCGCGGACGTTCTGAAATCGGTGCGGGATCGCGCCGCAAAAGCCAAGCCCGGCGAATGGATCCAAGGCCACGGCTGGGACGAAGGAAAGCTCGCCGAACACCGCTACATTTACGCTTCGGATCTCGACCAGGCCGCGCCGCAGAATCCCGTCTGGCTGGTTCACACCACCGGCCATTATGGCGTCGCCAACTCAACCGCGTTGAAGCTGGCGCATATTTCTGCCGAAACCAGGAATCCTGAAGCCGGAATCATCGACCGCGATGCGAAAAACCAACCGACCGGCGTCCTTAAGGAAGAGCCTGCCATGCAGTTGGTCACCTCCTTGATTCCTCCATATTCCCGCGAGCAGATGCGCGATGGCTATCTGAAGATGATGGCCGATCTCAATAGAGAAGGTATGACTGCCATCAAGGACCCCGGAATCGCCGGCGAGAACTGGGACATCTATCGCGAACTGCGTGACCGGAACAAATTCACTATTCGCTTGTTTGCTTTGTGGCTAGGCAGCACCAAGCTCGATCAGACGCGGCAAGTGCTCGCCCGCATTCTCACTCTGCCGAAGCCTCGTTCGGCGCAGGCTGACGACCTCCTGATTTCCGGCGGGGTCAAACTGTTCATGGACGGCAGCGGCGGAGCCCGCACCGCGTGGGTGTACGACGATTGGAACAAGAATTCCACGGGAACAGATGTGGGCAATCGCGGTTATCCCGCCACGGATCCGGAAATTTATCGGCAGCAGGTTCACATGATTCACGACGCCGGGGTTCACGTCAGCACTCACGCCGTCGGAGACCGTGCAATTGACTGGGTCGTGGATACTTACGCCCAGGTGCTGAAAGACAAGCCCACTTCCGGACTCCGTCACGGGATTATTCATGGAAACATTCCCACGGACCACGCCATCGCTACGATGGCCGCTCTCGAAAAACAATTTGATGCCGGGTATCCCGAAGCGCAGGCCGAATTCATGTGGTGGATCGGTGATACCTACGCCGCAAATTTTGGGCCGGCACGCTCGCTGCGGCTCATGCCGTTTCATACTTATCGCGCGCGGGGGATTCCCTGGGCCGGTGGTTCGGATTATTACGTCACTCCGTATCCAGCGCGTTACGGAATCTGGACTACGGTTGTTCGCAGAACTCTCAATGGCACGTATGGAGTTCAGCCGTTCGGCACCGCGGAGGCGGTGGACATTCATGCTGCTCTTCGCTCCTACACGATTTGGGCGGCCCACCAGCTTTTTCTCGAGGATCGCATCGGCTCACTTGAAGTGGGCAAAGACGCGGACATCGCCGTCTGGGATCGTGACATGTACACCATTCCTTCGAACGACCTGAAAGATATCAAATGCGAGATGACTCTGTTGAAGGGCCGCATTGTTTACAGTGATCCGGCTTCACCGGTCAAAGCAAAATAACTTAGAGTTCCGCACGCTGCTTCCGTTTCGCAATTCGGCTACAATCGTTTCCTCGTTTTAAGCAGATTGCGTTCACGGTTCGCGATCTTTGCCGTCGAGGAGGCCTCACTTGAAACCTGCTGTCGGATTAATCGGTCTCGGCCTGATGGGGCGCCCCATGGGAATGAATCTCATCAAGGCCGGCTATTCACTTACTATCTGGAACCGCACCGCTTCACGTGCGGATGAACTCGTCGCTGCCGGGGCGCGTCTCGCCAAGTCCCCGCAGGAAGTCGCCGCCGCTTCTGATTTTCTTCTGACCATGGTCAGCGACCCGCCCGCCATAGAAGAAGTTTTGTGGGGAGCCGGCGGAGCGATGCAAGCGCTCAAGCGGGGCAGCATCTACATGGATTCCAGCACGATTTCTCCGGCACTGGCGCGCAAAATTGCGGCGGCTTGTGCGGAACGAGGCGTGCGTTTTCTTGACGCACCCGTTACCGGCGGCGATTGGGGCGCCAAAAAAGGCGAACTTCTCTTCATGATCGGCGGCGATGCTGAGACGCTTAAAG
>Ga0209698_10004938_pt1 | contig 14509 bp, 13 predicted proteins | sample LitLauG_LLR_2012_FD_187203 | JGI IMG/M metagenome (GOLD analysis project Ga0209698, IMG submission 187203) | Freshwater sediment microbial communities from Pennsylvania, USA - Little Laurel Run_MetaG_LLR_2012 (SPAdes) (version 2) | ecosystem: Environmental > Aquatic > Freshwater > Creek >...
TGGATGCTGGCAGCTTGAAGCATGGTTTATTCCTCTAATTTGCGGCGGCCGCCATTTTCGATGACCTCGCTGGCCACTTCGAGCATTTTGCGGGGGATTTTCAGATGGGCGGCCTGGGCGTGATCGAGGTTGATGGACATTCGGACCGTGTCGCGGGCCTGCAACTCGATGATGCCACCCAGCGTCAGAAAATTATCATGTTCACTGACAGTCAGCACCGGCCGCGAATCAAGCGCCCGCAAGATTTCTTTGATCTCGTCCGCATCCTTGCCCGCGATGAAAATAATTTCACACTTTGGCAGGTTGGCCAGCTCGGTGGCGTGCCAGATTTCAAAGCTGCGGCCGCCCACTTGCCGGTCGCGCAACGTTTTTTCCAGCAGCTCGCCGAACGGGTCGCTGCCTAAGATGCCGATGCACCAAGGTTCGTCCGGCGAGGCAAAAGTATTTGTTGGCCATTCCACATACGCGGGCAACACCCGGAGATAATTGGCCATCACTTCGTGCGGGTTGCGGGTGTGAAGTTCTTCGCCGCCGGCCAAACCCATCAGCAATGACAGCATGAAGACGATGCCGCCCAAGGCGGAACCGGCTCGCAGTCGTGGTGATATCGGCTTAGGAAATTCCATGCGGATTGGGGTGGCAGAGTGTCAAAACTGGAAGCCCAGTTTGCAGAAGAATTCCCGGCCTTTCAAAATCATGGGCGCCTCGCCGCCATTGTAGGGTTGCGCGATAGCCTGGTCCTGATCCAGCAGGTTGGCGACGCCCACGCCGAACGAGGCGTATTTCCAACGGTATTCGAGAAAGCTGTTCAACAGGAATGTGGAATTCAGTTCCACCGGTTGGCTGGTGGGATAAGTGTAAGCGCGTTGCGCGGTGGTGAAGGTGCTGTTTACATTCCATGTGAGCGGCTCCAGAATGCGCCAGGTGGCGGTGGCGGAAATTTTGTGTCCGGGCAGGCCGAGCGTCAGGCGCGGATCGCCAGATTGCCAGGTCGTCACGGTATTTTGATCCACCACATAAAGCGAGTAGCCGAGGGAGGCAGAAAATTTCGGCTGGCTGTAACGTAGTTCCACTTCGGTGCCATAAGTGCAAATCTCGCCGCCGTTGCCGTAGCCTTCGTCCAAGGTGCCCGGATCCACCATGTAAACAATCGGATCCTTGATCTGCATGTAATAAATATTTTCCGTGAGTGTGAAGCCGTGATTAAAAATATAGCCGGCTTCCAATTGATAGCTCGTGGTGGTTTCGGATTCGATGCTGCCGTTCACGGGCGAATTGAGATTGTTGATGTTCGGCGTGCGATAGGCTTGGTCATACAGCAGCTTCAGATGAAACCGGTCCCACGCCTTGGTCACGCCCAACCGCGGCACGAACTTGCCGCCGACGGCGCTTTGATCTTCGTACCGGCCGCCCAGCGTGATGTTGAACCAAGGCAGATCCCAGTCGAACTGCGCATAGGTTGAATAGGTGTCATAACCGACCGTGTCGGAGGTTCCCTGGTTGTAAAAGCTGAACGGCAGGACGCCGTAGAAGCTCGTGTCTTTGGCCGTCGTGTTATCACGGAGATAGCGCAACCCTACCAGCAATGTAGCGGTGTCTGAAAGCATGGCTACAGCGGTCAGCTCGCCAATATAACGATCGGTCACGTCAGCGAATGTGCTGCCCGGCGCGCCGCCGTGCCAGGGGGTTTGCCGTCGGTAGGTGACGTTTGGCGTCAGCGTAAGCCAGTCGTTAAGTTTCAAATTATAATTGGCCATTACGGCCATGGTTTCAAAACTGATCGGTTCCATCTGCGGCAGCGGCTCCCCAAAATTAATCCGGTCGGCGAGCTGATAAAGATCGTAAATGAGCCGCACATCCAAATCTTTCCAGCCGAGGCCCACATTGACCATGCGCGTGCTGATGTCCGAGTCATGCGTCATGTCGAAACTGGTTCCATCCAGCGCGGTGTAGCGGCGGTTGGAACGGAAATTATCGCTCACAAACGCATTCGCCGAAACGCGATAATCGCCCAGCGTGTAACCAAAGCCGCCGGTATAATCCATGGCGATTTTGCTGTCCACAAACGAGGGCGTCACCACGCCGTAGCCGCCGTTTTGGCCGGCGCCTTTGGTCGTCACGCGGATCACCGCCAGTTCCGCCGTGCCGCCGTATTGTGCCGAGCCAGGTCCACGGATGATTTCCACCTGCGCGATGGCGTCGGCCGGAATGTGGTGGCCCAGTTGCGTCGTGCCATAAAGGGATTCGTTGAACTCCACACCGTCCACGATGAGTTGCAACTTGCCTTCGTAGGCCCATAGCCCACGGAAGCTCGGGCCCACGACACCATTCACATCCTGCCCAAAACCAAAGCCCGGCACCTGCTGCAAAATATCCATCAAATCGCGCGCGCCCATCTCGTGGATTTCCGGCGCCTGAATCACCGAGACAATGCCCGGCTGCTCGCGGATGGGTCGGAGATTGATGCTCGAGATGTCGATTTTGACGCTCGCCAGTTGTGCCAGATCCAAGGTGCCGAAATCCGTCGGGAGGGCGTTGGTGGTCACCTCGCCGAGCACGGGTTCAACACTCCCCAAGCCGGCTGCCGTCAGCCAGATTGCGACCAGGATTTTTTTCATGGCTGGATGAGTTGTCATGGGGTGAACGATTTTTACGCGGCCGGACGGGATTTGGAATTCAGGTCTCCGGAACAAAAATGAACTAACTGCACTTGAAGTGGGTCCGGTGGTTCAGACAAAGAAGTGAGGTTGGCCTGATTCATTAAAATCAGTCCGGCCGCGCTGCGCATGACAGTTGAATGCATGGCTTGTACAGCAAAAGCTGCCGTCGTGGGACATTTTCTACATGACCGAAAATGGCTCTTTCGGCGGCATTATGTTTGTTATCACGCCGGTTTTACCAGCGTAATCAGGCCCGTCCCGCTTTTTTAAGCCGGCACCGTCTGGGCGATGTTCCGCAAATTTTTGAGGAGATCCGCCCCGACGACACCGTCAATATCCAGCAGCGCCTTGACCGCCCCCTTGACCTTGGCGATGCCCAAAATGTAATCCGTGCAAATCTGTCCGCCAAAGTCCGGCGTCTCTTCGATATCGGCGTCGGCCAGATTGATGACTTCCTCGACGCCGTCCACGACCAGTCCCATTTGAGTGGCCTTGCCATCTGGCAGGCGCACCTGGGCGACGACAATGCATGTCTGGCTGTTGTCTTCCTGCGCGGGAAATTGAAAGCGACGACGCAAATCCATCACCGGAATAATTTTGCCGCGCAGATTGAGCACGCCCCGGACAAAATCCGGCATCTGCGGCACGGCGGTGATGCTGGTCATGCGGATGATTTCGCGGACCTTCAGCACGTCCACGCCATAAGATTCGCGGTGCAGCGCAAAAGTCAGATATTTGCCCGCGAGGCTGTCAGGTGATTTGGTTTCGGTGCTCATAAGACATTTGGTTATCGGTCGGATGCGGGTGCGCTTGAGCGACATTTAGTTGGCTAAAAGTTCTTGAAATCATCTTCCATCGGAATCACTGATCTGCCGTTGGGTCTGGCGGAACCGGTCGGACTGGTTTTGGAAGTTGGAGTTTGGATTCTACGCGGATGATGATTGTCCGAGCTTAGGCTCCGCGATTTTTCATTGGGACGACGCTTGTTGTTGAAGCCGAATCGCGCGAAAGTCTTGAGTGGCAGCGCAGAATGGAAGAGTAACGCCGCTGTTTCAATCGGATGGAAGCCCGGAGCGGATACGCTGTCATTAGCATGATTTCGATTACCGCATGCAGTTCTTCATACCGCCGGTTTGACGTAGATGGCCGGGCGGACCAGCTTCAAGGCATGCTTCACGCCGCTCAAACTTTCCGAGTGGCCGACGAGCAAATGTCCGCCCGGCACCAGCTTGGCGGAGAGCAATCGCACCAGGGTTTCCTGCGTGGGGCGGTCAAAATAAATCATCACGTTGCGGCAAAGAATCAGGTCGAACGGCCACGCGAACGGATAGGTTCCCTCCAGCAGATTGAGGTGATGGAAATGGACGCGCTGACGCAATTCCTCCTTCACGCGAAAATGGCCGGCCCAGTTTTTTTCGCCCTTTTGAAAATACCGCCGCAGCATGTCGTGGCTGACGCTCGACAGACGTTCTTTTTCGTAAATCGCCTGCGTCGCTACTTCCAATACGCGCGTGGAAATATCCGTGGCCTCGATCTGCCAGCGGCCGGATTCGGCGGGCGCAAAATTTTCGGCCAGATGAATTGCCAGGGAATACGGCTCCTCACCGGTGGAGGAAGCTGAACTCCAGATGCGGAAGGGTTCACTCCGTCGTGGCGCCGCGTTCCAGGCCGGAATGATCACTTCGCTGATGAATTCAAAATGTTTGATCTCCCGGAAAAAATGCGTGTGGTTGGTCGAGATTCGGTCGATCAGGAATTGCAGCTCCTCCGCGCCGGCGGGCGAGCGCATGAGGTCGCAATATTCGCTGTAGTTTTTCAGGCCGAGATGCCGCAGCCGTTTCGCCAGCCGCGACGCCACCAGCACCCGCTTGTCCGCGCCCAAATGAATGCGGCTGCGTTCATAGATCAACTGACATAGGAAATCGTAATCGGCATCTGCCAGTTTTGCGTTGGTCCAGCCAAACTCAGAATCGCCGTCGCCGGCTGCTTTTTTTGCGGAGGCCATGATCATTTGGTCTTAAGCCAGCAGCTGCCGCACATGGGTCAGCAACTGGTCCGCCGTGAACGGCTTTTGCAAAACCTCGTTGGCACCCGCCGCCTTGGCTTCGGCGATGCGATGCTCTTCGCCTAGGCCGGTGATGACGATGCTTTTAACGCCTGGTTGCATCTGGTGCATGGCGCGCAACATGCCCGGTCCGTCCATCTGCGGCATCATCACGTCGCTGATAACCAGCCGGATTTCGGCGCGTTGCTGGTTGAACAAAGTGGAACCTTCGCGGCCGTCCGCCGCCGTGATGGTGCGATAACCCTGCCGGGTCAAAATCGCGCTGGCGAGGCGCCGCACCGCCGGCTCGTCATCCACCACAAGAATGAGTTCACCGCTGCCGCGCACGGACTCCGTTCCACCCGCGCCAACATCGTGCGCTTCGGATTCGCCCGGCGCGGCGGGAATATAGACCAAAAATTTCGTACCCTGACCCACCTGGGTTTCCAGATGGACAAAGCCGCCATGGTTTTCCGCGATGCCCATAACCGTGGCTAAACCGAGGCCGGTGCCTTGGCCGAGCGGCTTGGTGGTGAAAAACGGATCGAAAATTTTGTCCACCAGTTCGGGCGCGATACCGGTGCCGGTATCGGTGACGGAAATCAAAACGTAGTGGCCGGGTTTGGCCTTGGGATGAATTCGCGCGCTGGTCGCATCCAGTTCGGCCCGGTTCAAGCCGATCGTGAGCGTGCCGCCTTGCGGCATGGCGTCCCGCGCGTTGACGCAGAGGTTCATGATCACCTGCTGGATTTGCGTGGCGTCGCCGAGCAGAACGCAGGGCTGTTTGGAAATGCTCGTGGACACTTCAATGGAACGGGGAAACGTTTCGCGGGCGATGCGCTGCATTTCCTGGATGAGATGTTTTGGGTTGAGCAAGATGCGCTGGCCTTCCACGCCGCGCGCAAACATGAGCACCTGGCGGATGATGTCCGCGCCGCGCCGCGAGCACGTTTCCAATGTTTGAAAACAGGCCTTCAAACTCTCGTCCTCGGCGTTGTCCTTGATGAACTGCACCGCCATCATGATCGGCGCGAGCACATTGTTGAGGTCGTGCGCGAGACCGCTGGCGAGCGTGCCGATGCTTTCGAGCCGCTGGCCGCGGAGCAGCTGGGATTCGAGTTTTTTCTTGTCGGTGATGTCGTTGTTGACGATGAGGATGGCCTTGGGCTTGCCGTCCGCCTCGCGCATGAGCGTCCAGCGGCTTTGGATGATGAGTTCGTGCCCGTGCCGGGATTTTTGTTTCAGTTCGCCAGTCCATTCACCGTGCTGTTGGACAGCATTGAGCGCGCGCGTGGCTTCAAAAGGATCTGTGGTCTGCAGCAGTTCGGAGGCGGTGTGCTTCTTGGCCTCGTCCGCCGGCCAGCCATAGAGCTGGTGCGCGCCTTCGTTCCAATAAGTGATGCGGTCGGAGAAATCACGGACCAGAATGGCGTCGCGCGTGATGTCTAGCAGGGCCGCCTGGGAACGAATTTGCTCATCTGCGCGGACGCTCTTGGTGATGTCTTCAAGACACATGAGGACGCGCACCGTGCCGTCGAACTGCACGCGTTCAGTGGAGACCAGTAACACGATCTGGGAGCTTTGCCCGTCACGCACGATGGTCTTGGTCATCTTGACCTGTCGCAGACTTTTGCCCGTGGTCAATGTGTCGATGAGCACACGCCGGAGATTGCAGCCGAGACAGGAGGTCGTTTGGTCGCAACCGATTTTGGATTTGGGATTGCAATGGAAAAACTCCGCCAGCCGCAGATGCTTGACGCTGCCCTGGCCATGCTTGGCAAAATCGTTGGCCGCATGGTTCGCACGGACGATCTGCAACTGCTGGTCGAAAAGGCACAGGACGCTCGGCACGCGGTCATAGACCGTGGCCAACTCGGCTTCCGTGCGCCGGGCGGCCTCGCGGGCGTGCAGCCGGTCGAACAAGTTCGCGAGATAATTCGCCAGGCTCGTGGCCGCCTTGATCACGCGCGGCTCCACCGCCAGCGTTTCCCGGTGGCCCAGCGACAGCGTGCCGACCACCTGGCCGTCGGACTTGATGGGCAGGCAGACAAACGTCTGGACGCCGAGGATGCGCAGAATGGGCGCGGCATATTCACGGCGCTCGGCCACATTGGTTTCCACGAGCAGTTCCCCGGAGTAGGCCACCTGCCCGGAGAGCGAGACATCCATCGGCACCTCAAACGGCGACGGCATCTCGTGCAGCGGAATGCCGTACGCACCGCGATAGATCATCAGCGCGCGGTTGAAGTCGCACAGCTCGATGGAGACCATCGGGAAATCCGTCATGCCGCTGGTCTCGCGGGCGATGGTGTCAAAAATGGATTGTTCAGATTCGCCGGAGAGCATCACTTCCGAGATGCGATGAAACGCCGTCAACTCACGGTTCTGCCAGAATAATTCCTGCTCCGCCACTCGCGACTTGGTGATGTCGTTGATGACAAAAGTGGCGTCCGCCTGCGCGAGGTCGGACTGGATGGACGTCAGCGTGACATGGAGAACCGAGCCGTCGCGCCGTCGAAACTGGGTCTGGCCGGTGGCCACGCCGTGTTGCCGCAGGTCGGCGTAAATCGCTTCCCCGACGCGTTGAAATTCCTGATCGTCTGCAAAGAGGAGGCGGGTGGACTGTCCGATCAATTCCGCGGCGGCATAGCCCGTCATTTCACAGAAGCACGGATTGACCTGGGTGAACATGCGGCGGCTCACCCGCACGATGCCCACGGGCAAAGCGCAGAAAGTCTTCGCCTCAACTGGGGTTGCCAGCGCCGGGCGATGGTCGCTCATAATTGCAGCAGTCATGTCAGATTGTTTCCCCAAACCAGATTCACCAGTTTCCCTTCGACCAAATCGGCAGGCACTTGAGGCTAAAGCTGGCGGGCAAAATTTTCCTCAAGCCGGCGGTTTTGCCGCCGATAACTTTTCCAGCCAGACGTGTAAATCTGGCCGGACAAGGTGAAGCTCCATGGTCGCCAAGTTCCAGCCCTGACGTTTTATTAAAATGTTTCATGACCGGCGATTTCCAGTGCGCGCCCACGCCGAGCACCGTCCCGTTGGACGGCGAAGCGAAATTAATTTATGTCTGTGACACGCCAATGGGTCATCCCGCCGCCGCGCAAAACCTTGGTCGTGGGCGTGGCCGACATGGTCGTCAGCAACGACGCCAGCGCGGAGATTGTCACCTATTCGCTGGGCTCCTGCCTGGGCGTGACGGTGTACGATCCGGTGAAGCAAATCGGCGGCATGCTCCATCTCATGCTGCCTGATTCCACCATTGATGCCGTCAAGGCCAACACGATGCCCTACATGTTCGTGGACACCGGCGTGCCGCGGCTGTTTCATGCCGCCTACAATCTTGGCGCGGACCGCAGCCGGCTGGTGGTCAAGGTGGCCGGCGGCGCGCAACTGCTCGACCAGCAGGGAATTTTCAACATCGGCATCCGCAATTTCGCCGCGCTCGAGAAATTGATCGCGCAAAACGGTTTGAAAATCCACTCCGCGGACACCGGCGGCCTGTCCTCCCGCACCGTGCGCATGGATCTCACCAGCGGCAATGTTTCCGTCAAAACCCCCGGCACGGACCTGTATTCCTTATGACTGCTCAAGAAATCGTCAACCAAGTTAAAAACCTGCCGCCCATTTCGCAGGCCGCGCTCAAGCTCGTCAACCTGCTCGATTCCGCCGAAGTCAGCAACGAAGAGGTGGTGCAGGTGATCCGCTGCGACAATGTGCTCACGGCCAAATTGCTCCGCGCCTGCAATTCTCCCTACTTCGGCCTGGAAGAATCCGTTTCTTCCGTGGACCAATCCGTTTTGATGCTCGGCCATCAGCAGATTTTGCACATCGTCCTCACCGTCGCTTTTGGCACCGCGATGGTGGTACCGCTGCCCGGCTATGCGGTCGAGGCGAACGAGCTTTGGCGGCACTCGCTGGTCACCGCGTCCGCCGCGGAAATTGTCGTAGCCGAAACCGGCGAAATGAATGTCGAGGCACCCGTGGCTTTCACGGTCGGACTGTTGCATGACATCGGCAAACTGGCGTTGGGCCAGGCGCTCACGCCGGAGGTTCAGGCCGCCGTGCGCCAGCTGATCGAGCAGGAGAAAATGTCCCGCTGCGAGGCCGAGAAAAAAATCATCGGCACGGATCACGGCGAAGTCGGCGCGTGCCTGTTGCGCGGATGGAATCTGCCGGAGAATATTTTGGAAGCCACGGCCAATCATCATAATCCCGTGTTCGAGCCGCGCCCGAAACTTTCGGTCGTCACGCATATGGCCAATTGTCTCGCGCACCTCGCCGGTTCCGCGCCGGGCTGGGACGGTTTTGCCACGCGCGTGAATCCGCAGGCGATTGCGGTGTTGAACCTCACGGAAGCCCGGCTGGAGGCGATGGTCGCCGAAGTCCGCGAATCCTTTGACCGCGTGGATCAGTTTATGGCCATGTCATGAGCATGGAGCACAAAATTCGGGTATTGGTCGTGGATGATTCCGCCGTGGTGCGCCGGATGATCTCGGAGGCGCTCGCGTTGGACCCGGCCATCGAGGTGGTGGGCACGGCGTGCGATCCCTACATCGCGCGCGACAAAATCCTCGAACTTCAACCGGACGTGCTGACGCTAGACATCGAGATGCCGCGCATGGACGGGTTGACCTTCCTGAAAATTTTGCAGCAGCACCGACCGATGCCCGTGGTGGTGATCAGTTCGCTGACGCAAACCGGCTCAAAAGCCGCGCTCACCGCGCTGGAATATGGCGCGGTGGATGTGCTGGCCAAGCCGACTTCGGCGTGGAACCTCGGCAGTCTGCGCGAACAACTGGCGCACCGGGTCAAAGGCGCGGCCCGCGCCCGGCTCACAAATTTCAAGTCCGCGCCCGCCTCGACGGAGGCGCCGAATCCCGGGCCGGCCATTAACTTTTCGCCGCGCCAGCTCATTGTTATCGGTGCCTCCACCGGTGGCACCGAGGCGGTGAAGGATGTGCTCACGCGGCTGCCCGCCGGATTGCCTGGCATCTGCATCGTGCAACACATCCCGCCGGTGTTTTCCAAAACGTTTGCCGAGCGGTTGAACGAATGCTGCGAGCTGGAGGTGCGTGAGGCGGCGCATGGCGACGAAGTCCGGCCGGGCACCGTGCTGATTGCGCCGGGCGATTTTCATCTGGTCGTAGAATGGGATGTCAATTGTTATCGCGTGCGCCTCCGGCAGGATCCGCCGATCCATTTTACGCGGCCGGCCGTGGACATGCTGTTTAATTCCGCTGCCAAATGCGCCGGGCGCCATGCGCTGGGCGTGATCCTCACCGGCATGGGTCGCGACGGTGCGCAAGGCATGCAGCAGTTGAAGGCGGCGGGGGCCATTAATCTCGCTCAAAGCGAAGAGACTTGTGTCGTTTATGGCATGCCGAAAGCCGCCGTGGATTTGGGCGTGGTGGACCGGGTCGTGCCGTTGAACCAGATGCCTCACGCCATCCTGCATGCGCTGCGCGAACGCGCGGCCGGCAAAATAGAAAATGTTGTTTCAATCAAATGAGTAATAAATTATGAGCCAAACCATAGCACTCCCGGACGTCTGCGAATTCATGACGCGCCACCTGGTGGACGTGTTTGAAACCATGCTTTCCATGAAGGCCGTGCTGGCGCCCGGGGCGGCACTGCCGGCGTTCGATGGCCGTGTGAGTGGTTCTGTCGGCTTTGCCGGCGAAAACGTGACCGGCGCAGTGTATCTGCACCTGTCCGCGCCGTTCGCCAACCAGGTGGCCGCCGCCATGCTGGGCATTACACCGGAGGAAATTTCTGCGGAGAACGAGGTCAATGACGTGGTCGGCGAGGCCACCAACATGATCACCGGCGGCCTCAAGTCGTGGCTCTGCGATTCGGGCGCGGAATGCGCCGTAAGCACGCCTGCGATCATTCGCGGCACCGCCTATTCCATCGAACCGATGCCCGAGGTGGCGCGGGAGTGGCTGATTTTTGATTGCGGGAGTAATCGCATCGTGGTTGAAATTCATATTAAACTTGGTTAAAAAAAGTGGAAAGAGAGACAATTTTATGGCTACAAAAATTTTAAGCGTGGACGACAGCCGCACCATCCGGCTCATTGTGGGCAAAGCGTTCAAACCCTACGATTGCACAATGGTTGAAGCCAGCAACGGCGAGGAAGGTCTCGCCGTGGCGGCGCGCGAAAAACCAGACCTCATCATCCTAGACGTCACCATGCCGGTCATGGATGGCGTGACCATGCTGACCAAATTGAAGGAAGACGCCGCGCTGAAGGCCATTCCCGTCATCATGCTCACGGCGGAATCCGGCCGCGAAAATGTGTTGCAGATCGCGCGGCTCGGTGTGCGTGATTATCTGGTCAAACCGTTCAAGGAAGACCAGCTCATTGAAAAAGCCGGCCGCTGTGTTACCTTGGTCAAACGCGCTGCCGCTCCCGTTGCTCCCGCAGCCTGATCCCTTTGATGCAACCGCCACCTGACATCAGCCAATACAAGGAACTCGCCCGCCGCTACGGCCTGGGATCGACGCCCGAAAGCGTTTCGCGGTTGACCGCGCTCGTGGCCCGGCAGGATGCGGACGTGGATGAAATCGTGCGTGTCGTCGAAAAAGATCCCGGCTTGAGCGCGCGGCTGTTGCGTGTGGCCAATCCGCACGCGGACAACGAGGACGAATACACGGTCGGCACGGTGGAAGCTGCACTGCTGCGCAACGGCATCGGTTGCGCCCTGCTGCTCGCGATGGGCACACCGCTTTCGCTGGCGTTGATCAAGACCTTTCAGACGATGCTCTCCATGAAACTGGAAGCCGTGGACACGCACCAGCTCGACAGTCTCACCGGCCCGCACATGCGCGGTTCCATCGGTTTCGTTGGCAAGGTGGCCGGGCACGTTTATCTGCGCATGAGCCTCCAGTCCGCGAAAACGGTCGCCGCCGGCATTCTGGGGATCACGCCCGAGGAAGTGGGCGGCACGGACGAAGTCAGCGACGTGATCGGCGAGCTGTCCAACATCATGACCGGCAATTTCAAATCCAATTTGTGCGACGCCGGTCTGGACTGCAAACTGCAGCCGCCCAAAGTTGGCCTGTCCGAAAATTACAGCACGCCCATCGAACCGGGCGGCGGCATCGAACGTCTCGCGTTTCGCGCGGGCGAAATCCACGTCTTCGTCGAAGTCACGGCCAATCCTTGGAACGAATAGAGACCTGCCCCAAAAATTTAAACAGAAAAAAGGCGTCTGATTTTTCAGACGCCTTTTGTCGTTGGCGATGGTCCGAACTCGGGGTCAAACCATGCCTTCAAGCATGCTGGGGATTTGTTCGAGCGTCCGCGAAATGGCGGCCTTGACCAGCGCCTGCTCGGCTTCCGGCGTTTTGGCCAGCAACAGATTCCAGACCGGCGCGGCAAAACATTCCTCGCGCGTCACGGGCACGTAATTGCCGCTGCGCCCGATGGCCGCGCTGCGTAACAGCAGGTCGGCCAGTTGCACGGCCGCGATGACGTGGTTGTGCTGTGGCGCTTTTTCCGGGCAATGATGGTAGCGCGCGGAATGAATCATCAGTTCCGGCAGCCGGTGGCGTTCCAGATATAGCGCGCCGAGCTGGGAATGGTTCACGCCCAGAATTTCCACCTCGATCTCCGACAGATCCCGCTCACCCGCGAGCGCCTGGCGGTGAATTTCTGAAAAATGATCGGGAAAGGTCCACGCCATGACGATTTTACCCACGTCGTGCACCAGCCCCGCGACATAGTCGGAATCTTCCGACGGGCCGGGGACATTGGTGGTGATTTCACGCGTCAAAATTGCCGAGCCGATGCAATGCTGCCAGAACTCGCGCCACGGAAAATTGCACTGCCGGGTGAGCCGTTGAAAATCTTCGATGACCGGCGTGACCATCGCGAGCTGGCGGATCTGCCGGACGCCGAGGTAAAACACGGCTTCCTCAATGCTGTTCACCGGCGTGGTCAGCCCGAAATACACCGAGTTCACCAGGCGCAGGAGCCGCGAAGTGAGGCTAGGGTCGCGCCGGATGATTTCGGCGATTTGCGCCGTGTAACGCTGTTCGTTCAGGAGCAGGCCCTGCAAAGCCTTGTTGATGCTGCCGAGTGACGGCAGGGAGGGACAGCGCGCCAGTTGGGTTTGGATCTCGCTGGAAGTCAGCGGGACAAGTCGGTTGAGAGTTGTGGTTTGCACGAGGATAAAAAACAAATTGTCCTGTTCGCAACTATCGGCGGAAAGGGGTGGCACTTGAACCGGAAACTAAAAAATCGGCCGGCCAAAATTATTTCTTAAGTCCCGGCAAATTTTTCCGATGAAGGAACAGATGTTTTGTAAACATCCATCATTATGAAGAATCGTCGCATGGCGGAACGGACTTTGTGGAAAGCTTTCATTGTGGCTCTGGGCTTGGGAGCCGTGGCGCACGCCGGTCTGGGCTATCTGCCGCTGACAGGCCCGCCGTCCCTGCGCCTGCAGGCCGCGAAAAATCTTAACGCCGCCGTGGCGCAAATCAATTTGACCACTGACACCAACTTTTTGGCGGCACTGGCGGCCAAGGACGCGATCGGCCTGCCAGCGACCAACACAATGACGGCTTTTACCGAGACCAATTCGACCGCCGACCTACAGCCCATCGCGCTCGGTGCCGGCAACGTGTCGGATGATCCGTTTGGCCCGGCGGTTTTGTCGCTCACGCCGCCGGATTTCTTGAACATCACACCGCAAATGCTAACGGCCTTCTTTCATCCGGTCCCGCGCGGGACGAACACGGCGGCGGTGCTCAGCCCGGTCATGTTCATGCCGCCGCAGTTCAAAGTCGCCCAGCCCTCCAGTCACGCGGAATACATTGTTAAATGATCGGCGGGAAGCACATCTGGTTCGTCATCAGTCTGGCTTTGTTGCTGGCGGGCGCATCGCGACTGACCGCGCAACCGTCCAACTCGCCCGGTTTGTTGCCGGAGCCGGTGCCGCTGGACGCCTCGGCGACCAATCTGGTTTCGCCCGGCCAGCTCGACCGCTTTAATTATCTTTTATCCACCGCCCGGTTTTCCGCCAGCACACGCGACTTCGCCCAGGCCGAGGCCAATTATGTGAAATTGCTGGCCGATGATTCGCCGGAAAGTTTTCAAAAAACCGCACTGTTTGAACTGGCCCAGACGGTGCAGACGCAGAACGACCTGTCCCGCGCCCAATCCATTTACACGCAGTATGTCCAGCGCTGGCCCGGCGACGAGCACATGCCGGAAATTTACCTGCACCAGGGCCAGATCTTCCGGCAAATGGGCTTGAGCGATCTCGCGCTGACGAAATTTTACGCCGTGATGACCGCGGCGCTCGCCCTCAAAAACGACCAGCTGCCCTTTTTCAAGCGGCTGGTGTTGCAGGCACAGGTGGAAATTGCGGAGACTTATTATCTCGTGGGCAAATTCAAGGACGCGGCGGATTATTACGCGCGGCTGCTCAACCAGGATGATCCGGCGCTGGACCAGGCGCAAATCCAGTTCCGGCTGATCCATTCGCTCGTGTCGGTCAAACAATTCGAGGAGGCGGCCACGCAGGCGCAGGATTTTCTGGCGCACCACGCCGATTCGTCGGACGCGCCCGAGGTGCGCTACGATCTGGCGCAGGCTTTCAAAGGGCAGGGGCGCAATGCCGAGGCGCTGCAACAAGTCCTGGTTTTTTTGAAGGAGGAGCGCTCCAAGACCATGGATCACCCTGAAGTCTGGACTTACTGGCAGCAGCGCGTGGGCAACGAGATTGCCAATGAATTGTATCAGGAGGGCGATTATGTGAAGGCGCTGGAGGTCTATCAGACGCTG
>Ga0209698_10004939_pt1 | contig 14506 bp, 14 predicted proteins | sample LitLauG_LLR_2012_FD_187203 | JGI IMG/M metagenome (GOLD analysis project Ga0209698, IMG submission 187203) | Freshwater sediment microbial communities from Pennsylvania, USA - Little Laurel Run_MetaG_LLR_2012 (SPAdes) (version 2) | ecosystem: Environmental > Aquatic > Freshwater > Creek >...
ATAGTCCTCGATGCCAAGCCCGACGTGCTGAACCACAACACCGAGACCGTGCCCCGGCTGTATCGCGCGGTTCGCTCGGGCGCGCGATATCAGCGAACTCTCGACCTGCTCGCCAACGCCAAGCGAATCTCGCCAGGTACCGTGACCAAGAGTGGCGTCATGGTTGGGCTCGGCGAAACCACCGAGGAACTTCTCGAGGTATTCCGCGATCTGGGCACGCGTGGCGTGGACATTCTGACTGTCGGCCAATATCTGCGGCCTTCTAAGGATCATTTGCCCATCGCGCGCTTCTACACTCCGCAGGAGTTTGTCGACCTGAAGAGCGGAGCCTTGAAGTGGGGTTTCCGACACGTCGAGTCCGGGCCGCTGGTGCGATCGAGCTATCATGCCCACGAGCAAGCGGCCGCCACCGCGACGCCGCAGGTGGTCAGCTAAAGGGATGGCCCCACCAGACGCCACGCACCTTCTCTTAAGAGCCGCCACCGAATGAGCGCCATCCTGGTAGTGCTTGGATTTTTCGCTGGCCTGCTGGGTGCGTTGACCGGGATTGGCGGCGGCGTTCTGCTTTCTCCGTTGCTAGTTTTATATTTTGGCATTCCTCTTCGACAGGCGATCGGTACCAGCCTGGTTGCTGTAATTACCACGTCGGCGGCGAGTTCTTCGATCCACCTGCAGCGCCATACCACCGACATTCGCCTGGGTATGACGCTCGAGCTTTTCACCTCGTTTGGCGCGGCCGTCACCGCCTATCTTGTCGGCTACTTCAATCGCAACACGCTGGAGGGCCTTTTTGCGTCGTTCCTGCTCTACAGCGCGGTTACGATTCTGGCGCGAAAGGGCAAAGTAAAGGTAAAAGACCAGGAAGAGTCTGCCGAACTCGAGAACGATGGACAGACGATTGCTCCTTATGAGCCGCAACGCTATCCGCTTGGCATGGGGGCGAGCCTGCTCGCCGGCGGACTCTCAGGACTTCTAGGCATCGGCGGCGGCCCGATCAAGGTCCCGGTGATGTATCTGTTTATGAATGTGCCGCTGAACGTGGCGACCGCCACGTCGAATTTCATGATTGGGGTGACCGCAGCCGCCAGCGCGTTTGTCTATTATCGCCGTGGTGACATTCTGGTCCATATTGCCGCAACCATGGCGGTCGGGGTTTTCTGCGGTTCATTTCTGGGAGCGCGCCTGGCGCCTCGCATCCACAGCAAGTACGTTGTGGGCCTTCTCGTGGCGGTCATGCTTTATCTGTCGGGCCACTTGTTTGTGCATCTCTATCTCGGGTGGAGACCTTGAGCGAGCGCCGTGAACCCGGATTCGACAAGGCGGTAGCGCTGGTGTTGCGCATCGGCGCGTTCGCCGGCTTCTTCGTCATGCTCGCGGGCCTGATTGACGGAGCGTTCGTCGCCGGACGGATTCCCCTGGAGATTGAGAAGTTCGGCGTGCTGATCATGCTGGCCACACCCGTGGTCCGCGTGTTTGTGGCCGGTGTCCTGTTCTTTCGCGAGAAGGATTGGCGCTACGGCATGATTTCACTGGGGCTGCTTGTGATTTTATTGCTGGGATCGGTCTTCGGGATCGGCGAACACTAACTCGCAATTTCTAGAAGATATGCAACTTGATGGACAGGTACTTCTTCGGGTTCTCGCGGATGGCCTTCACCAGTTCGCGACTCTCCACCAGCATCTGATTGGCGTTGTTGTAGAGCGACTCGTCCTTGAACAGCTTGCCGGCCGTGCCTTGCCCGGCTTCCAGTTCTGAACTCAACGCCGAGAGATTGGTGATGGTCTTGTCGATCTTTTTCGCCAGTTCCTCGTCCTTGGTGAGTTTGCCTATCGTGCCGCGGCCCGCATTGATGTCTTCGCTTACCTTCTTCAGGTTCGCAATCGTGTCATTCGCGTTGTTATAGAGCGAAGGATCCTTCAGGAACTTCCCGGCGGTGCCCTGGCCTTTCTGCAGGTCATCGGCGATTGCGTTCAGCTTGTCGAGGGCGGAATTCACTTTGTCGTAGGTGTCATTGTTGGCGATTAGCGCGCCCAGGCTGCCCTGGCCTTTCGCGACCTGGTCCACAATCCCCTTGAACTCGCTGACGGTGGTAGCAAAACGGTCATACAAAGTCGGATCGTAAATCAATTTCCCGATCGAGCCTTTGCCGCTGTCGACAAAGGTAACGATGTGATCGAGCCTCTTGATCAGCGCATCGAGGTTCTCCAGCGTGCTCTGGCTGGATCGAACCACGTCGTTGAAATCGGGGTTGTCGCGGACGGTCAGGGTGTCGCCATTTTGAAGTGGTGGGCCCTTCGCCTGGAAGCTTTCGATGTCCACATAGCTTTCGCCCAACACTCCCGCGGTTTTAATGACCACAACCGAGTCACGACGGAGGCCGTAATCGTATTTATCGCTGATGTGCATGGTGACTTCAACGGGTGTGGCCAATTTGGCTTTGTCGGCTGTGATGACGATGTGGCGCACATTGCCGATGTCCACGCCATTCAGGCGCACGGGTGCCCCGTCACGCAGCCCGCTGGCATTGTCGAAATAGGCACGGATGGTGAGGTGCTTGGTGAACAAGCCACCAGTGCCGCTCAGAAGAAAAATGAGCACCGCCAGCGTCAGCGACGCAAAAATGACCGTGACGCCGACGCGCAGCTCCGACCACTTCAGTTGCTTCTGGCTAGGCAATCTCGTTCCTCGGGACCCAGGTGTGGTTCCGCTGCCCGACTCTGGCTGATGATATCAGACCGATGGCTCCGCCATGTTGCAGCGTGAATTCTGGCCTCCGATAGCCCGTCAGAACCCCTTGTTGGAGCGGCTTTTCGCCACATTCGGGCCATTGTGAAAAGTGTTTTTCTGGTGTATGCTTCTTCGCCTAGGCTGGTCTTATCCCCTGCTCCAAGCCTTATCTCAGGAGACAGAAATGAAACTCCACAAAATCATCCTTCCTTTTCTGGTGGTTGTCGTCTTAGGACTCGCGCCCTTTGGTTTCGGCCAGTTAGCGAGTCCGGAGCCGGAACAACAACATCGAGTTCTCGGGTACTTTGACCCTGCAACGGGTTCGTTCGCACCGTTGCACCCGGCCATCGATCCCGACGCGCCCGCAGTGACGCCAACGACAGGTACCTTCACTTTTAACTTCACACTCACTGTGAAGGCAACCATCCCCAAGAACGGCATCATCACGTGTACTGCCAATGCTTCGGTGTTTGACACCGGCTCCGGCTTCACTGCCGACGAGAAGGCTTTTGGGACAGCAAAGCTGGTCAGCGGCACCACGTATTCCTGCGCGCTCACCATTCACTATTCCTGGCTGCTGAGCTCAGCTTCGACCGACATGGTCAGCTTGGACGCCAAGGGTGAAATTGATGATGGCATTGAGATCACCGCGACCAACGGTACCGCAACTACGGTCGTGGGGGCCGACGTACGGAGCAGCAATCAAACATTTGGCAGTATCAAGGTGCCCGCCAACGGAGCGACCACCACAGAGACCGTGAACATCACGCTCTAGAGGACCGACAACCATGAAAATTCAGCAAATAATTCTCTCGCTGCTGGTGGTCCTGGTCGGACTCTCGTCCTTCGGCTTCTGCCAGTTTGCAGCCCAGGCACCGCCACAACGTCACCCTCTGGGATACTACGATCCGGCCACAGGTTCCTTCTCTCCGCTGGTGCCGGCTCAGGACCCGGATGCTCCTGCCGTGACTCCCACAACGGGCACGTTCGACTTCAACTTCACCCTGACGGTGAAAACAGCCATTCCCAAGAATAGTGTCATAACCTGCAATGCTTTAGCCTCGGTGTCTGACCCCGGTTCCGGGTTCTCCGCCGGCGAACAGGCTTTTGGGACTGCAAAACTAGTCAGCGGGACTACTTATTCCTGCGCGCTGAAGATTGATTATTCATGGCTTTTGACTACGCCGAGTACGGACAAAGTCAACTTGAGTGTTAGCGCGGGCGTGGGTGAGGGCTACGAGATCACAGCGACAAACGGGACCGGAACAACGGTTCAGGTTGTCGGAACGCGAAACAGTAGCCAGTCCATCGGCAGCATCAAGGTACCAGCCAACGGTGCGACTACGACGGAAACCATTGCAATGACTCTCTAGCGTTTGCCTCGGCACAATCTTTGGCCTCCGAGTCAGACTCGACTCTGAGGCCAAATTCTCCTCCTGACATCTACCAACTAGCTTTCCAGAATCACCTGCGCCATGGCCTGTTCTTTTGTGTGGGTGAGGGAGAGCGATACGTTGCGCACGCCAAGCCTGGCGGCGATTTCACCTGCCTGACCGTGAAGGGTCAACGTGGGACGGCTGCCGGGTTTGCGCGTGACCTCGCAATCACGCCAGCGCACACCGTGGTTCCAGCCGGTGCCCAGGGCCTTCATCGCGGCTTCTTTAGCCGCAAACCGCGCCGCAAACCGCTCGACGCTGTTGGCTTTGGACTTGCAGTAGCGGATCTCGCCGACGGTGTAGATGCGCTCCAGAAAGCGGACGCCGAAACGCTCGATCGCGTGGCGGATGCGCTGGACTTCCGCAATGTCGATACCGGTACCGACGATCACGACACACTCTTTGCGATCGCCAGCAGTGCCTGCGCGATGGCAGCATCCTGCCCTGGGAAAACGGTGCGCAGGTCAATGAGCACGCGGCCATCTTCCACGCGGACGATCACCGGTGGAGCGGCCTGGCGCAGCCTGGCCGCCAACTCGGCTGCCCCCAAACTGCGGCACTCCACTGCCAGCACTCTGGTTGGCAGCGTCGAGGATGGGGCAGCGCCCCCGCCCAGCAACGAGCACCCGTCCATGATCTGGGTTCGCACGGCTGGATTTTTGATTTGCTCCGCCAGCGTGAGCGCGCGCACCTCGATCTCTTCCGCGGGGATGCGTATCATGCGGAGGGTAGGAACGGCTTCGTAGTCGTGACGCACGCAGGAAAGCAGGGTCGCTTCCAGCGCGGCGTAGATGAGCTTGTCCACTCGCAGTGCGCGGAACAGCGAATTCGACCGCATGCGAGCGATCAGATCCGCCTTCCCACTGAGCAGTCCCGCCTGCGGCCCGCCAAGAAGCTTGTCTCCGCTGTAGCTCACAACATTGATGCCATGGCGCAGACTGTCCAGCACATTCGGCTCACCGGACACGCCGAATGCCCTTAGCTCCACCAGGGCTCCGCTTCCCAAGTCTTCCATTAGCGGAATGCCGCTCCGGTGCGCCAATTCGGCAAGCTCCTCGATTTCCGGTCTTTCAGTGAAACCGGTGATCTCGAAATTCGAGCGGTGCACGCGAAGCAGAAGTCTCGTTCGCTCGTTGATGGCGTTTTCGTAGTCGGCGATGCGGGTGCGGTTGGTCGTGCCTACTTCCCGCAACAGTGCTCCCGACTTCGCCATCACGTCGGGGATTCGGAACGATCCGCCGATCTCAACCAGCTCACCCCGCGACACGATCACTTCGCCACCGTCAGCCAGAGTGTTCAAGGCAAGAAGCACGGCGGCGGCGTTGTTGTTGACGACAATGGTGGAAGCCTGCGTTCCGTCAGCAGCGTCCTGCAAAAGCCGCTGAAACAGCCGGTCAACATGGACATCCCGCTTGCCGCGTTCGCCGGTAGCGAGGTCGAACTCCAGGTTTGAGTAGGAAATCCCGGCCTGCCGTGCGAGATCGAGGGCTGACGTGGAGAGTGGGGCCCGGCCGAGATTCGTGTGGAGGATCACTCCGGTTGCGTTGATGACCGGCCGTAGAGAGTAGTCGAGCTGCGTTCGCAGCTCGCGCCGGATCGCTTCACCCAATCCGGAGAGCGCCAGCTGCACCGAGGACTCATCGAGAGCGCCGCCTGCGATTTCTGCGCGCATCCGACCCAACACAGTGCGCGACGCGGCTATCGCCGCAGGCGAACCTTCCGATTGGATGAGATCGGCGATCTCTGGGCGCCGGATGAGATCATCCACCGATGGAAGCAGGCGAAATAAATCGTTGGCCGGAGCTGGTTTCACGCCGTCATTATGCCACGCCGCGCACCCGCGGAAGGTGCAAGGACTTCTGGCTTCAGAGAGTGTGCAGATACGCCAGCAGGTCCTGGACCTGGTGCGCGTCGAGCACCTGGCTGAAGGCGGGCATCTCGTTGCGCCCGAGGCGAACGATGTCTGTCACTCGCTCGTCGTTCGCCGGCAGACCACTCAGAGAGAGATATTTCCCGCGAAACACACCCTTGAGCCCCGGCCCCTTCTTGCCATGCGTTGAATAGGGTTCATGGCAGCGGTCGCAGTTGTTGTCGTAGATCTTGCGCCCCGCGGACTGCTGAGGCGTCAGCCCCAGCTCAGCGTCGGACTTGCGGCGTTCCACATCGCAGGCCAAGAACGGGAGCATTGTCAGCGCCATAGCCATGAACGCTGCAATGGGCGGCCATGACGTCTTCATTTCTGAATCAGGGCGAGGGCAGTTCATTAAGTCGGGAAAAAGTGACTACAACACAAAACCGAGCTGTGACCTTACAATACCAACAACTCCGATGAAAGTGGTGATAAAGAGAGTGTACGAACCCGCCCGGCGCAGCGATGGGGCGCGCGTTCTGGTGGATCGCCTGTGGCCGCGGGGCATCAGCAAAGAAACCGCAGCGCTTCATTCCTGGATGCGCCAACTGGCTCCGTCGGACGTGCTGCGCCAGTGGTATCACGCCAACCGCGGCCATTGGCAGGCATTTCGCCGTTACTATCTGAAAGAACTCTCCTTGCCTGAAGCCGAAGCTGAGCTCACCAAGCTCTACGACCTTGCACATCAGCGAAAGCAAGTGACACTCCTGTTCGCCTCCAAAGACGAAGTCCGAAATAACGCCGTGGTTCTAAAAGAGCTGATTGAAGGCATGAAGAAACCGCCTACTGGAACCGGGCCCTCCGGCGTGCGCGTCGCAAGAAGGAAAGCGGCTGCCAAGCGTGCCTGATCAGACCTGTGACCAAATTCCGCCCGATGCGGAAGAGCCTTTCTTGACTATATGAGAACTGTTTTTCAGTGGAACGTCGGAAGTCGCGCCGTTGAATTGGGCAAGCGAACGTTGATCATGGGCGTCGTCAATGTCACTCCCGACTCGTTCTCAGACGGCGGTCAGTATCTCGCTCCCGATCACGCGGTCGCTCACGGATTGCGACTTCTCGACGAAGGCGCTGACATTCTCGACATTGGCGGCGAGTCGACGCGCCCGGGTGCGAAGGAGCCGGTCAGCGCTGCAGAAGAATTGTCACGGGTCTTGCCGGTCATCCGCGGACTGAAGCAGGCGCGGTCTCCAATCTTGCTGTCGGTGGACACCTACAAAGCCGACGTCGCTCGGGCCGCGGTCGGGGCCGGGGCTGAGATCGTCAACGACGTCAGCGGCTTCCGTTGGGACCGGAATATGGCCAAGACGGTTGCCGAACTGAAGTGTGGCGCAGTGCTGATGCACATGCGCGGCAAGCCTGAGGAATGGCGCACGCTTCCTCCTGCGGTTGACATTGTGCTGCTGGTGAAGCGTGAGTTGCGAGACTGGGCTGAGACCGCGGTACTTTCCGAGGTGCGCCGTGAGCGCATCGTGCTCGACCCCGGGTTTGGCTTCGGCAAGAATTTTGACGAGAACTATCCGCTGCTCTCCCGCTTTGGCGAACTGGCATCACTCGGCTTGCCGCTGCTGGCGGGGATCTCCCGTAAATCGTTTATCGGGCGCACACTGGCAATTGATAGCCAGGACGCCGCTCCCGATGGGCGGCTCTACGGAACGCTGGCTGCACACACCGCTCTGATCCTGAGGGGCGCCCACATTCTTCGCACCCACGACGTGAAGCCTGCGGTGGAAGCCGCGCGCGTTGCCGACGCAATTCTGCGGCCGCGCTGAGGATACAATCCGGAATTTGCTGCCCCGCATTAAGCAAGCCAATGAATGAAATCGAAGCTCTATCCAAGCATCCGCGAGTCACTGTCCGCCGCGCCGGGCTTCCGAATGCGGATGGAACCTGCGTGGTTTACTGGATGCAACGTGCGCAACGCGGCCGCGACAATCCCGCGCTTGATCTTGCAGTGGACGCAGCCAACTTGTTCCGCAAACCAGCCGTTGTGTTCTTCGCGCCGGTGCCATACTATCCCAACGCAAATCTGCGACACTACCGCTTTCTTGAGCAGGGAATCCCTGATCTGGCAGCCGATCTGGAGAAGCGCCGCATCGGCTTCGTGCTTCGCCGCTTCCCGGAACACAGCCTGCTCAGATTTTGCGAGCTGGTAAAGCCTGCGCTCGTCGTGGGCGATGAAAATCCCATGCGCGAGCCGGAAAACTGGCGCAGGATCGCGGCAAAGAAATTGTCCGTGCCACTCTGGACTGTGGATGCCGACGTTATCGTCCCATCCAAGTTGCTCGAGAAGGCGCAATACGCGGCCCATACCATTCGACCTCGCTTGAATGCGCTGCTGCCGAAGTTTCTGGTCCGCCCCCGCAATCCCGCTGCGCAAACCTCCTGGAAACAGCCGCACGACGTGACATCTCTCGCGCTAGACACCGACATCACTGACGGCTGGCCACTTGATCGCAGGGTTGCGCCGGTGACTGAGTGGCGCGGCGGCGCGCTCGAAGCCGCACGCTTGCTGAAGGAATTTGTCGCAAAGAAACTGGTCGGCTACGGTACGCTGCGGAATAAACCCGAGAGCCACCACACCAGCCGCCTGTCGCCCTATCTTCACTTCGGCCACATCAGTCCGGTCGCGGTGGCGTTGGCCATACAAAATGCCGACGCGCCCAATGCCGACAAAGAGGCTTTCCTGAATCAGCTGACCGTGTGGCGCGAGCTGGCCGTCAACTTGGTGCGGTTCAATCCCGACTATGACAATTTCGAATGTGGCGAGCCTTGGGCCCACCGCACGCTGGCGCAGCATGCATCCGACCCGCGGTCTGTCGTCTATTCGCAGGATCAGCTCGAACGCGCCGAGACTCACGACCAGCTCTGGAATGCCGCGCAGATGCAGATGGTTCGCACCGGGTGGATGCACAACTACCTGCGCATGTACTGGGCCAAGAAAATTCTGGAGTGGACGCCTTCGCCCGCCGAGGCATTCCGAGTCGCGGTGCAGCTCAACGATAGGTATGAGCTTGACGGGCGTGATCCCAACGGTTATGCCGGCATCGCGTGGGCCATCGTCGGAAAGTTCGACAGGCCGTGGTTTGAACGGCCGATTTTCGGCCTGATTCGCTACATGTCGGGCGAGAGCACGGGCAAGAAATTTGACAGCAAGAAATACATTCAGGAGAACCTATCGTCGCGATTGTTTAAGTGAGCCGGACCCTATTGTTTCACCGGCGCCGGATAGATTCCTTCCAGCGGCTTCCCCAGTTGGCGCTCAAGCTCCGGATGCGGCATGGGCATGCGAGGCAGCATCGCATCGCGTTGCGCCGTGTTGTAGACGAAGATCGCCATCACCACAGCAGCTTGCTTCAGGTCGGGCTCGGACAGCCGTTCGTAGGTATCCAGGCTGGTGTGGTGGCTGCGGCTCTCGTAATCGCGCGGATCCTGAATAAATTGAAAGCCAGGCAATCCCACTTGATCGAACGACACGTGGTCCGTGGATCCAGTGTTGCGCAGCGAGACGGTGGTGAAGCCGAGATCGCCGATCGGCGCTGCCCATTGCTGAAAGATGCTCGCGACCGCGGCATTTCCCTCGGTGAAGATGCCGAGAAATTTTCCGGTACCGTTGTCTGCGTTAAAGTATGCGTCGAGCTTTGCATGTTCCGGTTTGACGACGATCGGGCCGGTGGGCTGGCGAATGAACTTGGGAACCGCCTGCTCTTCGGGCTTGTCGGAATAAGTCGCCGATCCGAAATGATTGCTGACGTACCCTGCGGAGCCGAAGATCCCCTGCTCCTCCCCGCCCCAGAGAGCCGCGCGGATGGTGCGTCGCGGCTGAATATTAAGCGCGCGGAGAATCCTCATGGCCTCGAGCGCGATGATGACCCCCGCGCCGTCATCGGTGGCGCCGGTTCCGGCGATCCAGCTGTCGAGGTGGCCGCCCAGCATCACGACCTGGTCCTTCAGAACGGGATCGCTGCCGGGAATTTCTGCAATGACGTTGTTGCCGGGCTCATGGTCGCCAGCAAACTGAGTTGAAATGTTGAGTCGGACAGAGACCGGGACGTCGTGCGAGAGGAGGCGATGCATGCGCCCGAAAGCCTCGTCGGCAATCGCAGCCGAGGGTGTGGCCTGCTTGTGATCGGGACTGTAGACGAACCAGCCCAGGGAAGAACCGGTATCGTCGCCAAGAACTCCTCCTGAACCGCTGGGGCGAAGCACGGCGACGACATGCTCATCGGCGAAAAAGCGCCCCACTTTTTCCTGAAAACCAATCTGTGCAAAGATCTTCTGCCAGAAAGCCGGATCGCTGGGCAGGACATAGGTCTCCTGCTGGTTGCCGTCGAGCGGGTAAGAGCGCAGGTGATCGAGCTTGGCCTGATCGTCGTGCTTAAGCTCCGGAACGTCGTCAGGTTTAACCTTGGGAGCGTCGCCGTACAGGACGATCTTTCCGGCCAGCTTGCCCTTCCATTTCTCAAATTCCTTTTCGTCGTTGAGGCTGGGCACCGCGATGACGGATGCGGTAACTTCTCCGGCGGTTGCAGGCGACCAGGGCGTAGCCTGCGCGAGAAATGTGGCCGTAGCGGGGGCTGTCATCTGCACTGAGGTGCCGATCTGCCGCCATCCCATCCCGAAGTCACCCCAAGATTCGCTGTGCACATTGGACGCGCCCATGCGCGAGAACTGGTCCTGCGACCACTTCATTGCGTTGGCGAAGTCGGGCGACCCGGTAAGGCGTGGACCGATGCCATCAAACAAGCCGCTGGCATATTCCATGATGTGCGAATGCTCGAAGCCCTCCGCACGGATGCGAGTGATTGTGTCGAGGTCGAGCGTTTCGACGGCCGGCTGGGCCGCGGCCGAAGCGGGGGCCGGCGCAGTCTTGGGTTTATCGGCAGCGAAGGCGGCAAGGGGAACGGCGAGAAAAGCAGCAATGAGTATTTTCATGGCTCGAAGATGATACGGGAGGCGAGAGACCGGCAGCAAATGGCCGTTTCTCACGACCCGGGATCAAGCCCCTTGACTTTACGCCTCGCATCTCCACGGGTTTCTGGTCTCAAACGGCGGCCAGTTCCTGCTCACGTCACTGCCCAATGGCGGAACGCGACTCGAAGGCACCACCTGGTACCGGCACTCGCTGTGGCCGGCGGGTTATTGGCGGCTGTGGTCAGACGCAATCATCCATCAGATCCACATGCGGGTCTTGACGCACATAAGGGGCGAAGCGGAACGCCCGCCGCGCTGACGCACGAACGTAACATGAACCACGCTTAAGACTCGGCTACGATCGGACCGATTCCCTTCTAAGGATGGCTCGCGTTCATGTCTTCCGCTGAACAAGAATTGCCGATAGCGCCGGCTCCTCAAACCACCACGGGCGTGCAAGTGCCGTCCGCCGCACCACTGGCTCCTGCTCCTGCTCGCCCAGCGCCCCCCGCTTCACCCGCAGTCCGGGCGACGTCGCCGATTGCATCTTCTGCCGCCGCTGCCGCGCCTGCAAAAGCAACTGCACCTGCCACAGTCGCATCAACTGCTTCCCCTTCTGCGCCACCCGCTGCACCTTTATCTACTGCGGCCTTGCTGGCGGCGATGCTCAAGACTTCCTCGAAAATCAGCGACCTGTTTTTCTCACCCGGACGGCCGCCGCTGGTTGAGATCAACGGCAAGCTGGCTCCAGCGGGCGCCAACCGCATGCTCACCATTGACGATACGCGGAGAATTAGCGCAGAACTGATCGGCAACAACAAGAATGCCATTGACAACCTAAAAGAAAAGGGCTCCTGCGACGTTTCCTACAGCCTGCCGGGCTCGAACCGGTTTCGCGTAAACATTTTCATGCAGCGCGGCAGCTGCGCCATTGTGATGCGCGTGATTCCGGCAACGGTGCCCGATTTCGCCGCGCTCAATCTGCCCGCCGAACTCGCCAACATCGTCAATTTACGCAATGGAATCGTGCTGGTGACCGGGCCCACGGGTTCCGGCAAATCGTCCACGCTGGCGGCGATCATTGACAAGATCAACAAAGAGCAGTGCTATCACGTGCTCACCATTGAGGACCCGATCGAATTCCTGCACTCGCATAAAAGCTGCATCGTTCACCAGCGCGAGCTGCACAGTGATACGCCGAGTTTCGCGCTGGCCTTGCGCGCCGCGTTGCGGCAGGCGCCCAAAGTGATTCTGGTGGGCGAAATGCGCGACCGCGAAACCATTGAGATCGCCATGGAAGCCGCGGAAACCGGCCACCTGGTGCTTTCTACGCTGCACACGATAGACGCGTCGAAGACCGTGGAGCGCATCGTGGGCGCATTCCCCATGGCCGAGCAGCACACTCTGCGCAATCGCCTGGCTAAGAGCTTCCGCTACATCATTTCTCAGCGGCTGGTTCCGCGTAAAGACGGCACCGGAAGAATCGCTGTCCTGGAAATTCTGAAGTCCACCCTGCGCACCCGCGAATACGTGGAAAGGGGCGAAGCCGACGGCAAGACGCTGCTCGATGCCATGCGTGTGGGCGGGCAGGAAGGCATGCAGGACTTCGATACCGACATTCAGCGCCGCATCCGCGAAGGCCTGATTGATGTGGATACGGGCCTCGCTTATTCGACCAATCCCGGCAACCTCCAGTTGGAATTGTCCGACCTGAAAGACAAGCCGGCTGAAGATCCTCTTCTGGAATAAAACCCGCTGCGGTTCAACTTCTTGCGACAGGCGCAAGTCTTTTTGTCGCGAGAGATCAGGAATCAAATTGCAATTCGGACGACTGCACATGAAGCACATTCGCGTGTGTGAGTAGCCCGTCCGTGAACTCACTTCAGAGCCGCACGTTCCGCCTGCAAGACGCCGTTTCCTGCAACTGGCCGCCGGTGGCGCCCTCATGGGATGGGCGGCAAAGATCGGCGCCGACTTTGCCTTGCCCCAGCCGGCTGCGGAGCCGTCAAAGCCACCATCCAGGGCAAAGAGGTTCCCGGACAGATCAGTGCGCTCTATCCCCACATTCAACCAGCGGTTGACCGGGCCGGCAACAACCTGGAGGCAGCCACCAAGGCCAACGCCAAAATCCAGGCCGATCTGCTGCGCGAGTCATCCACGGTCATCAAAGGGATGGTGAAGGAAGGCAAGCTGAAGGTCGTTGCTGGCTACTACGACATCTCCACGGGCGGCGTGACGTTGTTGAACCAGCAGCGACGCTGCGCCAATGCGCGCGACAGTCAACTTGTCACCTTTCGTTGACTTGCCCATTTTGCCCACAGTAAGATTCGCCACCAGTGATCGGGCAGACCATCTCGCACTACAGCATCCTGCAGAAGTTGGGCGGCGGCGGCATGGGTGTGGTCTACGAGGCGGAAGACGTCACTCTGGGCAGGCGGGTTGCGCTGAAATTCCTGCCGCCGGAGTTGAGTTCCGACGCCGCTGCCCTCGAGCGCTTCCAGCGCGAGGCGCGGGCGGCTTCCGCGCTGAATCATCCCAACATCTGCACCATCCACGAAATAGCCCAGGAGAACGGCCAGTTCTTCATCGTAATGGAGCTGCTGGTCGGCAAGACCCTGCGCGATCAGATCATGGGCCGGCCATTGCCTACAACCGAACTGGTGGCACTCGCGGCGGGCATCGCCGAGGGCCTCGACGCCGCGCACCGCAAAGGAATCATTCATCGCGACATCAAACCGGCGAACATCTTTGTCACCGAGCATGGACACGCCAAGATTCTGGATTTCGGACTGGCGAAGCTCGCGCCGGGCCAAACCAGCGGAGCGTCCCTTGGTGTCGCGCCTACGGTAATGAGCGAGCTGAACCTGACCAGTCCGGGAATGGCCGTGGGAACGATCGCCTACATGTCCCCGGAGCAGGCAGCCGGCGACGACCTGGATGCGCGCACCGACATTTTCTCATTCGGCGCGGTGCTCTACGAGATGGCGACCGGACTGCCGGCATTTTCGGGAAACACCTCGGCCATGGTATTCGATGCCATCCTGCACAAGGCTCCGACGTCGCCCGCACGATTGAACCCGAATCTACCCCTCGAACTGGCGCAGATAACGAACAAAGCACTGGAAAAAGACCGCAAGCTTCGCTACCAGAGCGCTTCGGAACTTGGCGTGGATCTGAAGCGGCTTCGGCGGCAGATTGAATCCGGCGGAGCCGCCACCATGGCTGTGCCAACGGCGACCGTCGCAGCCCCCGTTCCGGCCTCCGCGTCTCCCTCCAAAGCAAAAGGGCGATGGCTCGCGCTTGGTGCAGCGGCGCTGGTGGTGACCGGGATCGTGGCGTATGTGTTCCGTCCCACTTCGGCGGCGCCTCGGATCACAGGCTTTACTCAGCTCACGCATGATGGATACCAGAAAAATTTCAGCGCGCAGGTCTCGACCATCGTTCTCACGGATGGGGTGCGCCTATACTTTCAGGAAAATGCGGGCGGACGTTTCGTGGTGGGACAAGTTTCAGCCTCCGGAGG
>Ga0209698_10004940_pt1 | contig 14506 bp, 13 predicted proteins | sample LitLauG_LLR_2012_FD_187203 | JGI IMG/M metagenome (GOLD analysis project Ga0209698, IMG submission 187203) | Freshwater sediment microbial communities from Pennsylvania, USA - Little Laurel Run_MetaG_LLR_2012 (SPAdes) (version 2) | ecosystem: Environmental > Aquatic > Freshwater > Creek >...
GAGCAAATAGGGCCCGAGAAATATGGCACCCGGAAGCGCGGGCGAGACGTCCCCGCCGGGACGGCGGCGCTACGGTTTCACGAGCACGATGGCTTGGCGGACGTGGCCTTTGGATCGCTTCAGGGCAGCTGTGGCTTGGGTGCGCATTACGCCGGCGGCCAGCATCACCACTGCGACGGGGGTGCGATTGCCTGCGGCTTTCAGCGCCCGGCTGGCGGCGTCGTGGTCGGCTCCGGTGGCTTGCTCGATGATGCGGATGGCGCGCTGGGTGAGCTTCTCGTTTTTGGTCCAGACGTTGACCATGAGGTTGCCGTAGACGTAGCCGAGGCGGCACATGGCGGCGGTCGAGATCATGTTGAGGACCATCTTGTGGGCTGTGCCAGCTTTCATGCGAGACGATCCGGCGAGGACTTCAGGGCCGACTTCGGTAACGATGGCGAAATCGGCGGCGCGCTCGAGCGGCGAGTCGCGATTGCAGGTGAGCGCGATGGTGCGAGCTCCACGGCGACGGGCGTACTCGATCGCGGCGATGGTAAAGGGGGTGCGACCACTGGAGGCGATGCCGAGAACGATGTCGCCCTTGCCGGGCTTGCGCTTTCTTAATTCGGCGACGGCGAGAGCGGTGTCGTCCTCGCTTGCCTCGGTGGAAGCTCCGAGCGCTCTGGGGCCTCCCGCCATGATGAATTGCACGGTGCGAGGATCGGTGTTGAAGGTGGGCGGGATTTCGGAGGCGTCGAGGGCGCCAAGGCGGCCGCTGGTTCCAGCGCCAACATAGAAGAGCCGCCCTCCGTTGCGGATTCCTGCGGCAATTACGTCAATGGCGCGGGCAATCTGCGGCAGCGCGCGGCGGACCGCGGCGGCGACGGTCGCATCTTCGTCGTTGATGAGCCGGACGATTTCAAGCGACGACATACGGTCGAGCTCAGCAGCAGCGGGAAGGATTTGTTCTGTGAGGAGAATTCGGAGATCGGATTTGGCTTTGCGAGCTCGGCTCAAGTCGTATGCCTTTCTACCTGGGTATCGGGTCCTGCAAATGTCGATCCGTCAAATCCTAACCGTTCAAGAAAGCATCATCGTGGTTTATCGAGAGCCTCGATCAACGCATCGTGGAATTTCGGCCGGACTTGTTTGATGGCTTGGTTGGAGCAGCCGGGCCACGTGCGGTTCGTCAGTAAGGTTACTGAAAGTTGGCGCTCGGGGGCGATCCACAGTGAAGTTCCGGTGTAGCCGAGGTGGCCGAAGGACGACGGGCTGAAATATTTTCCGGATTGCGAGGGAGCAGACGGCGTGTCCCAGCCTAGAGCTCGAGAAGTGCCTGGAGGCGCGGACTCTCGGCGGGTGAATAGAGCGACGGTTTCGGAGCGGAGGATGGGGCGTCCACCGTTGAGCAAGGCGTGGGCGAAGCGGGCCATGTCTTCGGCTGTGGAGAAGAGGCCCGCGTGTCCAGCGACGCCGCCGAGGATCGAGGCATTTTCGTCTTGAACTTCGCCTTGGATAATGCGCTGGCGGAAGGTGCTGCGGGCTTTGGTTGGGCTTACGCTCGAAGTTCTTTCTGGCGTCTGGGTTTCACGGACAGAGCCTGCCCTGAGCTTGTCGAAGGGAGTGTCCGTGCCACACGGGCTTTCGTCGGCGGTAGGAGGAATTTGATCGCGAGCATTTACCGGCGGATTGAATGTCGTGTGAGCCATCGCAAGCGGGCCGAAGACTTCACGCTGGCAGAACTCGTCCAAGGATTCTTCCGCGATTCGTTCGAGGGCGGCGCCCAGGATGATGAATCCGATGTCACTGTACTCGGCGCGTGAGCCGGGATCGGCGGAGAGAGTAGTGGTGAGGGCGGCCAAAAGAAGTTCGTCGCGTGAATGCGCCCGGAGGAATAGTTTCTCGTATGCAGGCAGGCCTGAGGAGTGCGTGAGGAGCATGCGGAACGTGATGTCGTGGCGGCGGGGATCGAGTTCTCCGCAGGAGTCGGCGAGGAATTCCGGGAGGGTGCCGATGATGGGAGCTTCGAGTTCTAACAAGCCGCGTTCGTAAAGAATCGCGGCCATGGTAGTGGTGGCGACCGGTTTGGTGACCGAAGCAAGGTCGAACAGAGTGGCTGGGGTGACATCAACGTCAAGAGTCCCACCCTGTCGCAAAGAACGCGACAAGGATGGGGCACCCTCGAAATCTTTTGTGTAGGTGAACTTCCCGAAAGACTTTAAGGCAACTAATTTGCCCGCAAGGGTCACGGCGATCGAGGCGCCGGGGAAGGCGCGCTCGGCGATCGCTTCGCCGAGGATGGAGAAGGCGCGCGAGAGCAATTCATCTTGATGGTCGAAGGCTTGGACGAGACTGGACGCGGCCTGGTTCAGGGCTTGGATGCTCGCGAGGATTTCGAGTTCTTTGCGGGTTATAGCAGAGTTGGCGAGACGGGTAAAGGGAGAGAGCTGAAGCTCGAATCAAATGCTTAACCACAGAGGACACAGGGAAACACAGAGGGAATTACCAGTTCTCGCGAAGGACGCGGCAGGATGGGAGACGCGCACCTCTTTTATTACTTGAGTTTGTTGAGTCACGGTGCCCGGGTTGTGTAGAGTCAACAGCATCTTCTTCTTTCAGTCCAAATCGGGGGCGGGGAACATGCCCACCCTTTCGCAAAATGCGCGAAAGGGTGGGGCACCTATCGGGGTGCTGTTGCTGGCGGTGTGTGCTTTCGCTGTCTGCGCTGAGAATTGTGCCGCAGCCGGGCTGCGCCCGGGCGAACAGCCGCCTTCGACAAGCTCAAGGCAGGCTCTTCGACTTCGCTCAGGGCAAACTTGGCAAACTTGGGCCGCTGTCTCCGAATCTTCCTCTGTTCCAACTACAGCGGTGCGGCTGGGAGCGGTCGACTCCATCATTCAGCAGGCGATTGCGGATGGAAACATTCCAGGTGCTGTCCTCGTTGTGGGGCATAGCGGGGCATTGATTTACCGCAAGGCGTACGGAAATCGGGCGCTGGAGCCGCGGCGCGAACCGATGACTCTGGACACGGTCTTCGATCTGGCCTCTCTGACCAAGGTGATTGCGACCACGACTGCGGTAATGCAACTGGTGGAGCGGGGCAAGGTGCGGATGAATGATCCGGTGGCAAAATATCTGCCGGAGTTCGCGCAGAATGGGAAAGAAGACATTACGGTGCGGCAATTGCTCACGCACTACTCTGGGCTGGAGCCGGATCTGGATTTGAAGACGGTGTGGGAAGGGAAGGAGACGGCGTATCGGATGGCGTTTTCCGAGACGCCTGCACAGGCGCCAGGGTCGGGGTTTACCTACAGCGACATCAACTTTATTGTGCTCGGGGCGCTGGTGGAGCGGGTGTCGGGCGAGACGCTCGAAGCATACACGGCGAAGCACATTTTTGCGCCATTGAAGATGGCGCGCACGCGGTTTGTGCCTCCGGTGGCGCGGCGGGCTGGTTGGATAGAAAAGATAGCGCCCACGCAGTATGACGAGAATGAACACATGCTGCGCGGGGTGGTGCACGATCCCACGGCGCGACGGATGGGCGGCGTGGCGGGACACGCGGGGCTGTTCTCCACAGCTGACGATCTGGCGAAGTTTGCGGAGGCGCTTCTCAACGGTGGCCGAGGAGTCTTGTCGGCGGTCGCGGTGGAGAAGATGACTTCACCCGAGCAGCCTCCGGCAGCGCCCGTGCTGCGTGGGTTTGGATGGGATATTGATTCTCCGTTTTCGTCAAACCGCGGGGACCTGTTGCCGGTGGGGTCGTTCGGGCACACAGGGTTTACCGGAACATCGGTGTGGATCGATCCGACGACGCAGACTTACATCATTCTGCTGACGAATGCGGTGCATCCGAGGGGGAAGGGGAACGCGATCGCGCTGCGGTCGAAGGTGGCGACGGAAGTGGCGGCGGCGCTGGCGTTGAACCCGACCGAGAAGGACGCCCTGCGGTGGAAAAGCATCACTGGTTATAACGAGGCGCAGAGCGCGGCGCGGCGGATGAGCACGCGGAATGGGACAGTGAAGACCGGGATCGATGTGCTCGTAGAGCACGGGTTCGACGTGCTGCAGGTTGCCGGTCGCAAGAAAAAGATCGGACTGCTGACGAATCAAACTGGGCTCGATGCCGAGGGCCGGCGAACGATTGATGTGCTGGCGCAGGCGCCGGGGGTTTCGCTGGAGGCGATTTTCAGTCCGGAGCACGGAGTGACTGGAGAACTGGACACGACGCACGTGGGTAATTCGACGGATGCGGCGACGGGCGTTCCCGTGTATAGCGTGTATGGCGGGACGGATGCGGCGCGACGTCCGCCAGCGGACGTAATGAAGACTCTGGATGCGGTCGTGTTTGACATCCAGGATGCGGGGGCGCGGTTTTATACCTACGAGACGACGCTGGGATATTTTCTGGAGGCGGCAGCCCAGGCTGGCGTGGAGTTGATTGTGCTGGACCGGCCTGATCCGGTAACGGGGTCGTTCGTGCAGGGTCCGGTGTCGGACGCGGGGCGGGAGAATTTTACAAACTACTGGACTATGCCTCCGCGCCATGGGATGACGCTGGGCGAACTGGCCAAGATGTTTAACGCGGAGAGGAACATCAACGCGAAGTTGACCGTGGTACCGATGGAGGGATGGCAGCGCGGCGACTGGTTCGATTCGACCGGGCTGGCGTGGGTGAATCCGTCGCCGAATTTGCGGAGTGTCTATGAGGCGTCTCTGTATCCGGGCGTGGCGCTGATCGAGGGCACTAACATTTCGGTGGGACGGGGCACCGACACACCGTTTGAACTGGTCGGCGCGCCATGGATAAAGCCCAATGGCAGGGAACTGGCGGCTTATTTGAACGGGCGCGGGATTGCGGGAGTGCGCTTCGTTCCGGTAAGCTTTACCCCGACTTCGGCCATATACACCGGGCAGACGTGCTGGGGAGTGAACATCATTGTGACGGATCGGAACGGGTTTGATGCGCCAGAGTTGGGGATTGAGCTGGCGGCGGCGCTGCACAAGTTGTATGCCGCGGACTTCAAGATCGAGCGCATGACCGATTTGCTGGTGAATCAGAGTGTGTACGACGCGCTGGGGGCGGGGCAGGATCCGCGGCGGATCGCGCAGGATTGGCAGGAGGGGTTGGAGAAGTTTCAGAAGATCCGGGAGAAGTATTTGATCTACAAGTAGGGCACGTCTCCGGTGAACCCTAGTACACCTTTATCTGGTCCAAGATTCGTGGATCCGAATCGGAATGTACCCCGGTCAAAACGTACTCCCCGCATTGGCATTTATCCACAAAGGTCAGCACAACATCTCGCCCGATGCCTTCGATATACCCGTAGTGCCAGGTCTCCGACGGAGGCGCAAATGCGGGATGCGAGTCCATGGAATCGGGCGGTCCCCACATGATGTAGAAGCGTCCTCGATCCGTCTTCCATCCCGGCGCGCTGGCAGCGAGATGTGAGTTTGCGTACGCCAGGCGGCGGTAATGCTCCTCTTTGAACGGATTGTGGGCGGCATTTGGGGTCGGATTGCGGCGTTCCCAGAACGCTATGACGAAGGTGTCCCTTTGCGTATCGCTTGTCAACCGTTTGAAATCCAGGCGTTCTTCGTCAGAGATGATCCAACGAACGTCCTCGTCGAGCCACTTCTTATGTCTTTCCGGGATATTGGAATCGAGCGCCACATTCTTCGACGCCGATGGAGTTACGGAGTGGGATTGGGCCTGAACCAGCGTGATCGCGAGGCCGAGTAGCAAGGCGGCGGCCGCGAAGTCGTGGTGAGCAGACATTAAGTCACCGCTAGAAAGAAGATTGACTGCTGCCGGATCGTAAATTAATCTGCCGACCTCAGGCAAGCGGGCCGAATCGGAATGCGTCCTTCGACCAAGGCGTAGTAAGTTAGGGCGACACGAGCCGACGGACAACCGAGTTGTCGGCAACACTGTCGGTTCGGCTTCTGCTGAAACGCCGGCGCTTGTGGCATCACTATCCTAGGCATAGGAGGGCAGCATGGACATTCTCGACATAACCTCGGATTCCGCGTCTTACGACACTTCCTGGTTATTTCCGCAGCCGTTGTCGGTCTGCCATAGACATTCTTCTGGCACGGTCTTCTCCGCCAAAGCCGAGCCGAACTCGGAAAGACTCTGCTGGTTCAAGCGCGGTGACAATCACTTGCAGGTCTACCGCTCGCAATGCCTTTTGAACCGTTACATTGCCGGGCACTTTGGGCCGGAATGGTTGACCGGCGGCGGCATGCGCTGGCCGTTCCTTTTGGAAGATGGGATGCTCAGACTCGACACCGAGCAGGCCTTGAAGGAGTTTCAGCAGCGCTGGAGCCTGCCTCTGAGTGGCTGTCTCTGCCCTAAGACGCGGACCATGCTTCCCCCATTGCTGCGCTTCCGCGCGTCTCTGCTGCGCAAACGCCTCAAGTGTCCTACGCTTCGTTGGTCAGGTGGCTCTAATTCGGGAGGCTCCGGGGCACGTCCTGGTTCCGCAGGATCATCCTCACCTCAGCCCAGCAAACCAGCAGACGCCCCTGCGAAGCCGGCGACTTCCGGCACTACGACAACAGGAGGCGGGGGCGATGATGACGACGATAAGCCTTGGACTCTGACGCTAACGCCGAACGTGGGAGTCGGCGGGGCCGTTCCGATGTGGACGGGAAGGTCGGGCACGGGCACCAAACTCAAACCCGACACGCTGGAACTGGATCAGAAGACCGAGGTCGATGTCTCGCTGCCGACGAGCTGGGCGCTGGGGATGGGTAAGATCAAGTTCACCCTCGGTGCAGAGTACGATGTTCCGTTTGACAAGAATCATCGCGGCCCTTCCGTTGGGAATACACTGACCGACAAATCGACGATAGTCGGTAACGTCCAGGTGCAGGCCGACGACCTGCTGAAGAATGACTACGTGTCGCTCTCTCCGTTCCTGAAGTACTCTGCCCAGCTCCAGGGCGGAAAGGAGTCCAATCAGTTCAAGGGTGGCGTGGAGTTCGACCTGGATCTGCAAAAGACGCTCCATCTGCCCAAGGCATTTAAGGGACTCAAACTGGAAGCGGACGTCAACGCGGGGGTTCAAACGCCGGGGCCAGGCAATGACCCGGCCACAACCCCGTCTGTGATCGCTCCCATTGAAGGAAACGTTAATTTTACGTGGGACATCCCCCTTCATGTTTTCGGAGGAGGAGAAACGAAGGATCGCTGATTCGGGAAGGATTGGGCCCGCGGGGCAGCGTCTGCCAATAACTTCGCATCTTAGCCATTGTCGAACAGTGGTAACCTCAGTCTGAGTGTGGGCGGCGGTTTTGCCTCGGGAGGTGCGGATGCGCGGACTTTTGGCGGTGCTGCTGGTTTCTGGGATGGCTTGGGGACAGGGGGCGGATGCGGCCAAGCCCAAGGATGCTCCTGCTCAGGCGGCCGGTACGGCTCCGGCGAATGCTCAGGATCAGGCTAAGGAGTTAAGTGGTGCTCCGGCTGGGGCAGTGGCTTCGGATCCGAATGCGGCGGTGATTCCGGCGGGATCGAGAATCCCTCTTACGCTAGCGCAGGCGATTTCGACCAAGAATGCGCGCGAGGGCGATTCAGTATATGCGCGGACAGTGTTTCCGTTTGTGATGAATGAACGCATCCTGGTGCCGGCGGGGACTTACATCCAGGGCAAGATTCAGCACGTGGAACATCCGGGGCGTTCGAAGAAACGGGCGGAACTGCTGCTTCATTTTACGACGATGATCTATCCGAGCGGCTACACCCTGATGCTGCCCGGGTCGGTGGAGAACACGCCGGGAGCCGACAACAAAAGCGTTAAGGACACAGAGGGAACGATTCAGCAAGATAAAGACACCGGCAAACGGGTCGAAGACGCGGCCAAGGGCGCGGCGATCGGAGGCACTGTTGGAAGCATCGCAGGGGTAGCGGCCGGAGGATGGAATGGAGCACGCTACGGCGGCCTCGCCGGAATAGGGGCTGGAGTCGCGTGGGCGTTGCTCAAGCACGGTCCGGATGTGAAGTTGGACGTGGGTACGTCGATCGAGATGGAGATTCAGCGAGACATCGCGGTAGACGCGAGCCGGATTCAAGTGGCCAAGGCGGGATCTTAGGGCGCATGGAGAGGGATTTGTCATCCTGAGGCACGCGCTTTTTGCGGGCCGAAGGACCTGTGCAGTGGGGCGGCCGAGTTGCATGGGTCCTTCCCTTCGCTCAGGATGACAACCGTTTGAGTGAGACACTGTTTCTCCGCGCATCAGGCTGGTCAGTGCGCATCAAGGCAAGCAACCCTGCTTCCTTGTGAAATGCATGCCGTCTTCTGCTAGCTGCTATACAATCCGCGGTAGGAGCAGTTTGTGCTCCGATCGTGGAGGTTCCCGTGGAAGCGTTTGGTTTTGGCTTCACCACTATCGCCATCATTATCGCTGCGATTTACCTTCTCAGCTCCATCAAGATTCTGGCCGAATATGAACGCGGCGTTATTTTTCGCCTGGGGCGATTACTGCCTGTTGCCAAGGGGCCGGGAGTGATCCTGGTATTCGCGCCGGTCGATCGTATCGTGCGCGTGTCGCTGCGGCAGGAGGCGCTGGAGGTGCCGCCGCAGGACATCATTACTCGCGACAACGTGACGCTGAAGGTCAATGCCGTCATCTTCCTGCGCGTGATTGAGCCGCGCAAGGCGGTGGTCGAAGTTTCGAACTACGTCTACCAGACGTCGCAGTTCGCGCAGACCACGTTACGTTCGGTACTGGGCGAGCAGGAACTCGATGAGCTACTCTCGCATAGGGAGAAAATCAATCTGCGGCTTCAGAGCATTCTCGATACGCATACGTCGCCGTGGGGAGTGAAAGTTACCAACGTCGAGGTCAAACAAGTCGACATGCCGGAGTCGATGCTGCGCGCCATGGCCAAGCAGGCCGAGGCGGAGCGCGAGAAGAGGTCGAAGATTATTCACGCCGAAGGCGAGTTTTCGGCGGCACAGCGGCTAGTGGATGCAGCGCATCTGCTGGCGACCGAACCGGTCAGCGTGCAGCTTCGCTATCTGCAGACACTGACTGAAATTGGCGTGGAGAAGAATACGACGGTGGTGTTTCCCGTGCCGGTGGACTTCTTCTCGGGTATCCAGAAATTGTTGGCGCCTGGCGGAAGTGCGCCCCCGGCCAAGACCGCTTAGGAGCGCTGCATCCCTTCGGGGGCATTGGAGTGCGTGTCAATTGCGCGTCGCAATTGGGGTGGAACTATGGCTTCGCCAGAAGATACTGAGATAACGCTGGGAACCGGCAAACTGCTGGTGCTGTTCTTTGGACTCGTGGGCGTTTGTGCGCTTTTTTTCGCCCTCGGATATTCACTCGGACGTAAGTCGGAGCCGACCATCGTCGCCGCCAGCGCAGCGGTGGCCCCGCAGACGGTTTCAAGCGCGAACAAGGCGAGCAGCGGATCGGCGCCTGCGGCGCCCATGACGTTCTATAAGAACGTCGAGCAGAAGGACGCCAACCCAGAGCTGACGCCAGCGGCAGACTCGAAGACCGATACAGCAGCCGCGGCCACGCCCGCCAATGCGAACCCGACCCAGACGGCGACGCCAAGCAATCCCGAGTCGACCACGACTCTTCCTACTGGCGGATATTTCGTGCAGGTCGCTGCGGTGAGCAAGCAAGAAGACGCCGAATCGCTGGTCGACGCGCTGAAGAAGAAGCAGTATCAAGCATTTGTGGCGGCGCAAGTCACGACCGACAAGCTGTTTCGGGTGCAGGTTGGCCCGTTCCAGGATGTCAAAGACGCCGAGGCCATGCGCACGAAACTGATCGGGGATGGGTACAGTCCGATTGTGAAGAGGTAGAGAGCCCTGAGCCGGTAACGCCCAAACCCTCACAGACCGCGTGGAACGAGCACGAAGTGGTCGATTGCAATCTTGGCGCCATCGTCTGCGCGGAAAGCCGCGAGCCGGAATACGATCATCACTTCGTCAAAGCGTCGCAGTGAGGGATTGGTCGGTATGGGGAAGTTCAATGTTTCGCCAGCCGGCGATGGCTTTTCATAGATTTTCCAGGAAGGCGTGGATTTGACCGTGATCGTCCCCAGAGACTGCGAGGGCTTTCCGGGCAAACTGGAGTTGATCAGGACAAGCTCCAGAGACACGGTTTCTGAATAGACATCTGCGTTTCGAATCGCGATCTGAATCCTGCCACAGCAATCTAAATCAATCATGCTGCCGAAGTGCTCGTGCGCCTCCATGGACAACGGATGCCGGTCCGTCGAGTGGATGTCGAGCAGTTCGGGACTCCCGTGCGCCTGGCGAGAAGTGCTGGGTGGGTGCAGATCGGGCGCTTTGAAAAACCAATAAACGCCGTTAAACGGAATAGTCAATGGTTTTGCGCTGCGGCTGCTCTTGAGCAGGCCGTTCCCCATCGCCGGTGCTGGGGTGATGAGTTTGGTGTACGTCTGTTCCTTAGACCACAGGATGACGCCGGAATTGGCGTCGCTGGCAGACGCGAACGAACCTTCGGATGTCTTCCCGAGGGGTTGCTCGCTCCCCTCCGCCTCTCCGGACGCCTTCAGGCCGGGTTGCCCGTGTCGCTCCCCAAGCTGGGAAGCCTTCTCGCCGTCCGACTGCGGGCGTGGATCCACCTGCGCGAGGAAGCGTTGCGCGTGATGATGGGACGAAACGACAAAGCGGCCGAACTGTTGCGTCGGAAGGTATCGAATCAGCGCGCCCACCGTGAAAATAGTTGCCATCGCCAGAACGAGTAGAGTGCGCCGTGTCGATTGCGGCGCCGTGGAGAATTGCGCGCCATCTGGAGCGGCGTCTCGCATGAACGACGACGTCCACACGGCAGCACTGACACCTACCAGTGTTGCCGCCGTGAGCGGATAGCCCGCGAGACCAGCCAAGGCTCCTGTTTGACCGCACAAAGCCGCGGCAGCGGCACCGAACTGTCGCCAGAACCAGGGCGATGATTCTGATTGGCTGAACGGGTTGGGCAGAAACAGATCCGGCGATTCCTCAGTCTGGGCCCGCTCAGGTCGGTCCTGGCAAAAAGACTTTGTCGCAGTGGCCACCAGGACGGCGGCCATTGCTATGGTCCACGCTGAATTCTCGCGGATGAAAAGTGCAAGAGGGGCAAGCCAGAGCGCATCGGCCGAAGCTCGTAGTGCGAGACGTCGCCGATCGAATGCGCTCGTTCCGATCTTGATCGCGTTAAGGACCCATACGGTCACGGCACTAGTCACGAATACTGCCAGCACACTCGCGACAGCCGCGCTGACGATTTCGCTCCAAGACAGCGTATGCAGGAGCGGTGGGCGGCAAACCACGAATGCAATAATGCCTGCAGCCAGCAGCCCTCCAGTTCGCGGCAACCATCTGGTGATTGGTCGGGACTCTGAAGCGCCCAACAGATCGAGAGTGTTCACCGAACCTTCTTTTCCGGAATTAGACAAGAGAGTTTCTTCCCTCTTGGCGCGATACTGGCTGGCCGACAATTTACATCGACGACGCGTACATATGTGACGAATGGACACCGGAAAGTCGAAGAAGGTTCCCGTTGGCACCAGCGGAACACACAGGATTAAGATTGAATCACTTCTTACATTGACACCTGTCGATTTCCGCGATATTCCTGAGACCAGCCATGACTGCCGAAGCTTCGCTCGATCGTGCGCTGCACGCCATTGCGGACCCCACCCGCCGCCGCATCCTGCGGGCGCTGAAAGAGGGTGCACTCGAAGCGAAAGCAGCAGGCAGGAGCGGCGGTACTGGAAACTGCCTGTGTGCGGGAGACATCGAACAACGGGTTCAGCTTTCGCAACCCACGATCTCTCACCACATGGCGATTCTGACGAAGGCAGGGTTGGTCGAGGCCGCAAAGCAAGGGCAGTGGCGCTGGTATCGGCGCAATGAGAAGGCGATCCGACTCGTGGTAAAGACCCTTCGCGGGAAGCTGTAAGAGAGCAGTACGGCCTGTTGACTCTTGACTGCTGATTGTTAATTTCAGAGCACCAGACTTCAAGGTTTTCAATCAGCAATCAGAAATCAATAATCAGCAATATCTTACCGCGCCGAACCCCTACACCACTCACCTAGGTGGCGTGGAGATCACCTTTCCCAGCTGCCCGCGAACTTCCTGCCACTCTTGCTCAACCCGGGGGTCGTGCGAAAGGTCGGCGGCGTGATGAAGCGCCTGCTCGGCCCCAGCAAGATCGTTGAGTTGACCAAGACACTCTCCCAAACCAGCCCAGGCGTACCAATCCTGCGGATATTCTCGGATCACCGCGTTGAAGGTGACCATCGCCTCTTTGCAGCGGCCGACATCACCCAGCTGTAGAGCGACCTGCACGTGCGCCCGTGCCAGGTTCAACGCGACCGGGGCGTTGTGTGGCGCGATCTCGTGAGCCACTGTGAATACTGTTAGGTCATCCTTCCATGTGCTTTCCTGCCTCACGGTGAGCGCGGTGAAGGCAACTGCAATCAGCCCCGCTGCTAGGAGTGACGGAATGCGGAGCTTTTCTGTCAGCTGCCATCCTGTCGCCAGCAGGAGCATCAATCCGGCCAAGGAAAGATAGGTGTATCGGCCATGCAAGAAATCTCCTGGGTTCAGAGCATTCAGGTTCAATGCAAGAAGAATTGGAAGGATCAAAAAGAGCGATCCGAGCACTAAAGCGTACTCGATACCCGCCGCGTCTCGATCAGGGAGATCGCGCAGTGCCTTCTTCCAGGCCCACAACAACGCCCACGCCAAGATCACCACTGCACAACATACGCCTAGCCCGGGCAAGACAACGGCGCGCACAGAGAACACGTCAACTTCACTGGGGTCAGCGAACGCTCGTAGCCGGACTGGCCAGAGCACCACCTTTACGTAGAACCAAAGAGTTGCCGGCCACGAAAGAACTACCGTAGTCCAAGGCAAATTCTGGCTACGGGCGCCTAGGCGCCCTCCCAGAGCATTGACACGTAATAGCAGATAAATCACGGTCACGCACAAAAATGGAACGCTCTGGCGGGACGCACGAAACAGGCGCGTTCTAAAGCCTGCACCTTCGCTCTTGGCGGTTCCGGGTTCCGACGACGTACGGCCCGGCATAACCAACGCCAGTACAAAAAGGACCGGGAGCAACACTATCGCGGTTTCCTTCGCAAAGAGGGCGATCATGCAACAGGTCGCGGAGGCAATCAGCCATGCCGCCGTAGGTCGGACTTGGGCTGCGGTACGGCTCACCCTACGGAATTTCCTGCTGGACTTTCCCACGTGAGGCGGGCTGTCGGCAGGAAGGTAGTCGGCATACTTGAGGTAGCAGAGCACGCTACCCAGCGCTGCGGCGGACATCAGCGGATCAGGCACTGTCACCCACGCCACGGATTCGGTATGGGTAGGATGCATCGCGAACAATGCGCCCGCCATCAATGCGGCAGTGCGATCCCGCAATAGCTTCCAAGCCAGGAGCCCGAGCAAGATGGCTACTAACACATGTTTCGCGATACTGAGTAAATGCCATCCCCAGGGAGACATCTCGCTGAGGATGAAATTCAGCCTCATCCACAGAACGAAAACCGGCCGGTAGAAGCTCGACGGCCCGCCGGTGAATTGCGCCCACACATAATTCGTAAAGTATTCCCAGACGTGACCAGAGGACTGTACACGGGGATCACTCACGAAACGGTGATCATCAAGAATGAACTGAAAACTCAGTGCTGGGCTGTAAGCGGCAGAGACGCCTATCACCATCGCGACGGCTACGACGGAAAAGGTCAGAGGCGAGAGTAATTCCGGCGCTCTTGCTCGCGGCGACGAGATAGGTGTCTTCTGCTGCCGAATGGGAGGGGAGGGTTTCATTCCGCGAGATGGTTGGCAGTGAATTGTCTCACACGTAAACCGCGCTACGCGGTGGGAGTCTATGCGACCTTGTGGGAAACCCCTGAGCAAGTCGGGTGCGTCGGGCGTGTCAAAAAGCTTTTAACCGCGAAGCGCGCCAAGAAAGCCGCGAAGAAAGGCAAGCTGGATTCCGACAGCACTTAAGCAGCGTCCTTAGGTTTTCGACAATCAACAATCAAGAATCAGCAATGTTACGGCGTGCCCAGCGCCCATTTTTCCAGATCTCCCGTGGAACGCAGCAGACCGAGTTGCGCGCGCTCAAGCTCGAAGGCCACGTCCTGCAGTGCGATAAAGCGCTCGCTGGCTTGGGAGCGGGCATCGTCGAGATCATGAATCGTGGACGTGCCGGCATCCATGCGGGTCCGAACCGCAGCCAGATTCTTCTGGGCGATTTCGTATTCCAGTTGGGCAACGTCGCGCGCAGCCTGCATTTGAGCGACGGCCCGCTGCAGGCGAAGAGTCTCTTCGGAAACCTGGTTGCGGGCGGCTTCCGCCTGCTTGGTGGCTTTCAAAGCATCGGCATCGGCGGCCTGGGCGCGAGCGCGCTGCGAGGCGTTGAAGAACGGGAAGCGGATGGAAACTCCGACCGTGGCATTGTTTTGCTGGAAACTGTTGGTCGCGCATAGAACCGAAACTCCCGATACGAGGCAGGGTTTCGAAGGGAAGTAATAGT
>Ga0209698_10004942_pt1 | contig 14501 bp, 8 predicted proteins | sample LitLauG_LLR_2012_FD_187203 | JGI IMG/M metagenome (GOLD analysis project Ga0209698, IMG submission 187203) | Freshwater sediment microbial communities from Pennsylvania, USA - Little Laurel Run_MetaG_LLR_2012 (SPAdes) (version 2) | ecosystem: Environmental > Aquatic > Freshwater > Creek >...
CGAAGATCAATCGCTGGTGCTCAATACGGCGGAAGGACTAGTCGTGATCACGGGCTGCGGCCACGCCGGCATCATCAACATCCTAACGTTTGCACGCGAAGAATTTCCTAACGAGCCGGTAGAGGCTGTCATCGGCGGGCTGCATCTGTTTCCAGCGACCGATGATCAACTGAACTGGACGGCCGACAAGATGAAGGCCTTTAAAGTTGCTCATCTGATCGGCGCGCACTGCACCGGCATCGAGGCGGTGTATCGCATCCGGGAGCGACTTGCGCTGCTGCGGGCTGCGGCTGTGGTGGGCACGGTAGGGTCGACGTTTATCCTGGGCGAAGGAATTCATCCCGGACAACTCGCGAAATAACGTTGAAATCGTCCGTGCTTCATCACATGGCGGAATATCCACCATCCACCGGGAAGATCGACCCAGTCACCCAACTTGATTCGTCGCTCGCCAGATAAACCGCAAGACCAGCGATATCTTCAGGACGACCGAGCCTACCGATGGGGTGCGCAGCCGTTCGTTCGCGACGAAATGCCGCGGGGTCGGCAGCTTGTCCGACGAGATGCGCAGTCAATTCCGTCTCGACGAATGACGGACAAATCGCGTTCACCCGGATATTTTCATGTCCGTGGTCAATCGCCATACATTTCGTTAGTTGAACCACCGCGCCCTTCGAGGGAGCGTAGACGGCGCGATTGCGAGCGCCGACAATTCCGAGCACGGACGCCATGTTCACGATGGAACCGCCTCCGGCCCCTCTCATGTGCGGCAGAACTGCCCGCGAGAGCAACCACAAAGAGCGCACGTTCAGATTGAAAGTTTGGTCCCACTGCTCTTCGGTGATCTGCTCTACCGTTCCCACATGCAGGACGCCGGCATTGTTCACCAGAAAATTCAATCCGCCAAACTGGCAAACGGTCGCTTCCAGCAAGCGAGTAATCTCTGTGGCTTGAGCGACGTCGGCTGAGATTACAAATGCGCGATCGCCAATTTCGTGCGCCAATTTCTCCAGCGGATCTTTTCTCCGTCCAACCAGCGCCACCCGGGCCCCTTCCTTCGCCAGAGCAATTGCGCATGCGCGCCCGATTCCAGAGCCCGCACCCGTAACAATACCAATTTTGTCTTTCAGTCTTTCTGCCATGCCGAACAGTTTAGCTGAACTGTCCGGCAACTCGAGTGGAACCGACGGACAGTTGCGGATCATTGACATCGATCCCAGGGATGCGATAGTTAACAAGCGAACGTGCCTCGCCGCGCGGGGTCCGAGCGCAATGTCCGAGTCAACGCAGGATCAAATTCAATCTGCAGTTCCGGGGACCACGAATCCGATGAAGCTGAAAATTTCGATTGCGCTGTTGTTGGCGTTAGCCATGGTTGGTGTCATCAGCGAGATACGGGTGAACGCGAACGACTCCAAAGTATCGCTACCCCTTACGTCCGTCCCGACGTTTTCTACGGAGAATATCGGGCGCCAAGGTCATTTCTATGTCGGCGGCAAGTGGGTAGGCGAACCGGGCAAAGAGAGAATGCGCGGCGCCATGTTTGTCGATGTCTGGGTGCCGAAGAAGATCCGGCATCCCTATCCGATCTTGTTTGTAGAGGCAGGGGGCGGTCAAACCGACATCGCCCTGCTGCAAACGCCCGACGGACGGCCCGGTTGGGCGTACGACTTCGTGAATCAGGGTTACACCGTGTACATGATGGATTTTCCGGGCCGTGGGCGTGCAGCCTACATTCCAGGCCTGGACGGCGATCTGAGTCCGCCCCGCAGCGGCGCGTTGATGGAAGAAGTCTGGAGCGGAGGTCATCCCCCGACAAATCCGCAGCGTTATTGGCCGCAATCGAAAAAATATACGCAGTGGCCGAGCGATGGACCAAACAAGGGAAAGATCGGCGACCCAGTATTCGATTATTTCGCCAAGACAGAACTCGGCTTTCCCACGGCGGAGGACATGGAGTTGCTATCCGCAGAAGACTTGGTGCAGTTGGTCGATCTGATTCACCAGCCGGTCATTCTGCTTCTGCATTCACGGTTAGCGACTTCGGGTTGGCTGCTCGCAGATGCTCGACCCAAGATGATCAAAGGCATTATCGCGGCCGAACCGTGGGGCCCGCCGATCGAGAACGCGGAATTGGACGCAAAAGGTCCAGGGCACATTTGGGGTCTTACCAATTTCCCCATGCAATACGATCCGCCCGTTAAAGACGCATCGGAGTTGCAAACCGTCCGCGAGGAAAAGGCCGATGGCCCCGACCTGGTTCCCTGCTGGATTCAGAAGGAACCGGCGCGCAAGCTCATCAACCTGACGGGCATACCGGTGCTTAACGTGTCTGGCGAGGCGAGCTATCATCGTCCTTACGCCCGCTGCGTCGCGAAGTGGCTCAACCAGGCCGGAGTGAAGACTGAGTACGTGAACCTGGAAGATGTCGGTCTGCCCGGAAATGGACACCAGATGATGTCAGAAAGGAACAGCACCGAGATTGCCCAGTACTTTATGAAGTGGCTGGATAAGAACGTCCACTGAAACGGTGTTCAGAAGCTGATGCGGCGGGAGAGTTCCTGGAATCGTTGATCGGAACGAAGGCTGCTGAGTTCGGGATCCGATCTCAGGAAGACCATCGAGGTGGATCGATCTTCATAGGCTTTTTCGAGCCAGGTGATCGCGTGGTCATTTTCGCCCAAGCCCGCATACACTAGCGCAATCGCATACGACGGCACGTAGGCCTGTCCGGTGCGTCCTTCCAAGTCTTGCAGCAGACGGCGCGCCTGATCGGGCTTCCCGGAGGCCGCGTAAACATGGCCGAGCGAGCCTTTGTAACAGGCATCCCCCCCGGAGAGACTGACCGCCTGCTCCAATTCCGAAATCGCCAGATCATACAGCTTCTTCTGCTCGTAGGCTCTGCCCAGCCGGAAGTGCGTGCGCGGGAAACTAGGATCAATCTCGATCGCTTTCTTTAGAATTTCAATCGCCTGGTCGGTCTTCCCAGCCAATGACAGAGTCCATCCGGCATTGCTGCCAATGATGAGGGAAAGAGGATCGTCCTGCAATGCGCGCTGCGCTTCCGCAACCGCCTCCGGATAGCGGCTCATGGCCGCCAGGCTCTCCCCGTACCAGGAATGCGCCATGGCGTAGTTGGGATTGTCGGCGAGGGCCCGCCGGAATTCGTTGCCGGCGTCGGTTCCATTCCAATCGTAGTAAAAATTGATGAATCCCATGGAGGCGTGCGCCTCGGCAAGTCCGTCATCCATCTCCAAGGCTCGTTTCGCGGCTTCCTTGGCGGCCGGGAAGGCCTCTTTGGGAGGGATCACCGCATAAAGCCCCAGGGTGGCATAAGAATCCGCCACTCCGACGTAGGCCTCAGTAAACGTTGGATCGAGAGTGATCGCCTGACGGAAGTATTCCAGGCCTTTCTTCATCCCCTTGTCAGTTCGCTTGTTCCAGAAATAGCGGCCCTTGACGTAAGCCTCATAGGCGTCGGGCTTTTCCGTAGAGCGTTTGGTGAAGCGGCGCGTTTCTTCTCCGGTCAGTTGCAGGCGGATCGACTGGGCAACGCGCTCCGACAGCGCGTCCTCGAGGGCAAAAATGTTGGTGAATTCCTTGTCGAAGGTCTCGCCCCAGAGTTGTTCGCCGTCGCGAACACGAATCAGTTGAACGGTTAGACGTACGCGGTCGTCTTGTCGTTGAATGCGGCCATCGAGCACGGCATCGACGCCTTGTTCCTGTCCAGCCGCCTGAGGGCTCAGGTCCTGGTTAGCGTACTTCTGAATGGAACTGGTCGGTCGTACGATGATCTTTCCCGTATTCCCCAACCGGGTGATCAGCGCGTCCGCCATCCCCAAGCCAAGGTATTCGTCACCGTTTTTCGCTCCCAGGGTTTGAAAAGGCAGCACCGCAAGGGACTGGATCGCAGCTTGCCCCTGCGCCGGGCTCGCCGCGGCCTCTCGGCGCGGAACCAACTTCGCCACGATCAGCACCGCGATCAACCCCGCGGCAGCCGCCAGAATGCCCCAGCGGCGAAGGCTCCGGGGTGCAACTTTGACGGGTCCGGTCCCAACGCTCGCGACCTGCTCCGCAGCAAGGGTTTCCTCTCCAGCTAACCGAGGCTCGGCGGGCTGAGTCTGAACCGATTCCGGTTCGGGCTCGCCGACTTGCCTGACCTCGGCCACAAAACGGTAGCCCCGTTTCGACACGGTCTCGATGTACTTGTGGTGCCCGCGATCGTCGTTCAGGGCTTTCCGGAGAACGGAGATGGTGACAGAAAGATTGCCTTCCTCCACAAACGAGCCGCTCCAGACGGTGCGCAGCAATTCTTCCTTTTCAATCAGGTGTCCGCGTCTTTCGACCAGGAAGACGAGCAGGTCGAAGGCCTTGGGCGGCATGGGGACAGATTGGCCGTCGCAGAGGAGAAGTCGCTCTGGGGGGTCCAGCTGAAAGGGCCCGAACTCATACAAATGCTTGACAGGAGTTCCCATTACCATCAAAAAAAGAAATTCTTAAGATTTCTTTTGGCGATTCCACAAGACTTTCCGGTGCGAAAACGTTAGCTTCCGGACCGCAGCCGTGGAAAAAAATAACCCCCGCGGGATGGGATTATAGCTCACTTGCCGACCGGGGTAAAAACTGAAAGCCCGAAGACCGTCCAGTTCGGAATCCGGCTCAACGCAGGAGTAGGGGAACTTCGCCGTCGCATTCTAATCGAAGGGAAATTGGGGGTTATCGTCATGCGCGATCGAAGGTGGGAAGATCGTTTCAGCGCGATTGTTATGTTGCTTGCAGTCGTCCTATCTATCCTCCTGCCAATGTGTGCCCACGCCCAAGTCTCGGGCGCCACCCTGAGCGGCACCATTACCGATGCCACGGGCGCGGTCATCGCCAACGTTCAGGTCTCGATTAAGAACCAAAGCACGGGCGACGTTCGCAACGTCACCGTTGATGCCGCTGGCTTCTATTCGGCACCAAATCTGCTGCCGGGCAAGTATGACGTGTCCGTCTCCGCCCCCGGATTTGCCACTGCGATCCAGAAGGACGTTACGTTGACGGTAGGCGGCCAGCAGGTTCTCAACATCAAGATGAAAGTCGGCCAGGTGAATGAAAAGGTGGAGGTTACGGACCTGCCTCCGGCGGTTGAGTTGGCCACTTCCACCATCAGCGGTGTGGTCAGTGAGCAAACTGTCGAATCGCTGCCGCTGAACGGACGCGATTGGACGTCTCTCGCGACTTTGCAACCGGGCGTCGATTCGGTGGGGTCGGTTCAGGCCAATACCGGCGGCCCCGACCGCGCCCGCCGCGGATATGGCGTGCAGATGACCATCTCCGGCACTCGCCCCACACAGAACAATTACCGCATCGACGGCATCAGCGTGAACGACTACACCAATGGCGGTCCGGGAAGCGTCGAGGGATCCACGTTGGGTGTAGACGCGGTACAGGAATTTTCCGTGCTCACAAGCAACTATTCAGCGGAATATGGACGCACGGCCGGCGGCATCGTCAATGCGCTCACCAAACCGGGAGCAAACAAGTTCCATGGCGATGTCTATGAGTTTTTCCGCAATAGCGCGCTCGATGCCAAGAATTATTTTGATGGGACGGGTCCGATCCCGCTATTTCACCGCAATCAGTTCGGGGGAGCACTCGGCGGGCCGATTGTGAAGGACAAGACTTTCTTCTTCATTGACTACGAGGGGCTTCGCGAGAACAACGGAATCACCACCACCGTTACCGTTCCTTCCGTAGCGGCCCGGCAGGGTATGCTGTGTTCGAAGCCGACGGACGGCACTTGTACGCCACACCAGGTCACGGGCGCCGCTAATCCCGACCCCACGACGGGAATCGATAAGGCAGTCTTGCCCTTCCTTGGCTTGTGGGGGCCGGAAAATCCGAGTCTCCAATACTTCAACAACGGGGATTTGGGCACTTATTCCTACGTCGGCGGCCACGTCACCAGTGAGAATTTCGGCGTGGGGCGTCTCGATCATCGCTTTTCCGACAAGGATAGCTTCTTCGGAAGTTATCAATACGACTCCGCAACCCTCACCCAACCCGATCCAAATAACGACGTACTGGTAGGCAACACTACGGGAAGAGGGTACGTAGCGCTGGAAGAAACCCACATCGTCAACTCGCAGATCATCAACGCGGCTCGTTTTGGGCTGAATCGGTCTCTTCATACCGCAATCGGCGTGAAAGCGATCAATCCACTGGCTAACAGCCTGGCCTTAGGCGAGAGTCCGGGTACGGACAACCCGCAAATCGACATCTCGGGGATCAACTCGGCGCAGCCGGGCTTGAACCAGATTGAGAAGCTCGATTTCTTTGAGAATTCGTACCAGGCCTACGACGATCTTTTCTGGACGCGAGGGATTCACAGTCTGAAAATGGGCTTCGCCTTCGAGCGTGTGCAGCTGAACGCATTCGATCCAGCCCCGGCTGGAGATATCCAATTCGGGTCGCTGGCAGACCCGGCCGGCAATGGATTTCTGACCAATAATCCGATCAATATTTCTGCCCCGCTGCCCAGCGCACCATTTATTCACTTTAATTTTCGCTCCAATATTTTCGGCGCCTACATCCAGGACGACATCCGCCTGCGGCCCAGTCTCACTGTGAATGTTGGCTTGCGCTACGAGATGTCCACTGTTCCTGCCGAAATTCACGGCCACTTGTCGGCTCTGCACAGTCCATTTGGGCAGACCTTTCAAAGCACGATCGTTGCCTCTTCGGTCTTCAACAATCCTACGTTGCACAACTTCGAACCACGAATCGGTTTCGCGTGGGACCCGTTCGGGAATGGCAAGACCTCCATTCGTGGCGGCTTCGGAATTTTCGACGTACTTCCCCTCCCCTATTTGCTCGGCCAGTTCGCGACCAACACGGCGCCGTTCACGGAAAATGGCTCAGCCGTCAATCTGCCACCCGGGTCATTCCCGACGCAGGCGTTCAACATCCTTGCATCGGCGGCGCAAAACAATCTCGGGCTGCGCATCGCGTATATCGAGCCCCATCCGAAGCGCGATTACTTGATGCAATGGAACGTCAATATCCAGCACGAAATCCTCCCCAACTTGACCGCGATGGCGGCCTACGTGGGATCACGCGGCGTACACCAGCTTTTCCGGGCCGATGACATCAACTCGACGCAACCGCTCAACGGTTCGAACCCGCCCTACCTCTGGCCGGTATTAGGAACGGCAACACCAATCAGCCCTAGTATTGGCCGCATGGATACTCTGTCATGGAACAACGACTCCTATTTCGACGGCCTCGAAACGCAGGTTCAGAAGCACATGAGTCATGGACTCGAGGTCGGAGGCAGCTATACCTGGAGCCGGGCCATCGACGGAGGAGACGGCTCCATCGCCAGCGATGCTTTTCTGAATTCCATTCCCGCCCTGTTTTACTTCCTTCCCAAGTACCGTCGCACGGCCGCCGATTTCAACATCACGCACAATCTGACCATCAACTATTTGTGGAACGTTCCGTCAGGTTCGTTGTCGGGACCCCTGGCATGGGTCGCCAAGGGATGGCAGGTGGGTGGCATTGCGCAGGTCAGAAGCGGCCTGCCTTTTACGGTTTTGATCGGCGGCGATCCGCTCGGGCTTAGCGACTCGGCCCCGTTTGCCTACCCCAATCGGCTGACGGGACCGGGTTGCGGATCTCCGGTGAATTCACGGAATACGGCCAACTACATAAAGGCGAATTGCTTCGCTCTGCCCACGTTGCCGGTGGCACAGCAGGCTCTGTGTACTCCGGGTTCTTTCGCAAACGCAGCGACCGCGGCCCCGGCGGGCCAGGTCTATTGTCAAAACCTGCTGGGGAACGGCAGCAAGAACGACGTCTATGGGCCCGGCCTGGTTGATTTCGACTTCTCGGCGGTCAAGGATACGCAGATCGGAGAAAGACTGAAGGTGGAGTTCCGCGCCGAACTGTTCAACGTTTTTAATCGCGCCAATTTCAACCCGCCACTCGTTAATAACGCCATATTCAACACGGACGGAAGCTCGAACAGCTCTCCGCTGACTTCCACCGCAACCAGTAGCAGGCAGCTTCAGCTCGCGCTGAAAGTTATCTTCTGATCGACCGAATAAGGCGCAACGGGTAGTCTGAACGCTAAGCCACAGGAGTCCAGGAGATGTCGACGACCACCATGCGTTCGAACCCGGTGCCGTTCCTGATTGGAGGCGAATGGGTAAAGGACACGCCTTCGACCATCACGCACGTGAATCCGGCCACGGGCGAAGTGAATTATGAAATCTGTGCGGGCACAGAAGTCCACATTGATGCTGCCGTAAAGGCCGCGCACTCGGCATCGAGTCAGCCTGCGTGGCGTGCTATGTTGCCGCATAATCGCGCGCAAATCCTCCACAAGATTGCCGACCTGATGATGGAGCGCTCCGATCTGCTGGCGCGCTGCCAGATGCTCGAGAACGGCAAGGTCTGGAAGGAATGCAAAAACCAGGTCATCAACGGAGCGGCGACCTTCCGCTACTGCGCAGCCGCGATCGAAACGCTGGGCTCGGAGATCACCCCTCCCCGCGGAAATTATCTCAGCATGACCGTGTACGAACCGTGGGGTGTCGTCGCAGCCATCACACCGTGGAACTCGCCGATCACGCTGACCTGCAACAAAATCGCAGCGGCATTGGCGGCGGGCAATGGCGTGGTTCTCAAGCCGGCTTCGTACACGCCGACCTCCGGAATTGAGTTGGGACGCATTGCTCTCGATGCGGGCGTGCCACCGGGCGTCTTCAACGTGGTGCCCGGAGCAGGCAGCAAGATTGGCGACGCGCTCGTCAGTCACCCGCTGGTGCGGATGGTCTCGTTCACGGGAGGCACCGAGGTCGGACGAAGAATCTCCGAACTGGCGGGCAGAAAGATCATTCCAGCCGTGCTGGAGTTGGGCGGAAAGTCGCCTCACATCATTTTTGCCGACGCGAATCTGAAAGCAGCCGCGGATGCCGCGACCGTCGCCATCTTCGAAGGGACCGGCCAATCGTGCACGGCGGGATCACGCTTGTTCGTGGAACGGAAGGTTTATGACGAAGTGATCTCGATGATTATGGAGCGAGCTCGTGCCCTGCGCGTCGACTTGCCGGACGCGCCGGGTGCGCAGCTCGGCCCCAGCGCCAGCTTTGCGCAACGCGATTTCGTCGAAAAGATGGTAGAGGGCGCCCGCCACGAAGGCGCCGAGATTTTGATTGGAGGTTCGCGGCCAACCGATCCGCGATTGGCCAAGGGCGCGTTCTATCTGCCCACGATCGTCACCGGCATCACCAACAAGTCAACCATTGCGCAGCAGGAAATTTTTGGCCCGGTGCTCTGCGCCATGCCCTTCGACAACGAAGACGATCTCATGCAGCAGGCCAACGATACGATGTTCGGACTGGCATCAGGCATCTGGACCGCGGACTACAAACGCGCCTGGCGTGTGGCGCGGGCGCTCGAAGCAGGCATGGTCTGGATCAACACGTATAAGCAGTTTTCCACCGCCGCTCCCTTTGGCGGATTCAAAGACAGTGGATTGGGCCGGGAAAAAGGTCTGCAAGGCATCCGGACCTATCAACAGGTGAAGACCATGTTCTGGAGCATGTCCGACACCTTCGATGGCGGCTTCAGCATTGCGAAATAGTTTCGAGGGAATGTTATGGCGAATAGTGACGTACAGTCGGCTCGTGTGAAACCCGCGTCGAAGGGTGCCGCATACATTGCGGACTTCCTGGTTCAAAAGAAAGTGCCGTATATATTCGGGGTCTGCGGTCACGGAATTCTTGGACTGCTCGATGGATTGTTCGACCGGCAGGATGAAATCAAAACCATCTCCGTGCATCACGAATCTGCGGCTGGATTCATGGCCGAAGCGTACTTCCGTATCACGCAAAAGCCGGTCGCCACATATACCTCCTGCGGTCCTGGTTCTGCAAATCTGATCCTCGCCATCGCCGCCGCCTTCGCCGATTCGTCCGCGATGCTCAACATCACCGGCAATGTTCCCACCGGGCAATGGAACCGCGGGCCGTTCCAGGAGACTGGAAAATATTTTCAGGGGGATTTCGTCAACGTTCTGCGTCCCTACGTCAAACGCAGTTTTCAGCCGACGCGGCCTGACATGCTTCCCCTCGCTCTCCGCCAGGCGTTCGCCCTAATGACCAACGGCCGGCCCGGGCCGGTGAATATCGATATACCGCTCAATGTTTTTGTGGAACTCGTGGACGAGAGCACGGCGGAAGCCGATAATCATTGGCCGCCTGCCGATTGGTCGAGCCCGGCAGCCGATCCCGCAGCCGTGGACGATGCGATGCGCTTACTAAGAAGCGCGCAGCGCCCGGTCATCGTGGCCGGGCACGGAGTCGAGTTGAGTGGCGCCGAACCAGAGTTGCTCATGTTGGCGGAGGCGCTGCGCATTCCCGTCGCGACCACGCCGTTCGGCAAGGGAGTGTTTGATCCACGGCACGCGCTCAGCCTCGGCCCCACAGGCCGCAACGGATCGTACATGGCGAACGCGGCTTGCCGAAATGCCGACGTAATTCTCGCTCTGGGCACGCGATTCGACGATAGAGCGACGAGCGCATGGCTGCCGGGGTTCACCTACAATATTCCGCCGTCTAAACTGATTCATGTTGATATCGACGCGTCCGAGATTGGACGGAACTTCCGCCCAGAGCTAGGCGTCATCAGCGATGCCAAGCTGTTCCTGCAACAACTCCTCGCGGCGAACCGCGCCGAGATCGCCGACCGCGCTGCGTGGCTCGATCGAATTGCCGGGTGGCGCAAGCGATGGGATGCAGCCACGGTGGCTCCGCGAACGTCAGACGCAATTCCCATCCGGCCCGAGCGCGCCGTTGCCGATCTGCGAAGAGTCGTGCCCGCCGACGGCATTGTGCTCGCCGACGTCGGCATTCATCACAACTGGCTGGTCGCCGAGTACGAGGCTTGGAAGACGCGCACCTTCCTACAAACCTGGGGATTCGCCTCCATGGGCTTCGCTGTTGCCGGCGCACTCGGCGCCAAACTCGCGGCTCCCGAACAGCCTGTCGTCTCACTGTGCGGAGACGGCGCATTCATGATGAACGCCAGCGCCGTGCTCACCGCCGTCGAGTACGGAATCCCGGTCGTATGGCTGGTGTGGAACAACTTCGGGTACTGCGCGATCCGCGATCAGCAGCGCGGCTACTTCGGCAACGATCGCGAACTGGCAACCAGCTTCAACGATGTGAACGGGAATCTGTTTTCTGCAGACTACGCGATGATGGCCCGCTCGATGGGTGCTGTCGGCGAGACCGTGGAGAAACCAGCCGACCTCGCACCGTGTCTGGAGGCAGCGATTGCATCCGGGCGTCCCACGGTTTTGGACGTGCGCATCGACCGCGAAGTGCGTCCACTCGCAACCGGCAGCTGGGATCTTCCGCCGATCGCTCATCCGATGCCGAATTTTGGCTGGGGCGAAGACGAGTGACCACTCTGGCAACAAAGCCGCTCCGGGCACTCTCATGCTGCTGCGCAAGCCAAACAACATGACCACCGGACCCAGCATTGATGTCGCCATGGCGCCAGTGAACCCAGCCGGGAGCGTAAAGGTCGGTTCACTGTGGTCCGGCAAACGCCTTTACATTGCCGTCTTGTTGTTCCTGAATCTGTTCATCAACTTCATGCACCGCATCAATTTGTCGGTCGCGGCGCCGGCAATCGCCAGAGATTTTGGCTGGGATGCGGGAAAGATGGGCCTGCTGTTCTCTTCTTACCAGTGGACCTATTGCGTCTTTCTTCTAGTCTGGGGCACGCTGTCCGATCGCATCGGAACGCGCTGGATCAACGGTTTGTCGGTGACGATCTGGTCGATCGCGGGAATGCTCACCGGCGTGGCCGCCACGTTCGGCAGCATGTTGGCCACACGACTGGCGCTGGGTGCCGGAGAAGCCGCGTCGTTTCCAACTTCTGGCAAAGTCGTCCGGCAATGGTTCCCTGCCGGCGAACGCGGACTCGCCACCGCCATCTTCAATGCCGGCACCTTCGCCGGACCCGCGTTCTCGGCTCCGCTCGTCGCGTGGTTGCTGCTGAAACAAGGCTGGCGCATGTCGTTCATGATCACCGGATCGCTGGGCTTTGTCTGGGTGATTCTGTGGCTGACATTTTTTCGCATCCCGTCTGCGTGTTCCTGGCTGCCGGAGCAAGAACGGAACTACATCGCAGCGCAAACCGATTCCCAAACCAAAGGTCCACCGAAAGGTACTCTGCTTCGCCTGATGAGTCGCCGCACCATGTGGGGACTGTTCCTGACGCAGGGATGCTGCGCGTACACCATGCTTCTGTTCCTCTTCTGGCTACCTTCCTATCTTGTGCAATCGCGCCACATGTCGCTGGTAAGGGCGAGTTGGTTTACCTCAGTGCCTTATGTCGTTGCCGTCGTGTTGGGACTGCTGGTCGGGAAACTGAGCGACAACCTGCTATCCCGCGACGCGATTCGCCAAGGCAAGCGCCGTTCACTGCTCATCGTCTTCATCCTCTTATCGGGCACAGTCCTGTTGACCAACGTGGTGTCGAATGAATATGCGCTCTTAGCGCTGATCTCAATTTCGCTGGCGTGCATCTCCAGCGCATTGTCCCTAAACATTGCTCTCACCAATGATCTGGTCTGGAATCCAGCCATCGTCGGCACTGCGATCGGATTCCTGATCCTGGGCGGCAACATCTTCGGATCGCTCGTGCCTATTGCCACCGGATACATCGTGAAATGGACCGGCAGTTTCGATCTCGCCTTCTATTTGGCGGGATTTCTTTTGTTCGTGGCGGCGGTGATTTGCTTCACCATGACGCGCACGCCACTCAGTTTTGAAGAGAGTGCTGCATGAATATGGAACCCGACAGATCGTGGTCGCTGAAGATGGTCGCGCCGTTGGAGCCGGGAATTGTCTGCATCGACATAGATCGCATGCTGGCTTTCTATACCGAAGTACTGGGACTTACGTTTGCTTCCGATGCGGAAGCGACAGCAGAAATGAGCACGGAGTTTGGGACATCCCCCAACGGCTTCAGAATTATTCGTTTGCAAACTCCCTACGGAGAAAGAATCAAGCTGGTTCAGCCAAAGAAGAAAGTCCTCGAGCAGAGCGCCGTTCCCGACTGGGTTTTTGAAGGACAGGGCATTGCTTACATCACTTTTATCATTGCCGACGTACATGAGGTCGCGGCGCGATTGCAAAGGCACCAGGTCCCGGTGATGAGCAAGGGGCCGGTTGAGATTCGCAAGGGCATCACCGCAATCTTCGCCAAAGATCCAGAAGGCAATTTCGTTGAATTTGTGCAGTACGCCGATCTCGCGTCCTATCGGCGGGACCTTTTTTCGTAGCGCCAAGTTGTCTCCGGCGCGAGGGGAACGAAGTCTTGACCATAGAAAGTCCAACTGCAGTGTCTGTTCTGCCTCCACCCGAGGCGCTGCCCGACACAACCGGGAAACCGTTCTACGCCAACCTATGGTTCCAGGTGTTGGTGGCCATGGCATTGGCGGTGGTGTTGGGATACCTCAGCCCCGCCAAAGCGGTTGCCATGAAGCCGCTCGGGGATGCCTTTATCCGCCTGATCACGATGGTGATCACGCTCATCATTTTCTGTACGGTCGTCTCCGGCATCGCGGGCATGCAGGACATGCGCAAAGTCGGCCGGGTAGGCGGCAAAGCTCTGCTGTACTTCGAAATTATTTCGACACTCGCGCTGCTGGTTGGGTTAGTGGTGGGGAATCTGATCCACACCGGGCAAGGCTTCAACGCCGATCCAGCCACTCTAGACGCGCACGAAGTGTCGGCTTACGCCGGTCAGGCCAAGGCCCAGAGTCTTTCTGATTTCCTGATGCACATCATCCCGAACACGATCGTCGACGCGTTCGCCAAGGGTGACATTCTGGAGGTTCTGCTCGTTGCGCTTCTTTTCGGATTCGCCTTGTCTGCTGTTGGCCCGCGCGGCAAGCCTTTGGTGGAAGTGATCGAAGCCCTGACTCATGCGGTTTTCAAAATTGTCGGCATCCTGATGCGGTTTGCTCCGCTGGGCGCATTCGGCGCGATGGCCTTCACGGTGGGCAAATACGGTATCGCTTCGCTCGGCCCGTTGGCGAAGCTCATCCTCACCTTCTATCTGACCTGCATTGTATTTGTGCTGGTGGTCATGGGAGGCGTGGCCCGCGTGGCGGGATTCGGCATCATCCGATTCCTCATTTATATAAAAGAAGAGATCTTGCTGGTGCTGGCCACCAGTTCCTCAGAGACGGCGCTGCCCACCTTGATGGAGAAGTTGGAAAGGCTCGGTTGTTCCAAGTCTCTGGTCGGATTGGTCGTCCCTACTGGATACACGTTCAACACCGATGGCACGAGCATCTACATGACCCTGGCCGCTCTCTTTGTCGCGCAGGCCACCAACGCTCACTTGAACTTGATGCAGCAGGTCACCATCCTGGGCGTTGCGATTCTGACTTCCAAAGGTGCAAGCGGTGTACAGGGCGCGGCCTTCATCGC
>Ga0209698_10004943_pt1 | contig 14495 bp, 8 predicted proteins | sample LitLauG_LLR_2012_FD_187203 | JGI IMG/M metagenome (GOLD analysis project Ga0209698, IMG submission 187203) | Freshwater sediment microbial communities from Pennsylvania, USA - Little Laurel Run_MetaG_LLR_2012 (SPAdes) (version 2) | ecosystem: Environmental > Aquatic > Freshwater > Creek >...
CCTCGAGGGTCTCGGTGAGGTGGTAGAGGCCCAGCACGTACGTCAGGCAGCTGCCGATGCCCTCGGCGCGCGCCGCGAGCATCGCGCTCCACACCGAGGGGAAGATCGACCCCCCGATGGGATCGTTGCGCGAGAACGCGAACAGGTACAGCGGCACGTCTTCGAAGTGCTCCGCGAGCCACCTCGTCGACTCGATGATCCGGCGGTACTGCACCGAGGCGGGCGCGTCGGGATCCGCGGTGGCGCGCTCGATCGAGGCGCGGTAGTGCCCCGAGAACAGTTGGTCGATCCCGTCGCGGTACAGCGGGCCGAGGGCGGCCTTGACGCCGGGGTCGTCGACCACCAAGAAGTGCCATCCCTGCGCGTTGCCCCCCGTCGGGGCGCGAACCGCCGCGTCGAGGATCCGGGCCTGGGACTCCATCGGGATCGCGTCGGGGCGCACGCGCCGCATCGCCCTCGTCGTGTACAGCGCCTCGTAGACGTCCATGTGGCCCCCATTGTGGTGAGGTCCCGACTGTAGGGGGCGGCGCCATCGCGGTCCGTCAGAGCGCGTGATCCCTACGATGTACCGCGCGAGGAGGTCTGCATGGGCGGAGCGATGGGTCACGGGGGATGGGTCGGCATGCGGTCGCTGCAGCGCGACCGCTCGGTCCTCGACCAAAGGGTCGACCGCGAGACCCTCCGGCGGATGGTGCGCTTCGCGCGGCCCTACCGGGCCTCGCTCATCGTGTTCCTCACCGCCGTGGTGCTCGACGCCGTCGTGGCGGTCATCAACCCGCTGATCTTCCGCAACATCATCAACATCATCTCGGGCGCCGCGCACGGCCATCACGTCAGCAACGGCCAGAGCCGGGTGATTGCGCTCGCGTTCTTCGCGGCGCTGCTCGCGATCTTCGACGGCGGCCTGACGCTCGCCCAGCGCCGGATCTCCTCGGTGATCGGCGAGGGCCTGATCTACGACATGCGCGCCAAGGTGTTCCGACACATCCAGTCGATGCCGATCTCGTTCTTCTCGAGGACCCAGACCGGTGCGCTCGTGAGCCGCTTGAACAACGACATCATCGGTGCGCAGCAGGCCTTCACGGACCTGCTCAGCAACGTCGTCGGCAACATCGTCATGGTCGGGCTCGTGCTCGTCGCGATGTTCTTGATGTCCTGGCAGATCACGCTGTTCGCGCTGATCCTGGTCCCGGTGTTCCTGCTGCCCGCAAAGACGATGGGCCAGCGCCTCGGCAAGCTGTTCCGCGAGGGGATGGGCCTCAACGCCGAGATGAACACCATGATGCAGGAGCGCTTCAACGTCTCGGGCGCGATGCTCGTCAAGCTCTTCGGGCGCCCGAAGGAGGAGTCCTCGGCCTTCGACTCGCGCGCCGCGCGCGTGCGCGACATCGGCATCAAGCAGGCCACCTACTCGCGCGTGTACTTCGTCGGGCTCAGCGTCACCGCGGCGCTGGCCACGGCCTTCGCCTACGGCTTCGGCGGCGTCGCCGCGCTGAACCACACCATCGAGGTCGGCACCGTCGTGGCGATGACGATGTACCTCCAGCGCCTCTACGCGCCCCTGACCCAGCTGTCCAACCTTCACGTCGACCTGATGAGCGCGGTGGTGAGCTTCGAGCGGCTCTTCGAGGTGCTCGACTTGGAGCCGATGCTCGCCGAGGCCCCCGACGCGACGCCGGTGCCCCCCGGGCCCGCGCGCGTGGAGTTCGCCGACGTGTGGTTCAGCTACCCCGCCGCCGAGGAGGTCTCCTTGGCCTCGCTCGAGTCGGTCGCGGTGCTCGAAAAGACGGGCCGCACCGAGGTGCTGCGGGACCTGAGCTTCGTCGTGGAGCCGGGCACCATGGTCGCGCTCGTCGGGCCCTCGGGCGCGGGGAAGTCCACGATCTCGTCGCTGATCCCGCGGCTCTACGACCCGACCAGGGGCGCCGTGACGATCAACGGGCTGGACCTGCGCCACGCGACGTCGGCGAGCATCGTCGACGCCGTGGGCGTGGTGACCCAGGACGCGCACCTGTTCCACGACTCGCTGCGGGCCAACCTGCTCTACGCGCGCCCCGAGGCGACCGAGGACGAGCTGCACGCGGCGCTGGCCTCCGCGCAGATCCTCGAGCTCGTCCAGTCGCTCCCGAACGGTCTGGACACGATCGTCGGCGAGCGCGGCTACCGGCTCTCGGGCGGCGAGAAGCAGCGCGTCGCGCTCGCGCGACTCCTGCTCAAGGCGCCGGCGGTCGTGGTCCTCGACGAGGCGACCGCGCACCTCGACGCCGACAGCGAGGCCGCGGTGCAGCGGGCGCTGGCCGCGACGATGTCGGGGCGCACCTCGATCGTCATCGCGCACCGCCTCTCGACGATCCGCGACGCCGACGAGATCCTCGTGATCTCCCAGGGTCGCATCGTGGACCGCGGGGACCACGAGACGCTGCTCGCGCGCGGCGGGCTGTACCGCGACCTGTACGAGACCCAGTTCGCCACCCAGGTCGCAGCGCTGCCGGCCGGGGCGCCCGACGCCACCTCGTGACGACGTCGATCCTGCTGATCTGCCGGGCGAACCTGTGCCGGTCCCCGGCCGCCGAGGTCCTCTTGTCGGTCGCCCTGGACGCGGACCACGTCGCCGGCGAGGTCCACTCCGCGGGCGTCGAGGCCGTCGTCGGCCAGGTCGCGCCGCCGCCGTTCGTCGAGGCGGCGCTGTCGCGCGGGATCGACCTTCGCGACCGCGCGCCGATCGCCTACGTCCCCGAGATGGGGAGCCGCTCGGACCTGGTGCTCACCATGACCCGTGACCTGCTGCGCACGATGGTGGTCAACCAGCCGTCCCTGTGGCCGAGGTCGTTCACGCTGCTCGAGCTCGTCCGGCGCGGCGTCTCGCTCGAGCCGCCCGAGCCCTCGGACACGCTCGCGGGGTGGATCGGTCGCGTGCACGCGTCGCGGGACCGCTCCGAGCTGCTGGGCGCGAACGCGATCGACGACGTGCGCGACCCGATGGCCGCCGCCGAGGAGGACGCCGCGACGATGTTCGAGCAGCTCGAGACCGCGACGCGCCGCCTCTCGCGACTGCTCGCGGTGCTCAGTGGCTGAGCGTCCAGCGCAGCATCACCGGGTCGTTCGCCAGCCACGTGGCGCTCGCAGGACCGCCCACTGACCAGCTGGGTGCGGAGAAGACCACCTTCGTCGCCTGCGCGAACAGCGTGGACTGCGGGATGAAGTGCAGCTGGTACCGGCCGTTCTTGACGGCGTTGGGCACGACCGCGACCAGGTAGTAGGTCCCGACGTGCCCGGGCAGCACGTTGACCTCGGCGCGCGCGAGGGTGAGCCCGGACTCCGCGAGGCCCCCCGGGGTGATCGCGTGGCGCGGGAACCACAGGTCCAGGCGCCCGACGTACTGGCCGCGGACGAACGAGTTGATGTGGTCGGGACCGAAGACGTAGTGCGGTCGTCCGTTGGGCGGGGCGGTGTTCGCCACGACGATCTTCGCCGAGATCGTCGCCGTGCCGTTCTGGTCCACGAGCACGCGGTAGGTCACCGCGGTGTGGATGTACCAGTCGAGCTTGGCGGCCACGGCGGACTGGATCGCGAGGTGGATCGCGCTCGTGCCGCCGTCGACGAGCGAGCCGCTCGCGCCGAAGCCGAACACCGCGCTCTCGAGCCGTGAGAACCGGCTCCACACGAGCAGGTGGCGGCCGCGCGTGGACTTGGCCAGCTGGTCCACGAGGTAGGCGAGGTCGTAGTGGTGCGCCTTCATGTGGTCGACCGCGGCCTTCGCGACGGCGGCGACCTCGTCGTGTCGCAGTCCCTGCTCCCAGCCCGCCGGGTACAGCAGGTACAGCCCGTGCAGCAGCACGTACTCGACGTTGTGCGCCCGGACCGCGGCGGGGATGCCCGGCACGAACACCGGGCCGGTGACCTCGAGGAGGTGCCTGAGCGTCACGACGTCGACGCCGATGACGCCGTCGACGCTCTTGCCGGTGCGCTGGTGGTACATCGCGGCCATGACCGCGCCCGACAGCGGGAACGACCCGGTCGCGTTGACGGACTGCCAGACGCGGGTGGGCTGCAGGGCGCCGAACGCCGAGGCGGTCCCCGGCGGCAGCGGGTAGGGCGCGGGGCGGCGGATGGCGAGCTTGCCGACGGACTGCGCCTTGGAGACCGAGAAGGTCCCGTTGTCCGCGGTGAGCACCGCCCAGGAGAGCACGGCCCCCTGGTCGCGCATCTCGGCGTTGTTCTCACCGGCGATGAGGTACGTGCGCGGACCTTGGGTCCCGAGGAACGGCCCGACGTAGTCCAAGAGGTGCTGGCCCGTCGCGAGCAGCGAGTCGACCTTGACGATCTGCTTGTCGAACGAGTCGCGCGCGCTCGCGATCGGCCCGATGAGCAGCCCGGACCCGCGGTTGAGCGGTCGCAGCGCGATCACGGCCTGGTGCACGCGCAGATCGAGGATGTCGAGCGCGGGCAGGGACACCGAGGTGCCGTGGCTCACCGCGACGAGCGTGTTGACCGACGCCAGCAGCGTGCCGGCCTGGTGCGACGTGACGTCGAAGTCGTCGACGAGCTGGACGACGCCGGTGACCTGCTGGCCGACGAGCGGGATCCACGACAGCACGCGCAGCGGCAGCGAGGAGTCGACGAGCTGGGCGGCGCTGTCGGCGCCCTTTTGCATCGCCTCGATGCGGGTCGCGGCGCGCGCGCGGCCCGCCGCGGTGAACAGCTGGTTGCGGTCCGTGGCGATCGCCGTCGCCTCGGACTGCGCGCCGCGCAGGTCGTGGCGGGCCTGGAGGATCGTGAGCACGCCGAGCACGGCGCAGACGGCGAAGGCGATGCCGAGCGCGAGCGCGAGCCCGATCCCGACCTGCTTGCCGATCTCCGCGGGCCAGCGGCCCCTCAGGAACCGCCGGCTGCGCCGGATCGCGTCGGCGGGGGTGGCCTGGGGCTTGGTGCTGTGGCGGTGCGCGCGCCGGCGGTGCCCGTGGCGCTCGCCGTCGCGGTGCTGGACGTAGTGCCCCCACCCGTAGCGGTACCGGTGCAGGGGGCGTTGGCGACGATGCTCGTAGGGTTCCATGAGGTGCGCGCGTCCGGACCGACAGCCCGGCGCGTCAGTCTGTCAGCGCCTCAGGGGGCGGTGGTGTCGGCCCGTCGGTGGCCGGGGCCTGGGGCGCGGCACCCGCGAGCGTCGACACGGGGCCGACGGGCGCGGCGACCGCCGAGCCCACCTTGGTCGTGCGGGACTGCGACGACCCGTAGCCGTACCCGTAGCCGTACCCGTAGCCGTAGCCGTAGCCATAGCCGTAGCGGTAGTAGGCGTACGAGTCGCCGGCGGGCGCGCGGTTGAGGGCCACGCCGATCAGCGCCGCGTCGACCTGGCGCAGGATCTCGACGGCGCGCGCGGTGTCGCGCTTGGTCGAGATCCCCGACGCCGCGACGAGCAGGACGCCGTCCGCCTTCGCGGCCAGCACCGCGGCGTCGGACACCGGCAGCAGCGGCGGGCTGTCGAGGATCACCAGGTCGCAGCGCCGCTTGAGGGCGTCGATGAGCTGCTCGGCGCGCCGACCCGAGAGCAGCTCGGAGGGGTTCGGCGGGACCGGGCCAGCGGGCAGCACCTTGAGGTACGGGCTCCCGGGGACGTCGAGGATCGCGTCGTCGAGCTCGATTTCACCGAGCAGCACCGAGGTGAACCCCACGTCGTTGGACAGCCCGAAGAACTCGTGGATGCGCGGCTTGCGGAGGTCGCAGCCGAGCAAGATGACCTCTTGGCCCGCGGCCGCGATCGTGTAGGCGAGGTCGGCCGACACGGTGGTCTTGCCGTCGGCGGCCGCCGGTGAGGTGATCAGCAGCGACTTCATGGGCTCGTCGAGCGACATGAACTGCAGCGACGTTCGCAGCGAGCGGAACGCCTCGGCGGGCGGGGACTTGGGCTGCTCGGCGGCGATGAGCAGCGGGGTCTTTCGGTCCTCCCACTCCTGGATGAGCGGGATGAGCCCGATCGCCGGACGGCCCTGGGCCAGCTCCTCGAGCTCGGCGCGGGTGCGGACCTTGTCGTCGAGGGACTCGCGCAGCAGCGCGAGCGCGACGCCGATGGCGAGGCCGGCGATCGCCGCGAGGAGCACGTCGGTCGTCGGCTTCGGCGAGATGGGCACGGGGTTCGCCGTCGCGGGCTCGACGACGTGCACCGCCGAGACGTTGACGAACAGCTGGTGGAAGAGCCCCTCGCCGACCGCGACGAGCGACGACTGCCGCGCGAGCTCGCTGAGCAGGCGCTGCTGGAAGAAGGTGAACTCCAGGTCGCGGACGCCGTGGGTGAACAGCCACAGCCGCGTAGTCGCGAGGTTCGCGTTGTTCTGGATCTGTGCCTGCTGGTTGGCCTGCAGCGCGAGGGAGATGTTGGCGACGTTCGTCGCCTGCTGGACCTTGTTGTAGCCGGCGATGAGGGCGTTGGCAGCGGCCGCGGCGCCGATCGCGGTGTTCGCCTTGCAGTTGATCAAGATGATCGCCGTGGAGCCCTCCTCTGCGGCGGAGCACGAGGGGAGCGGGTGGCCCATGATCTTCGCCGCCGCGGCGCGAACCGGGCCCGCCGTCAGCTGCACCTCTTCTTGCAGCGCGGTGGTCTGGGTGATGTTGCGGCTCGCGAGGATGACCTTCGCGGTCGACTGATAGACCGAGGAGCGCAGTGTGTCGTAGACGAGCATTCCGCCAACGGCCACTAGAACGCACAGGATGACGGTGACCTTGCGGCGCCACAGGATGTTGACGTACTGGCCCGCGTTGGCCTGAGCACGTGCCCGAGGCGTCGCGTCCATTCGCGCGATCCTAGCCTCAGGCGGGTACTTTCCCTCGCCCGCTGGTTTGTCAAGCGCCTGTGCGACAATCGCGGGGATGAGCCAGGTGTCATCGGTGCGGGCCGCAGGGACGGCCGAGGGGGCCGTCGAGTCCCCGAGGGGGCCCTCGGCGTGGCTCTTGGTGGCCCTGGCGAGCGCGGGGTGCATCGCGATCGCGTTGGTCTCGGGGACTCACCTCGGGCTGGTCCTGGTCGTGATCCCCATCGTGATCGCGATGACCTGGCAGTCGCCCCGCACGATGATCGCCGTGATGCCGGTGTGGATGGCGTTGCTGGGCCTCGTGCGACGGCTGACGCCCGGTGGCGGGAACATCACGTTCTCGGGCGATCCGGTGCTGCTGATCGGGCCCGTGGTGATCATCTTGCTGTTCATCATCGCGATGAGCCGCGGCGCCTCGCAGAACCGGACAAGGTTCGCCACCGTGGTGGGCTCGCTGAGCATCATCGCGCTGCTCGAGGCGTTCAACCCCAAGCAGGGAACCCTGCTCACGGGCCTCGGCGGCCTGCTGTTCATCCTCGTGCCGATGCTGGCGTTCTGGATCGGCAGGGCGCTCGTCGACGACGAGCTCGCGCTCCAGCTGGTCAAGACCGTCGCGATCCTCAGCCTGATCGCGTCGGTCTACGGGCTCATCCAGCAGTTCCACGGGCTGCCCTCGTGGGACCAGCGATGGATCTCGACCAAGGGCTACAGCGCCCTCGCGGTGGGACAGGCGGCCATCCACGCGTTCGGGACGTTCTCGTCCGCCCAGGAGTACGCGGCCTTCTTGTCGATCGGGCTGGTCGCGTGGCTCGCACTGCTGGGCAAGTCGACGAGGATGCTCGGGCCGCTGCACGTGGTCGCGACGGCGACGGTGGCCACGGCGCTGTGGTTCGAGTCCGAGCGCACCGCGGTCTTCCTCACCGTGCTGGCCATCGGCGTCATGTTCGCCGCGCGCCTTCGGCTGCGGCCGATCGGGGTGATCGCTGGGGGAGTGGGCGCGGTGTTCCTCTTGATCTTCGTCGCGGGGCACTTCGGCGCCGGTGCGTCGGGCACGGCGGGCGCGCTGAGCAACCACGTCGTCAAGGGCGTCAGCGGCCCGTTCTCGGCGGGCTCGTCGCTGCCCGGGCACATCCGTGCGACCAAGCTCGGGATACGCCAGGGGATCGTCAACCCCTTCGGCCACGGGACGGGCACCGTGACGATCGCATCGAACCGCTACTCGCACTCGCGCACCGTCGGCACCGAGTTCGACCCAGGCAACATGGGCATCGCGTTCGGGATCTTCGGGCTGATCTTCTACGTCCTGTTGGTCTGGTACGCGATCAAGACGACCTACATCGCCGCGGTGCGCCGCCGTGACGCCGTGGGGCTCTTCGGCATCGGCATGCTGATGGCCACCTTGTTCCAGTGGACCAACGGCGACCTGTACTCGGTGTGCTGGCTGATCTGGCTCTTCCTCGGCTACCTCGACATGGCCCTGCTGCGCGGCGCCGCGTCGCCGGAGCCCGAGCCCGTGCTCGCGAGCCCGGAGGCGGGGTTCACCTGGCGGCGGCCCGGAGAGGTCCGCCGCCAGGGCACCGGCGAGTGAGCCGGCCCCGCGTCGCGTACGTCGCGCACTCCGTCGACCCCCGGCGCGGCGGCATGGAGCTCGTGAGCGCGCGGCTCCTCGAGCGCCTCGCCGAGCACGTCGAGCTCGAGGTGGTCGCGGGCGACGGGCTCGAGACGCTCCCCGCCGGCGTGCGCAGGACCCACGTGTGGCTGCCGTCGCACCCGAGCATCGCGCGGCTGCTCGCCTTCGACGCGATCGGGTCGATCCGCCTCGCCGGGGTGCGGCGCCGAGCGGACCTCGTGCACACCTGCGGGGCGGTCGCCCACGTGCGCGCGGACCTGGTGTCGGTGCACCTGAGCCATGCCGCGGTCATCGAGGCGCAGGGCGGCGCGCGCCCGCCGGGGCGCCGCGGCGCGGCGGGCGCAGCCGCGGGGGTGCGCCGGCGCCTCGCGGCGCGCCTCGAGTCCTGGGCGATGCGCCCGAGCCGGGCGCGGTGCGTCGCGGCCGTGTCGCGAGCCGACGCCGCCGAGCTCTCCGAGAGGTACCCGGCGCTGCGCGTCGAGGTCGTCGAGAACGGCGTGGACCTCGAGCGGTTCGGAAACGAGCGCCGCGCTCCGCGCCCCGCGGCGGTCCCCCTGCGCGTCGTGGTCGTCGCCGGCGACTTCGAGCGCAAGCGCGTCGCGCTGGCGATCCGCGCCGTCGCGCGGACGACGCGCTGCACGTTGCGCGTCGTCGGCGCCGGCGACCTCGGCACGATGCGCCGCCTCGCCGCGTCGCTCGGCGCGGCCGGGCGCATCCAGCTGGTCGGCCACGTCCCCGACGTGGCCGCCGAGCTGTTCGACGCGGACGTCGTGCTGTCGTGCTCGGCGCACGAGTCCTTCGGGCTCGCGCTCGTCGAGGGCGCCGCGGCGGGCTGCGCGATCGTGTGCACGCCCACGGGCGTGGGACCCGAGCTCGTGGGCGCGGAGTCCCCGGGCGAGGGCGGCGCGAGCGGTGGCGCGGTGGTGGGCGCCGACGTCGAGGAGATCGCCGGGGTGCTCGAGGCGCTCGACGCCGACCCGGCCGCCTGCCACGAGCAGGGACGCGCTGCGGCGCGCCGGGCCTCGCGGTTCACGTGGGACCACATGGCGGCCTCGACGCTGCGGCTGTACGACGAGCTGCTGGGCGTGCGCTCGTGAAGGTCACCCACGTCGGCCTCGAGTCACCGGCGACGCGCGCCGGGGGGCTGAACCGCTACCTCTCGGACCTCGTGGCGGCCGAGCGGCGGGTGGGGATCGAGGCGAGCGCCGTCGTGCTCGGCGACGTCGTCGAGTGCGACACGGTGGGCGCCGGCTCGCCCCGCGCCCCCCTGCTCGTGCGCGGCGTGCGCGTCGACCGCGCCGTGCGCCGGCTCGGGCGGCCCGACGTCGCGGACCTGCACTTCGCGGGCACCGCGGCGGTGACCTCGGTGCTCGGCGCACTGCGATCGGTCCCGACGGTCGTGCACTTCCAGGGTCCCTGGGCCGACGAGAGTGCCGCGAGCGGCGCGAGCGCGCGCAACGTCGCGCTCAAGCGGGCCCTCGAGCGCAGGGTCTACCGCCGCGCGGATCGCATCGTCGTGCTGACCGGCGCGTTCGGGCGCGTCCTGCGCGACGCCTACGGGGTCGCGCCGTGGGCCATCACGGTCCAGCCCCCGGGGGTCGACCTCGCCCGCTTCACCCGCGGCGACCGCGCGACGGCCCGCGCGGCGCTCGGCGCGCCGAGCGCCAGGGTCGTCGTGGCGGTGCGCCGGCTCGTGCCGAGGATGGGACTCGACGTGCTGCTCGAGGCGTGGGCGGCGCTCGCCCCGAGCGCCGACGACCTGCTCGCGGTCGTCGGCGACGGGCCCGAGCGCGGCGCGCTCGAGGAGCGGGCCCGCGCGCTCGGGATCGCCGCGCACGTGCGGCTGTGTGGCGGCGTCGACGACGACGAGCTCGTGCGCTGGTACCGCGCGGCCGACGTCACCGTCGTGCCGAGCGTCGCGCTCGAGGGCTTCGGCCTCGTGGTCCTCGAGTCGCTCGCGTGCGGGACGCCGGTCGTGGGGACCGACGCCGACGGGCTCGCCGAGGCGATCGCGTCGACCGGCCAGGGCCCCGCGGTTCGCGCCGGGGACGCCGCGGCACTCGCCGCGGGACTTGGCCGCGCGCTGGGCGTGCCGCGTGACGAGGCCTCGGACGCGTCGCGGCGCGAGGTCGCCGAGCGCCACGGCTGGGACGCGGTCGCGCTCCGGCACCGGGCGATCTACGAGGACGTCGCGAGCTCGACGGCGCCCCCGCGCGTCGTGCTCTTGGATCACACCGCGGTGCTCTCGGGCGGCGAGCTCGCCATCGCGAGGGCGGTCGGGGGACTCGGCGCGAGGGCCTCGGTCCACGCGATCCTCGCCGTCGACGGGCCGCTGCGCGGGCGGCTCGAGGCCGCGGGGGCCACCGTCGAGGTCATCGAGATGGACGAGTCGGCCCGGGCCGTGGCGCGCGACGAGGTCGCCCCGGGGCGACTCGGCGCCGCCGAGGCGCTCGCGACGCTTCGCTACATCGCGGTCCTCGCCCGGCGGCTGCGAGCGCTTCGACCCGACGTCGTGCACACCAACTCGCTCAAGTCGGCCCTCTACGGCGGGGCCGCCGCGCGCCTCGCGAGGGTCCCGTGCGTCTGGCACGTGCGCGACCGGATCGAGTCGCCGTACCTGCCGAGCCCCGCGGTGCGCCTCGTTCGCCGCGCGGCGAGGCACCTCCCGAGCGTCGTGGTCGCCAACTCGCGCTCCACGCTCGAGACCGTGGGCGTCGAGGGCCTCGTGGTGCCGAGCCCCCTCGACGCCTCGATCGACCCGCACCGCGCACGTGAGGACCATGACGGGCCGCTGCGCGTCGCGGTGCTCGGCCGCCTCGCGCCGTGGAAGGGCCAGCACCTCGCGATCGAGGCGTTCGCCGCGGCGTTCCCGACGGGCGGCGCGACGCTGCGCGTCGTCGGCGCCGCGCTGTTCGGCGAGGACGACTACGCCGCGACGCTGCCGGCCCTGGCCGAGGAGCTCGGCGTCGCCTCGCGCGTGGAGTTCTGCGGGTTCGTGGACGACATCGCCTCGGTGCTCTACGACGTCGACGTCGTGGTGCACTGCTCGATCCTCGCCGAGCCCTTCGGCCAGGTCGTCATCGAGGCGATGGGCGCCGGTTGCGCCGTGGTCGTCGCCGATGCCGGCGGCCCCGCGGACCTCGTGACCGACGAAAGCGACGGCCTGCACTACCCGATGGGGGACCGCGACGCGCTGGCGGCCGCGCTGCGGCGCCTCGACGCCGACAGGGCGCTGCGGGCGCGGCTCGGCGCGGCCGCGCAGCGCGAGGCCGCGACGTACACGCCCGCGGCGCTCGCCCAGATGCTGCTCGGCGCGTGGCGCCAGGCGACCGAGGCCTCGCGGGGCGGTGCGCGACGTGGCTGGTAGCGAGCGCCCGGCGGTCAGCGTCGTGATCCCCACCAAGGACCGGCCCGCGCTGCTCGCCACGTGCCTGGCGCGCGTGCTCTCGTCGTGCGACGAGCTCGGCGCGCCCTGCGAGGTGATCGTGGTCGACGACGGCTCGACCCCCGCGGTCGGGGCGCTCGGCGACGACCGTGTCCGCGTGGTGCGCACCGAGGGCGTCGGGCCGTCGCGCGCGCGCAACCTTGGCATCGCCGAGTCCGCGGCGCCGATCGTCGCGTTCACCGACGACGACGTCGAGGTCGACGCGGCCTGGCTGTCCGCGGCGGTCGCCGCGCTCGGCGAGGATCCCGCGATCGCGGGGGTGACCGGAAGGACCGACGCGCCGCCGTTCGACCCGCTCTACGAGCACGGCGTCTTCGACCGCGACGGCGGGAGCTTCCTTACGTGCAACGTCGCGTACCGGCGCGACGCGCTGGTCGCCGTCGGGGGCTTCGACCGCCAGTTCCCCCACGCCGCGCACGAGGACCGCGACCTCGCCTGGCGGGTCCGCGACGCCGTCGGGGACGTTCGCTTCGTCGACGCGATGCGCGTCGTGCACCCGGGTCGCGCGTTTCGCGCCCGGCAGTGGGACCGCCGGGGGTGGCTCGTCGTCGACGACTGGCTCCTGCTGCGGCGGTTCCCCGCCGCCAAGGCGTCACGGCTCCCGGTGCGCGTCGCCCCGCTCGCCTCGATGGCGCGCCGCTGGCGCTCGATCGCCGTGGGCGAGGGGGGCGTCGGACACTCGCCGCGCCGCGCGGCGCGCTGGGCGCGCCTCGCGGGGGGCCAGCTCGCGACCGGCACCTGGGTCGTCGCCACGCAGTGGCGTCACCACAAGGACCGGCCGACCGCGCCCACGCCCGGGCTCGCGCGGCCTGGGCTGCGGGTCGCCTACGTCGGACCGGTGCCCAACCCGGCGGCCGGCGGTGCGCCCGGGGTCGCCGGCCTGCTGCTCGCCGCGCTCGCCGCGCGCGGCTGGAGCATCGACTGCTACGTCGCGACGACCAGGGAGTCCGGCGGCGGCGGCGGGCTCGAGGATCTCGAGGGGATCGAGTTCGTCGAGTCGGTCTCGTCGTTCGGCTTCGAGCGCTGGTACTCACGACAGCGGCTGACGAAGATGGCCTCGCACCAGCTGGCCTCGGCGGTCGCCCGGCGCCGGCTCGCCTCGACGCTCGCCGCCCGGCACCGCGCGGTGCCCTACGACGTCGTCTACCAGTTCTCCAACATCGAGTCCTTCGGCGTGCCCTCGCGACGCGCCTCGCTCGCGCCCGTGGTGCTGCACCCCTCCGTGCACGCCGCCGGCGAGCTGCGATGGATGCGCGAGGAACGCGCCCTCGCCGAGCGCCTCGAGGGGGCCTCGCGACCCGCGGCCGTCCGCGCGTGGCTCGGCGCCAGGGCGCTGCGCCAGCGCCGCGACGCGCGGCGCGCGGACCGCGTCCTGGCGCTCTCGAAGGGCTTCGCGACCGCGCTCGTCGAGGACTGCGGCGTGGACCCCTCGCGCGTCGCGGTGGTGCCCAACTGCATCGACGTCGACCGGTTCACCCCCGACGACGGCCCCGCTCGCGAGCCCGCCGCGGTGCTCAGCGTCGGGCGCCTGACGGTGCGCAAGGGGCTCGAGGACGTCGTGGCGCTCTCCGGCGCGCTGGCCGACCTCAAGGGGCGCCTCGAGGTGCTCGTGGTGGGCGCGCCCTCGCTGTGGAGCGACTACTCGGCGCTGATCGGCGAGCTCGACCCCGCGACGGGCGTCGCGCTCGGGCCCCTCGGCCGCGACGAGGTTGCGCGACTCGTCGCGTCGTCGCTGTGCCTCGTGCAGCTCTCGCGCTACGAGCCCTTCGGGCTCACGGTCGCCGAGGCGCTGGCGTGCGGGACCCCCGTGGTCGTCACCCCCGCGGTCGGCGCCGCCGAGGGCCTGAGCGACGAGGTCGCGCGCGTCGTCGCCCCGCGCGACGTCGCCGCGGCCGCCGACGCCGTGCGATCGCTGCTCGAGCTCGCACCGGACGAGCGGGCCTACCTGTCGGCCCGCTGTCGCGCCGAGGCGGTGGCTCGGTACTCGACCGACGTGGTCGCCGACCTGCTCGAGGCCGAGCTGCGCTACGCCGCGTCGTCGAAGCGCACGTAGGCGACGCCGCGGCGCGCGAGGATCGCGGCGCCGCCCGCGAGCGTGCCGCGCACGGAGGGCACGAGCCGTGCGGCCGTCGCCCGGTCGCCTCTGGCAAGCGCCACGAGCGCGCGCAGCGCGCCGGGCGAGCCCCGGTCGCCGGCGAGCACCGCGTAGGCGACGCGCACGAGGCCGCGGAGCCCGCCGATGGCGACGACCAGGTTGTAGGCGGCGTCGGCGACCGCGTCCGAGGAGGGTCCGGCGCGCTGGTCGTCGCCGAGGCGCGCGGCGGGGCGGTGCACGACGCAGAGCGAGGGGTCATAGACGAGCCGCCACCCGCGCGACGTGGCCCAGCGGCCGACGGCGACCTCGAAGTGCGCCTGGGCGCCCGAGCCGCGCAGCCCCGTGGGGAGGGCGAGCGCCTCGCGCCGGTAGGCGCTGTTGACGCCCTTGAGGAACGCGACGTCGCGCGCGGGACCCTCGCCACGGTGGTGCGCGCCCACGTGGCGGCCGAACCACAAGAGCCGGCCGACGTCGCCGGTGGGCTCCTCGTCACGGGTCGTGCCGTCGGGGTCCACCAGC
>Ga0209698_10004944_pt1 | contig 14495 bp, 12 predicted proteins | sample LitLauG_LLR_2012_FD_187203 | JGI IMG/M metagenome (GOLD analysis project Ga0209698, IMG submission 187203) | Freshwater sediment microbial communities from Pennsylvania, USA - Little Laurel Run_MetaG_LLR_2012 (SPAdes) (version 2) | ecosystem: Environmental > Aquatic > Freshwater > Creek >...
ACCTTCGCGAGGTACATACCGAGCCCGAACATCACGGCGAGCCACAGCCGCTCGCTCCGCCCCGGCGACGGCGAGCACAGGCGCGCGGCAGGTGGCGCCACGACGAGCACCAGGCCAACCCAGAACAGGGTGTGGCTCGAGCTCTCACCGCGCCTGGCGGCCGCGTCCGCTAGCGCCACGAGAAGGACACCGGCGGCCATCACGAGCGCGACTGCTCCCAGCAGGCGCGAGATCGGCGCGGGGGGGATCGAGAGCGGCCCCGCTGCCTGGCCGGAGGTGTCGCCGGCGGTTGCCGGGGCGCTGCGCCGGAACCCTCGAAGCAACCGCGGTGCTCTAGTCATCTCGCCTGCGCCGCGCTCCCTCGCCGGCGTTCGACGGGCGCCCGGGTGCGAGGTCCAGGGCGCGGGCTGGGCAGCAGGAGTCGGTCAAGTTCCCAGCGAGTCTAGTGCCAGGGACCGGTGTCCAGTTTGGCCAATCGCGCCCCGAAGACTGGACATATGGCCAGCAGCTGCCGGCCGCCCAAGCGATAGCTTGCAGTGCGATGGTGCCAACCCCCAGGCGCGTGTCGGTGCTCGTCTCCACCTACAACCGGCCCGAGTACCTGCGGCTGGCGCTGCGGAGCATCCTCGCCCAGAGCTATGACGATTTCGACGTGCTCGTCTGGAACGACGGCGGCAGCGAGATGGAGGGCATCGTGCCGGAGCTTGACGACCCGAGGGTGAGGTACCACCACCATCCGGAAAACCTGGGCGTGATGCAGGCCGTCGCCGAAGGAGTGCGGGCGACGCACGGCGAGTACATCGCACACATGGACGACGACGACGAATGGGATCCCGGGTTTCTCGCCGCCCAGGTGCGCCTGCTCGATGAGAATCCCACCGCCTCGATCGCCTTCTGCGATCACTGGATCATCGACGAGGACGGCACGATCGATGCGCGCTCGACGGAGCACAACTCTCGCCACTGGGGACGGCTCGAGCTGCGGGCCGGCCTGCACGAGCCGGCCTATGAGATAACGCTGAGCGGGACGATCCCGATGGCCTCTGCCGCCGTGATCCGGCGCTCGGACCTCGACATCGACGACGTGCCCGCCGCGATGTACTTCGCGTGGGACCTCTGGGTCGCCTACCTGGCCACCCACAACGGGCGCGGCGTCGTGTTCAACCCGGGCCGGCTCTCGCGCAAACGCCGGCACGCACAGCAGATGGGCAGTGCGGTCGCCTCGATCCGGAACCTCACGGATCTCGTCCTGGCCTACGAGAGGATGTGGGGAGAGCCCAGCTTCGACGTGGACCGCGATGCCTTGGCGGGCAGGCTCTCGGCGGCGTCGGCGAACTGGTCGATCGCGCTCCTGCGCGAGGGGGACTACGACGGCGCCGCGGCGGCGGCCCGCCGCAGCATCGAGGTGCGCCGCTCGGCGCGCGGATACGCTGCCGTGGCGGTGTCATCGCTGCCGCCACAGCTGAGCAGGCTGGTGGCCCTCGCGAGCAGCAACGCGCTCGCCCGGTGGCGGAGGGTCTCGCAGGCGTCGCACGTCGGGCACGGGGCGCACTGAGGCCCGCCGCACGCGGGTGCGGCCCCCGTCAGACGCCGATGATGCCGGGGTCCGGAACGCTCGGCCCGAGCCCCGACTCGGGCGCGGGGTCCCCGGGAGGCGGATCGCGTTCGCGCTCGCGCTGGCGTGCCGCGCGCTGGCGCCGGTAGTCCCATACGACTAGCCCCGCGCCGACGATTCTGGACGCGAGCCACGCGACGCCGGCGCCGGCGATGCCGAGAGGGGGCAGCAGGAACCAGGACGCCACGAGCGCCATGCCCGCGGTGCCGAGCTGCAGCCATGACCCGAACAGCAGCCTGCCCTCCACCCTGAGCACCGCGACCCAGACGTCCATCAGGGAGTCCGGTATCGCCGCGACCGTGAACAGGAGCAGCAGCACATAGCCCTGTGACGCATAGGCGGGGCCGAACAGTTCCAGGATCCAGTAGCCGGTCGCTGCGAGCAGCACACAGGCCGGGATGAGCAGCATCATGATCGACCGCTGGCTGCGGCCCGCGATCCGCCACAGCTGCTCCGGCGAGTGCGCGCCCTCGGCCGTGAGCGCGGAGGCGACCGAGGGAGATATCAGCGAGAGCAGTCCGCAGATCCGCCAGGTCGCGTAGAAGTAGGCGGTCGCCGCCGCGGAGACCTGCACGGTGACGAAGACGGGCAGCAGCCACCACGGCGCGAAGTTGCCGATGTTGATCGAGTGGTGGCCCGCGATGTAAGTGCCGAGCTTGCGTATCTCCTCCCGCACCCCTGAGGCGCTCAGCCGGTAGCTGCGCCCCAGGCCGGGGATCATCGCGGCCGCCACCACGACGGTGACCGCCGTCGCGGCGACCCATGAGAAGAAGATCCCGAATGTCCCCAGCCCCACCACGAACGGGATCAGCAGAACAGGGATCTTGACCACCGAGAAGACCGTGTTCCTGATCAGGGTCTTCTCCGCCTTGCGCTCGGCGATACACGCGTAGTCCAGGAGATTGGTCGCCGTTGTGAGCGCCACGCCCCCCACGAACACGAGCCCGTAGCCGACGGAATGCTCCAGCACGTCGAACTGACTGGAGATCAGCGGCAGCAGGAACACCGTCACGGCACCCGCGAGCGCGCCGCTGACCAGGCCGACGAGCAGCCCCGCGTTGAGGGTTGCCGACCATGCCTCGCCGGGCTCTCGGCGGGGAAGCATCTGGACCAGCGCCGTGTTGATCCCGAGATTGGACAGCAGCGACACGAGCGTCATCGCCGACACGAGCGCAGCGGACAGGCCGACCTCTTCCGCGGTGAAGCGGCGCGCCGCGACCAGCCAGAAGACAAAGCCCAGAATCGACGTGACGATCGTCACGGCCATGATGTAGAAGCTGTTGCGGATCAGCGAGTCGGACCGGAGGGTCCCGAGGAGCCTGCGCGGCGATCTGAGGTCGCGCGCGGAGAGCATCAGAGCACGCCGTCCGCGTCGCCGCCAGGGGCGGTGGCACACGAGAGACACGGATGGGGGGCAGACTTCAAAGGGGTAAGCCTGCTGCGTCCGCCGGGGGGCTAGTCCGGCTCATGCGCGCCCTTCCGGATGTTGACCCATGTCCGTTATGAGCAGGCCTGATCCTACCAATCACGTGCTGCCCGCCGCCGCCAAGGAGCAGCCCGGAAACGCTCATCAGGTCGTCCACCGCCCGACCCGCGCCTTGACCAGCGCGCCGGGTGTGACGAGGCCTAACCTGAGGTGCGGGAGTGCCGCCCACTTCGTGCCCGAACCCCCAAACCGTCAAGGCCCCCAATGAGACAGTCCAGCCAGCGCAGTTCCGCCGGGGGCCGTGGCACGGCGACGCGGACCGCCGGCCGCGGCACGCTCCGAGCGCGCGCAGCAAGTCTCGCCGCCGTCCTCTCAGCCGCAACGCTGCTTGCGCTCCCGGGCTCGGTCAGCGGGGCGAGCCATGCGGCCCGGCCCGCCTCCTCTGGTCCCACCTCGCACCTGCACCTGGTGGACTACTTCCCGGCATCCAACGGCTGGGGGTCGATGTGGTGGAACTGGAACCCGGGGCAGATCCAGGCTGACTTCTCGAGGATCGCATCGCTGCACGCGAACGCGGTCCGCGTCATCGTCAGCGCGAGAGCCTTCGGATACCCGAGCGTGAACCCGCTGATGGCGTCACGGCTGTCGGCGACGATCGCCCTCGCGGCCGAGAGCGGCCTGCGGGTCGAGCTGACGCTGTTCGACGAATGGCACAACTTCGGCGCGGTGGCTCAGAGCGAGGCCTGGGCTCGAGAACTTCTCACCCCGCTGCGCGCCGACCCCCGGATCGCCTACATCGACCTCCACAACGAGATCCCGGCCGACACCAACCCGGTGTCGCTCGCGTGGGCGCAGGCGATGGTCCCGTTCACCAAGTTGGTGGACGGCGGCATCCCGGTCACCGTGTCGACGTCGATCAGCAGCGGTGTCGCTCCGCTGGAAGCGCTGGCACGGGGACTTTCGGCGACGCCCCCGGACCTCTACGACGTGCACTACTACGGCAACCCAGCCGACGCCTACCCCGTCCTCGCGCAGGCTCAGCGGGCCGCGGGCTCCGTGCCTCTGTTCGTCGGGGAGACCGGTTTCGCCACCGACCGCACCTACGGCTGGGCGCGCGGGCTGGCGCCCGACCCAGCGAGCCTTGACGCCTACCAGTCCTACTACTACCGCGACGTGGAGCACGCGGCCCTCTCGCTCGGGCTCGCGCCCGCCGCTCCCTGGATCCTCTACGACATGCCGGGGCAGGGCGGAACCACGTGGGGAGAACACATGGGGATCCTCAGCTCGGACGGCGTTCCCAAGCCCGCGGCGCTGACGCTGGCGTCGATCTTCTCGACGGGAACGAGCACAGCCGACTTCAACAACGGCTTCGAGCAGGTATCGGGCGCACGGCCGATGCCGATGATCTGGCGGCCCTGGATGCCCGGCGCGGCGCGCTTCGCCGCGGACCGCTCGGTCTCGCACTCCGGGTCATGGTCCGCGCGCATCTCGCGCGCCGCAGGCAGCCATCTGAGCGGATGCCCCGCGTTCTATGTGGCGCCGATCGCGGCGATCAACCCCGCCTCGACGTATACCGCCGGGGCCTGGGTCCGCGGGCAGTCGGCCGCGGGCCTCACCCGGGTGGTCCTGGTGTGGAGCGACTCGGCCGGGCACTTCATCGGCTCCACGGCGTCGGTGCCGATGTCGCCGGGCACGAGCGGGTGGCAGCACCTCGTGGTCGGTACCCGGCCCCCGGCCCTAGCCTCCGCGGTGGAAATCGATCTGCAGGTCTGCGAAAACCCCGGCACGTCCTGGTTTGACGACGTGACATTCGCCCCGGCAGGGTGAGTGCTCGGCGGGGCCAGAAGGCCAGCCCTTGCCGCCCGGCCCACGACGTAGCCTGAGGGTGATCCTCGCCAGTCGTCCCGCCTACCCGGAGGTCATCCAATGAGCAGCACGCCGAATACCCGCCAGGTCGTGGCGCATGCCGCGCGCTTCAATCCGAGCGACATCAGACAGGCCGTCTCGGAGGTCGAGGGCTTCAACGCGAAACTCGCCGTCATCATCACCCAGGGCGTGGGCACGATGGCGTGCGCCTACCTGTTCGCCGCGATCGCGCTCCTGAGCCTGCCCTCCGCGATCAAAAGCGGGCAGATAATCATCATCGTCGCGTGGGTCGCGCAGACCTTCCTGCAGCTCGTGCTGCTGTCGATAATCATGGTCGGCCAGCGGGTGCAGAGCTTCGCCTCCGATGCGCGCGCCGAAAAGACCTACACCGACGCCGAGCTGATCATCGACCGCCTCGATGTCCACACCGCCGGCGGCCTTCGCGAGATCCTGGATGCCGTGCACGCGCTCGGCGGCAAGCAGGCCACTCCCCCTACGGCGGGGCCGGGCGCGAGGTGAGCGACTTCGAGATCGTCGCAGCGGGCGAGGGCGACCTCGGGGATCTGCTGCCTCTGGTGCGCTCCTACTGCGACTTCTACAAGGTGAACCCGAGCGACGAGGCGCTGCTGGCGCTCTCACGCGCGCTGATCGCCGACCCACAGAGGGAGGGCGTGCAGTTCCTGGCGCGCGACGGCGATGGGCTCGCGGCGGGCTTCGCCACGCTGTTCTGGAGCTGGGACACCACGGAGGCCGCCAGGATCGGGATCATGAACGACCTCTACGTCGCGCCGGGCGCTCGCGGGAGCGGCCTCGCCGAGCGGCTCATCGGGGAGTGCGCGGGCCGCTGCAGAGAGCGCGGCGCCGCTCGCCTTGAATGGATGACGGCCCCCGAGAACACGCGGGCGCAGGCCGTTTATGACCGCGTCGGCGGCGTCCGCGCACCCTGGCAGATCTACGATCTCTACCTGACGGGTCGCTGAGTATCCTGGCCCTGTGCCGCGCAGGAGGTCGATCAGCTCTCAGCTCGTGAGGGTCGGGCTCGCGATCGCCGCGCTGTGCCTCGCGCTGGCGGCGCCGAGCGCCGCGGCGGCGCAGCCCGTCGAGCTCGCTGCGCCATACGAGTATCTGGGCTGGGGCAGCCCGCAGCCGCCGGTGGGGGTGATGGCCGCGACGGGCCTCAGCGACCTGACGCTCGCGTTCATCCTCTCGAGTGGCAAATGCAATCCTGAGTGGGACGGGTCAAGGCCGCTGGCGGGCGGGCCCGATGAAGCCGCGATCCGGTCGATCCGGGCGGCCGGGGGAGACGTGGCGGTGTCCTTCGGCGGCTGGAGCGGGCGCAAGCTCGGCGTGTCCTGTCACAGCGCGGCTGCGCTCGCCGCCGCCTACCAGCGGGTGATCAGCGCGTATTCGCTGAAGGCGATCGATGTTGACATCGAGCACACCGAGCTGTCGAGCAGCGCCGCGCGCGCCCGCGTGATCGGGGCGCTCGCCCTGGTCCAGGCGGCCAACCCCGGGATCGAGATCTCGCTGACGCTCGGAAGCGGCGAAGCGGGTCCGGAAGGTGCGGGCGCGAGCCTCATCACCGCCGCCGCGGCGGCCGGGCTGCGCCCCACCGCATGGACGCTGATGCCGTTCGATTTCGGCGCGCCCGCGAGCGACATGGGGCACGCGTCGACGAGGGCCGTGGAAGCCCTCGCCCGCCTGCTTCAGTCCGCCTACGGGGTATCCGCCGAAGCCTCGTATGCGATGTCCGGGATCTCATCGATGAACGGGCGCACCGACGAAAAGGCGGAGACCGTCACCGTCGCGGACTTCCAGACGATCCTCGCGTTCGCGCAGCTGCACCACCTCGCGCGGCTAAGTTTCTGGTCTGTGAACCGCGACCGCCAGTGCAGCGGCTCGATCACCGTCTCAGATGAATGCTCGGGCATCGCGCAGACGCCGTTCGCGTTCTCCGACCTGATGGCCCAGTACCACGGCTGACGCGGCCCGCGCGGGCCGCGTCGCCTATTGAATCGTGACCGGGAGCGGCAGGCTGAACGTCTTGAAGCCGTGTGCTGTTGCGTGGATGTTCGCGGCGACGCTCGAGGTGAGGCGGTAGATGCCGGCTTTCGCGCCCGCGGGTACTTTGATGCTGATGTGGAAGCGCCCATTCGCGGGCGGCGTGATGCGCGCCACGACGCTCGTCTTGCCGCATTCGAGCTGCTGTTCGACGATCAGCGGCGCGACCGGCTTGGTCAGGGGGAGCGTCACCTGCCCGGTCAGGGTCACGACGTGGCCGGCCGCCCTGGGCGGTTCGAGGAGCAGGCGCCGGGTGAGCTTCAGGTGCAGCGACTTGAGCTTGCCGATCTCTGCCGTGTAGCGGGTCGAGACGGCTTCGCGGATGCTGGCGGGCGGAAGCGGCGCTGTCGCTTTGAATTCGCCGTTGGCGGCGACCGTCGTCGTCGCGACCGTGCCTTTTTCGTTGAAGAGGATCTTGACCTTCTTGCCGATCAGGCCCTTCGCCGCGCTGCCGATCGCCACGGCCCTGTTCCCGTGGATGTAGACGTCGTTGAGCACTAGCTGCGCGCCGGTGCATCCGAGCTTCAGTTCTTCAACGGCCTTGGGCGTTGAGGCGACCGGAGTCGTGGGTTCGCCGTTCGAGCCGCCGCCGGAGCCGCCCCCTGAGGCGCCTCCCGAGCCCGTGTTTGTCCCGGAGCTGCAGCCGGCGGCTCCTTCGGGCGTGAATTTGACTGCCGCGGACGGGCCGCTCGTCGAGACGCTCGTCGTGACGGTCGCGCTGGCGGTGTAGGTGGTGCAGTTGGTCAGGCCGGAGATCCTGACCTTGCCTGCGCTGTAGAGCGGGATCACTTTCGCTCCGGGTTCGAGCGTGAGCGTGTACTGGCTGAGTGTCCCGTTGCCGTTGTTGGTCGGGGTGAGGGTGATGTCGGCCTGGCTGTCGAGCGGCGTGGCTTCGACGACCGGCGGCTGCGGGCCGACCGGCGGTTCTTCGGTGAGCTTCAGGGCCCAGCCTCCGGTTGCGGGTTCGAGTGCGAAGCCCTTCGTCGCTTCTCCACATGTCACGCAGAAGCCGCCGACTCCGGTTGTCAGGAACCGCCAGCTCGCTCCGATTTTCGGCGAGTACGGGCTGATCAGGTGCCCTTCGACGATCGCGTCTTGGAGCTGCACTTCGCTGCCGCCTTCGTAGTGAAGTTCGTCGAAGGCTCCGGCGGACGCGATGTCGATCAGCCACTTCAGCGGCAGCCCCGAGTCGAGCCGGTGAACGAATCTCAACGTCCCTACCGTGCCGACGGTGCCGGGGGAGACTGTGCCTTTCAGGCCGACGAAGTTCGCTTCGAACGTTCCGGTCCCGGTGAGCGTGTGCCCTTCGGCGGCGTATTCGAAGTCGTCGCTTATCAGACCGTCGCCGCCGACCGTGCCGTTGATGACCGCGTTGCCGGTGACCTTGACCGGCGCGTCGACGGTCGTCAGATGTCCGCCGGCTTCAACTGTCAGTTCGGTGAACGTGCTGCGGTCTTCAAAGCTCGAGAGCCCTTTGTTGTCGTATGGCAGCGTGAGCGTGCCGCTGCCGGTGATCACGACCGGTGAGAGCGCGTAGACCCATTTCGCTTCCGCGCTGGAGCTGTTCACTTCGACCGCGGGCAGGCCGGAGGCGATGCACGCGCTGTGAGCGGAGGTCGGGATGTTGCCGCCGGCCCAGTTTTCTGTCGTTGACCAGAGGTTGCCGTGGCCGCCCACGAATTCGTATTCCGCGCCGCCGCATGGGGCCGCCTGCGCGGCCGGCGCGAGGGCCATCGCCCACAGCACGACCGCCGCCACCGCGGCCAGGAGAGACGCCGCCGCCAGCGGGCGTGAAAGCCCAGCCCGAATACCCCCGCTACCGATCATTGTCCCCTCCATCGCGGCTCGTCGTTTGGTCTGCCGGCCGAACCATATAGTCGCCGTCGGTTGCGGCGTGTGCGTGAGGTCACTCACGAAGCGGGGGTGCGCGCGGCTCAGGCCCTGGCGCTGGCCTGCGGGTCAAGCCGCGACATCGTCACCGCGGCGTGCAGGTCCGATGCGGCGCCTCCCATGAACAGGCCCTTCACAGGGGGCACGTCCGCGTAGAAGCGGCCGTGCCCGATCTTCACGTGGGTTTCGCCGGTCAGGCGCCGGTTGGTCGGGTCGGCGCTGACCCACACGGGCTCGCCGCGACCGTCGGTGCCGGGGAGGAGCGCCTCGAGCCAGGCGTGCGTTTCGACCTCGACCGAGTCCGCCGTCTCCTCCTCGTCGGGTGCGGCCCACAGGTAGCCGGAGACATACCGGGCGGCGATCCCTCGCCGGCGCAGCAGGACGAGGCTGAGGTGCACGAAGTCCTGGCAGACCCCGGCGCGCGTCTCGAGCAGGTCGGCGACGGTCGACCCGACATATGTGGCGCCGGGGCGATATTCGAAGCGGTCGGGCACCAGCTCGCAGAGCGTCTGCAGTGTCTCCAGCGGCGTCGAGCAGTCGAGCTCCCGGTAGAGGTCGTCGATTCCCTCGATCGCGGGCTGGTCCTGCCACGGAAGCGCGAACTCACCAGCCGCGTCAACGTATGCGGGGCTCTCCAGCGACTCCCATGACCCCTCGGGAGGCTCCGGCGGCGCGGACGTCACGACACGGGCACGGACGTCGATCGTCAGGTGGTCGTGGCTGGTGGGGATCCCGAACTCGATCACCTCGGTGCCGAAGTAGTCCAGGTGGCGGCTGACGCGGGCCTCCGGCTCGATGCGGGTGTGGAACTCGTCGCATCGCTGCGTCGAGGTGGTCGCCGGCCGCACGCGAAGCGCGTTCAGATTGTCGGTCACCGGCGCGTCGTAGTGGTAGTCGGTCAGGAACCGGATCGCGAAATGCATCGCCTCACCTCCTCAGGCTTCCCGCGCCGGCGAAGTAGCGCTCCGCGACATCCTGGTCGATGCGGGCCAGCTCCTGCTGGGTCTGTTCGCATATTCCTGTCAGCTCGGCTCCGTCCGGGAGCGCGCGGCGCTGGAAGTCCAGGTCGGCTGCGAGCCGGCTCACGCGCAGCACCGGCTTTGAGTTGCGGGGCCCGGCATCGGCGCTGCTGAACACCTCGTGCAGGGAGTCCACGCACGCCGCGACGCTGTCGGGGTAGTCGCGCTCGAACAGCAGGAACCGCGCAACAGGATGGGCGTTCGGGGGCGAGGTGCCAGCCCGCAGGTACGCGTGGAAGCCGCCCACCGCCTGCAGCAGGATCAATGCGTGGCCGTCCGCGGGGGACTCCTCGCCGGCGGGCAGCGCGACACGGAGCATCCGCAGCACCATGTCGGAGATCTCTATCAGCCCGCCCGCGTCCAGGAAGCACTTCGCCTCATCGCGCAGCATCGAGCGGTTCGCCACCCCCCAGATCAGCGCCGTGCGCTCCTTCACATACTGAGAGGCCAGATACGGCCCGGCGGGGGCGGCCCAGCCGGGCTGGCCGCCTCCGCGCAGCCCGAGCGCGGTGGTGTTGATCGCCTCCCACATCTCCGCGCTGATCACGTCGCGGACCGTTCGCGCGCCCTCCCGCGCCCGCTCGATCGACGCCAGCATAGAGCCGGGGCGGTCCGGGTCGAGCGTGAGCTGGCCGAGCGCCTCGGGGCTGCGCGGGCTCTCGTGGGCGTCGCCGAGGATCGCGAGCAGCGCACCTGAGCCGAAGCTCACGCCCGGCTTGGCGTCGGAGGCGCCCTGCAGTTCGGCCTGGAAGACGGCCTCGACGGCGCGCGCCGTGAACTCGGCCCGCGCGAGGTTGCGGCCCAGCCAGTAGAGCTCGTGAGCGATGCGGGCGAGCATCAGCTGCGTGACTGGCCCCGCGGGGCGTGCTGCTGCTGCTGTTGCTGCTGACCGGTCCACTCGCCGTAGCGAAGGTCCGGCAGCGCCGGCGGCTGCGTGTCCGCGATCGGCGGGCCCGCGTGGTCCGCGTCGTCGCCGTCCTCCAGCACCCACGTGTCCTTCGAGCCGCCCCCGCGCGAGGAGTTGACGATCATCGAGCCGTCCTCGAGCGCGACGCGCGTCAGGCCGCCGGGGACGATGTCGATCCGCTCGCCGAACACGGCGAACGGCCGCAGGTCGACGTGGCGGGGGGCGAGCGTTCCGTCCGCGGTGAGCGTCGGAACCGTGGAGAGCCTGACGACGTCCTGCGCGATCCAGCCGCCCGGGTTCGCGCTCACCACCCCTCGCATGCGCTCGATCTCCTCGTCCGAGGCATGCGGCCCGATCATCACGCCGCGCCCGCCGGACTCGCCCGTCGGCTTGACGACGAGCTGGTCGAGGCGCTCGAGTACATACTCCAGCGATTCGGGGTCCGTCAGCAGGTACGTCTTCACGTTCTCGAGGATCGGCTCCTCGCCGAGGTAGAAGCGGATCATGTCGGGCACGAATCGGTAGATCGCCTTGTCATCCGCGACGCCGGTGCCGAACGCGTTGGCGATCGCGACGCTCCCGGCGCGGTACGCGCGCACGAGCCCGGGCACGCCGAGCAACGAGTCGGGACGGAACTCCAGCGGGTCGACGAAGTCGTCGTCGAGCCTGCGGTAGACGGCGTGGGCTCGCTCGAGTCCGCGTGTGGTGCGCATGTACAGCACGTCGTCGCGCACGACCAGATCGGACGCCTCGACGAGCTCGACGCCCATCTGCCGGGCGAGGAACGCATGCTCGAAGTACGCGGGGTTCGCCGGGCCGGGCGTCCACACGACGACCGTCGCCTCGCTCTCGGCGGACGGAGCGACGGAGCGAAGCGCCCGCAGCAGCAGCTGCGGGTAGTGGTCGACGGGCCTCACGCGGTATGAGGCGAACAGCTCCGGAACGAGCCTGGCCATCGCCGCGCGGTTCTCGAGCACGTAGGAGATCCCCGACGGGATACGCACGTTGTCCTCGATGACCTTCCACGTCCCGTCGCTGTCGCGCACGAGATCGCAGCCCGCGACATGCGTGTAGACACCGCCGGGGGGCCTGATCCCGTGAACCGCGCGCGAGAAATGCGAACACGAGGAAACCAGGCGCCACGGCACGATCCCCTCGCGGACGATCTCGCGGGCGTGGTAGACGTCGTCCACGAAATGATTCAGCGCCCGGATCCGCTGCGCGAGCCCGCGCTTGATCGCGCGCCATTCGACCCCGCTGAGCACGCGCGGCACGAGATCGAGCGGAAACGGCCGTTCATGGGTGGGCTCGCCTGCGCTGCTCGTCTCGAACGTGATCCCCTGCTGCATGAAGATCGCGTCGCGCCGGCGTCCCGCCTCGATGAGACCGGACGGGCCGAGTGCCTTCAGCTCTTCGATGAGGGCGCGAGCGGTCTCGCGCGGAGTCCCATCGGGCTCGAAGAGCTCGTCGAGGAACGGCGACCGCGGACGGTATGAATCGATGGGTGGTGCCTTGAGCTCAGAGCTCACGAAGCTGATTATGCTCCCGTGCGGCCGGCTCGGCCTTCGACCGCTGGACAAGGCTTGGCCCCCGGGTGTCCGCACCTGTAGCAACGCGCCACCGCGCGGGTCAGGGTTTGTCTGCGGTCCTCAGTCCGGCCAGCGGCCGTGCAGGTCGAAGTATTCGCGGGCGGCATCCTCGCGCTCGCGCTCGCGTTCCCCGGACGCCCCGGCCCTGAACAGCCAGTTGATCAGGTAGATCGCAAGACCCGCGCTGACGACCCCGGCGCCGCCGAGCGCGTTGGTTTCGCCTCCCAGCACCATGATGATCAGCCCGGCGATGGTCACGACGGCGGGCAGCACGTAGCGAACCGCGAACATCCACGGTCCGCCTTCCTTCTCCCGCTCGATCTCGGAGCCGGGGGGGCCGGGCTGAGCCGGCGTGTGCTGAGGTTTCGGTTCGGTCATTGAAGTGGTGTCCGCGGCTACCCAGCCGGGATCGCGTCGGGAGCCATTTCGGCTCTCATCTGCTCAGAGGATATGCGCGCGGCGCGCATCGCCCATGAGCTGGTGCTCACGGCAGCGATGACGAGGACGGCCACCCCGCACGCGGCGATCAGCCACCACGCCACGTGCGATGCCGCCGCGAGCTCGGTGCGCGCGCCCGCCGCGGCGGCGGTTCCAAGGATCGATCCGGTGATCGCGACGCCGAGCGCCTGGCCGACCTGGCGGCTCGTCGAGGCGACCGCCGCGGCGACGCCCGCCTGGTTGTCGGGCATCCCCGAGACGGCGGCGTAGGTGATCGGCGGGTTCACCGAGCCGAAGCCGACGCCGAAGATGGCATAGGAGGCGAGCAGCAGCGCCAGCGGCGTGCTCGCGCTCAGGCTCGTCAGCAACAGCGCCCCCGCGCACATGCAGCCGCCGGCGATGAACAGTGGCAGCCGCGGCCCACCACGGCCCACCATCCTGCCCGAGACCGGGCTCATCACCATCGCCATCGCCGCCATCGGCAGAGTGCAGGCACCGGCCGCGAGCGCCGAGTAGCCGCGCACCTCCTGCAAATACAGGGTGTTGAGGAACAGGAATCCGCTGAACGCGGCGAACGAGCAGATCGCCAGCAGCGTCGCCCCGGTGAACGGCGGGCTGCGGAAGAAGCGAAGCTCGATCAGCGGGTCGGCCCGCCTCGGCTCGTAGAGGATCAGCCCCGCCACCGCCGCGGCCGACAGCGCGAACAGCCCGATCGTCTGCACCGACGCCCACTTCGCCGTCGGCGCGTCGATGATCGCGTACGTCAGCGACGCGAGGGCCACGATCACGAGGACCTGTCCCACCGGGTCAAAGCGGCGTGGGCGCTCCGCACGCGATTCGGGCACGAAGATCGCGGCGAACACGACGGCGGCCAGTCCGATCGGCACGTTGATCCAGAAGATCGAGCGCCACCCGATCGTCTCCGTCAGCAGCCCGCCCACGATCGGGCCGAGCGCGAGGCTGATGCCGACGACCGCGCCCCACGCGCCGATCGCGGCGGCCCGCTCGCGGGGGTTCGTGAAGACGTTCGTGATGATCGACAGCGCAACCGGGTTCATCATCGAGCCGCCGACGGCCTGGATCATGCGGGCCGCGATCAGCCAGCCGAGGGTCGGCGCGAGGCTGCAGAGCAGCGAGCCCGCGACGAACAGCAGCAGCCCCGTCTGAAAGACACGCCGCCTGCCGAAGCGGTCCCCGGTGGAACCCGAGAGCAGCAGCAGGCTGGCGAGCACGACGGTATAGGCGTCGACAGTCCACTGCAGGCCGGCGAGCGAAGCGTGCAGATCGCGCTGGATCGACGGCAGCGCGACGTTGACGATCGTGTTGTCCATCGACACGATCAGAAGGCTCGAGCAGCAGATCGCCAGGACGATCAGCCTGCGGCGGTCGCTCAGCTGCGGTGTACGGTTCATGCCTGACTGTTCTAGCGGTGCGGAACCTGCGTGCCGCCTGTTCGTGCGAGGGAGGAGATGCGATGGCGACCGTGACGATCGATGAGCTAACGCTCGCGGATGAGCCCGGCCGGTGGGCAGGGTTCGGCTTCGACGTCACCGGAGATCGCTGCGCGCTCGGCGCCGTCGGCGTGCGGCTCGCCGGCGACGCGTCCGGCACAGGCATCACCGGCTGGTCGCTTCGCGGGATCGGCAGCGATGACCTCGACGGCCTGCCGACGCAGATCTCATCC
>Ga0209698_10004945_pt1 | contig 14493 bp, 9 predicted proteins | sample LitLauG_LLR_2012_FD_187203 | JGI IMG/M metagenome (GOLD analysis project Ga0209698, IMG submission 187203) | Freshwater sediment microbial communities from Pennsylvania, USA - Little Laurel Run_MetaG_LLR_2012 (SPAdes) (version 2) | ecosystem: Environmental > Aquatic > Freshwater > Creek >...
CGTTTGCATATTTTTCCATCATTGCCAAGCATTATCTCATTTTGTTGAACAACACCAATTATAAAAAGTTTAATCAAAATGTAGAAATAAGTGATGAGCGGGACGAGAATACAATTCAACTTCAACAGGACGACAAGTATTATGCTCAACAAGAATTAACCGATTTTATAAAACTCGTTATTGATTTTTGGGAGAAAAATGTCAGTAAAATATTCAACAAACAACGAGATTTGAATATTGCTAATGCGGTTGTCGAGTTATTTCGAAAGTCTGACCGTATTGATGCCTTCAATAAAAAAGCCCTCTATCTGTATATTCGTGAAATTGCTTCCTGTAAAACACAACAGATAACCAAAGTTATCAATCGAATGAAGCAATACCATGATAATATTCAAAAATCATACACCGAGACTGGCAATATCAATTCATAACGCCATTCGTCGTTGCAATAACCCCTCAAAAAATGACCTTTTACCGCTCAAATTGGGGTAAAGGGTCTATTTATGTACACTTATGGCAGACATTGACTTTGAAATTTATAACGGGAAGACTTTTAAGGATTTGTGTAAAGATGTTATTGACCGTTCAGTCAATAAGAAGGACCAATTAGACACCCTCATCGGAGACATGAGAACTCTCATCAAGGGTCCGAATGATGTGGCACAGTATATGCCCCGAATAAAAGAACTTCTTGAAGTTGGTGTTAAGAATGATGAACAACTCATAAAACTTGCAGCAGTGGTTCAACGAATTCATTCTACTCAAATTGAGGCTACTGGTGGTGAAGGTGCCGGATTGACGGAAGAAGAAAAGGAACGTCTGTTAAAAAATCATTTAGCCGAGGCGGAAGATACGTTGAAAGGCATCAAAAAAGATGTAGAAGTCCCTATTCCCAAATAATATATGGCATATTGGAAAGACAGTGCAAAAAATACTCGCCAGCTAGACAGTTTTGGTTTGGCAACAAACCATTCTGCGGCCAAGAGTGGAAACCGAGAATTTCATGAGATTGAGTTTGGATTGGTGCTCGATATTGTTTTGGATTTAAGCCATCCAATTTATTCGGGAGCACACCCAATGCAAACGAAAATTGATTCTGACCGATGGCCTGCGGATTTGAATGGTTTGCCCCCAACACAAAAAGACCCCGATTTAACTTGGATTGGACGTGCTTTGATTCGTCCTCTCGTGTCTGGGAAAAATACTAAAAAAGACCAGTTGATGTGGGCGTATCCATTGGAAAATAACTTTTCGGAATATCCGCTTATCAACGAGACTGTAATTTTGTATGAATCCGATGATGGAAACCGTCTTTATTATAGTCGAAAAGTGAATTTTCGTAATTGGCCAAATAACAATCTTGACTTTACTATTGAAGGAGCGGTGTCTGGTGCTGGAAACACAACTCTATTTAGTCAATCGCCTTATACTGGAAAAATCAAATCGCAGACCAATTGGAAAGGCGATATGGGACGCATTGGATATGCTGGAAAGTATTATTATGCCAATCCGAAGATTCGCACCATTCGTCGTTTTGAGGGTGACATTGTAATGGAAAGTCGGCATGGGTCGGAAGTTATAATGAAGGCATTTGATAAGAACCGTGACAATGACATTGGAGCGTATCCCGATTATGCAAATGGTGGCAACCCAATGCTGATTTTACGCAATCGTCAGAGACAATTGTTAAAAGAAGGACAGACATTATCATTAAAAAATAGTCCTAACCCCGCAACGGTAGTAGGAACCATCGAAGAAAAAAACGTCGGTGGATATTTGGATGAAAATATCAATCATGACGGGTCATCAATTTATATGACCAGTGGGAAGACTATAAGTGAATGGGTGACAACGTGTTATAAGAAGATGTTTGGAACTGGCGAGGAAGTAGATGCTTTTAATGGAACTACAAGTTTTACATATCCTAAATTAGATGGGGACCAAATTGTCATTCAATCTGATAGGTTGATATTCTCTGCTCGTTATGGTGAGATGTTTCATTATGCAAAAAAACGCTATGGCATAGTAACTGACAGTGAATATACGGTAGATGCTCATGACCAGATTGTAATGACGACACATGTAAAAACGGTGTTAAATTCCCCGCTCATTTATCTTGGTGAATATGACCAATCTGGCGAACCTGTTTTGTTAGGACAAACAACGGTTAATTGGTTATACGAACTTTGTAATTGGTTGCTTAACCATACCCATTGGCATCATCACGTTCATCCTGATGCAGTAACTCGGGATGGAGAGTCGGTAGATACTAAACAAGAAGAACCGCACCAGACACAAACACCGGTGCAAGTATTACAATTAACTGCGTTACGAGATAACTTACAAGTTCTTATGAGTCGAAGAGTGTTTGTTACAGGCGGCGGATATGCTCCCGGTCAAGATGGAGCGACAATATAAACATTATGGCATTTAGTATAACATCCCAAGACCCTACGCAATATAAAGTAAATGGCGTTATAGAATATAGGTATCATTTTAGTGATGGGTCGGAAGGAGTGATGTCTCCAGCAGATGCGGCAGAATATGTTTCTACCAAAAATCAATTGGAACAATTGCAAAATCAAAATCGTCCTAAACTTCCTGTAACTCCATCAAAAATAAATGTAACAACGGGTGCGGGTGTTCCGGGAGGATTTGATGCGAGTAGCGTTAAGCTTCCATCTACTGCTGCGGCATCAGCAAATACAACTATTGCGTCAATATCATCTAAAATATCGGCGGTTGGAGCAGTAATTTCAGCAATAAAAGCGGGGCTGATTCCAAATGTTCCGGGTATAATGGACGCATCTTCCAAGTTATCTGCATTGCAAAAAAAGGTCCAAAACAAATTAAAAGCAGCACAATCCGCTCCAAATTTTTCAAAAAGTTATGTATTACCAAGTCCTCCTCCACTGCCATCCACCCCGGATTTTGGGAGTCTTGGAATACCATCCCTGCCATCCCTACCATCTTTGCCAGCGGCCCCCCAATTACCATCCCTGCCATCAGTCCCCAAACTACCATAAATAGAAACCGAAACACTATTTATAGATATATGAAAAAGTCAGAACTCACACAACTCACACAGATAATTGAAGCTCTCGTTACCCGAGAGGTTCGCAAACAACTTCCAAAATTAATCGGAGAGGTTTTTTCTAACATGACCGGAAAGGCTATGGTAATGGAAAACACCCAGAAGGAAGTTCAACCGCAAACGCCAAAATCGGACCCAGAAGAGTTTAAGTCGTCTTTAAAAGACCTTTTCTCGGGTGCAACTCCTGCATCAAAAGGAGAATTAAATGAGGGGGTTAAAATTGCACCACAAAAAGTGATGCGAAATTATGCGAAAGACCCCATTTTGAATCAAATTTTAAATGAAACTACCCCGAGAAAGAATGAAGGCTTAGGGACAATGGCTTCATTGGCGGAAGGATTTGGTCCTACCGCACAAGTGGATATGGGACAGCTTATTCAACCCACGTCTCATGCGGCAATGTTGGCCGAAGGTCATGCTCCGTTATCAAACATACCAGAAGGTGTATCCGTATTGGATGTCGCTAAGGTCGCAGAAGGAGTCATAGCTGCCCCAGTTCAAGCGGCATTAACCGATTATGGTCGTATGAAGAAGATTTTGGAAGCATCAAAAGGTAAGCGATACTAAATGGCATTCATTTCAAATACACCAATCGGTATTACGTTTCCCATCCGTGATGGGAAAATGGGGTATTTCGAACAATCAACCGATAGTTTCACGGCATATCGAATGAATATCATTAATCTGCTTAGAACCCATCAAGGAGAACGCAGAATGAATCCAACATTTGGGTCTCGGCTGTGGTCAATCGTATTTGACCAAAACGATGATTTTCTGGTTAAGAAAATTGAAAATATCATTCGGGAAGATGTGGCCCAATGGATTCCCGGAGTTACTGTTACGAATGTAACGGTTTCGGGTGACCAAAACAAAAATCGGGATACTTATACATTGCACCTTGCGGTGACTTTTGTAATTGATTCAATCAACGCATCCGATTCGGTTCAATTCGCAATTGATGTAAACAAAGTTTAATTATGGCAAGCAATACACAAAAGTCTTTTCAGCCTAACAATAAAGACGTTCGATATATTAATCGTGATTTCTCTCAATTGAGGGATGCACTTATCAATTTTGCCAAAGTCTATTACCCAAATACCTACAAAGATTTTTCGCCATCGGCTCCGGGCATGATGTTCATTGAACAAGCCGCATATGTTGGCGACGTTTTAAGTTATTATACAGACTACATCTTCAAAGAAACGACATTACAAAGTGCTACGGAAAGGAAAAACATCATTGGTCTGGCAAAGTATTTGGGATATAAAGCCAAAGCTACAACCGCTGCAACGGGAGTTGTGAACCTGCAACAATTATGTCCTGCCGTAAGCGATGGTTCGGGCACATATTATCCCGACCCAAACTACATGCTGACTGTCAATCAAAACAGTCAGTTCTCAAACAAGAATGGAGCATATTACGTATTGACCTCGGACGTTGATTTTACTGTTAGTTCATCATTATCTCCGAGAATTGAAACGGTATATTCACGAAATCCAGATGGAACCCCGCAATTTTTCCTATTGACCAAACAAGGACCAATCAATTCGGGCCAAATTTTGAGCCGAACTGTTACGGTCGGGACTCCTTCCCCATATTTTCAAATCTCACTTACTGAACCCAACGTCATTGATATTGTTAGTATTGTGGATTCTGACAACAATAAATGGTATGAAGTAGAATATTTGGCACAAGGAATGGTGCCCATAGCTATTCCCAATGATTTTGAATATGAGGGTTCATTGGCACAATACAAAGATTCGGTGCCTTACATTTTAACATATCTTAAAACCTCACGGAAGTTTTTGACTTCGGTGGATGAAAATAATTTAACCACCATTCAGTTTGGTGCGGGAATAAACGGCGTAGATGATGAGTTGGTAACATTCGATTCAGATTTACTTGGAATTGGACTTGAAAACATCAATGATGTAAATGTTCCATTGGACCCAAGCACTTTCTTAAAGAATGAAAATTATGGAATTGCTCCGCAAAATACTACTCTCACGGTAACTTACACTATTGGAGGAGGATTGGCGTCCAATTGTCAAGCGGGAGAAATTACGGAACTTGTGGCCCCTCTGTTTTCCAATCCAATCGAAGGGTTATTGCCCGAACAAGCGACATTGTTGCAAACAGTTAAAAATTCTCTTGCGGTGTATAATCCATCGCCTTGCACGGGAGGTAAAGATGCAGAGACCGACGATGAGATGCGAATGAATGCTATGGCTACATTTGCCGCTCAAAACCGCACGGTTACCCAAAGCGATTATTTGGCTCGACTATATTCGATGCCCTCACAATTCGGAGCTATTGCCAAGGCACAAATTGTTTCCGACACTAGTTTAAGAGTGGGTATCAATAAACTTTTACTCGGGGCTGTGGATACGAACAATAATGCTCAGGTTGTTGACACGGGGAATGGAAGTTTCTTGCGACAAATTGCGTATGATAACACCAACCCGTTTGCTCTCAATGTCTATATTTTGGCGTATGATGGCAATAAAAACTTAACTCCCGCAAACTCCGCACTTATAACAAATTTGATTACCTATCTCAAACGGTATCGTATGATTACGGACGGAGTAAACATAATTGATGGATATATCATAAACATTGGTGTTGATTTTACAATTACGGTTTATAAAGGATACAACAAAAAAGATGTGTTGAGTAATTGTATCTCGACCGTGCAAGATTTCTTCAATATTGACCGATGGAGTTTTTCTCAACCAATAAATTTAAGTCAACTGAGTTTGGAAATCGCCAAAGTAGAAGGTGTTCAATCCATCGCAAATATTACCATTTCCAATCTGTCAACGACGCAAGGCAATTATTCGGCAGTTCAATATGATATAAATGCTGCTACTAAAAACGGAATTATTTATCCGTCTGTTGACCCGTCAATATTCGAAGTAAAGTATCCGAATAGCGATATACGTGGCAGTGTTTTGTAATAAATGGTGGGGTGATATAATTTATGCATTACGATTCAAAAAAAGAGAAAATTCGCAAAGCACTCTATTACAAGAAGAATAGAGATAGGGTGTTGTCTCGATGCAAAAAATGGCAATCGGAGAATAAAGAGAAAATAGTAGATTACAACAAAAAGAGATACCTCTCCAAAAAATCTCATATTTTAAAATCTTGTAAAAAGTATAGAGATGAAAATAAAGAGGTAATTCGTCAAAAATACATGGAGAAGTATGGAAGTATCGAATATAAAATACATCATAAGAAGTATGTGAATAACAAATACCACACTGACCCCATATATAAAATAATAGCTTTGCACCGAACTAGGTTGTGGCATTCCCTTAAATCTCAGTGTGCAAAAAAATTAGTGGATCATTCCACTCAATTATTTGGGTGCAATGTAAAGGAATTAAAATGTCATTTGGAAAAACAATTCAAACCAGAATGGAATTGGGGAAATCACGGATTGATGTGGCATATAGACCACATAAAACCTCTTAGTAAATTCAATTTGAAGGAGAAGGATGAGCAACAAAAAGCGTTTCATTATACTAATTTACAACCAATGTTGAAACAGGATAATCTCAGAAAACATAATACTTGGAAGGACTAACTCGTGCATCACTTTATTTTTCCATCACAAGACACCTACATAACTGACCGTCCAAACAATTTGGATGTGTTGAATTTTGGCGTTGACGAAATTCTTCAAGTAGGAACGCAAAACAAATTGGTTGAATATACAAGTCCGACGACGGATTATACGTATGTTAATGCAACATTTGATAGTGTAGGAGTCACATATTTTAATGGAACGTTCACGGGATCAGTGGTTGGAACAACGGGTAGTTCTTATGTCATCCTGTCAGGAAGTGTTACGGGAGCGTTTTCAGGGTCATCTTTTGATGTTGTAGGATTTACTGGCAGTATTATTAGTGGGTCACAAATTTGCTTTTTGGGAACCGCATCAGGAGTTGATACTCGATTTGAGCCGAGCCGTCAATATATGACTCAATCATATGCTGACCGTGCATTGATTCAGTTTGACATTACCGCTATTTCAAAGTCAATTGCCTCTGGCGATATTGTAAGCGCATCATTTCACTTGAAGGTCAAGATTTGTAATGAGTTTGAAATTCCAGAGGAATACTCCATTTATGTTGCCCCTATAAGTGAAAGTTGGGTAGGTGGCGTCGGCTACATGTCCGATGGTGGTTCCGATACGGGTGCAAGTTGGGTCTATCGCAATTATGATGGGGGAACCCCGTGGTCGGCATTCGGTGGAACATGGATACCAACATATTGTTCGCAGAGTTTCAAATACAAATCAGCAGACCTTGACATGGATGTAACCCCGATTGTCAATCAGTGGATGTCCGGGCTTCCAAATAATGGATTTATCATTTTGTCATCCGACGAATTTCATCCAAGTGGTTCGGGATTCCTGCTTAAATATTTCAGCGATGAAACCAATACAATCTATTCCCCGGTGCTCGATGTGGGATGGAACGATTCCGAGTTTGTAACTGGTAGTTTTGATACTGCGAGCGTTCAAATTTCACAATCATCTGGCTCAACGACGACAGTTCAAGATGGGTCAACGCTTACGGGTGCGAGTGGAGTCCACGGGAACTTCACTGCATATACTTACTTGACTACCCAACCTCATTATGTGACAGCAAGTAATGTGTTATTCACGGGCAGCTTTTTACAACAATTTACGGGAAGTTTCAGCGGGTCATTCTATGGAATCGGAAATGCCCAAGGCATTTATACTGGTAGTGGCGGGTTTTCTGCCAGCTTCTCGGGGTCTGTTGATGGAACGAGTTTGATTGTAACTAGCAGTGGCATCGTGGGGTCTAATGTCGAAGGATATATTATTGGAGATGTTTCGATGCCCGATTATTTCGGGACATTTTCGGGAAGTCTGACTAGCTCTGCATTTGCCGCCCAAGGATATGCATCGGGAATATGGCTGGACGAAGCATTTGATTATTTTATTGCATTTGTATCGGGGTCTGGGTTTACGGGAAATATCAACGGAGTTCCAGTCATTGGTCAATCCGAAGGTTTAATCTCAAAAGATTTCTTCACCGTCACACTTCCGAACGAAATGCATTATTTGACAGCTACTTCTCCGATGGAAGCTCCCTATGGAACGCCCGGACTTTTGGCTATGTTTCCTCCAACCAATACTCCATATACGTATTTAAACTTGGATTACGTTTGGGGTGGAGATGAAGTGGGTTGGAGCACATATATTCCGATTCCTCCAAATACTACACTGTCCTGTTCCTGTGGAGTATCGCATTCGGTGCAAATGATGACTGGTTCATTTACAAGTGGTCCATTTGCGGGCGATAGTTTTACCGCTTACTATGAGAATTACAAGATTCTGTTCGCCAGTCTCTCTGGGTCATGGAACAGTGCATCATTGATTGGAGCATCAGTTATTATCCCGTTCCCACAAGCATCATATCCATATGTTACGGCATATGTCAGTGGAATTTATGTGAGTGGAACCGCATTAGGTATTTACACTATTTATAACTTTGTATCCGCATCCGTTAGCCAAAGTAGTGCGACAAGTGCCAGCTTTAATGGCCAGTTTATCAATGGTCCTCTGGTTGGAGCAGTTATTGATTTTCAATTGTCGGGAAGTGCCTCGACGGCTTCATATTTCTATACTAGCAGTGTGAATTTTACGTCAAGTCTGTTGTATCCTCTCGATATGGAACGTCAATTCAGTATAAATCTAACCAATCTTCAATCTGAATATAAAGCAGGAGACATCATTAAACTGAATGTATTTGGACGAAAGAAATACCCCCAGAAGTTTTTCGATCTCACCAATCAGCAATCGCAATATCTTGTTCCTGAATTTTTGCCTTCATCGTCATTTTATGCGTTGAAAGACAATCAAACCGACGAAATTGTGGTTAATTTCGATAGTTATACACAGATAAGCTGTGCATATCCCGAAGGAAATTACTTCCTCGTGGATACCACGGGACTTCCACAGGAAAGATACTATCGAGTATTGATTCGGGTGGAGGATGGAAAAATATCGGACACGATTGACACAGGCAAAATATTCAAGATAACACGATAAGCTATGGCTGACTTTTCACAAGAAATTGATCAATTTCAGAAGGATGGGACTTACACTTACAAGTTCGACAGCGCAGGAAATTTGTATTTTAATAGTTCTTCGGCTGATTTTTCACAAGTGTATTTGTCTTTGCCATTGACTAACGTGATTTATAATAATGCCAAAATCGAAAAGTTTTATGACCCAGAATTTAAAGAGTTCACGCCAACACCAACGACCACCGCATCTGCCGTAACGGTGAATGAGTTGCAAACTCAGTTGGGGGTTGTTCAGCAAGAGAATGTCTCATTGAAGTCTCAGCTTGATAACCTCATCGCAGAAAATCAGGTCACAAGCAATGCATCCGATTCCCAAGCAGTCAAACAAATCATTTTGGACCTCAGAATAGCATTGGGTCAAGGCAGAGTAGCATCAAATTTCTCGGATACATTTCCTTATGTGCCATTGACGACTCCGCAGGCAACGCAAGCGGCACAGAAAATATAAAATATGGATTATACGTCATACCAATCAATTTCAACAAACTCGCAGAGTTTGAATACTGGTTCGTATTTGAATCCGACGGAATATGCGATGTTTGTTAATGGATTCGCCGATGATTTGTGGTATGGCCTTTCCGCAAAAGATGTAGTTGAGCTTGGAGTTTGGGACCGTTCCGAACTTCAACTTGGTTGGGATATTTTGTATCAATCAAAAAGTTATGAAACCGTAACGGTATCGTATCTCAATGCACAAAACAATGCCGTCACATATTCGGTGCAAGAACTTAAACCGGATTTCATTTTATATCAGACTAAAAACCTGTTGGTCGCTCCGCCGGAACAAGTATCGTCATCATTTAACATTGGAAGTGGAAGCTTTAATCTTACCTACAATTTTACTCGTGAAATGGCGGGGTCTCCTTCCGCTCCGCTCGTCATTAAAGATGTAGCTCCTTCGAGAAAAGAAATAAAACTTCTCCCGCTTTCTACATTTGATAATTCTTACACGGCATTTTGTCAGCACAGATTGTTGATGAATGATGTGTCACCACTCTATGTAAAATCCCTCGGCGAATGTCCATATGGTAAAATTTACAATACCATATCCCCACTTTATCCAAAAGAAATTTCGACCATAAAAGAGTTATTCTTCATTCCTTCCGATGGTGGAATGTTGACGTTTTTCCGTAACATTTATGAGGACGTATTGTTGTATTCGTCCTCACCAGTTATATCTACCGTTGGCACAGCCATCATCAGTCAAAATTTCATTCGCATCCAAGGAATCAAAACATATTTCAACAATTATTTACTTTCCAATTCGAATGCCATAATAAATTTTGATGTTTTGGATGCTAGGTTTAGCACTCTGGTTTCGGCCTCGGTTGAAACAAGATTCGCTTCCGCCGGTCAAACTCCAACGCAAGAATATGTTGATGCCAAGGCGTTTGTATATGATTATTTTACCAAATATTTTTATACTCCAATCTCCAATACTCTTCGGACAGCATATGATGAAAAGTATTTTGGATATTTCAAAAACGCTTTAAATATTGGTGACAACCGTCTGCTTCCTATTTTAAGTGTAGGGATGATGGATGAACGAACTAACCCCGACGACCCTCTGGTTTTACTCGTTAAACTCAAAGATGAATTGCCAACGGATATACCACTTCAGACACAATGTTGGGTATCTAATATATCATTGGTTCCTCAAATTGTAAGTTCGATTATTATAAGTAACAATGCGCCCAAGGTTTATACGATTGGTCCGCCGAATTTTTCCATACCAATCCCAGACGCAAGCTTAACAAATACGAATTTGTCTTATACCGCAAATGATTTAAAGCTAGATGAAGAATCCGAGCGTAAAATCACCATCAGTCAAAACATCAATTCGTTGTCGGTAGATTACACGTCATTTGGAAATTTCGTATTGTTTTCATCCGCTGAAATTCGACTGAAAATTTTCAAAAATAAGGTTATTAACCTGTGTGGGTTGAGCGCATCGCTGGAAGTTCTAAATGAAAGGGCATCTTCTTTCCTCGCTAATAGTGGAAGCATTTATCCATATTATGAAAAAGAATATGCAACCATTCAGGGACAAATGGATGAAATTATCAATTCATTTGATGGATATGAATCTTACCTTTACGATAGTGGAAATTATGCGTATAAAAATGGTGCATTTATAAGTGCGAGTTATGTTGCCGACCAAGATGCGACGGCGACAGAATATGATAAAAATAACCGAGACAGTTTGATTAACACTTGTCCCGAGCATGTTCTATCCAATTCTGAAAATGACGAGTATATCATTTTCATTTCGATGATTGGCCATTTCTTCGATAATATTTACATCTACATTGCCAATATGCCTTCCGAGAAGAAGATTGGTAATAATTCAACATCGGAGTTTACTCGCCGAGTGGTTGATTACATGCTCGAAACGTTCGGGTGGAAATTGGACAATTCTCTCGAACAAACCGATTTACTCAACAATTATTTAAATGATGAGCAGATGTCAGGATTGAACAGCATGTCTGCCGAGGAGAGGTTGAAGACAATTCGTAATCGGTTGCTTCAAAACCTACCATTAATTTACAAATCCAAAGGAACCGCCGAGGCAGCACAGTTAATTTTGTCGTGTTATGGAATTCCGTCATCCCTATTAAGCATCCGAGAATATGGCGGAGTTGATTATGATGACCCACAAGCATCTTACACTTTGTATGAGCGTGTGTATATGCGACAATGGGATACATCTTCGAAATATGACACATATCATGGCCAAGTTCCTACTGGGTCTCATACATATCTGTTCAAGTTAAGTATTGATGATGCTACGTCTTACACTTATGGGAAAGAACAAATTTTATTTGGACGAGTGGAAGATTCTAGCAGAACATCATTGAGTGGCTCAGGCGAATGGTCAATGGGGTTTGTTAGAACCAATCGCAAGGATTCGGGGAAGGTCTTTTTCCGTGTCGGATATAAAGACCAAGAAAAATTAAAACTATACAGCCCTGAGTTTCCATTATTTGATGGAAATATTTATAGCGTAATGCTTCGTCGAAATCAACCCGACCCGGGATTTGATTTCACTACAAGCTATAATGCCGTTCCAACTTCATATGATCTTTACGTAAAGCGAAACCAATTTGGAAATCAGGTTATAGAATTATCCGCCAGTGCAATATGCTATGATGTGGATACGAACGCTCGATTTGACCAAGGCGGTCAAATAAAAATCGGGGGATGGTTTGCGGATTATAACGGACAGGGATTCACTGGTGCATTTGACAAATTCCAAGTGTGGGGGAATCCAATTGCCAACGAAGACCTCGATGACTATGCTAACAATTTTAACGCATACAATTCTCATGGAAGTGCGTCAAATGCTTATAAAAATCTATATTTTCGTATGCATACGGATTATCCGTTTGACCAGAGTGTGACGGGAATATGGAGAAATGGGAATCCTTATTTTGCAATATCATCATCCACCAAGTTAAACATTTTATATGGGGAGCCGAATTGCAATGTTGATTATCTCGTATGTTCTTCTCCGTGGTCAGGGTCAACTAACATTGTTCAGGGTTCGTGTGGCCCCGAATCACAATCCATCTATCCGTGGCAATGGAAAGCCATTGATTATCCTAGCACGTGGGGAATTTCAAAATATGGTCCAAATAAATTCAGGAATGAAAAGACAAAATATGTCTCCCAATCTCTCGACGTTCGTCTTGACAATTTAAATCGTTCCACATTTTCCGATCCTAATAAAAAAGCACCAGATTCTAATCAGGTTGGATTCTATGCCGACCCACAGGATTTTAAAAACCGTGACATCGTTCGTTACTTTGGTGATTACGACTTCATGGACGCTATCGGAGACCCCGGAATGCAATTTTCTCAGAGTTATGACCCACTGAGGTTATTCCGAAAAGAATTCGCAGAAAACCGAAATCAATTGAGCGGAAGTAGAACTCTGTTCAATGAATTACTTACAACTTACAAACTATATTTCAATCGTTCTGTTTTTGAAAGTATTAAAAATATAGTTCCTGCTCGAACCAATGCACTCGTTGGCATTGTTATTGAACCTACAATTTTGGAACGACCAAAATATTCATCGAAGCCGATTGAAAGTTCCGCAGGATATGCATCTGAAGTTGTTATTGGAAACATGACGAGAATAACCGCATCTTTAATCGCATCTCAATCCATGAATTTGGATATGGGATATGTCTCGTTGCCAACCCGTGATTATCCAGTTAACTACGGTGGAAATTATATTCAAGATTTATCCGACCCGTTTGAATTTGGACATTTTGCTTCCGGAGTTCCATCCAGAACAATTGATTTTACTGCATGTCCTCGTAATATATTTGCTGGAATGGCAGTTCAATTTATTAACAATTCATATGGTGCAAGTTACTATTCATGGAGTTTCGGAGACGGATATGGGTTAGTTACAACACAGCAAGATGTGGCAAATGGAAATATAAATCCAATTCATGTTTATCAATCGCCGGGAATTTATAACACAATTTTAATCGGATATTATGGTCAATATGGACTTAAACATGTTAAGTCGGCATACATTTCTGCGAGTAAATATAACATCAGTGCAAATTTCGATGCAAATCCAAAATCGGGTATTGCTCCATTGAATGTCAGTTTCAGTAATTATAGCGTGAATGGAACTAACTATGTGTGGGATTTTGGGTCGGCATCTGTAAAAAGCACAGCAGTAAATCCAACTCAGTCTTACACCGCAAATGGTGTTTATACAGTAACTTTAAATGCATATACGATGATTAGTCAATCCGATAGTTGTGGTATTACGACGGTGACTGCAAGTGCATACACGGTCAGTCAAAGCTATATTTCTATTGGAACTCCTGTGGTTGACTGTCAAGGGTCATTGCCACAAGCGTTTGCAGGAGGAATGTCTGGCAAGTATCCTTTCACACAACAATATAGTTACAATTTGGGAACACTACAAACTCCTGTCACGTTTAGCTACAACTCGGGTCAAAGTGCTTCACGATTTGTTGTCTCCATTAACAATGTAACTCAATATGATAGTCAATGGGTAAGTCAACCGACACCAAACCAAACGATGGTCAATACCATCAATAATGCCTTGCTTCCATATGGTGCCAACCCATCACCATCATATTTGTCGGCTTCGTTGTCAAATGTAGTAGCGGCACAAAACAACACTCAAATCTACTTTACCAAGAATCAACCGACCAGCCTTACGAAAGTCAGCGTTTATAATCCATTTAATACGACTTGCAGTTTCACAATGAGTTGTCCAA
>Ga0209698_10004947_pt1 | contig 14492 bp, 17 predicted proteins | sample LitLauG_LLR_2012_FD_187203 | JGI IMG/M metagenome (GOLD analysis project Ga0209698, IMG submission 187203) | Freshwater sediment microbial communities from Pennsylvania, USA - Little Laurel Run_MetaG_LLR_2012 (SPAdes) (version 2) | ecosystem: Environmental > Aquatic > Freshwater > Creek >...
CTAGCGGGAGTAGCTCATCTGGCAGAGCGCGACCTTCCCAAGGTTGAGGTAGCGGGTTCGATCCCCGTCTCCCGCTCCAGTACCAAGCCCTCAAAAAACGGTCGCCAAGCCTCGCGCGGAACGGCGACCACTCGCAGCGAACCCTCCGGCAAAGATTCGGCTTCGAGATGCTCGAAGATGCCGGCGACGAGGCGCTCCCGCTGGCTTGAGTCAGCCTTCTCCCATGCGGTCGTGAAGTCGACGAGCTGGGATTCGCACCACTCCACGTCGACCGAGCCTGCCTCAGTCGCGTTCTCAAGCTGACGCTTCTGCTCGTTGAACTCGTCACGTCGCTTGCAGAACGTCTCCCAGTCGTACTCCCCGTACTCGAAGAGTCTCCTGGCGCGATCGAGCTGGGCAGCCAGACGCTGGACTGCCGCAGCCGTGCTTGTGCGGGATGCACTTAGTCGGCCGGCGGCGCGAAGGCGGTTCCGCAGTGCGACATGCATCTCGCCGCTAGGCACCAGCTGCGACAGCTCGTGGTGGATCGCATCCTCGAGCAGCTCGCTCTTGAACATGCGTGCATCGCACCGCGGACCAGAGGGATGTACCGCGGAACGGTTCCGTCGCGCGACGTGGCAGCCGTAGTAGCGCTGAATCCGACCTTTGCGGCTGTCGGCCTCACCGTGCATCGGACCGCCGCAGCGGGCGCATAGAAGGATCGGGGTCAGCGGATAGGTGTGTTTGGTCCAGGCCTTGCTGGTGCGCCTGACGTTGCGTTTCTTGACGTCCTGGCAGGCTCGCCAGGTCTCCTCGTCGACCAGCGTGGGATGGAGGCCCTGTACGAGCTCGCCTTCGACGAGGACCTTGCCGGCGTATGACGGGTTGCCGATGAGGTCTTTGAGCACGTCGCCGGTGAAGATGATCGCCTTGGAGCGGTTGTGGTTCGCTTTATCGGCGCCGCGGTAAGGCTTGATGCCCGAACGGTTCAGATGCTCGGCGAGAGAACGCAAGCTGAAGCGGCCGGTCGCGTAAAGCCGGAAGATCTCCTTGATCGCCGGTGCCGCATCAGGATCCTCCACGATCCGTCCATCGATGCGGCGGTAGCCCTGCGGGATCGTTCCCAGCAGCTGGCCATTGCGTCGTAGGTAGCGGAGGTTGTCGCGGACCCGCCTCGACACCTTCTCACGCTCCTCCTGGGCGACGATGGCCTTGATCTTCCAGGAGAGCCGATCGACGTTGCTGATCAGGCCGTTGGCGTCGAAGACCAGGATGCGTCGCTCGGTCATCTCGGCCATGAACCGGAAGAACTCGACGTCGTTACGGTGAAGGCGATCGGCGTCGTAGAAGGCAACCGCGCCGATCTGTCCGGCCGGAACTGTCCGGATGCGCTCCATGAGCGCCAGGTAGCCAGGGCGTCTGGAGGTCTCCTTGCCCGAGCGGTCGGCATCCTCGAAATGCTCGAAGGCGAGGCCTTCCAGCTCTGGTCGTCGAAGGACCGCGTCCAGCTGCTGGCTCAGCGACGGACCGCGCGGACGCCCGTCGGCATCGAAATCGCTGACCGATTGGCGGGTGTAGACGAGCACGACCGGTGTCGTGCGATGCGCGTTAGCAGCGCTACGCAACCGCTCCAGTGCAGCGGCTTCGGTCTCTCGCGTCCACTCGTCCTGCCGACTCATGCGTTCACCTTCAAACTCGAGTCACCGTCATGCGATGGCCAAGCCGCACGGTGCTGAAGTGGCGCATGTCCACCGTGATCAGCTCTTCCACGCGATTTCGTTCCGCGGCTGCCAGCAAGAGAGCGTCGACGTAGGAGAGACGCAACTGGCTGTAGCGCTCGAGGATTCCGGTCGCTCGCTGATGGTCGGCCTCGTCTGTGTAAAGCAGCTCGATTCCGCTCTCGCGAGCCCAGCGCAGAACGACCAGTGCGGGTTCGGCAGAGTGGGCTGGGGCGTAGCGCATGCGAAACAGCGTGTAAGCCTCTCCGATCACCTCCCAGATCGTGCACAGTTTCCTTCCCCTCCGACCGCTGGCCTTGATCGCTGCAACTGACGCCGCGTGGTGCTCGTCGTCCTGCGAAAGTAGTCCGACGATCGGTCCGGTATCCAGAAGGGCAGCCCGCACGCCTCAGCGGTAGACCACCTCGTCGACTTCCTCGGAGAGCGTGGGCGGTGCCCCCCTGATGACGCCGGCGAAGGCGAGGACGTGGTCGACCTGGGTCGCGGTCTCGGGCAGGGCTTCGACGGCCTCGACAATCAAAGCGCTCTGTGAGATCCCTTTCTGGCGCGCCAGTCGTCGAATCCTCTTGTCCGTCTCTGACGGCACGATGATCTGCTTGCGAACCAACATGAGCGGCATTGTACATCGATCAGTGTGTAGTGATCAGGCAGCAGGGGTGTCTTCGAATGATTCCTTTTTGGCGGAATCATTTGGAATCATTCGCCCGACAGAATTGCCTTCGACGGACCGTCTTCTGCGCTGCTCGAGCATGATCTCCGCGACTACAGCGATACCTGAACGATCTCCGGCGCCAGGTCGGGCCCTGCACTCGAAGGTGCTAAGCGCTTGGCCCTATGCCTCCTCAAGCGATCTGCCCTCCACCCGGCCTGCGCTCCCACCAGAATGGCTTGCCGATGCAGTCATCAGTCGACCGATCGGTGTCGTCCATCGGGGGCAGGTGCCTGAAGGCCATCCGCTGACCGACTCTGGTGATTCCGATGGGTGGCGGTTTCTCGGTGCGGTTCTCGACCTTGAGCCAGATCGTGCCCAGCGGTCCCCACCGGCGCAGGCGATCTGAAGTCGTGGTCCAGAAGCTGCAGCACGTGTCGAGGCTGTAATTCGGCCGTCCCCGCCAGGTCTCGTAGTGGAGGCTGTCTTCGCGCTCGTCGTTGGGGACGACGAACAGGATGTGGTGCTTGTCGGCGTCGCGGTAGTGCTTGAAGTAGGCGACATAGGAGGCGATCTTCTGGCGCATCCGCTGCAGCGACTCTGTGGCCCGGTCCCACTCGAGGTCGAAGAAGATCCGCCCTCCGTTGGCGCGGTAGATCCCGCGGCCGTCCGGCGTGGGTATCGGCTGCTTGATCTCGCGCGCCCGCTCCCTGCGTTCCTCGCGGACCTGCTCCTCACCGCTCCAGATCTGGAGTCCTTGGCGGCGTATCTCTCGGCTACGGCTCACCAGGGAGACGAAGAACTGGTTGGCCTCGAGGTCGTGGACGGCATGCCAGCAGTGATCGCGCGCCTCATGGCTGCGCTCGACGTAGGCGCGTTGGTCGTCCCCGTGCCAGTCGGCGAGCACCCTGGCCCCCCGCCCCGAGATCAGGCTCATGGAATGGCGACGACGGACGCCAGGGGTCTCGATTACTTTCCAGACGTAGACGAGACCGAGCGTCTTGAGCTGGTGGAGTCGGATCTGACAGGAACGAAGGCTGGGGAAGAAGAGCTCTTGGAGTTGGAGCGTGTTGAGGTAGCGATAGTCATAGAGCGATTGCAGGATTACGAGGTCGCGTTGGGTGAGTGAGCGGTGGAGTTTGGTGAGCTGTGTCTGTGACGGACGAGCGTCGGCGTGAGCGGGAAGGTCTCGGAGGACTATTGGATGAGTTAGTAAGGGAGACCGTCCTGCTTGGCTCGCCTGGCCATCTCGAGTTCGGAAGCGCTGCCCGCCGCCTTTCGCTTCCTGAAGCGCACGCCGGCGCGTATGCCTGGGAGCGAAAGACGGCGCGGTGGCATCTTCATCGCCAGTGGCGCTGGCTTCGGATGGAGCGATCCGGCCGTCAGTCTGGACGATGGCTTCCTCGAAGGGGGCCAGAGTCGGACCCCCGGGATCAGGCATGGGCGACGTGTTCATGCAGTAACAATCCCCATCGAGGTGGCCGAAATTGGTCGCCGCGACCCGACTCTAAAGCGACTCTTGTGCGCCCGCCGCGCCTTCGAGTTGACGCTGCAGCTGCAGGCGCAAAGGGCGCAGCACCTCGCTCGGCTCCCTGGCCAGAGTTCATGCAGTAACAATCCACATCGAGAAGGCCGAAATCGGTCGGTCGATCCGCCCGCTGTGCGCTCGCTGCGCGCCCGCTGTGCGCCCGCTGCGCGCCCGCTTCCTGCGCCCGCTGGCCCTTACGGGGACTCCGGGAGACTGCAACGGCGATTCCCGGGCGCCAAACAACCCCCCGGCATCAGTGCAGGGGACGCGGCTGCGGCTCGCCTCCACTTGAGAGTTCACGTCCTAACAATCCACATCGAGGTGCCCGAAACTGGTTAGTGCCCAAGCGACTCTAGAGCGACTCTTGTTCGCCTCCGGGTACCGCGGGAGCCCCTCGGGGGGACTCCAGAGCGACTCCGAAGCGACTCCAGGTCCGACTCCTGCGGCGCCTTCCAGGCGCTGGTCGAGCGGCATCGGCGCAGCCACGTGTGACGGCGTGAGATTCCGCATATCCAATAGATCTCCAATGAGGGGGCCGAAATTGGTCGGTGGGTCCCACCTTCCGTCCGCCGTTTGTCCACCTTCGGTATTCGGCGAGACGCCGTCGGACAGGGTTTGGCAGGAGCCACGAGCGCTCGACGGGCCCGGCGCGCAAAGCTTCATGACACACAATCCACATCGAGGGGCCGAAATTGGTCGGTCGCTCCCGCCTTCCGCGCGCCTTCTCTACCTTCGGAGCACCTTCTCTGTCATAGCCGCCGCGAGCTCCGCCAGCTCCGAAGGCCTGCCAAGAAAGGCCCTCCACCGAGAGGGACAACAAAAGACTGGCTGCGAGCGAATGGTCAGCCCGGTACCTCCTCAGTATCTGGATGTTCAGCGCCTGGTCCGCGACCATCCGCTTGCGCCTGCCGTTCTTGTCCTTCAGCCGACGAAACTCTTTGGCAACGTCGGCTTGGCGTAACTAGCTCTTACCAGGACCTTGTGCGGAGTCAACCGGCTAATGGAGATTTCGCGTAGCGCGGCGCGACCCGATGAATCGAGCTCGCAACGGCCGAAATCCCGCTCGCGGTCGTAGCGGAGCGTCGCGTTAAGCCATCGCTTGACAACCTCTGCTTTTCGTCGCACACTTCGTTCCGGTCTGACACCCTGCCCTTAACTGCTTTGGATCCCCGTGGACTCTGGAGGGTTACTGAAATGAAGCGACCGTTGGCTGTCGCACTGATGGGCGTAATTGCTCCCTTGGGCTTCGTCTTGGATCAGAGTGCAACGGTGCTGGCTGCCGCGTGCAGCCCGGGGCATTGTTACGCCGTTGCAGAATGGGACAACACACCCACGAACGAAGGCTCATATGTGTACTTGGATACGTCTTGTCTTAACGGGCCTAACAACAGCACTGACTTCGCAGACGAAGAGCTATGGGAGGGAACCGATAACTCTACGTTTGGCGCATTCTGGGTCGAGGAGGGTCTTAGCTACGGGGAAATAAACGGTTCACCCAAAGGTGGACCCTTTTGGTTTTGGGCGGACAATCGGCCCAACGGAGGCGGTTATCACGAGCACTACGTGGCCAGCCGTTCCCTGAACACGTCGTATCTCGCGGACATCGGTTACCAAGGCAACAACCAGTGGTTCGTGTATTCGAACGTAGGTGGAACCGTCGGGACATCCACATCCAACCCTCCCTACTCAAAGTTCACGGAGACGGGCGAGGAATTTACAAACACCTCCTATAACATCTACGGTTACTCGTCCGACCTGTCGTGGTATGACACCTCTGGCGGAAACCACAATGGCTGGGATTACGGCGGGAACAACTCTTACGTTTGGAATACAGGTTCGCCGGCGTACTCATGGTGGTCGACGACATATGTCGTGGAGGGATACAACGCGAACCCCGGCAACTGCCACGCCGCTCCAACTGCGGGGCCAGCTGCAGCACCGCCGAAGCCTTCAAGCGTTCCGATACTGCGATCGGCAACTCCGCATTACAGTCAGTCGCCTGTTCCGCCTAAAGCGATGGCAGGGATCATGCGGCTCGCCCACGACATAGCAGCACGCTCTGGCAGTACCGAAATGCAGAGCGGAGCCGTTGTCCTGACCACACGCGGACAAGCTAATTTCGTTACGTCCGGCGCCAGCGTAAATACTGATGATCCGGTGTATCTAATTGAACTCACAGGTCAGTTTGAGGCGCTGGCGGCCAGGGTTCCGGCTAATCACACCAAGCCGACTGGTCATTACTTGACATTCACCGTGAACACGGCGACCGGCTCGATTGAAGACTGGGGAGTCAGCGATAACTGGTCAGATCTTTCGACTTTAGGCCCACAAACAGCCGTCTCGTAACCGAATTGGAATGACGAGATTCCTTTGGTCAAAACCGGCGCCCCGCGGCCCGGCGGCCCTTCGCGCTTCACCGGCTGATGTCCGAGTCATTCCGGGTCGGCGTGTGTCGCGAGGCCCGCTGGGCCTCCCGATATACGGCGTTGCGACTGGTCTGGCCGCGGTTCTCTTAGGCGGATGTGGGCCGGCGGGCCCGAACGACATCACAGTGAGCGCCGTCTCCACGCCGATGACCCCAGCTGAGCAAAATGCGATCCACGCAGCGCTTAATTCCGGTCTAGCGCCAAGCAGCTTGTTCTCTGAGTCTGTGGGTCGGGCCGCATGCCAGATACACGGTGGCGGACCGGCACCTGGGCTCCAAATCATGGGGGTTTGCGCAACATCCGCCGCCATGACGGCGGACTCGACGTGGGACGTTACGTTTACGGAATATTGGAATGCCAGCCAGTTCCGCAACGGCGACGACCCATCGAGCGGCCAGTTGATGCATTACTGGACTGTCCGGGTCTCGCAAGACGGGCAAACGACGCTGCATGTTGAGGGTGGTAATTTCCCGCCCCAAGCTGCGCGATAGATCAAAGCGCCAGGGCTGGCCGCTGAAATTGATCCGCGGCTGGGTTGGACTTCTTGCGGTCCTGCTTACGACCGGCTGCACAACAGCCGGCAACGCGGCCGGTTTCGGGAGCCCCTCGTCCAGCAAAACGGTGGCGTCCAGCAGCTGTGTGTCCCAACCACCTGAAATTGACCAGCTCGTCCAGCAGTTCGTTGTGGATTGGAATCAGCATCGAGGTGCGCTTCTCGTCCAACTGTTCACGGCGAATGCGGAACTTGACATGTCAGCGCCCAACCAGGGAACCCAGTATCAACAGACGGACCAAGAGTGGACCGCATTGATAGGGCCCGTTGAACTTCAGCGGTTCGCCGAGCAGGAATGGGCGGTGGGCGAGCATCTCGCTTTCTCGGGCGTGAAGAAGTTCTCGGGCGGTGGTTATGCCCTTGGAATGGAGGCCACCTTCTCGGATGGAAGACGTCAGGTCCTTAATGACGCCAAGTTTACGTTTGACCCGTGCCAAGCCTTGCTAACGCATGTGGTGATCGTGGCCATGTCGCCGGCTGGTTCCTAGTCTCGAAGGCGGTCTACGTTTGCATCCGCCGTCGCGAAGCGTTCGCTTCTGGGCATTGCGCTCACGTGAGCCGATAAATGAACTCGACTCGGTGATTGGTACTTGGGGCGCAGGGTCCCGTCTCCCGCTCCAATGCCCGCACCCGCTCCAATACCAAACCGATGAAAAAGAACAGTCGGTCGTTTGAAGCGAGCATCTGGCCGATTGCGACGGCCCGCTGTTGTAGCGTGGGCTCTCGGTACGCATGATCGACCTGCAGCCATGGGCTCTCGACGATCTCTGGGTTGTCGACAGGTTCCTCTCCGACCCCAATTTGACCGAGCACCTTGGGGGCCCCAGAGTCGCGAGAAGATCCTCGAAGCGCACCGGCAGTTCCTCAACACCGGCACATCGGGTACGGGCCAGATGTTCAAGGTCGTTCTGGAGCCGGCCGCGGATGTGATCGGCAACATTGGTTTCTGGGACAAGACATGGCGCGACCAGCTTGTTTATGAGACCGGCTGGATGATCTCTCCCGAATACCAGGGCCGAGGGTTCGCGAGCAAGGCGCTGGCGATGCTGCTTGGACGGCTGCGCGGCGACCACGCGCGACGCCTTCTGCACGCGTTCCCGTCGATTACCAATGCGCCGTCCAACGCGCTGTGCAGAAAACTGGCGTTCACCAACCTTGGTGAAGTCGAATTCGAGTACCCCCCCCGGAAATCTTCTGCGGTGCAACGATTGGCGCCTCGACCTGTCGCTCGACCGGAATCAACCAGGGCCGGAGGGTCGAGGAGTCAAGAAGTAGCGGGATGGGGTCCCCAGATGGGGTCCCCAGATGGATTCGAACCGCTGGTACCTCTCCACGTCCAAGCGTTGGCGCGAGGAGTCGGGCAGGCCTCCTAGGTGATCCGGTAAATGAACTCGACCCGGGCCGTGGTACCAGGGGGTCAACTCACGCCGGTACTCTTGCGACATGCGACCCCTTCGATACTCCATCAACGTCACATTGGACGGGTGCTGCGATCATCGTGCAATCCCTGCGGACGAAGACGTGCATCGTCACGCGGTCGAGAACCTCAACCAGGCCGATGCCCTCCTCTTTGGCCGCGTGACCTACGAAATGATGGAATCAGCGTGGCGGCTGCCGTTGCCGCCGGGAGCGAAACCTGATTGGATGGAAACCTTCGCCCGGACGATCGACGCGGCAAAGAAGTACGTCGTGTCGAGCACCCTGAACCGGGTCGATTGGAACGCGGAGCTCGTGCGCGGGGATGTGGGGAAGGCCGTTCAGCAGCTGAAGCGTGAGTCGGGTAAGGGACTGCTCGTCGGAGGCGTGAAGCTCCCGCTGGCGTTGGCGGAGCTGGGATTGATCGATGAGTACGAGTTCGTGGTGCAGCCCAGGCTCGCGGGCCACGGGCCGACCTTGTTCGCGGGGCTATCGAAGCATGTCGACTTGAAGCTCGTGAGCCGGCTGGAGTTCGGCTCGGGGGCGGTGGCGATGCGGTACGAGCCGAGAAGGTAGCCATCGGGCTTGCTGGCCCGAGCCGGCCCACCACAACGCCTCGGCCTGGCGCACTCCCGAGCGGCGCGGTGTGCGAACGAGCAAGCCCCTCCCGGATCCCAACCTGAATGACCGACTCAGGCGGGGCGACTGTCCCTCAGACGCTCGATCAGCCGGTGGGCGCTGAAACGGCCCCATAGTCCTCCGCCCAAGGCGATCGTACCCCCGCTCAACGGTGGGATCGCCAGGTACCAGGCATGCCAGAAGCCGGCGAGGACCAAGCCGACTGCCATCAAGACAGCGCCGACTACCGACATCCAGACGTACACCCGGATCAGACGGTTCAGGGCCGGAAACTCTCTGCGCGAAGCGGAGACGAGATTCTTGGTGTTCATACATGAGCCCACGCGCTCAGATGATTAACGTTCGAGCCCCCGCCTTAGGTCGGCCCTCGTTGGGGGGCTGGGATTCGAAGCGGAAGCGCGAGCCACCCCATTGCCGCCGCGGCGCAGACGCCGGGTACGAAGGCCAGCACGGCGACTCCGGTAGCGTCCCAGAGGGTTCCCGCAATCAGCGGGAAGACGAACCCTGCGGCGTACTGGACCGTGAATATGGCTGCACTCATCCGATGTACATCGCCCTTCGCGGGCGCTCTCGCCGGAAGTGTCAGTGCCACGATGAATGCGAGGGCGCAAGCAAACCCCAGGACCCCCGCGCATACGACCACGCCGGACCCCGGCGCCAGGATCATCCCGATCTGCGCCGCGCCCATCAGCACGCTGGATCCGATGAAGCCGGTACGGCCGGTCAGGAGGGGTTCCCACAGGGCGACGGCGGGGGCGGTGAACAGCTGCGAGGCGTTGAGCACGAAGAGCGTTGGGGCGATGAGCCCGTGGCGGCCGGTCTGATCGAGGAAGTCGGGAACGTAGGCGTTCGTCGCGAAGTAGACGGCTGACGACATTCCCATCACGAGCCCGATCCGCACCGCCTGGCCCTCTCGCCAGCTCGGCCACCATCGAGATGGCGTGGCGGGTCGTGGTCCTCGCGCGGGGGCGGACAGCGTGATCGCCACACCTGCCAGCAGGACCAGCACGGACCACGTGGCGATCGCCCAGCGCCAATCCCCGTGCGCAAGCGGTAGAACGCCGATGGGAGTGGTCAGGGCGGTCGGCATGGTTTCGCCGATCAGGATTCCGTTGCTGTAGACGGCGGTGGCGATTGCAATGCGCCGCGGAAACCACTCCCGCACCAGAGATGGAAACGCCGGCTGGCTCACCGCGACGCCGACCCCCATGAGAAACGTGGAGGAGAAGAGCACCGGAGTCGACGGACCCAAGCCGCGGGTGGCGCCGAAGACGGCCACGCAGCCCAGGCCCGCGATCAGCGCACCTCGAATGCCGAGCTTGGAGATGAGAAGGGAGCCCGGAACGGCGGCGGTGGCGAGCAGCAGCACCGGAAGCGAGACGAGCGCGCCGACGGCCTTCTCGTCCAGGTTGAGCTGGTGGTGGATGAGAGGCAGCAGGGGCGGCACCGCCAGGAGGGTGAGGCGGAGCGCGATGCCCCCGAGCCACAGCATGAGGAGGTGGATCCAGTCCGTGCGGGTGAGCCTCATGCGCGCGCCGTGGTCATGGACTCCGCATACTTTCGGGCATGTCCGGTCTGCTCATCGTCGGGGCCGCGGGCGCCCAGGAACCCACCAGAGCGAGCATTCCCTGCCACATCGCGGCCAACGGTGCGGGGCCGGCTGGCCAGGAGGTCGCGGTTGCGTTCGCAGGCGATGCCGCGGAGCTGCTCAGGCCCGATGTCATCGCTGCCGTTCGGGGTGTCGGTCTCCCGCCGCTGCGCGATCTTGTCGATAAATGCATCGCGCAGAACGTGCGCTTCTATGTTTGAAAAGGCTGTGCTGAGGCCCGTGGGGTCTCTCAGGAGATGCTGACTCCCAACGCTGCGTTCATCACTCCGGTCGACCTGGTCCGGCTGACGATGGAGGCGGACCGAGTCCTCAGCTTCTGAGCTCGGTCGCAGCTCACTCCCGGGTCGCGCCGATGGCAGCAAGCGCGCTTGGGTTCTCGAGCGACGAGAGGTCTCCTGGGTCCTTTCCGGTGTAGACGGAGCGCACAACCCGGCGCAGGATCTTGGCATTGCGGGTGCGCGGCAGATCGACCACGAAGTGAATCAACTTTGGCCGCAGCGGCTTGCCCAGGGCGCCGGCCACCAGGTCCTGCAGCTCGGCGGCAAGCTGTTCGCTGGCCTGTCGATTCGGCCGAAGGATGACGAAGCAGACCAGCACCTCGCCCTTCAGCTCGTCGGGCACGCCGATGGCCGCGGATTCGGCGACCGCCTCATGGCCGACGAGGATCGATTCGACCTCGGCCGGGCCTAGGCGCTTGCCCGCAATCTTGATCGTGTCGTCGGAGCGGCCGAGCACGTACCAGAGGTCGTCCTCGGGGTCGCGATATGCCCAATCGCCGTGGACCCACACGCCTTCGAACCGGCTCCAGTAGGTTTCGAGATACCGCTGGCTGTCGCCCCAGAATCCCCTGGTCATCCCCGGCCACGGGTTGCGGATGGCGAGCTCGCCCACCTCACCGCGCACCGAGCGACCCTCTGGGTCGACGACGTCTGCCGCCATGCCGGGCACGGGACCCGCAAAGGAGCAGGGCCGGAGGCGCGTGATCACGTTGCCGCACAGAATTCCACCTGAGATCTCCGTTCCACCCGTGTAGTTGATGACCGGAATGCGGCCGCCGCCGATGTGCTTGAAGAACCAATGAAACGGTTCCGGGTTCCACGGCTCGCCCGTTCCGCCGAGGATGCGCAGGCTGGTGAGGTCGTGGTGAGCTGGAACCTCGTCCCCGTGCGTCATGAGTCCACGCACGAGAGTGGGGGAGACCCCGAGCACCGTGACCTTGTGGTCCTCGACCATGCGCCACAAGCGATTGGTCGCCGGGAAGTCGGGCGTGCCCTCGTAGAGGACCATCGTCGCGCCGAGGATCAGCGAGCCGAAGATGAGCCACGGACCCATCATCCAGCCGATGTCCGTGTACCAGAACACCGTGTCCTCGGTGCCGATGTCGAAGCCGTGCGCCATGTCCTGAGCGGTCTTGACGGGGAATCCGCCATGAACGTGGAGCGTCCCCTTGGGCTTGCCTGTCGTGCCCGATGTGTAAATGATCATGAGCGGATCTTCCGGATCCAGCTCCTCCGTTGCAGCGCGCGCCGGTTCGTCCTCGAGCAGCACATCCCACACCTGGTCGCGCCCGTGCGTCCACGGTATGTCGCGCACCACGCGCCGGAAGACGATGACCTTCTTGACGGTCGGACACGAGACCAGCGCGCGATCCGCTGTCTCCTTCATCGGCACCACCTGGCCGCGGCGGTAGAAGCCGTCCGCGCAGATCAGGACCTTGGCCTCACCGTCGCGCAGGCGGCTGGAGATCGCCTCGGCGCCGTAGCCCGAGAAGAGGGGGATGATGACCGCTCCGATCTTCGCGGTCGCGAGCACCGCCACGGCGACCTCGGGGCACATGGGCATGAAGATGCCGACCCGATCTCCCGAACGGACGCCAAGCCGGCGCAGAGCGCCCGCGAGCCGGCACACCTGCCCGTCGAGCTCCCCGTAGGTCAGCTTGCGCACCTCGCCGGGCTCTCCCTCGGCGACGATGGCCAGCTTGTCGTTCATGCCGCCGTCGAGGTGCCTGTCGAGGCAGCTGTGCACGATGTTCATGCGCCCGCCAACCCACCATTTGGCCCACTGCTTGCCCTTCGAAAGGTCGACGACCTTGTCGTACTGGCGGTAGAAGGCGACGTCGATATCCTTGATCGCAGCGTCCCAGAACCACTCGAGGTCGGCGTCGGCGCGCTTCAGAAGCTCGGCGAAGCTCTCGATGCCGTGCCGATCCATGAAACGCTTGAGCCGGCTCTTCGCCACCACCTCGGGGCTCGGCTCCCAGATCACATCTCCGATCACGACAGGCTGCATGGCGTCTGGAGTCTATTGTCTCCAGACGATGGGTGAGCTGCCTGAGGGCTTTGCCGATCAGCTGGTGCGCGTGCTGGCGCCTTCGGATGTGCCGGCCGCGGCCGAGATCATCGAGGCGGCGACGCTGCTCGACGATGAAGGCCTGGCTCGGTTCCTGAGGCTCGTGACGTCTCGGGTCGCAGCGTCGGCCGCGCATCTCAGAGCCGATGAGCTGCGCGCATTCCTGCAACAGGCCGCAGGCGCCGCTTGATTCGCTCCGCCTCCTGCAGCAGCTCCCAGTAATTGACCCACGCAGCTCGTGCAACAGCCCATGCGATGTCGGCCTTGAAATGCTCTCGCGCCGCTCGCGCCGCGTGCTGCTGCGCGTAACTCCAGCGATCTGCCGCGCGCTCGACGGTGCTCTCGATGAGCTCCATCCATTCCGTCTCGTCCGGGTAGCTGGAAGGCGAAGGGAGGGTGAGCAGCTTCCAGCGTCGATCGCCCCGAATGACGGTGAGCATCGGTTGGCCGCCTGGGCGCCCGGCATGTCGATTCGGTCGCGGGTGGTTGGGGTTGGCGGCCATCAGTCGCTGCTGGACCGCAAAGACCAGCTCGTGGGCGGCTTCGAGGGTTGAAGGTGCGACCGCAGGGTTGCGGCGGCCGAGGCGGATCTGGAGCGCGCGAATCGCTTCGCGCAAGCGCTCTGGGGTCTCGACTTTGTCCTCGAGGCGCAGATTCTCGACGTCGTCTAGAAGCGAGTCGGATTCCGCCAGGAGGTTTCGGCGCAGCGATTCTGTCGCCTGGTCCGAGTCCTCAGCGATCGCCGCGGCCATCATGGTCCGCACCATAACCGCCAGCCGCAGTTTGTCAAGTATAGGTTTACAGCCTACCGGTCGTTAACAAGCGAGGTTGTCGCCTCTGGCGGGGTCCCTTAAGGTCCCGCCTCGTGAAGCGATGGGTGGTGGCGATCGTAGCGTTGGTCGCCGGCGTCGGAGTGAGCGCCGCGTTGCTCGTGGCGGTGGACCCGTCGCGAGGCTTGGTCAACGCATGGGTCGCGGCGCGCGACATCGCCAACGGCACACAGCTGGATTCAGGGTCGATTGTGCTGGCGAAGGTTGACCCCGGCAATGGGCAGTCGCTGCTGTTCTCGGAGGGTGATGCGCCTGCGCTCATGCGCTTGCGTACAACTCACGACCTTTTGGCGGGACAGCTGATTCAGCGCAGTGACGTGGCGGCTTCCAACGCGGCGGCCGACGTGCGGCTCGTCTATGTGCCGCTCAAGGATGCTCCGCCGGTCGTCTCGGGATCCAAGGTCGACCTGCTCGTCATAGACGGACCGCCGGATCGTTTGGTTGTCGAGCCGTTTGCGCTGAAGGTCCAGGTCTACAGTGCGGCGTCTGGCGGCCTTGTCCTCCTGGTGCCCTCTCAAGATGCGGGCGCGTTCGTCTACGCCGCTGCTTCGATGGAGCTGACCGCCGTCGTCGCCGAACCCGGTGCGGCGGATGGTGTCGAAGTTCCGATCTCCACGGTTCAGCAGGCGATCGACGTGGCTTCTCATCCATGAGCCAGCTGATCGAGCGGGCCGGCGCGGACCTCGAGCAGGAGCTGAGAGATCGGGTGGAGTCTGAGCTGGCGAGCGAGCTCGCCAGGCGGGACAGGACGCGCGTGCGTGGGGAGGACCAGGAC
>Ga0209698_10004948_pt1 | contig 14490 bp, 11 predicted proteins | sample LitLauG_LLR_2012_FD_187203 | JGI IMG/M metagenome (GOLD analysis project Ga0209698, IMG submission 187203) | Freshwater sediment microbial communities from Pennsylvania, USA - Little Laurel Run_MetaG_LLR_2012 (SPAdes) (version 2) | ecosystem: Environmental > Aquatic > Freshwater > Creek >...
TCGGTCCGCTGCGGGCCCTGATGGCCGGCGGCGGCGGTGGCGCTCACCGGGCCCGCCGCGCCGCCCCCCGCGCCCGGTACGGCCGCCCGGGCCGGGACGCCCTGCCGGCCCGGTCAGCGCCGGCGACGCTGACCGGCCGCTGGTCGCTGCTGCCCGCGGCCGAAGCCGACACGACCAAGCGCGCCGCGGCCATGGCCGAGGCGCTGCTGGACCGGTACGGGGTGGTGACCCGCGGGGCGGTGGCCGCGGAGCGGGTCCCCGGCGGCTTCGCCGCCGCGTACCGGGTGCTGTCAGCTTTCGAGGAGACCGGCCGATGCCGCCGCGGCTACATCGTGCAAGGTCTCGGCGCGTCCCAGTTCTGCGTTCCGGGGGCGGCCGACCGGCTGCGCGCCGAGGCCGCCGCGGACCGGGAGCAGACACCGGCGCTGGTGCTGGCCGCCACCGACCCGGCGAACCCGTACGGAGCCGCGCTGGGCTGGCCGGTGCGTGCCGGCGCCGACGGCCACCGTCCCGGCCGAAAGGCCGGTGCCCTGGTCGTCCTGGTGGACGGCGCGCTCGCCCTGTACGTGGAACGCGGTGGCCGGACGCTGCTGTCGTTCACCGACGACCTCGACGCGGTCCAACCCGCCGTGGACGCCCTCGCGCTGGCGGTGCGAGCCGGGCAGCTGGGCAAGCTGATGGTCGAGCGCGCCGACGGCGGGTCGGTCCTGAGCTCGCCGCTGGCGATGGCGCTGGAGTCGGCGGGGTTCCGGGCGACGCCACGCGGCCTGCGGCTGCGGGCCTGAGCGGTCAGCGGCCGGGCAGGACAGGGAAGCGACTGTGCCCGAGGGCGACACCGTGCACCTGGTGGCCCGCAACCTGCGGGCGGCGCTGGCCGGCCAGGTGCTGGTCCACGCCGACCTGCGGGTTCCGGCGCTGGCCGCCGTGGACCTGTCCGGGCAGACCGTCGTGGACGTGGTGGCTCGAGGCAAGCACCTGCTGACCCGATTCGACGGCGGGTCCACCTTGCACACCCACCTGCGGATGGAAGGGGCCTGGCACCTGCACCGCCCTGGGGCCCGATGGTCCGGCGGGCCCGCGCACGAGGTCCGGGTGGTCCTGGCGACCGGGCCGTGGACGGCAGTCGGGTACCGGCTCGGCGTGGTCGAGCTGCTGCCCAGCACAGCCGAGCACCTCGCCGTCGGGCACTTGGGGCCGGACCTGCTCGCCGACGACTTCGACGCCGCCGAGGCAGTGCGCCGGCTGCTCGCCGACCCGGACCGGGCAGTGGGCGAAGCCGTCCTGGACCAGCGGAACCTGGCCGGGATCGGCAACCTCTACAAGGCGGAGGTGCTGTTCCTGTCCGGGGTCTCGCCGTGGCGACCGGTCGCGCAGGTCGGCGACATCTTCGCCCTCGTACGTCGGGCCCGTCACCTGCTGCAAGCCAACGCAGCACGGGCGGCGCAGGTCACCACCGGCGACACCCGCCCCGGTCACACCACCTGGGTGTACGGGCGCCGGGGCAAGCCGTGCCGCAGGTGCGGCACCGCCATCAGGTCCGCCGACCAAGGGGCCGCGCCGGCGGCCCGGGTCACGTACTGGTGCCCGTCGTGCCAGCCGTGACCGCGGCCGGTTCGGCCACCGGGCCCCCGCTGTCCCCACCGGCGTCGGCATCGCAGGGCCCGGCCAGGTCAGCGCGGGTACGGGCCGCCGCGGCGGCGGCGAGCAGCTCGGCGTTGGCTCGCCTGGACGTCGGGGTCGGCGCAGCCATCAGCACCGACCCCAGCCAGGCCAGGACCAGGTCGACCAGCGGGTCCCCCGGGTCGACGTCCAGCACCGCTGACGCGCGGCCGCGAGCGTGCTCCCAGCCGCGGCCGGTGCCTGCGGTCAGCAACGGCACCAGCGCCTGCGGCTCACCGGCGGCGACGGCCCGCCCCGGTGCGAAGGTGGCGACGTAGTCGGCGGCCGCGTTCAGGCCGTCGGCGAGACTGCCGGCGGCGGTGGCCGACTGCGCCACGTCGGCGACCCGGTCGACCTCGCGGCCGACCACAGCGGACAGGACATCGGCCTTGGTCCGGAAATGGTTGTACAGGGTGGCCTTGGCGACACCGCTGCGGGTGCAGATCCCCGACATGGTCAGGTGCCGGAGCCCGTCTCGCTGGATCGAGGCCACCGCGCCGTCCAGGAGCCCGTCCCGGGTCCGCCCCATCGCATTGCCCGCCCGGGTGTGCAGGCCACCGCCGCCGGACAGCACCCCGACCGCGCCCACTGTGCTGCCTGCGTTGGACGTGCCGGCTGCGCCTACGTTGCTGGGTGCCCCTTCGGCGCCGGCGGGGCCGGGCACGTCGGGATCAGGCCGCAGAGGCGACGACGTCGGGCAGCGGCCCGGGGACCACAGAGGTGATTGCTGTCGAGGACTCGGCGAGCTCGGCCAGAGCGAGCTCGTCGCTGACACCGCGAAGGACCACAGACATGGGGACCTCCAGAGCAGTGCAGATCGAGGACAGCAGCTCGCTGCTGGCCTCCTTCTGACCCCGCTCCACCTCCGAGAGGTAGCCGAGCGAGACACGAGCGGCGGCCGAGACCTCGCGCAGGGTCCGACTCTGGTGCAGCCGTTGCCGGCGCAGCTCGTCGCCCAAGAGGCGGCGCAACAGGACCATCGGTCATCCCCTCCTCATTCTCCGCCTTGCAACCGTACCCTTCGGGGGCGACTGGGGCGCGTACTGGCCCGGGCCGATCACCCGGATGCCACGTGTAACACAGTAATCATGTTAGCTGTTCCAGGTCGAGGATGGTGCGGCGCAGCAGGTCGAGTGCGTGCACCACAACCAGCCGGCGGACGGTCTGCCGGCCGCCGGGAAGGTGCAGCTCCTGGACCCGTCGGGCACCTGAGCCCGGGCCGCTGACTGCAACGTAGGCGGTTCCGGGGGGCGTCGAGTCGACGGTGTCGGGCCCGGCGACGCCGGTGGTGGCGACGCCGAACGTTGCTCCGAGTCGCTCGCGGACACCGTCGGCCATTGCGGCGGCGACCTCGGCCTGCACCGGGCCGCCGGCTGCCAGCAGCGCCGCATCGACACCGAGCAGGTGGGTTTTCAGCTCGGTGGCGTAGGCGAGGACACCGCCGCGGAACGCCGTCGACGACCCGGGGATGTCGACCAGCGCAGCGGCCAGCGCGCCGCCGGTCAATGACTCGGCGACGGCCAGCGTCGCGCCGCGGTCGGTGAGCAGGCGCAGCACCGTGGCGGCTGGTACCTCGTCGCCGCTGCCGCTGACGGCGTCCCCCAGCAGGCTGTGGGCGCGGTCGGCCGCCTGGTCGAGCTCGGCCCGGTCCAGTCCGGTGAACCGGACCCGAACTTCGCCGGGCGAGGCGAGGTAGGACAAGGCGATGGTGTCGGACAGGCCTGCTTCCAGCGGGGCCAGCAGCTGGGCCACCCGTGACTCCCCCAGCACCGCGACCCGTAGCTGGCGGGTCACCAGCGCCGGCGGGTCGCCGGCCAGCGCCCGCAGCTGCGGCACGACGATGGCGGTGACCATGGCCCGCAGCTCGGCCGGGACGCCCGGCACCGCATACACCTGGCGGCCGTCGACAGCCATGTTCAGACCTGGCGCGGTCCCGACCGGGTTGTCGATCGGGTCGGCGCCGTCGGGGACGTCGGCCTGGGCCCAGACCGCGTCCGGGGCGGGGCGACCCCGGTCGGCGTACCAGGTCTGGATGGTGGCGCGCAGCCCCTGGTCGCGGCGCAGGCCCACCCCGGCCAGCTGGGCCAGCCCCTGCCGGGTGCGGTCGTCCGAGGTAGGCCCGAGGCCACCAGTCACGACGACGGCGTCGGCGACCGACAGCGCGGTCCGCAGGGCCCAGACGATGTCGGCGACGGCGTCGCCGACCTCAAGTCCGCGCACCACCGGCAGTCCGGCGTCGGCGAACGTACCCCCCAGCCAGGCCAGGTTGCTGTTGGTCACGTCGCCCAGAAGCAGCTCGTCGCCGACAGCGACGACCGCCACCCGAAACCGGGCGACACCGTCTCGTCCCGGCTGCGGTGGGCCGCCGGTGGGCGGCCCGGGGTCAGGCACCGGCCGGGCCGCTGGTGTCTGGCTGGCCCGCCTCGCGGGCGGCACGGGCGGCCCGGGCGGCGATCGCCCGGTCGCTGGTGCGCCGCAAGGTCACTGCTTTGGCGACGTAGTCGGCGCCGGTGACCAAGGTGACGACGACGGCGGCGGCGAGCACAACCGCCGATGCGTCCCGCCATCCCTGCGACAGCGGCATCACGTACAGGCCGATCGCGATGGCCTGCAGCAGGGTCTTGAGCTTTCCGCCGCGGCTGGCCGGGATCACTCCGTGCCGGATCACCCAGAACCGCAGCAGGGTGACGCCGATCTCGCGGGTCAGGACGACGATGGTCACCCACCAGGGCAGGTCGCCGAGCAGTGACAGCCCGACCAGGGCCGTGCCCATCAGTGCCTTGTCGGCGATGGGGTCGGCCACCTTGCCGAAGGTGGTGACCAGGTGCCGGCGGCGCGCCAGGTCACCGTCGAGGAGGTCGGTTGCGGATGCGACCGCGAACACCCCCCAGGCTGCCCAGCGCCAGCCCGGCTGGTGGCCGCCGTCGTGGAACAGCACCACGGCGAAGACCGGCACCAGAGCGAGGCGGAGCATGGTGAGCTCGTTGGCGATGTTCCACAGTCCGACCTGCTGGACCGGGTCGGCGATCCTGTCCGGCAGCGCCGGCTTCACCGGCGCTGCCCCGGCAGCGGCTCGGCAACCAGGTCCACCCCGGACGAGCCGACCACGACCGCACTGACCAGCTCCGCCACCTGCCACCGGCCACTGAGCAGCGTCGTGGTGCCGTCGACCTCCGGCCCTTGGTGTTCGGCGCGGCCGTCGGCGCCGCTGCCGCCCGGGCCGGTCGCGGTCTGCTCGACGAGCACCTCGACGCGGTCCCCGACGCGGTCCTCGGCGCGCTGGGCGGTCAGCTCTTCGACCAGCCGGCTGACCCTGTCCACCCGAGCGGCGACCTCCCGCGGGTCGATCTTGCCGTCGTGGGTCGCGGCCTCGGTGCCGTCCTCGTCGGAGTAGCCGAACACTCCGACGATGTCGAGACGGGCCAGGGTCAAGAAGCGCTCCAGCTCGGCCAGGTCGTTGTCGGTCTCGCCGGGGAAGCCGACGATCACGTTGGACCGGACACCGCACTGCGGCGCGAGCGCCCGGGCCTGTCCGAGCAGCTCCAAGAACAGCTCGGTCGAGCCGAAGCGGCGCATCCGGCGCAGCACCGAGGCGCTGGCGTGCTGGAAGGACAGGTCGAAGTAGGCCATCACCCCGGGCGTGGTCGCGATGGCCTCGATCAGCGAGGGCCGGGTCTCGGCCGGCTGCAGGTAGGAGACCCGGACCCGTTCGATGCCGTCGACGGCCGCCACGGCCGGCAGCAGCGTCTCCAGGGCGCGGCCATCTCCGAGGTCCTTGCCGTAGGAGGAAGAGTTCTCACTCACCAGCACCAGCTCGCGCACGCCCTGCTCGGCGAGCCAGCGGGCCTCGGTCAGGACCTCGTCGGCGGGCCGCGAGACGAAGGACCCGCGATAGGACGGGATGGCGCAGAAGGTACAGCGGCGGTCGCAGCCGGAGGCGAGCTTGAGTGGGGCGGTCGGGCCGCCGTCCAGACGCCGGCGCAGCACCCTGGGCCCCGACGCCGGGGCCAGTCCCTCGGGCAGGTCCTCGGCCAGGGTCGTCGCCGGGGCTGGTGGGCCGCCGGCCGCCGGTGTGCGGGGGCTGCCGTGACCTGGCAGCGCAGCGGTGCGGGCGGCGGCCGGGCGCTGGGCGGGTGAGATCGGCAGCAGCAGCCGCCGGTCGCTGGGGACGTGGGCCGGTGGCGGGCTGCCGGCGAGGACCGACCGGAGCCGGTCACCGATGGAGGTGTAGTCGTCGAAGCTGAGGACGGCGTCGGCCTCGGGCAGCGACGCGGCGAGCTCGGCGCCGTAGCGTTCGGCGAGGCAGCCCACGGCTACGACTGCCTGCGTGCGGCCGCTGCCCTTGAGGTCCGCGGCAGCCAGCAGGGTGTCGATGGAGTCCTTCTTCGCCGACTCCACGAACCCGCAGGTGTTGACCAGGACCGCGTCGGCGTCGGCAGGCTCGTCGACCACGGTCCAGCCGTCGGCCTCGAGGCGGCCCGCCAGCTCCTCGGAGTCGACCTCGTTGCGGGCGCAGCCCAAGGTGACCAGCGCCACTGACCGTCGCGCCGCAGCGGGGGGCACGACAGGGGCGGTCACCGGCCCAGCCTAACCGGGCGTCGCGCAGCCCCGCGTGGACGTGGTCGCCGGCTCAGCCGGAGGCGGTGGGGTTGCCCGGGCCGAAACTGAGCCGCACGACCTGGCCGGGTCCGCCGGGTGAGCCGATGTCGACGCCGTTGACGGTCAGCCGGACCGCGCCTGCGTTGCCGATGACGATCTTGACCAGCTTGGTGTCGGTGAACAGCTGAACCACGCCGGGGTTGAGCAGGCCTTCGAAGAGCTTGGTGCCGGAGCCGGTGGCCGACACCCAGGTGCGGCCACCGACCACCTCCATCCGAACCGTCACGCCCTGCGCCGACGGGGGGACCTGCGCGATGACGGTGGGGCCCGCGTCGGGGCTGGCCGCCGGCGTCGACGCGGCGGAGCTGGCCGATGTGGACGACGACGCCGTCGCGGAGGTTCCCGGGGTGTGGCCCGCGGCGGCGGTGGACGACCCGGAGCCCCGGGCGAGCTGGTAGACGCCCAGCAGCACGATGACGACCAGTGCCGCGCCCATGGCCGCGACCCAGTTGGGGCCGGAGCGCTCGCGGGCCGCGGTGGTCTCGGCTTCGAAGACTTCGCTGGCGGTCGGCGGCTGCGGCGCGTGGAGCCGGTCGAACTCCGCGACCAGCGGCTCCGGGTCGGTTCCGACCACGTTGGCGATGGTGCGGATGTGGCCGCGGGCGTACACCTCGCCGCCGCACAGTGCGAAGTCGTCGGCCTCGATGTGCTCAATGATGGTGGCCCGGACCCGGGTGCGGTCCGCGACGTCCTGCCGGGTCAGGCCAGCGCTGCGCCGCGCCGCAGCCAGGTCTGAGCCAAGGGACACGACTCGACCTCCTGCAGCTAGCGGACCTGGACCGAGCTGGCGCGCCGAACGCGGGTTCAACCGCCACAAGCGCGGCGTAGGCCCCACGCCGGAGTGGACCTACCCATCGTACGCCGCACCCACACGTCAGAAGACGGGTCTTTAGTCCGTTCTGTCCGGTTGGGGTGGGCGTCCGTCCATGCGCCGCAGGTGCTGAGCGACGTGGTGCACGTGGTGCACGTGGTGGTTCTTACTGTCCGCGGAGCAGGACGAGCACGCCGTCGAGCTCGTCGGGCTGGACCAGGACGTCGCGGGCCTTGGAGCCTTCGGAGGGTCCGACGATGTCGCGGCTTTCCATCAGGTCCATCAGTCGGCCGGCCTTGGCGAAGCCGACCCGCAGCTTGCGCTGCAGCATCGACGTCGACCCGAACTGGGTGGTGACCACTAGCTCGGCGGCCTGGCAGAGCAGGTCGAGGTCGTCGCCGATGTCTTCGTCGACGTCCTTCTTGGCCACCGCGGCTGCGGTGACGTCTTCGCGGTAGGCCGGCTGCAGCTGGGTCTTGCAGTGCGCGACGAGTGCGTGGATCTCCGGCTCGGTGACCCACGCGCCCTGGATGCGCATCGGCTTGCTGGAGCCCATCGGCAGGAACAGGCCGTCGCCTTGGCCGACGAGCTTCTCCGCGCCGGGCTGGTCCAGGATCACCCGGCTGTCGGACAGGGAGCTGGTCGCGAACGCCAGCCGGGACGGGACGTTGGCCTTGATCAGTCCGGTGACCACGTCGACGCTGGGGCGCTGGGTGGCCAGCACCAGGTGGATGCCGGCGGCGCGGGCCAGCTGGGTGATCCGCACGATGGAGTCCTCGACGTCGCGCGGGGCCACCATCATCAGGTCGGCCAGCTCGTCGACGATGACCAGCAGGTACGGGTAGGGGGTCAGGACGCGTGCGCTGCCGGGCAGCGGGGTGAGCTTGCCGGTGCGGACGGCCTTGTTGAAGTCGTCGACGTGCTTGAAGCCGAAGGCGGCCAGGTCGTCGTAGCGCTGGTCCATCTCCCGCACCACCCAGCCGAGGGCCTCGGCGGCCTTCTTCGGGTTGGTGATGATCGGGGTGATCAGGTGCGGGATGCCCTCGTAGGCGGACAGCTCGACCCGCTTGGGGTCGACCAGGACCATCCGGACCTCGTCGGGGGTGGAGCGCAGCAGGATGGAGCTGATCATGGAGTTCACGAAGGAGGACTTGCCGGAGCCGGTGGCTCCGGCGACGAGCAGGTGCGGCATCTTGGCCAGGTTCGCCACCACGAAGCCGCCCTCGACGTCTTTGCCGAGGCCGACGATCATCGGGTGGTGGTCGGCGTGGGCGACGGCGGAGCGGATGACGTCGCCGAGGCTGACGATCTCTTTGTCGGTGTTCGGGATCTCGATGCCGATGGCGGACTTGCCGGGGATCGGCGACAGGATCCGCACGTCGGCGCTGGCCACGGCGTAGGCGATGTTCTTGCTCAGTGCGGTGACCCGCTCGACCTTGACCGCGGGACCGAGCTCGACCTCGTACCGGGTGACGGTCGGTCCGCGGGTGAAGCCGGTGACCTGTGCGTCGATGTCGAACTGGTCGAGCACCTCGGTCAGGCGGGCGACCACCGCGTCGTTGGCCTTGGTGCGGGCCTTGTGCTGGGCACCTGGCTTGAGCAGGTCGGGTGGCGGCAGGTGGTAGGTGATGTCACCGGACAGCGCCAGCTGCTCCATCCGGGGCGGCATCGGGGCCGGCGTCACGGCGTCCGCCGACCCGGCCGACCCGGCCGCGCCGGCTGTCACCTGGCTCGGGTCGGTGGGGCGGGTCAAGATCACCGTGTCGTTGGGGTCGACGGTGCGGGTGGCCAGCTCCACCAGAGGGGTGTCGAAGGCCGGGTCGCCGAGGCGACTCGGTTCGTCGTCGTCGGTGCCCACACCGGTGCCGACACCGGTGGCCCGGTCAGTGCCGAGCAGGCGCCGCCTCGGGCGGGTCCGCGGCGTGGCCGGCAGGTCGGGGCCGGTCAGGTCGATGAGGTCGGCCGGCTCGGTGGCCAGCACCTCCATCGGCCGGCGCAGCAGCCGGGCCTCCAGCTCCCGCAGCCGCTGCGGGACCTGGTGGACTGGCGTGCGGGTCAGGACCAGCAGGCCGAACCCGGCGAGCAGGACCAGCAGCGGGACAGCGACGTATCCGGTGACCCCGGCGACCAGCGGCGCTGAAGCCAGCCAGCCGACCCAGCCACCGGCCGCGCGCATCGCAGCCGGGGCGGCCGGCTGGGGTGTGCCGTGCAGGACGTGGACGACACCGAGCACGCCCAGGACGACCGCGGCCCATCCGACGACCAGGCGCCCACCGGGGGCGTTGCGGTCCGGGTGGCGCAGGACCCGCCACGCCCAGGCGCCGAGCAGGAACGGCACCACCCAGGCCGCCGACCCGGCGGCACCGACAGTGACGGCCCGAGCGGCGCCACCGACTGGTCCGCTCAGCCGCCACCAGGTCGAGGCTGCGACCAGAACCGTGGCCGCGACCAGCAGCAGCCCGAAGCCGTCACGACGCTGAGCCGGATCCAGCTGGCCGGCGGTCTGCCGGGCACCGGCCCCGACCCGGCGGGCCCCGCCGCCGACCAGGTGCGCGATGCCGAGCCAGACGGCGCGCACGGCCCGCCCCAGGGCCCGAGTGGCGCGTGAGAGCAGGCCCGGACCTGAGCGGCCCGGGGGCCGAGCGGGTCGGCGGTGCGGCGACGGTGCGGCACGACGGCCCGTCGCGGTGGCCTTGGACCTGCCACCGGACTGGGTGCCCGTTCGTGCCGTTCGCCCTGGGGAAGCCGCCTGGCGACTCGAGCCCGCAGGGGTGCGCGCACGAGTGGGGCCGGCGGAGGTGCGGCTGGCCATAGTCGCAGGCTACCCAAGTACCCCACCTTTCCCACACGTCACACGCCGCGCCGGCCGCTTTTCGCCGGCGGCCGCGGCCGCTGCGGTGGCGCTAGACCTCCAGCACCACCGGGATGATCATCGGCCGCCGCCGGTGGGTGTCGGCGACCCACTTGCCGACCGTGCGGCGCACCAGCCGCTGCAGCTCGTACACGTCGGTGGTGCCCTCACGCAGCGCGTCCTCCAGGGCCGCGGCGATCTTCGGCTTGAGGGAGTCGAACACCCCGTCGTCCTCGGCGAAGCCGCGGGCGTGGATGTCCGGTCCGCCCACCACCTTGCCGTCGGTGCGGTCCACCACCGCGACCACCGAGATGAAGCCTTCCGAGCCGAGGATCCGCCGGTCCTTCAGGGACGACTCGGTGATGTCGCCGACGGAGGTGCCGTCGACGTAGACGAACCCGCACGGCACCGATCCGACGATGCGCGCCACCCCGTCGACCAGGTCCACGACGGTGCCGTCGTCGGCGAGGATGACCCGGTCGGCGGGCACCCCGGTCTTGACGGCCAGGTCGCCGTTGGCCCGCAGGTGCCGCCACTCGCCGTGGACCGGCATCACGTTCTTGGGACGGACGATGTTGTAGCAGTAGGTGAGCTCCCCGGCGGCGGCGTGACCGGACACGTGCACCAGCGCGTTGCCCTTGTGGACGACGTCCGCGCCGAGGCGGGCGATGCCGTTGATCACCCGGAACACCGCGTTCTCGTTGCCCGGGATCAGTGAGGAGGCGAGCAGGACGGTGTCGCCCTGGCCGATCTTGATCGGGTGGTCGTTGTTGGCCATCCGCGACAGGGCGGCCATCGGCTCGCCCTGGGACCCGGTGCATACCAGCACCACCTGCTCGTCGGGCAGCTGCTCGAGCTGCTCGACGGTGACCATCAGCCCGGCGGGGATCGTCAGGTAGCCCAGGTCCCTGGCTACCCCCATGTTGCGCACCATCGACCGGCCGACGAACGCGACTTTGCGGCCGTGCTTGGCGGCGGTGTCCAGGATCTGCTGCACCCGGTGCACGTGTGAGGCGAAGCACGCTGAGATGACCCGCCGCTCGGCGCGGGCGAACACGGCGTCGATCACTGGCTCGATGTCGCGTTCGGTCCGCACGAACCCGGGGACCTCGGCGTTGGTGGAGTCGACGAGGAACAGGTCGACTCCCTCCTGCCCGAGCCGGCCGAAGGCCCGCAGGTCGGTGATCCGACCGTCCAGCGGCAGCTGGTCCATCTTGAAGTCGCCGGTGTGCAGCACCAGCTGCCCGGCCGGGGTGCGCAGCGCCACGGCGAGGGCGTCCGGGATGGAGTGGTTGACGGCGACGAACTCAAGGTTGAAGGGGCCGACCTGCTCGATCTGGCCCTCCTTCACCTCGAGGGTGTACGGCTTGATCCGGTGCTCGCGCAGCTTCGCCTCGACCAGGGCCAAGGTCAGCCGCGACCCGATCAGCGGGATGTCGCCCTTCTCGCGCAGCAGATAGGGGACGGCGCCGATGTGGTCTTCGTGGGCGTGGGTGAGCACGATCGCGTCGATGTCGTCCAGCCGGCCGCGGATGTAGTCGAAGTCGGGCAGGATCAGGTCCACTCCCGGCTGGTGGTCCTCGGGGAACAGGACTCCGCAGTCGACGACGAGCAGCCGCCCGCCCCACTCGAACACGGTCATGTTGCGGCCGATCTCACCGAGGCCGCCGAGTGCGACGATCCGCAAGGCCCCTTCGGCCATCGCGGGCGGCGCGCCGAGCTCTGCGGTCGCCGTCATGCGGGCAGGCCCGCTACGGCGCCCGCGGCCAGGTCGCGGCACAGCCGGCTGACCTCCTCGGCGGTGGCGTCGATGAGCGGGAGCCGGACCGGTCCGGCGGGCAGGCCGATGAGGTTGAGCGCGGCCTTGGTCAGGATGACTCCTTGGGTGCGGAACAGGCCCGTGAAGACGGGCAGCAGCTCGTGGTGGAGGTCGCGGGCGCCGGTGACGTCCCCGCTTCGGTAGGCGTGGACCATGGCGGCCAGGCGGGGCGTGGCCAGGTGCGATGCCACGCTGACGATGCCGGCGGCGCCGACAGCCAGCAACGGCAGGTTCAGGACGTCGTCGCCGCTGTAGTACGCCAGGTCGCTGCCGGCCAGGACCGCCGAGGCCGCCGCCAGGTCACCCTTGGCGTCCTTGTTGGCCACGATCCGGGGGTGCTCGGCCAGCCGCAGCAAAGTGTCGGTCGCGATCGCGACACCGGTGCGGTGCGGGATGTCGTACAGCATCACCGGCAGCTCGGTGGCGTCGGCGATGGCGGTGAAGTGCGCCAGCAGTCCGGCCTGCGGCGGCTTGTTGTAGTACGGGGTGACGACGAGCAGGCCGCGGGCGCCGGCCTTCTGGGCGCAGCAGGCGAGCTCGATGCTGTGCGCGGTGTCGTTGGTGCCGGCCCCGGCGATCACCACGGCCCGGTCACCCACGGCCTCGACGACGGCCCGCAGCAAGGCGTCCTTCTCGGCGTCGGTGGTGGTCGGGGACTCCCCCGTGGTCCCGTTCAGCACCAGGCCGTCGTTGCCCTGGTCGACCAGCAGCGTGGCCAGCTGCTGGGCCCCCTGGACGTCCAGGCTGCCGTCGCGCAGGAACGGGGTCACCATCGCGGTGAGGATCCGCCCGAAGGGCGCCTCGCCGGTCGCCTCGGCCGGCAGGGTGGCTGGCATAGGACGAGGTTACTCGGGTCTCATGGGGAAACCCGGCCGCCTGCCTCGAACGCCGCGTGCGTGATCGGCATCAGGGCCGCCCAGTGCTCCTCGATCTTCTCGGCGACCATCTCGATCTCCCGCTGGGGGTAGGACGGAAAGTGCGACCCCGCCCGCTTGGTGCGCAGCGACAGGAAGTTCATCAGGCTTCGGGCGTTCAGCGTGACGTACATCGAGGAGTACGTGGCCACCGGCAGGACGCCGCGGGCGACCTCGCGGGCCACCCCGGCGTCCAGCATCGCCAGGTACGCCGAGTACGCCTGCCGGCACGACTGCTGAGTCTGCGTCACGACGGTGCGGTACTGCTCGTCGGTTCCGGCGACGAAGTCGTACGCGCCCGGCTTGCCCTCCTGGACCAGGTTCCGCTCCGGCGCCGGCACGTAGAAGACGGCGCTGAGCTGGCGGTAGCGGCCGGACTCCTCGTTGTAGGAGGCGATCCGGTGCCGCATGAACTCGCGGAAGACGAAGATCGGCGCCTCGACGAAGAACGTCATGGAGTTGTGCTCGAACGGGCTGCCGTGCCGGGCCCGCATCAGGTAGCGGATCAGCCCCGCCGACCGGGCCGGGTCCTCGCCCAGGGCCTCCAGGGACTGCTCGCCGGCGGTGGACACCCTGGCCGCGAACACCACGTCGGAGTCGTGGGCGCTGGAGCGCACCAGCTCGACGGTCATGTCGCTGCGGAAGCGGACCTCGTCCGAGCGTGGTGTGGGCTCCTCGGCGACGGTCGGCCCCGCCGGCTGGGTCTGGCGGCTGGGCTGGGTGGGGTCCGCGGTCGCGACCTGTTCAGACACCGGCGTTCTCCTCGTGATGGGCTCCGGCGTCACAGTAGTCGGGGGGCCCGACCGGACGCTGCCCGGCGCCGGGCCCGGTGTGCCGGCGCGGGCCGAGGGGCGGCTCCTCTAGGGTCGACCCGTGGCAGACCTCAGCGTCCGGCCGGCCCGCGAGGCCGACGCCGCGGCCCTGGCCGCGGTGCAGGTGGCAGCATGGCGCGACGGGTACGCGGGCGTGCTGCCGGCTGAGACGCTGGCCGCCCTGGACGCCCAGCGCGCCGACTTCATCCTCACCTGGTCGGAGGCGACCGTTCGCCCACCCACCTACCGGCACCGGGTGCTGGTGGCCTGCGAGGGTTCGGTCGTCGTCGGCGGGGTCAGCGTGGGCCCGGCGCAGGACGCCGACCAGGACCCCGGCACGGACGCGGAGCTGTTCACCTTCACCGTCGACCCGGCGCATCGCCGGGCCGGGCACGGCTCGCGGCTGCTGTCGGCGTCGGTGGACCTGCTGCGAGGCGCCGGCTTCGGCGCGGCCAGCATCTGGCTGGACCGCGACGACGCCGCCAGCCGGCAGCTGTTCACCTCTGCGGGCTGGGCCGACGACGGCTCCACCAGGCGGCTGGACCTTGACGGCGACGGGCGGGTCGTCGTCGACCAGGTTCGGCTGCACACCGATCTGAGCGAAGGGCCGACGCCATGACATTCTCCGGGTTCCCCGACCGCGCCATGGAGTTCTACGAGGGCCTGGTGGCGGACAACTCCAAGACGTACTGGACGGCGCACAAGGCCGTCTACGAGACATCGGTGCGGGCACCCATGCTGGACCTGCTGGCCGAGCTGGAAGCCGAGTTCGGCACCGGGCACATGTTCCGACCCCACCGTGACGTCCGTTTCAGTCACGACAAGAGTCCCTACAAGGACCACCAGGGCGGGTATGTGGCCACCGGCGACGGTGTCGGGCTGTACGTGCAGCTGTCGGCGGACGGGCTGATGGTCGCCGGGGGCTGGTACTCCCCGACACCGGCCCAGGTGCAGCGGTACCGCGA
>Ga0209698_10004949_pt1 | contig 14487 bp, 14 predicted proteins | sample LitLauG_LLR_2012_FD_187203 | JGI IMG/M metagenome (GOLD analysis project Ga0209698, IMG submission 187203) | Freshwater sediment microbial communities from Pennsylvania, USA - Little Laurel Run_MetaG_LLR_2012 (SPAdes) (version 2) | ecosystem: Environmental > Aquatic > Freshwater > Creek >...
CGACGTCGAGTTCCTGCACCGACACACGCAAAGTTCGTGGTCGCTGCGCGACGAGCGTTTCAAGGCGGCGATCATGACCTCCGAAGAGCGTAAGCAGTCGCTTACGCTTGAGGTGCTCGATCCCGAGGCCGCCGCGGTGAGTCTGTGGTGCTCCAAGGAGGCGCTGGCCAAGGCGCTCGGCAGTCCCTTGGAGATGGAACCGGCCCGACTGACTGGACCCGCCATGTGGGATGGCGCGCGCCGCGGCAGTTGGGCGGCCACCCTGTTGGACGTCGCAACCCTCGAATGTGATGCCGTCGGCTGGGTGGTGTACGAATCACCAGACACCTAGGACCCTTTGCGGCACCCGTCGTTGGCGAAGGTTGATGTCGTCGACTTAATAGGATTGCCTCGTACATGTCGAGCACTCTTCGCCCCCAGGGATTAGCGGCCATGGTCGCGGCCGTGGCCCTCGGGGGCGCCGCCGGCACCCTCTTGCGCGACCTCGCCCTTCGACTTGACGGCACCTCGTGGTTCCTCTCGGTGGTGGGGACGCACGGCTGGGCCACGCGCGTGCCCTGGACGCTCATGGCCATCAATCTGATTGGCGTCTACTTCGCCACCTTCGCGCTGCGCGGTCCCCTCGCCCGTCACGACCCCAACGACATGACCCGCCTGCTCGTGATCACCGGCTTCTTCGGCGGTTTCACGTCGTACTCGAGTCTCTACGTCGCCTTGGCGGCGATCTGGCACGTCTCGGTCGCCGGTGCGGTGCTCACCGCCACCAGTGCGGTCGCCAGTGGCGTCCTCGTCGCGTGGCTCGGCGCGCGAAGGTGGTCCACGTGACGCTCGTGCTCATCACCCTCGCCGGAGCATTCGGTTGCGTCGTGCGCTACTTGGGTGAATTCGCCGTGCGCCGCCACCATCCGACGTTGCGCCCCTGGGCCACCGTGGCCGCCAACGCCGTGGGGTGCGCGATCGCCGGCTGGGCGGCTTATCGATTGACGTCGTCGATGGATGCCCGCATCCACGCCGTCGTCCTCACCGGGTTCTGCGGTGGGCTCACGACGTTCTCGTCAGCGTTCGCCATACCCGCACTACTGGCCAAGGAGCACCATTGGGGCTACTCCGCGGCGATCGTGATCTCGACGCCCGTGGCGTGCGGCGCATTCTTCGCGCTGGGAGCGGCGCTCGGGCACTGAGTGGCGTCGATGGGGGAAGTCACTCCCCTCCCCCATCGGTCGCTAGAGCTTGAGGGGACCTTGCTCGGACTCCGCCAGCGGCGAGAAGTCGGCGATGCCTTCGGGGGCCTTGGGCATGGCCGAGGCCACGATGAGTCCCACGACCAGGATGATGATCGCCGCCCACGGGGCGTACTCGGTGGGTGCCGTGACCTTGTACACGCCACCAAAGATGGCGGCCCCGGCCACCAGGAAGGCGACCGCGCACGCGCTGTAGAGCTTTGCCTTGGAGGGGTGATCGCGCAGGCCGCTGATCGCACCCACCGCGATGAGCAGGTAGATCACCGTGATGGCGAAACCGCCGTAGGTGGACATCCAGCTGAACATCGAGACGTATTCCGGCAGCCCGGTGATGGCGAATGACGTGCTCCAGAGTCCGAGCGCGCCCACGATGACGTAGGCGAGCAGCACCACACCCGTCGCACCTGAGGGGGTGCCGCGCTTGGAGACGGACGTCAGCACCTTGGGCAGGCGCTCGTCGCGCGCGAGGGCGAAGATGCCGCGCGAGGCCGCGACGGCCGTGCCGATGAGCACGGCGATCATGTCGAAGACGACGACCAGTTCGACCAGGCGGCGGATCGCGACGCTCGCGAAGCCGCCTTGGGATCCGGGTCCGGCCAGCGTGAACAGCGGTCCCGCGGCATTGGCCTTGCCGAGGGCGGCCAGATTGAAGTGGAAGCCGGCGACCTGGGCGAAGGAGCCGATCACGTAGAACACCGTGATGGCGATGACCGAGAACAGCACCGCACGGGGGATGTTGCGCTCGGGCCTGTCGGTCTCCTCACCGAGGTTGGCCGAGGACTCGAAGCCGGTGAAGAGCAACACGCCATAGAGCATGCCGAAGAGGACACCCTTCCAGTGCGTGGGCGACGAACTCGGCGAGAAACCCGATCCCAGGTGGTGCAGTCCCCCACTCTTGAAGATCACGTACACCGAGAAGATCAACACGACAGTGACCGAGATCAGCGCGAGGACCAATTGCAGGCGTGTCGACAGAGCGACGCCCAGGTACATGGTCACCGCCACCAGGGCGAAGAGGATGACGTCCCAGCCCCAGTAGGGAATCGCGTGGAAGTTGAACTCACCCAACAACGTGTCGTGGATCGTCCCGCCGATCATCACCAGGATGCCGGCGCTCAGGGCCAGGATGCCCGTGTAGTACAACCAACCCACGGCGGAACCCACGCGACCGCCGAGCCCGTCGCTGACGTAGGTGTAGAGCGAACCGGCCGCCTGGATCTTCTTGGTGTACTCGGCGATGATCCAGCCCAGGCCGATCACGCCCACTGCGGCGATGACGACCGAGAGCGCGGCGGCGTTACCCGCACCGTTGCCCGAGGCCGCGGTGAGACCCACCACCAAGGGGACGAGGAACGCGATGGAGAACACCGGCCCCATGAATCCGACCGATTGGGCGACAGCGTCCACCAGCGTTAGTTTCTTGGCGCCACCTAAGGACGTCGTCGACGACTTCTCTGACATTGGTTCCCCCCACAGAACGGATTGCCCTTTCGGCAATCACGCAACCGTACGGGAGCGAACGATTCTTGTCAAGCACCACTCATCGTGCGGCGAGTGCGCTCACCACCGAACGACAGACGTCGCCCACCGCGTCGAGCTCGTCGGTGAACATCGACGGCTTGAAACAAAAGGTTCGATAACCAGCCGAAATCTGTGCGCCGATCCCCTCGAGGGCCTCCTCCAGGCTCGCCACACCGTGGGGATCGGCGAAACGCCCGCGCAGTCCACCCACCATCTCGATCTCGTGCATCGAACGCCCCGCGTCCACCATCGCGTCTTCGAGCGCCGCCAACTCCCCCGCCAGGGGCTGGCCCAACGGATTGAATCCGTGACCGTAGGTGACGAGGCGGCGAATCAGCGAGGGGTGCAGGGACGAACCCCCGAACCACAAGGTCGGGCCGCCGGGGCGATGCGCGCGCGGTTCGAGCCACACCTCGTCGAAGTCGTAGAACTGGCCGTGGTAGTCGAAGGGTGACTCACGCCAGGCGCGTCGCCAGACCTCGAGCTGCTCATCGAGGATCGCGCCGCGACGACGGAAGTCGACGCCGAGTGCGTCGTACTCCTCCTCGTGCCAGCTCACCGTCGGCAGGACGACCAGTCGTCCCTGGCTCACTCGATCCAGCGTCGCCAGGTCCTTGGCAGTGACCAACGGGTGGCGCAGGGGGGAGATGAGGGCTCCCACGACCAGTCGCAGGGTCGTCGTGCGCGCCGCGACGGCCGCCAGCACCACATAGGGGCTGGGCCAGGACGAATCTGGTTCCTGATTCCCGGGCATCGCGTAGTCGCGCGGATTCGCCGGCAGACCCAGGGCCTTCGCGCCAGGCCCGAGCACCACGTGGTCGCTCATCATCACCCCGTCCACGCCCGCATCCTCGGCATCAACCGCCAATTGGACCAGATCGGCGAGGGAGGGGCGCGGCTTCAGCGTCCAGTTCTCCGACAGCACCATCAACGCGCGAAGCGACTCTGTCATACTCCCCCTGTTCGAGCACGACTCTACGCAATGCGGTCGCGCAGTGAGTTCGCTCAGTCCTCGATCTCGATCGCGGTCTTGACGAGCCACACGAAGGTGGGATCAGGAGCGGGCAGCAGTTCAGGGTGCCACTGCACGGCCAAGACGCTGGCGTCACTGGTGTAGAAGGATTCGACCACGCCGTCACTGGCCGTCGCCCCCACGACCAGTCCCTCCCCGAGAGTGTCGAGCGTCTGGTGGTGCAAGGAGTTGACCTCGAGCGAGCCGCCCACCACCTGCGCGGTCAAGGAAGAGCTACGACAACTCACCGAATGAGTGGTCTTTCGCCCGTCGACGTCCCACTGGGGGTGCCCCGCACCCTCGTGCAGCTCGACGTGCTGACGCAGGGTACCGCCGTGAGCGACGTTGACGAGTTGGAATCCCCGACAGATCGCCAGGATCGGCAGCCCGCGTTCGCGCGCCGCCGCGTAGAGGGCGAACTCCCATTCGTCACGCTCGGGCTCGACGGCGCCGAGCAATTCGTGCGGCTCGTGACCGTAGTGGTGGGGTTCGACGTCGGCTCCCCCGCTCATGACGAGGCCGTCCAGACGCGACACCATGTCCTCGACGTCGGCGTCACGCGTCAATTCGACCGGCAGTCCACCAGCCAGGGCCACCGAGCGTCCATAGTCGGCAAAATGCAGGTCGAAGGACAACTCCGACATGGCCGCGGGGACGAAATCACCGAGTCGCGCGACGGGCCAGCGCCGTCCCGTCAATCCAATGAGCGGTCTCATAGCGACAATTCTACGCACGAGCCTCCCAGAACGTGCTACAAATCGTTTGGTCACAAACAAGGGACCGACGTTCGTTATGGGGGGACCACGCTGTATGGAGAATTTCGCCGCCACGCTCACGTCGCACGACGCCTACCTCGAGGGAGTACCCCACGAGATCTTCAAGGAACTGCGAGCCCACGAACCGGTCGCCTGGACGGAGGAGAGCGACGGTCGGGGATTTTGGAGCATCACCAAGTACGACGACGTGCTCTACGCCAGTCGTCACACGGAGCTCTTCTCGAGCCGCCAGGGCATCCGCATGGAGGACATGGACGAGGAGGAGACCGAGGCCCGTCGCACGTTGATGGAGATGGACTCCCCCGAGCACACCCGGCTGCGCCGACTGGTCGCGCGACCCTTCACGCCTCGTCAGGTGGCGGACTACGAAGAGGCCATCCGCGACCTCGCGCGCGAGGTCCTCGCCAATCTGCAGGGCTCCACCGAGTTCGACTTCGTCAAGGAGATCGCGCGCGAGTTGCCGATGAAGATGCTCGGCCGACTCCTGGGTCTGCCCGATGAGGACCTCGACTGGCTGGTGAGCCGCGGTGACGCCTTGATCGGCAACACCGACCCGGAGTTCACCGAGTACGTCGTGGACCAGACTGACACCAGCGCGTACCGGCTCCTGCCCTTTCGCTCCCCCGTGGCCCTCGAACTCTTCGAATACGCCCAATCGGCCCTGGACGCGCGACGCCTGCGTCCGACCCACGACGTCATCACCGCGTTGCTGCAGCCCAACGCGGAGGGCGACACCCTCGATGACGTCACGTTGAAGAACTTCTTCACCCTGATGGTCGCCGCCGGCAACGACACCACCCGCTACACCATGGTGGCGGGGGCCCAAGTGTTCATCGAGCGCCCCGAGCTCTTCCACTCACTGCGGACGATGGACCAGGCGCAGGTGAAGTCACTGGTCGATGAGGTCCTGCGTTGGTCGTCGACGACCATGCACTTTCGTCGCACCGTGACCGAGGACACCGAATTGCGCGGTCAGGCTCTCCAGAAGGGTGACAAGGTCGTGCTCTGGTACGTGTCGGCGAACTACGACGAGGAGCACTTCGATGACCCGTACAGCTTCCGCGCGGATCGAACGCCCAACGACCACACCGCCTTCGGGCTGCACAGCGCCCACTTGTGCCTCGGAGCCCACCTCGCGCGCCTGGAACTGCGCGTGATGTTCGAGGAGATGGCCAAGGCCTGGTCCTCGATCGAACTCGCCGGGGAACCCGAGCGACTCCGTTCGAACTTCATCTCGGGCACCAAGAAACTCCCGGTTCGCGTCACCTGGCGCTGAGCTACGTCGCTTCGGTCTCCTCGACGGCGGTCGCGACGGCGTCGGTGGCGGCGACCTTGAGATGAGCGCGGCGTTCGAAGTACCAGCGCATCCAGAACGTCGCGCCTCCGAAGAGCACGAACAGCGCCACCACCGTCGCGAGAGACGCGTGTCCCGGGTGGGTCGATCCCGAGTCCGGGCGCAGTTCGACCTCGATGAGCAAGAACGTGGCGACGAAGAAGATCGCCGCCCACGCGCCACGATGCCATTTGGCGATGATCTTGCCCGGGAGGAAGTCGATGGGTATCAGCGAGATCACGCTTCCGACCAGTCCCCCGACGAAGATCGATCCCAACACGTCATCAAGCACCACCACCAGCGCATTCGTCCCGTGGGTCTGGGCCAGATGGTTCACGGGGATCCAGACGAACCACGCAGCGAGCGCGATGACCAGCGTCGATCCCACGGAGATGGCCGTCAGATGGGCATTGTGATTGTCCTTGAGCGACCCGGCGAAGGAGAGCCCCACGACGACGCCGTAGAGATAGCCGGGCTCGAAGTGCGACAGTCGCGACACCGCGACGCAGATGATGGCGATCACCAGCCCCAGCGGCAACGCCTGCAGGTACGAAAGCGTCGGATACTGGTGGTAGCGGCGGAATCGCTGGGCCACGTACCAGGACAAGACGGCGCCGATGGAGAATGAGATCAGCGTCGCGAGGATCCCCTCGCCCGAGGATCGATTGAGGCCGAAGTGCGGATTGAGGAGTCCACCGAGGATGGCGCCCAATATCAACACCACGGCGAAGCCCCACGCGGTGACCTTGCCAGGCTCTTCCATCTTCGCCGTCGTGGTGTCCTCGTCGGGGTTCGGTGTCACCGCCGTCGGCTCCTTGGGACCGAAGGGAAGGTGATAGCGGCGGCGCCAACCAGCGAGGATCAAAATGATCTCCTCATAGTTGGCCGAGAAGGTGCGATTGAAGATGTTGGCCGGGAAGGTGATGAAGATGATGACGCCCACCGTGATGGCCGCGTTGAGCAGGTTGTGCTTCATCGAATGAAAGACCGCGCCCGGCGTGGAGATGGTCGACGCCAGGGGCAGGACCTGCGTCGGCGTGGCCACGGCGGGAAGGACGGTCGTCGTGGTGACCGGTGGGGTCGTGCTCGCCAAGGTGGCGGTGAAGGTGCCCGACTGGTTGGAGTTGCTCGACCAGGTCCCCGAGATCGTCGAACCGGTCAAAGTGCCGGTGAAGTGCGCGACGTAGGTGCTGTTGGTGTAGGTCGTCACGATGGTCACCTGGTTGCCGTTGAGCGTCGCGGCCAGGTTGGCGAAGGTGCTGCCGTTGGGGAATTGCGCGATGCCCGTGGTGCCGTTGATGACGAAGTTCTGCGCGCTGGCGCCACCGGCCCCACAGCAGTTCCACGTGCCGGTAAGTGATGTCACGGCGCTGGCGGACGTGAGGGTCCCGACGTCGATGCCCGACGTGTTGTTGGAGTCCGTGGTGGTTCCCGTCCACGACTTGCCGTCAGCGGCGAAGGTCAACACGCTGGTCCAGGAGTAGGAACCTTGCACCTCGTGGATCGTCAGGACGTTGCCCGTCAAGGTGCCGGCGTTCGTCCCGTCGTAGACGACGTTCGATCCCGCCGCTTGCCGATAGGTCGTGGTGGCGGGGAAATCCTGTCCGGCGCACCAGCCGGTCTTGCAGTGATAGACCGAACTGTAGGTGCCCGACACGTTGAGCGGCGACGCGGCCGTGGCGCCCACGCCGGGCCACATCGACAGGGTCGCCCCCATGAGCAGGGCGATCATCATCACGCAGGCGCGCCCCGTCGCTCGCCGGTGGACCGTGGACATCGGACGAAACGACATGCGCTGCCCCCTCAGGATTTAATGTCGGAGTCTAGACAGCGCTTGGACCGCCCTCAAGTGTCGCGTCGCGATTTCTCGACTCCCGCGATCAGAGGAAGTGCAGGTACTCCTTCAGCTCCCAGTCCGTCGTGGCCGACTGGAAACGCTCCCATTCAGCGCGCTTGACCGAGAGGTGCTGGCCAACGAGCTCACTACCCAACGCCGTCACTAATTCCTCGTCCGCCTCGAGAGCGTCTAGAGCCGCGCTCAAGGTGGCGGGTACTCCGACCGTGGCGTCGATCGTGTCCAGACCGTTGCCCGCTTCCGCCGGTCCCAGGGCCAGCTGATTGACGTGGCCGAGGCGTGCCGCCTGCAAGACGGCCGCCAACGACGAGTGCACCACGGCCGCGCCGTCGCTCAGGCGATGTTCGAGACGGGCTCCGGCGCCACGCTCGGGCGGGATCCTCACCGTGGCGCCACGGTGGTCGTGACCCCAGTTCGACCAGTAACCCGACAGTGACGCGGGACGTAGCCGCTTGTAGGCGTTGACCGTGGGTGCACAGATGCCCGCCAGAGCCTGGTGATGCGCCAGCATCCCCGCCACCATCTGGCGGGCGAGTTCAGAGATCCCGTCATCGGTCGAAGGATCGTTGATGACGTTGCGGTCGTCGTCGTCGCGCAGTGACATGTTGAAGTGCAGGCCTGATCCTCCACGATCCGACAGGGGCTTGCCCATGAACGTCATCAGCAGTCCGAACCGGTGCGCCACCTCGCGCGCCAGCACCTTGAACAAGAAGCCTTCGTCAGCCGCCGTCAGCGCATCGGCGTAGCGAAGCGTGAATTCGAACTGGGGCGTGTCGTATTCGGAGTTGACCGACTCGAGCGGGATGTTGGCGCCGTCACAGGCCTCCCAGATGGCGTCGAGGAGCCCGAGAGGATCGACGGCAGGGCCCGTGCCGTACACGTAGGCGCCGGGGGTGTCGAGCGGCACCCAGCCGCCGTGCCCGTCAGGGGTGAAGAGGTACGCCTCGAACTCCATGCCCACGTAGGGGCGATACCCCAGGGCGTTCCAATCGGCGATCGCGCGCCGCAGCGCCCCACGGGGCGACACCGCGATGGGGCCGTCGGGGTCCGAGAGGTCGGCCACCACCACGCGGGTGCCCGGTTCCCATCCCGGGCGGATGGCGTCGAGGTCGTAGGTGGCATCGAGGTCGGGCAGTCCGTCGTTCCAGTGCGCGCCCGGCGTCTCGGGCGTCATTTGACGGTCGTAGCCCAGCGCCCACAGGCCCGTGCAGTGACGCACGCCGTTGGCCGCCAGTTTGGCCGGGACGTACTTGCCCCGGGCCAGCCCCAAGTGATCGGGCCACAACACCCGCAGTCGATTGAATTCTTCGCTCACGCGCCCCCCTCTACGACGTTAGGAAACGTAACACGCCCGCGCGTCTCTCCCCAGCGTCTCAGTAGAGTGACGTTATCATTTAGACACAAACGACCATGGGGGACACGCGTGGAGTATCGCCGGATACTGCTGGACGGAAACGTGACGAACGTCGTCGTCGAGGGTGACACGCTCGTCGCGCGAGACGGACGCCGGGTCGAGGCGGCGACCGCGACGCACCTCGCCCCCGTCACGCCGAGCAAGATTCTCTGCTGTCACCTCAATCACATCTCGCGCGTACGCGAGTTCGGCATCGATCTCGCCCCGGCGCCGACGTACTTCCACAAGCCCGTCTCATCGCTCAATGCCCATGGGGGCGCCGTGGTGCGGCCGTCGAACTGCCATTACCTGAACTACGAGGGCGAAGTGGCGATCGTCATCGGCACCCGCGCGCGCAATATCACGGTCGCCGACGCGGTGCACCACATCGCCGGCTACACCGTGGCCAATGACTACGGACTGCACGATTTCCGTGACACGGATGCGGGATCGATGCTGCGCGTCAAGGGTGCCGACACCCTCTGCCCCCTCGGACCGGGTCTGGTCACCGACTGGGACTTTCGCCACAAGTCCATGCGCACCAGCGTCAACGGCGTCGTTCGCCAAGATGGCTCCACCGAGGAGATGGCCTGGGACATGTACTACCTCGTCGCGGACCTGGCGCGACTCATCACGCTCGAACCCGGCGACGTCATCTTGTCGGGCACCCCGGCGATCTCGCGACCCGTGGAGCCCGGTGACGTCGTCGAGGTCGAGGTCGAGGGCCTGGGCACCTTGAGCAATCACATCGTCGAGGGGCCCGAACCCGTCTCCGACGAAGTCGGCGCCCAACCCACCGCGACCGAGGAGGTCCTCTCGACCGCGTTGGGTGCCGAGTGGGAGTTTCGCGGACAGCGCCGGCCCGCGTCCACACCCAAGGACGCCCTCCCCTACCCCCGGATCAGGCCGAAGTTCCAATCATGATCAGTGAGCGGATCGACGTCGACGGTATCGAGGTCTCACCGGACCACTTCATCAACGGCCGTCGCGTCGCCTCCAAACACACCTTCGAGGACCGCTCCCCCTTGGACTGGACCTGGAAACTCGCCGACGTCGCTCGCGGCACCGCTCTCGAGGCCGACCTGGCCGTACGCGCGGCCCTCGACGCCTTCACGGGATGGGCCGAGTTGGACGTCGAGGGGCGCGGACGCTACCTGGACCGCCTGGCCGACTTGATTGACGCCAATATCGAGCGCATCGCCCACGTGGAGTGCCTGGACATGGCCATGCTCGAAGACTCGTTGCGCTTGCGCGTGATCGCGCGCGGCGCGCGCAATTTCCGGGCCTACGCCCAACTGGCCCGCGACTACGAGGCGCGACGCTGGAGTTCCAACGGTACCGACAACGTCGTGTTGCGCCACCCCGCCGGGCCCACCGTGGTCATCACCCCCTGGAACGCCCCCTTCATGCTCTCGACGTGGAAATGCGCGCCGGCACTCGCGGCGGGCAATACGGTCATCTTGAAGCCCGCCGAATGGTCACCCCTGTCGTGTTCGATGCTGATGGACCTGGTCGAAGAGGCTCAGTTCCCGCCGGGCGTCTTCAACGTCGTCCAGGGTTTTGGCGAGGAGGTCGGTGCCGCGCTGGTCAATGATCCGCGCGTGCGTCGCATCTCCTTTACCGGCTCGCCCGAGACCGGCCGGATCATCGGCGAGGCCGCGGCCAAGAACCTCGTCCCCTTCACCGCCGAGTTGGGCGGCAAGGGGCCGTTCATCGTCTTCGACGACGCCGACCTCGACGCCGCGGCCCACAAGGCGGCCGTCATGTTCGATGACGGTGGCCAGGTCTGCCTCGCCGGCACTCGCCTCTTGGTGCAAGACACCGTCTTCGACGACTTCGTCGTGCGGCTGCGCGACGCCACCGCCCAGCACGTGTTGGGTGACTCGCGTGATGAGACCACGACGATCTCGCCGCTCATCCATCCCGAGCATTTCAGCCGCGTCAAGGGATTCGTCACTCGCGCACGCGAGCACGGCGACACGATTCTCTTCGGTGGTGACGAGGTGAGTCGCGAAGGTCTCTGGTTCCAGCCGACCGTGATCGAGCCGGTCAGCAACGAGTCCGAGGTCGTGCAGCGCGAGATCTTCGGCCCGGTACTGACCCTGCAGCGATTCGCCGACGAGGATGAGGCGGTGCGCCTGGCCAACTCGACGCCCTATGGACTCTCGGCCGTGATCTACACCACGAGCACCGAACGCGCGCGAAGGGTGGGCGCGAAGGTGCGCGCCGGCACGGTGTGGGTGAACTGCTTCTTGGTGCGCGACCTCACCGCCCCCTTTGGCGGCATCGGCATCAGCGGGATCGGTCGCGAGGGTGGCGACTACGCGCTCGACTTCTATTCGGATCTCACGATGTTGCAAATCAAGGAAGGAACCACTCATGGGTGAAATCGTCGGGGCGGGCCTGCTGGCCCACGTGCCCACCATCGTCCTACCGGACGACCTTCGTCGCGAACTCAATAACGGCAAGGAGAGCACCCTCTACACGGGACTGCACGCCCTACGCCGCGAGGTCTTCGACGAGCTCCAGCCCGACGTCGTCCTCGTCTTCGACTCGCACTGGTTCACCACCGTCGAGTTCGTGGTGACCGCGCACGAGCATCGTCGCGGCCACTACACCAGCGACGAACTGCCCCGCGGCATGTCGAGCGTGCCCTACGACTTCCCCGGTTCGCCGGAACTGGCGCATCTCATCGCCAAGGTGGCCGACGACACGCCCGAGTGCTGGATCACCCCGATCGACAACGAGCACCTGCCCTTGGCCTACGCCACCTTGAACTTCTTGCCCTTCCTCCAAGCCCAGGAGAAATGGATGTCGGTGAGCGTGTGTCAGACCGCCGAACAGATCGATTTCGCCACCGTCGGTCGCGTCGTCGGCGAGGCCATTGCCCAGAGTGACCTGCGCGTCGCGCTCATCGCCTCAGGGGCGGTGAGCCACACGTTTCACAAGCTGCGCGACCTGCGTTCGCACGAGGCGGCCGATGAGAAGCACATCTTCTCCCAGGAGGCGCGCGAGTGGGACCACCGGGTCATCGACGCCCTGCTCGAGGGCGACCACGCCCAGGTCCTCGCCGAGATGGACGGCTTCCTCACGGTCAAGCCCGAGGGACGCTTCGGCCACTACCAAATGATGGCGGCCGCTCTCGGAGGTCCCCAGTGCACGTCACCAGGGCGGCTCTTCTCGGACTACGAGAATTCGATCGGCACCGGTCAGGTCCACATCTGGTTCGACCAGCCGAGCCGCGGTTGGGCCGGGGAGAAGCAGCAGTGACGATGCACGGACTCCCCTTCCCGCGCACCACGTCGGGTCAAGCATCACTGTTGCCGCCCGCACCCTGGCACTATTCGGGCGACCTGTTGACGGTCGAGTACCGGACCGATCCGGACCGAGTGCGCGCCGTGTTGCCGCCCGACGTCGACCTCGTACACGACGACGAGGATCCGGGCGCCGTAGCCTTCATTTGGGCCGACTGGCAGAGTTGCGGCGACGACCGCGCCGAGATCCTCGATCCGGTGCGCTCGCAGTACAAGGAGGCCTTCGTGGTCGTGCGCTGTCGCTACGAGGGCCAGATCTACAGCCGCTGCGTCTTCATCTGGGTCGACAAGGACTTCGCCCTGGTGCGCGGCTATCTCCAGGGCTACCCCAAGAAACTCGGATCCGTCCACCAGACCCGTCCGGTGACCGTGGGCTCAGCGGGCCCGCGCCTCGAGGCCGGTGGTCGATTCGGAATGACGCTGGCGGCCGGCGATCGTCGCCTCGCCAACGCCACCGTGACCCTGCGAGGAGAAGCCGCGAACGGTGGCTTCGTCAACGGCCACGCGATGTTGCATCACCGCTGGTTCCCGAGCATCGAACTCGACGGTCGCGATTCCCTCGCCGAGGTCGTGACCATGTCGGGCGTCAACGTCGAACTCGGCCCGGTGTACGCCGGCGACGCGACCCTGGAACTCTTCGACTCTCCCACGGAGGAGCTGACGCTACTAGCGCCCGAAGAAATTTTAGGAGGCTACTTCCGCACCGTGGGGACCACGTTCGCCGGAGGGCGTACACTTCACTCATCATGAGTCGCCGAATTTCGTCGTCCACCCCCGAAGAAGTACTCCAGGCCGAGGCGGATATCCGACATCGTCTCGAAGACCGTGAGTTCGACTTCGTGGCCATGAGCGCCATCTCGAACGTGTACCGCGCCGGCACCGCGGTCAGAAATCACATGGAGCGTACGGTCCTAGCTGACTACGACTTGAGTTGGGTTGCTTTCACCGTCTTGTGGGTGCTGTGGATCTGGGGATCTCAGGAGACGGGCCACGTGGCAGAAGAAGCCGGCGTCACCAAGGGCACCCTGACCGGAGTCATCAAGACCCTGCAGAACCAAAGATTGATCAAGCGCACCCCCCATCGTGATGACAAGCGTCGAGTGTCGATCTCATTGAGCGCAAAGGGTCAGCGAGTCATCAGTGAGCTGTTTCCCGCTTTCAACGAACACGAAATTGCGGCAGTAAGTGCGCTGACTCCAACGGAACAACACGAACTGGCAAGGTTGCTCCGCAAGATCACCAATCACGTTTCTTCAGTTCCCACTGACTGATTCATATTTCGATTTCTTGAGTGCGGGTTCACGTCGGCCCTGGAATTCTGTTGGTCGACTCAGAGCAACGCAATTTGTACTGAGTAAAAGCCCATATCCGGACGACCAATGGGGAAATCCTCTCTAATCCGGATCTGTTCAATTGATCGTCGTTCGAGGCGCGGCCAGTCTGGATAGAAACGGCCATCTTCAAGGTGAACGAGAGGCACGTTTATGCGGGTCAATCCCTCGACGGTGCAGCGACGACTCGTCTCGGGAAAAATCCATGACAAGTTGGCCCACGGGTCAGCCCGAACAATCCCGCTGCCATGGACCCGACGTCCCTCTGGAAGTGGAAACGTCGATTGGTAACCCAATGTCAATCCAGGCATCTCGATGGCGGTCCACTCCCTCTCGTCGCCATCCGCGAAGTGGCGTAGCACGTTGGCCGTTACGTGATATTTGGGTGTTGGGTCCGCGTCGAGAGGCGCCAACGGCCATATACCCAATTCAAACTCAGTGGTGGTTCGCACCATGGGTAGGTCCGGCAGAAACATGAGGTCAACCAACCATGTATCTCCGACTTCCAAAAGCGGCACGGCGCCGTCCTCGACCATTGCCCTCATGAGGTAGATCTTCACTCGCTGATTCTTCCACGAGGGACCGGACAAGAGAGTCGCATCCTAAACATCTGCGAGCGGTGCATAGCTCTGTCGATGCAGATTAGATTCGAAATCACTTCCAATCAGACAGCCGCCAGTCGAAGATTGTGCACGTCGGCCCGATGAGGAC
>Ga0209698_10004950_pt1 | contig 14487 bp, 13 predicted proteins | sample LitLauG_LLR_2012_FD_187203 | JGI IMG/M metagenome (GOLD analysis project Ga0209698, IMG submission 187203) | Freshwater sediment microbial communities from Pennsylvania, USA - Little Laurel Run_MetaG_LLR_2012 (SPAdes) (version 2) | ecosystem: Environmental > Aquatic > Freshwater > Creek >...
GGTAAACGGCTACTTCGTCCTCGCCCACGCTGCCTTTGACGCAGTCAAGCAGTGGCAGTTTAAGCCTTACAGCCCGAGCGGCAGGCCGGTCGACTTCACGACTTACGTCACATTGACCTTTAGGTATCCCCGCTAGGATGCTCTTGGCTGCTGTGTAGTACGGCTTCGTCGGACATCCTCGCCGCGGACTAACACACATCCCATGAACAACTTGCGGCATCGGACCCCCCAAACTGATCGGCCGTTCTCGTCCGTTCGCGCGACCCCACTGGGGCTTCCGAAGTGGCTGTGGCCCTCGGGATGGTTACTCTTGGTCGATTTCTGGCAGCCTCGAGGCTGGATCTCACATCAATAGAGATATAATTGGGCCATCTCTCTGGAAGTGTCCTTCCCTTCCTTTCTGGATGATCAAAAACCGATGTCGATGAAAACCAAAGCTGCCATTCTTGTGACCTCGTTTGCTGTGCTCCTCTTCATGGTCGTGGGCGGACTCGGTGGCGTGCGCGCGTCCTCGAGCGACGGCGCCTACCGGCAACTACAGGTCTACAGCGAAGTGCTTTCGCGCGTAAACAGCGAGTACGTGGAAGATCCCAACATTCCGAAGGTCACCGACGGAGCGCTTCACGGTCTGCTGGAGGCGCTTGACCCGAATTCCAGCTACCTGAGCCCCAAGGAATACCAGGACTACAAATCCAAGAAGACGGACGCCAAGGCCGACATCGGCGCGGCAGTTTCCAAGCGCTTCGGCTACGCCGCTGTGATCTCGGTGATTCCCGGTGGTCCGGCTGACAAGGCTGGCATCCAGGGCTCCGACATTTTCGAGGCGATTGAAGGACACAGCACACGCGAAATGTCGCTTGCTGGGATCCGTGCCCTTCTCAGCGGGCAGCCTGGCTCGAACATCACAGTTTCCGTCGTGCGCGCGCGCCGCGCCGAGCCTCAGAAAGTCGTGATCACACGCGACATGGTCACCGTCCCTCCGGTTACCGACAAAGTGATGGAAGAGGGTGTTGGTTACATCAAGGTCGACGCGCTCACCAAGGGCAAATCGCAGGAGATCGCCGCCCTTATCAAGACGCTGCAGAAGCAGGGTGCAAAGAAGCTCATTCTTGACCTGCGCAACAGCGGCGAAGGCGAAGAGTCGGAAGGCATCGCAACGGCGAATCTGTTCCTCAATCACGGGACCATCACGTACCTGCAGGGGCAGAAGTATCCGCGAGAGGCATTTACAGCAGAGGCCAACAAGGCCATCACGAACCTACCGGTTGCCCTGCTCGTGAATCACGGTACGGCTGGACCGGCGGAAATCGTCGCGGCTGCGATCCTGGAGAATGCGCGTGGCGACGTTGTTGGAGATAAGACCTTCGGCGATGGCTCCGTCCAGAAGGTAATCGATCTGCCCGATGGCTCGGCCTTGATTCTCTCGGTGGCCAAGTACTATTCGCCAAGCGGGAAGGCGATTCAGGACACGGCCATCACTCCGAATGTCCTGGTGGCCGACACGGATGAGGACGCACCGCTTCCTGACGAAGATCAGGATACGGCCGCCCCGGACGAGAACAAGGCTAAAACGCCGCAGCAGGACGAACAACTGCGAAAGGCAATCGAAGTCCTGAAGAACCACGAAGCCAAGGGATAGAGAAGCAGTCGTCAGTCCTTAGTCGTCAGCAAGCGCGCGTCCCCAGGGCGCGCGTTTTTTATTCCTCTCTGAGGTCTTTACAGCCGCCCCTTTGTGCTCTCACGCCAACGACTAACGACGACCGATCACCGACTGATATCCTGACCTCATCCTCCCATGAAGTCTCTTTACCAGGATTTGCCAGAAGTCGAAATCGTGGGGAAGAAGGTTGTTGGCCGTGTTGTTTTCGGCATGCTGGTCCTGGCGGCTGCCCTGGTCGGAGCGACGGTCGGGCTTTTGCTGGTGTACTCCACGGACCTTCCTCAGGTCGATGACCTTGAACACTACCGGCCCGGCTCGATTACCGAACTCTACGACGACCAGGGGCGCATCATCGGCTCGTTCGCGTTGCAGCGGCGCGTGGTCGCCGCCTACGACGATTATCCGCAAGTCTTGCGCGATGCCTTGATTTCCATCGAGGATAAGGACTTCTACCGGCACTGGGGCATCAACGTCTGGCGGATTGTGGGAGCTGTCTATCGCGACATTCAATCTGGCGGCAGGGTCCAAGGCGCCTCGACGCTAACCATGCAGCTGGCCCGCAATCTCTTCTTGTCGCCGGATCGCTCCTTCCAGCGCAAGATCCGGGAGGCCTTGCTCGCGATCCAGATCGAACGCAAATTCACCAAATCGCAGATCTTCACCCTCTACGCCAACCAGATATTTCTGGGACACGGCGCCTACGGATTCGAATCCGCCTCCGAATATTACTTCAGCAAACCCGCGAAGAAGCTCACGCTTGATGAAGCTGCCCTACTAGCGGGACTCCCGAAAGGCCCACAGGCGTACTCACCGATCAACCATCCTGACCGCGCGCTCAAGCGCCGTAACCTGGTGATCAATGCGATGCTCGAGGATGGCAAGATCACCGCCCAGCAGGCCGCCGACGCGAAGGCCCGTCCCCTCCAGCTCAATGTGCAGCACGACCCGAATTTCCTGGCTCCTTATTTTGTTGAGGAAATCCGCAGATACCTCGAAAACAAGTACGGCAGCGATCAGGTCCACGAAGGCGGCTTGAGAGTCTACACGTCCCTCGACATGGACCTGCAGAAGGCTGCGAACCAGGCGGTCCTTAGTGGCGTCGCTGCTTACGAACGTCGTCATGGCTGGAAAAATCACCTGGCTAATGTGTTGAGCCGGGAGACGACGCTCGATACCTACGACCATGCCGATTGGGACGACGAACCCGAAACGAACGGCTACCTGCATGCGTTGGTGACCGCAGTCGCTCCGGGATCCGCCACATTGAAGTTCGGCCGCTATCACGCTAGCCTCACCCAGCGGGACGTGGCCTGGACACAGAAGCGGCTACAAGACATCCTGAAGCCCGGCGACGTCTGCTATGTGAGAGTACAAACCCTCGGCCCCGACGGTGCAGCGCACGTCAGCCTAGAACAGGATTCCGGCGCGCAAGGCGCTTTGGTCGCGATCGACAACGCTACCGGTGAAATCAAAGCTATGGTCGGCGGCCGGGACTTTAACGAATCCAAGTTCAATCGCGCCACCCAAGCCCTGCGCCAGGTCGGCTCATCCTTCAAACCGTACGTCTACACAGCGGTGATTGACCAGGGCGGGAGCCCCGACGACACAATTCTCGACGCACCCATCACTTTCGAAACCGCTTCCGGCCCCTACACCCCGCACAACTACGACGAGAAATTCGAAGGCACCATCACCCTCCGGCGAGCTCTGGCCCAGTCACGCAACATTCCCGCGCTGCGCCTTGCCGACCGCATCGGGATAAAGACAGTTATTGACTATGCCCACCGCTTTGGCGTGACGTCGAACATTCCACCTTATCTCCCAGTTGCGCTCGGGTCCGCCGAAATCACTTTGCTCGAGCAGACGAACGCCTTCAGCGTCTTCCCCAACGACGGCGTCCGCATCACTCCGCGTTACATCACCAAAGTGACCGACTACGATGGCCGTGTCCTCGAAGAGAACTTCCCAGATGTGAAGGACGTGGTCTCCTCGCGCACCGCCCGTATCATGACCTCGATGCTCGAAGAGGTGGTGCAGCATGGGACCGGCATCGCAGCCTCCAACCTGAGGCTTCCGCTCGGTGGCAAGACGGGCACCACCAATGACTTCACCGACGCCTGGTTCGTCGGCTTCTCGCCTTCTATGACCTGCGGTGTCTGGATCGGTTACGACGAGAAGAAATCCCTAGGCGCCAAAGAGAGCGGTGCTCACGCCGCGCTGCCCATGTGGATCGACTTCATGAAATTCGCGATGGCTGGCAAGGATCCCGGAGAGTTCCAGCCCCCACCCTCAGCCCCCCCGAACCCGCAATCCCTGAAACTCGACACTCCCGACACTGCCCCTGCAGAAGAGGAAGCCCACTGAGGAGCCAAGTGTTAGGTTTCAAAGTTGCAGAGTTTCAAAGGCGTGAACTCCAAGCACTCCAACCTCGGGCGGGAAGTCACGTTCGGGTCTCCAGAGCTGAAGACTCTGGGACCTTGAAAATTGAACCCCTGAAACCTCCTCTTGACCGCATCCCTCGACAAGCGTAGCCTCGCGTGCGAAATCCTGAGATTCGAACTTTAAGGAGGCTGGGCATGGTTCCTCTCTCCGCTCTCTGGCTGCCGATCGTGCTTTCTGCCGTGATCGTCTTCATCGCCAGTTCCGTAATGCACATGTTGCTGCCCTACCACAAGGGCGACTACCAGCAGCTTCCAGACGAGGACAAGGTTCTCACCGCGCTGCGCGGTGCAGGTCTGAAGCGAGGCCTGTACGTTTTTCCTTTCTGCACGCACAAAGACATGAAGTCACCGGCCATACAGGAGAAATACAAACAAGGACCGGTCGGCATGATGACCATCTTGCCCATCGGCCCGCCCGCTATGCCGAAGTATCTAGTTCAGTGGATCGCCTATTGCCTCGTGATTGGCTTCTTCGTCGCCTATCTCACAGGACACACGGTTGCTCAAGGCGCGCACTATCTGGCCGTCTTTCGCGTGGCCGGCACCGCCGCCTTCCTCGCGTACGGCCTGGGAAACCTGAGCAACAGCATCTGGAAGGGCCAGATGTGGGGCATGACCATCAAGGAGGTCGTCGACGGACTCGTCTACGCCCTGTTGACCGCGGGAACCTTCGGCTGGCTCTGGCCGAGGTAGAGGGCTCAGTGCACTTCGTCCTTCCGAACCGGTTTTCGGCGTGCGCGGCGTAGCGTGCGCGTGGTTTCTAGGGGCGGGGGCGGCGGGCGACCCGATGTGCGTCCTGCGTCCTTACTGTGAGGTGTGATCTACCCCTGCCTTCGCAGCGTTCGTGTGAGACTGGGGCGCGCTGCATAGAAAGCGTGGTTCGCGAGTGTTCGCTCACCGCCGTTCTGTGCTACCATTCTTTGTCTCCTCCCCTAGGGAATCCGCTGTATTCTCCGCTGCCCCCTGAGCGTTGTAGCGCATTCTTCGGATACTACTCCCCCGCGAACTCGACCAGGACCACGCCGGGCATCGGGCGTGAGTCCAAACGAGAAAGCATCATCCGGCCCCAGCTGTCTTCCAGTTAACGACCTGTCCGCGGGTTGATTTTTCTATGGGAGTACTATGCATACTTTGATTCTGCTTGCAGTCCTGCACGGCGTTGTGTCCATTGCGCCGATCCGGGTATTCCAGCCCTACCCGAGCGTGAAGTGCCCACACGGGTACTCCATCTGGTGGCCGAAGGGCAAGGAATTCGATAACGACAAATACGCGGAGTGCATCCAGCCCATGGCAAAGTCGCCGACCAAGATTGTGAAAGATGTGAGCCTGCGTCACAAGCTGGCGCTGCGCTAGCAGCTACCTTCGATCGAACTTGCTTTGCTCTCAGCTTGGAACGCAGCTGTCAGCTTGTGTCCCGGCAACGGCGCGTTCAACCCCTGACCACAGCCCCGTGACGACGCGCACAGATTCCTCTGGCGGCTCTTGAAAGACTTCCCTTGTCTCGGAGCCAGCGCAAGGGGGTAATGAGACCAGACACTGACCCTCAGCGCGTAGTGGATGAACCGCGGTGCAATGCTGCTTAAGACGTGCTGTGGTACTTTGAGGCCACACTCGCCGAGAAATCTGCGGTGTGTTTCCAAGTTCTGGACTGAAGGGCGTGGTGCGCCACGCGAGTTTGTAGTGTGAAGGAGCAAGACAGGCAATGGCGGCCCAATTCCTCAAGCGACTCCTCGGAAGACTCTGCCCGCACCAGTTCTCCTGGCCCCACAGCGGCATTCACGGCCAGGACTATCAAGTGTGCCTGATTTGTGGAACGGCCTATGGATACGACTGGACCACGATGCGCCGCACGGGCCAGCTGGTAGCCCCACCCGATGGGCGAACGGAATTGTTGCACGAGAAGCAGCCCTGATCGAACAGGCGTCGGACCCGGACTGAGGGCCGGGCAAGCTCCAAGAAATTTAGCAGGCTCTTAGTCGGCCTGCGGATGTTTGCCTTGGCCGTTCGACGCGCCTTCCGTGCGGAATTGCTCTCCCAGACTCAGAACCAGTGAATTGAGGCCGTTGGCGAGCGTGAGCCGCAACCGTCCGACAGCTTGCTGTGCGAGCTCGTCCATGGAGTGCTCGAAAGACTTTAGCGTCTCCCCAACCTGAATCTTTAGCGACTCGGAGACCGACGCTTCGATCCCCTTTTGGACAATCTTCAAGCGCCCGCAGGCTTCATCCAGTTGGTTGCCGAGTTCCTGTGAACTGCGGGTTCCCATATCCGCAAGGATCGTATCGACCGCGCTCTCCAGCTGCTTGCGGGTGCTGCTGACGGTGTTGCTTGCCATCTGCCCGAGACGTTTGTCGAGGCCCGATTCGAGTTCGCGCGCCGCTTCATCCAGCTTCGAGATACGCCCGTCGAGGTCAGTAACTTGTTCCCGCACGCGCGAGGCCTCCGACACCACCACTCCCTGGACCTGCTCCAATTCACGGCGGCGCTCATTGTGCTCCTCGCCCAGGTTGTGCTGCAGGACTTGGAGGAGTTCCTCACTTAGCCGCTTGAGGCGGTTGCCTGCGTCCACGACCTGCTGCTGGAACTCTCCCTGGCGCCGATTGAGATGATCGCGCAGATTGGCCGCAATGTCCGCCGAGATGCTTTGGGTCTTTTGCTCCACGGATTGCAGCTCTTGGGTGACCTGCTGGACGAACTGGTTGTGGGTGTCGGTGGTTTTCTGGTCGATGGCAGTCTTCGCCGCTTCCAGCACCTGGGCCGACTGCGCGCGTGCCTCATCCTGAATGCGCGGCGCCAGATGTTTTCGCAGGCGCTGTTCCATCTGCTCTTCAAGCTCCGGAGGAATCTGCGACAGCGACACCTCAAACCGGCTCCGCCGCGATTCCCCGCGAGCCAGCTTCTCCCGTAGGTCAGTCAACTCAGCCTGCAAGGGCTGGACGAACTCGGCCATCATCGTGCGCAGGTTGTCGTCGGACACCTGTCTCTGGATACTGTCGAGCGTGCCCTTCAACGAAGCGGGGATCGGAGTCGTTTGCGGTTCGCGGAACTGCGGGTTTTTGCCCACCAGCTTCGGCGGAAGCTTCTCCCCGGTGGGTGCGGCAGGCGCCGGCAGTTTCTGCCAATCTTGCGGACACGACTTCAGTCCCCAGAAGTTCTCCGGGCGGTCAAGCCGCGCTCCCAAGCGCCAGCCCAGGCGATCGGACTCGAGCGGTTGGCAGTAGACAACCTTGGCGGTGGTCTCACGGCCTTCCTTGCTGTGGAAGTGCACCAGCACTCCGGCGTCCAGCTTCATCGGAGAGCGCATGGAACAGCCGTGCGCGCTGACCACCAGCGTCTCGCAAACTTCGGAGAAGTGAGTTGCCGGCTCCAGGCTGGTAACCAGGATCGGAACGTTGGCCGGCACTCTGGAACTGCGCCGGAGGGGGGCGGGGGAGCTGGAATTTTGCATAGTCACTGCCTTGTCACGAGGAGTAAGTGACCGCTCTGCCTTGACCGGGCCGAGCGTCCCTGTAGCGACTACGTTACCCCCAAGTGTGTCTACTGGGGGTCACCCGGGAGTCTCGGCCGCAGCGTGTTCAACCGGGCAATGGCGCTGCCGACTTTAGTAACCGCAGGTGGAGGACGCCGAAGATCGGCCGAAATCAGCGGCTATAATCCCAGTAAGCCATGAAGTCTTTCTTCCGGTTCGTCGTGACGGGGGTCGTATTGCTGCTGGTGGCGATGGTTTCCGCGCTTATGGCGATGCGCTTTGCCATCCACGGGGGCGAAGTGATTGTGCCCAAGTTGGTGGGTTTGAGTCCGGTGGAAGCAGATCGGGCCGTTACTGGCTTGGGCCTGAATGTCGCCATCGAGCGCCAGTATTACAGCCCCGACGTGCCCGAAGGCAAGATCATGATGCAGGTTCCTGCAGCACGCACCAGGGTTCGCCACGGCTGGCAAGTGCGGGTCGCGCAGAGCCTGGGACCGCAGCGAGTCACGATTCCCGATGTGCTGAGCGAGAGCGGCCGTGCTGCCGATCTCAACATCCGCCGTCGTGGGCTGGACGTGGGCTCAGTCGCGTACTTGCAGTTACCGGGGTCCGCTGCGGACGAGGTGCTGGCGCAGAGTCCACCGCCGAACGCTAACGGAGTTTCGGTCCCCCGGATCAGCTTGTTGGTAAGTGCGCCCGCTCAGCCTCAAACGTTCGTCATGCCAAGCTTCCTCGGACAACCGCTAGGGAGCGTGAACCTGGCGCTGCTGGATGCCGGGTTCCACGTTGGCAACGTCACGGTAGCGCCGCCCGACAGCACGGCAGCCACTCTAGCGGGCTCGTCGCCGACGGCGCCACCACCTCAGCCCACGCCTGCCAGCATCATCGTGTCGCAGAATCCAACCCCGGGTGAACGAGTGAATGCGGGCGCTACTGTGAGCTTCGAAGTGCGCTGAAGCCGAATGGCGCGCTCACCGCAATCGTTGGAGGATCGCGACGAAGAACCCATCGCAGGGGTGAAGCCCGGGAAACGTGCGCAGATAGGCTCCCTGAACTAGCGATGCGAGATCGATGGCACTCAATCTGCCGCTTGAGCGCAAGCGTTCCAGCTCTGAACGTGCGTCGAGAAATCGGAAAGACTCGTTGGCGCGAACAGCTTCGTCAATTACGGATTCGTCTTCGTCGCGCTCCAAAGAGCAGGTCGAGTAGATGAGCTTTCCCCCTGGTGCCACGTGCTTCATGGCGGCACGGAGGATCGACAGTTGCCGGGAATGAAGATTCGTGAGGTCCTCCGGCTTGAGACGCCATTTGATCTCGGGGTGGCGGGCTAGAGTGCCGGTCCCGGAGCAGGGGACGTCGACCAGCACACGATCGAACCGTTCGCCGACGGGCAAGTCGCACACGTCCGCAGTTAACACCTGAACGGTATTCGCCGCGACGCGCTGGCGGAGAAGCCGGGCGCGATGCGAATGTGCTTCGACGGCAACGATCGTAGACTGCGGATTGCGGTCCGCCATGGACCAGGTCTTACCACCCGGGGCTGCACAGGAGTCCAGGATCCGTGAGCCTTCGCCGACCAGGGCCGCGACAAGTTGCGACGCCTCGTCCTGGATCACGACGCGGCCCTCGGCGAACGCCTTCGTCTTGGTGACGTCGCCGGAGTGGACGCGCCGAGCATCGGAAAGAAATGCCCCCGCCGTGAGTTGGACGTTGTCACGCCGAAGTGCCTCCTCCGCAGACGCAGCGCGGACACGGATCGCTGTAACTGGAGGCGATTGGTCGTAGTCGCAGATCTTGCCCGCGACTTGGAGCCCGAACTGGGAGATCCAGCGTTGGACGATCCACAACGGATGAGAGGACGCCATCGCCAACGCCGGCGGCGTGGAGGCAGCCCGAATGAGTTCCGAGTGCGGATTGCCAGCGGATGGAGACTGAGCCAACTTGCGCAGGACGGCGTTGGCGAAGGGCGCTGCCGAGCGTTTGCGAGCCCGCTTCACCAATTCGACGCTCTCGTGAATGGCGGCTCTCGGTGGAATGCGATCAAGCCAGCCAAGCTGATAGGCAGCTAGGCGAAGCGCGGTCAAGACTTCGAGATCAAGCTTTTCCAGGCGCTGGGAAGACACGTTGCTGATGGAGGAGTCAATTGACGATCGCCAGCGAAGCACCCCCATCACGAGTTCAGTCGTAAGACCATGATCTGCCGTTGAGAGTTCCGCATATCGAGCTGAATGCAGGAGTTCGGAGGCGTACGCATCATCCTGTTCAACTCGGAACAGGATGTCATAGGCAGCCGCGCGTGCTGGAGATACGGGCATCGAATTTCTGAAGTCCCAGTTTCAGCGGCGCCGAGACGCCGCCACGACAGCCGGCGAGGACGCCGGCGCTACTACAGTCCGCCCAGGTGCTCACCCTCGCGCGGGCGATAACCATTCACGAAGTCGCCGGCTGACATGCGTTTCTTGCCCTCCATTTGCACCTCGAGCAATTCAAGGGCAGTGCGCTCGCCGCAACCTACAAACGCGCCGTCACCGCGCAGCGTAATTGTTCCGACAGGAACTGCCACATTCGCCGGTTTCGCGCCAAAGATCTGGAGGCTCTTGCCGCGAAGAGTTGTGTACGCCCCGGGCCAGGGCTGGAACCCGCGCAGGCGGTTCCAAATCTCGGTGGCAGATCGATGGAAATCGATACGACCATCTTCTTTCTTGAGAATCGGAGCCAGCGTGGCTTGCGTGTGGTCCTGGGGGCGGGGGTGAATTTCGCCGGCCCGCAATCCCCGCAGGGTCTCGACCATCAGGCCTGCGCCAATCGCGGCCAATTTTGGAGCGATAGTCTCCGCCGTGTCTTCAGCGCTAATCGGGAGTTCCCTCTGAAGAAGGATGTCGCCGGTATCAAGACCTGCATCGATACGCATCGTGGTCACACCCGTGATGGCTTCCCCCTGAGCAATGGCCCATTGGATCGGCGCGGCGCCGCGATACTTCGGCAGGAGAGACGCGTGCAGGTTGAGATTTCCCAGGGTCGGGAGATCAATCATCCATTGCGGGATGATGCGTCCGTAGCCGACTACGACAATTGCGTCAGGCTTAAGCTCCGCAAGGCGGGCTTTGAACTCCTCATTGTTCTTGATGCTCTCGGGTTGGGTGATGGGAATGCCGAGTCGGGTTGCGATTTCCTTCACCGGAGAAGCAGTCAACTCCATTCCCCGGCCACGTGGCCGGTCGGGTTGTGTGACTACGAGACTGACGGCAAATCCGGCGGCGACCAGCTTTTCCAGGGTGGGCACGGCAAAGTGCGGAGTGCCGGCAAAGACGAGGTTGAGAGATCCGTTCATCTGGAGATTGACGCATCCGTGCGACGCGCTACCATTCGCCCGCTTTCATCAGCTTGCGGATTTTGCGCTTCATCAGGTCGCGCTTCAGGGCGCTGATGTGACTGATGTAGAGCTTGCCGTTTAGGTGGTCGGTCTCGTGCAGGAATGCGCGGGCCAGGAGTTCTTCTCCAGTCTTTTCGTAGAACTTGCCATTCACGTCCTGAGCGCGGACGGTTACTTTGCGAGGACGGGAGACCGATTCGCGGAAGTCCGGGATGCTCAGACAGCCCTCGTTCTGGGTGTGCCGGCCTTCTGAATGGATAATCTCCGGATTGATGAGGACCAGCTTCGCATCCGGATCTTCCTTGAAAGTGACATCGATCACCGCCAGGCGTTGCGAAATCCCAATCTGCGGTGCGGCCAGGCCGACGCCGTGCGCGGCGTACATGGATTCGAACATGTCGTCGACCAGCTTCTTCAGCTTGTCGTCGAAGATCGTCACAGCTTCCGCACGCTTCTCCAGCACGGGGTCACCAAATTTTACGATGGGGTAGATCATGAGGCAGTCGTCGGCCGTCCGTCGTTCCCGGTTGTTGGCCAGGAGTCCATTCTCAATAGTTTTTCAACTGCTCCAAGTAGCCTTGGAAATTGCGCTGCGTTTCAAGCATGGAGTCGCCTCCAAATTTTTCCAGAGCGCATTTCGCCAGGGTAAGCGCGACCATGGCTTCGGCGGCGACGCCTGCCGCCGGAACCACGCAGACGTCGGAGCGCTCGTAGGCCGCTTTCACCGGCTCGCGAGTGGCGAAGTCTACTGATTGCAGCGGGCGTCGCAGCGTGGAAATTGGTTTCAGATATCCGCGAACCCGGATCTCCTCACCATTGGAAACGCCACCTTCGATGCCGCCCGCGTTATTGCGAGGGCGGCTGAACTTCGTAAAGCGGTCAGTCGCCTCATAGCCGATTTCATCGTGGACGAGCGACCCGGGCGAAGCTGCCGCGCTGATACCGGTGCCAATTTCAACAGCTTTAACCGCTTGCAACGACATGACTGCGCCAGCCAAAAGAGCGTCGAGGCGCTCGTCCCATTGGGCGTAGGTGCCCAGGCCCGGCGGGACGCCGTGAGCGACGACCTCGAAAACTCCGCCGACCGAATCGCCGGTCTTCAAAACTCTGTCGACCTCGTCTTTCATGCGCAGTTCGACTTCAGAATCGGCACAGCTCAAGAGAATCTCGGATTTGTTGCTTACCGCTTTGATTTCCTTCCACTCCACCGGCTTGGCGACGACGGCTGCTCCCACGGAGATTACGTGGCTCAGCACTTCAACTCCCAGCTCGCGGAGCAAGAGCTTCGCCAACGCGCCAATCGCGACGCGCGCAGCCGATTCGCGCGCGGATGCCCGCTCCAGCACATAGCGCGCGTCCGAGAAGTTGTACTTGAGTGCACCGGCGAGATCAGCGTGCCCTGGGCGCGGGGACTTCACGGCTTTGTGCCTGGCAGGGTCTCCTTCAGCGACCGGAAGGGAGTCCTGCCAGTTCTTCCAGTCCTTGTTCTCGAGCAGAATCGCGATGGGAGAACCGATGGTGATGCCGTGGTGCACCCCCGAAAGGATGTGGGCCTTGTCGGTCTCGATCTTCATACGGCCGCCGCGTCCGTATCCCTGCTGTCGCCGCCAGAGGTCGCGATCCAGGAAATCCTGGTCGACCTTCAGGCCAGCGGGCAGGCCCGAAAGAAATGCGACCAGGGCTTCCCCGTGGGACTCCCCGGAGGTGAAGTACCGAAGCATAAGCGTTCGATTCTAAATGATGAAGGCTCAAACACGCTCCGGGCGGTGGGAAAATCATGTGCTTCTGCAGTGACAGCCTCATCGCCGTGCTTGTACAATTGAGGCACGCACTGAGCCCGATTCGAATTGGGCTTCCCGCCACTTGAAGTGCCGCTTCCAAACTTTCTGGCCCAGGAGGCGTAGTGTTTCTCGACGGACGAACCATGAGTGAAGTGCAGACTGAGACCAAAATTCGCTGTGTGGTCGCAGATGACCATGCGCTGGTTCGGCAGGGAATTCGCCGATTGCTGCAGGATGAGGGGGACGTTGAGGTTGTGGGTGAGGCAGGAGACGCGGCGGAAGCGTTGAAGCGCGTGGCCGAACTGCGACCGGATATCGTCTTGATGGACATCGGAATGCCCGGTTTCTCGTCGTTTGAAGCTGCGCGGGTAATTCAGAGAGATTTCCCCAGGACGCGGGTCGTGTTTCTCACCATGCACGAGGATCAGGACTACGTCATGCAGGGTCTGCAGGCGGGCGCGGCGGGTTATCTCCTGAAAGACACTCCGGCGGCGAAGCTTGTCAGCGTGTTGCGGGATGTACAGCAGGGCGGCAAGTTTGTAAGTCCGGAGGTGCTCGGCGGGCTGCTTGAGAATGGCCAGCTAGGTGACCCGGTTCGGGCTCGCCCCTCGAAATCAACGCTGACTCCGCGCGAGACGGAAGTCATGAAGCTGCTCGCCGAGGGTAACACCGTGCGCAAGATTGCGGGCATGCTGGGGGTTAGTCTCAAGACCATCGAAGCCCACAAATTCAACCTCATGCGCAAGCTAGACATCCACAACAAGGCCGAGTTGGTGCATTGCGCCATCCGCAAGAAAATCCTCAAAGTGCCGGTTGGCTATTAGGAGCGGAGCCACTGAGAACGTCGTAATCAAGCCAGGTCCGGCATGTTTCGCGTGCCCTGCGGCGTCAGCCGACGGCGAGCTTAGCGAGACTCTCAAGGTCAGGGACCTCCAGATCAGGCTTTCCCTGCGCCGGTTTCACCGCGCCGACTCCGGTTCGTGGCGAAGGTCGATTCACCCAGACGGTCGCCAGGCCCAGAGATTGCGCAGGCAACACATCGTGGTAAATGCTTTGCCCCACGTGCAAGATGCGAGCCGGCGAAACCCCACCTTTGTTGAGCGCCATCTTGAAAATGTCGAGAGCAGGTTTGTAGCAGGCGGCCTGCTCCGCGGTAGTGACACTGTCGAATTCCACCGGCAGGTATTGTCGCGTAGCGTGAAACAAGTCATCGTCGATATTGGAAATGATGGCGAGACGGTAGCGTGTACTCAGCTTTTTGAGGGCGCGAACGGTATCAGGCCAAGGCCGCCACTTGGTGACCGAGTTCGGAAGCGAGTCTACTTCCTCCACCGTGGGAGTGAACGCCAGCCGCTTGCCGAAAGCTCGGACCACCGACCGCAGGACCTCTCGATACGATCGATACTCGCCGGCTTCCGCCTGGGACTCGAATTCGCCATAGAGTTCCAGCAACTGGACATCTGCGATCGATTTTCCGTGGGCCGCGAGAACGGGCTTCAAGGCTGTGAAAATGCCCGTTTCCCAATCGATCAGAGTGCCGTAACAATCGAAGGTGAGAACCTCGAAATTGGAGAAGTTCAGCATGGCAATCGGCTGGTGGCGGCTTTGACCCCTGTGTGCCTATGCCGCCGCCAGCCGAAACCGACCTAGCGCGGAACTTCCAGCGGCGCTTCCAGCTTGAAACTGACTGCCGATTCCGCTGGAAGAGTTACATCGCGATTCCCCGTGTAGGCCGAACCGGCGGTTCCGGCGCCGCCCCCTACAAG
>Ga0209698_10004951_pt1 | contig 14487 bp, 14 predicted proteins | sample LitLauG_LLR_2012_FD_187203 | JGI IMG/M metagenome (GOLD analysis project Ga0209698, IMG submission 187203) | Freshwater sediment microbial communities from Pennsylvania, USA - Little Laurel Run_MetaG_LLR_2012 (SPAdes) (version 2) | ecosystem: Environmental > Aquatic > Freshwater > Creek >...
GGCCAACACTCAACGGCGGAGGCGGCTGGCGGACAGCTCCAAGCGGCACTTGGGCAAGAAGTCCGGGCTGCTATGCCTGGCAGATCGACGGTAAGACGTTCAGCGAGGTGATCGTCGTCCACGCCGTATGGTTCGGGGCCCGCCATAGCGGTTCCGAATAGCCGCACGACGCTACGGCGGACAGCGCGCGACCTCCGACAAGACCGATGACCGGTTTCGCGGGATAGGGGCCGTCTCGGCCGACACCCAGTAGATGCCTCGCGTCCAGTCCATTGGTGCCGCGTGAAGCCTCGGAAACACGGAAATAGCGGCTTAGCAGCCACTTCTGTAGATGGGCCGTCCGGGGATCGAACCCGGAACCTTGGGCTTAAGAGGCCCCTGCTCTGCCGATTGAGCTAACGGCCCGTGAGCAACGAGGAGCGAACTCGGCGTGAGCCCGCGACGGGCAGGCATTCTACCCGAGCGGGCACGGAGGGCCCGCGGGGTGACGGGAGCCGGGAGGGTGCCTACTTCTTGCTCTTCGTGGTCAGCGACGGGGTCGTCGCCGTGATCACGCCTTCGGGGCCCTGGATCGTGGTGGTCCTCGTGGCGCCTGTGGCGCCGGTGGTCGCGCTGCCCGCCGGCTTGCTTTCCTTTTCGATGCTCTTCTTGAATTCGGCGAGCCTCACCTTGACGAGCTTCGTCTCGTTCGCGGGCACCAGCGCGATCGCTTTGGCGGCGGACAGGTCGCCGAGCCTGTAGTTGTGCGCTTTGTAGGCGTACTCGCTCAGCGCGGAGTAGTAGGACGCGTTGGTCGGTTCGGAGGCGACGATGAGTTCGAGCAGCGCGACCTCTTCGTTGGGCTCGTTGAGCCCTTCCACGCCGTACACGCGCAGCATCTCCTTCGTCAGTTCGATGTTCGGCTTGGGCGGTTTCAGCGCGATGTAGCCGGCCCACGCCTGAGCGGTTTCCTGGAAGATCTTGTGGCCCTTGCTCGTCAGCGTGCCGGCGCTCGTCACGTACGCTTCGCCGCCCGCTTCGTGGAGCAGGTTCTTGGTCAGGTTCGCCCAGGCGCTCGCATCGCTCGGGTTCTTCTTGGTGAGCTTGCGGTACTTGGCGATCTGCTTGGAGTAGCTCGAGCTGCCGCCGTTTTCCGCGTTGGTCGCCGCGCTCAGCAGCCCGCCGCCGCCGAATCCGCCGCCCACGCCGAAGCCCACCAGGCCCACCCCGATCAGCAGCGCGAGGCCGATGTAGATCACGCGCACCGTGCGACGGCGGCCGCGGCCTCTTAGGTCGAAGAGCATCAGGCGGAGAGGTTGGGGTCTACGTGGTCGATTATCTGCTGTACGGTCGGCTGCGCCGTCTCGTCGGCTGGCGTATGCGGGTCCCCTACGGGATCCTCCCGCGCGGCGTGCTGCTCCTGACCCGCATCCTCGCTGGACGGTTTGACGAACGTAGCCAACAGGATACTCACCTCGTACAGGACGTAAAGCGGGACCGTCTCGAGCACGAGCGTGATGACGTCGCCGGGCAGGAACGCCGCGACCGCCGCGCACGCCAGAACCGCGTAGCGGCGGTTTTTGCGCAGCTGGGTCGGAGTCACGAGGCCGAGGCGCGCAGCGGCGAGGATCACGACCGGTATCTGGAAGATGACTCCGAGCACGAGCAGGATCGTGGCCGCGAAGCTGTAGTACTGGCTCGCCTGCACGATCACGTTGAACTCGCCGGCGTTGAAGTTCACGAAGAAGTGGATCGCGGCGGGCAGCGCGATGAAGTAGCCGAACATCACGCCCCCGACGAACAGGAACGGGACGGCGAGCAGCAGCGGCGTGAAGGCCCGCCGCTCGTGCGGCTTCAGGGCCGGCAGGATGAAGCCGTACAGCTCGTAGAGGATCACCGGCAGCGCGATGATCAGCGCGAAGTACAGCGAGATCGTGACCGTCGTGGTGAAGCCCTCACCGACCCCGAACACCGCCGGGTTCTCGCCGACGGCCGCGCGCGGGACCTTCGAGACATCCGCCTTCAGCGCGGGGATCAGCGGTTCGAGCCCCGAGCGCGTCGAGCTTGACAGGCCGCTGCCCGCGCGCGTCAGCTGCTTCAGCGCCGCTTCGGTGTCGCGCGCGACTTTCAAGAGCCCCTGCTGCGCGAGCACCGCCTGACCGGGGGTGTTCTCGCCTTTGCTGGCCTGCTTGCGCGTCTGCGCCTTCAGCGGCTCATTCATGATCCGCAGCAGCGCGTGGTTCTGCCACACGCAGATCCCGAACGCGACCGCGAGCACCGCGCCGCTGACGAACAGGCGGGTGCGGAGCTCTTCGAGGTGGTCCACGAGGCTCAGCCTGTCTTCGTGGCCGATCGTGCGGATGGGGCCCACCATGGCTGCATTGGAACCTACCATCGCCCGCCTTCGCGACCGCCCGGCAGACAGCCGCGCGGCGGGCGCCGCCATGCGGGGAGCACCCGCGGGCGAGGCGCGGGCGACGGCGCTTTGATGCCGAGCTAAAGACGTCCGCCCGGCAGGTCGATGACGACCGGGAGACGCCATGGAGCCCAAGCCCAACCCCAAAGGTCGACGTCAGAAGCAGCCGCCGGCGCGGGAGCAGGCAGACGTCGTGATCGGCGCGCCGCGCGCGGGCGACGGCACCTGCGCTCCCGATCACCTGCACGTCTGCTTCCACTGCTCCGGCGAGCTCGTCTACCCGCTCGACTGGGCGGAGGAGGGTCCCCGCCACTGGCGCGTGATCCTGCGCTGCCCGGACTGCGAGTCGCGCAGGGAGGGCGTCTTCGAGCAGGCGCACGTCGAACGGCTCGACGACGAGCTCGACCGCGGCGCGGGCGCGCTGCTCGCCGACCTGCGGCGCATGACGCACGCCAACATGAGCGAGGAAATCGAATTCTTCGTGCGTGCGCTCGACGCCGACCTGATCACTCCGAGCGACTTCTAGGCCGCGCGTCACACCTCGCCGCGCCGGGGCGCCCGGGAGCCGACGGCGTGCCTTGCGCGGGACGCTAGCGGTAGCGCTCCACCACGGCGTCCGCGACGAGGTTCAGCAGCGTCGCGCGGCCGCTCGCGAGCACGTCCGGAAGCGCGGCCTTCGCCTCCTCCACGACGGCGAGCGCCTGTGTGCGCGCCTGCTCGAGCGCACCCGTCGCCGCGATGCGCTCGCATAGCTCCTGCGCCTGGCCGGCTCCACGCAGTGCACGCAGGTCCACGCCGGCCAGTCGCGGATCGCTTTCGCGCGCGAGGATGAACGGAAGCGTGACGGTGCCGTCCAGCAGATCCATGCCGCGCGGCTTGCCCGTGCGCTCGGGCGGCCCGGACACGTCGAGCACGTCGTCGAGCATCTGAAACGCGAGCCCGATGCGGCGCGCGAACGCGGCCAGCGCATCGGCGAGCGCGCACGAGCTGCGCAGCGCCGAGAGCGCGCCCAGCCTGCACGCGGCTTCGAACAGCGCCGCGGTCTTCAGCTCGCAGCGGCGCAGATAACGCTCGAGCGTCACGCCCACCGCATAGGCGTCCTCGCGCTGCAGCAGCTCGCCCTCCGCGAGCGCCGAGCTTGCATCGGAGAGCGCGCGCAGCTGCGCGACGTCCTCGTTGCGCGCGAGCTCCGCGAAGGCGCGCGAGAACAGCAGGTCGCCGGTGGAGATCGCCGCCCTGCGGCCCGCCCTCACGGCCACGGTGGGGCGCCCGCGGCGCAGCGAGGCGCCGTCGATCACGTCGTCGTGCACGAGCGTCGCGGAGTGCACCAGCTCCACCGCGACCGCCGCGCGCACCAGGCGGATCTCACCGTCGCCCGTGTCGGGCGGCCCGCCCGCTGACTCCGCCGCGAGCACCACCAGCAGCGGGCGCAGGCGCTTGCCTCCCGCCATCACGGTCTCGAGCGCGAGGCTCGCAAGCGGCGCGCCCGCGCTCGCCGTGACCTCCTGCAGGTGGCGCTCGGTCAGGCGCATGCGCGCGCTGAGGCCCTCGCCGCCCCGCGCCAAGATCAGCTCGAGTCCCGCCTCGGGCGCCGCGGGCGCGCTTCCCGCGGCCCTGTGCAGAGAGCTCATGCGCCGCCGTCGCCCACGACGGTGCCGGCGTGAATCGCCACTATGCCGCCCGCGAGCAGCACGTAGGTGATCTGCCCCATCCCCGCGCGCTGCATCTGCGCGGCGAGCGCCGCGGGGTCGGGGAAGCGCTTGACCGAGTTGGGCAGGTAGAGGTATGCATCGGAGACGCCGCCCGCCGCGCCGTCCGAGCCCGAGCGACCGAACGCCCCGAGCAGCGCGCCCGCGGCGCGCCCCAGCCACGGCACGAGGCGGTCGAACCACACGCGGTAGAACCACGACAGCGGTGCGCGCGTCGGCGTCGTGATCTCGAGCACGACCGTGCGCCCGCCCGGGCGCACCACGCGTGCCATCTCCGAGAGGCCCCTGCCGAGATCGTCGAAGTTGCGTGCGCCGAACGCCACGGTGGCCGCGTCGAAGCAGTCGTCGGGATAGGGCAGCGCCATCGCGTCGGCCCATTCGAAGCGCGGGCGCACCGCACCGCCGTCCGCCGCGTGCTGTGCCTTCTCGCGCGCGCGGTCGAGCATCCGCTCTGAGAAATCCGCGCCGATCACCTCTCCGCCGGGCCGCACCCGCCGCGCCAGCTCGAGCGCGAGGTCGCCGGTGCCCGTGGCCAGGTCGAGCACGCGGCTGCCGGGGCCGACACCCGCGAGGTCGGCCGCGCGCGAACGCCAGCGGTGGTGCAGCCCCGCGGTCATCGCCGTGTTCATCGGGTCGTATACGCCCGCGATGCGATCGAACATGGCGCGCACCTGGCCCGCCTGCAGCCTTCCTGCGCCGGCTCCATGGCGAGCGCTCACGGGAGGACTATTTGAGCTGCGAGAGGAAATTGACGATCGCTGAGAACTTCTTCTTGGGCAGGTTCCTGAACGACGGCATCGGCGCCGTGGGGTTCACGAGCGTGCGCGCTATCGCCTGGCGCGGGATGCGCGAGCCGATGTGCGTCAGGTTCGGCCCCGGGCCCGAGTTGCCGTTGTCGCCGATCTTGTGGCACGCCAGGCAGCCCGACTGCGCGACCACCTTCTTGCCCGCTTCGTATTCGGCCAGCTGCGCGCCGCCCGCGTGCACGACCGACGCCGGCGTGCTCGTTTCGATCGCCGTCGGCGAGCCCGCGTTCGCGCCCGCGTAGGTGAGGTAGGCCATCGCGCAGATCACGAAGATCGCGGTCGTCGTCGCGATCGGCCGGCGCTCGGGGCGGCGCTCCGCCCCGCGGTCGTAGAACGGCAGCAGGAACAGCAGGATCATGCAGACCGTGGGCACGCCGATCGTCGCGAGCCCGACGAGGCCCGGCGGCTTGATCACGCGCAGCACCTCGAACAGGAAGAAGAAGTACCACTCCGGCCGCGGCACGTAGGTGGTCGTGGTGGGGTTCGCCTTGGAGCCGAGCTCCGCGCCCAGCACGAGCGACATCGCGATGATGACCGCCATCACGACGCACGCCATCGCGCCGTCCTTGGCGACCGCGTAGGGGAAGAACGGCTTGCCCTGGGACTTCAGGATCGCGTACTCGCGGAGGTACTCCTCCTTCTGGCGCTGGTTCATGGCGCCTAGACCTCGGCCTCGCGCAGCTCGGGTCGCTCCTGCGCCTTCTGCCACGGCGGAGCGGTGGTGCCGAGCTTCGCGACGAGGTACAGGTGCGCGCCGATCAGCGCCATCAGCAGGCCGGGTACGAGCAGCATGTGGATCGCATAGAACCGCGACAGCGTCGTGGCGCCGAATTCGGAGCCCCCGCGCAGGAAGTCACTGAGGTAGGGGCCGACCAGCGGGCCCGTGCCGTTGATGTTCACGCCCACCACGGTCGCCCAGTAGGCGCGCTGGTCGAACGGCAGCAGGTAGCCCGTGAAGGACATCGTCATCGTCAGGATCAGCAGCACCACGCCGATCACCCAGTTCAGCTCGCGCGGATACTTGTACGCGCCGAAGAAGAACACCCGCCCCATGTGCAGGAAGATCAGAACCACCATCACACTCGAGCCCCACTTGTGCATGCCGCGCACGAACTGCCCGAGGAACACGTCGTTGGTCACGTACCTGATCGACTCGTACGCGCCGCCGGCTGGATCGGGGCGGTAGTACATCGCCAGGAAGACGCCCGTCACCGCCTGGCTGAGGAAGGCGAACATCGTGGCCGAGCCGAGCGTGTAGAACCAGTTGGTCCCCTTGGGCACCTTGCGGAACATCAGCCAGCGCGCCGCGCCGCTCAAGGAGGTGCGCTCGTCGACCCAGTCGACGACCGTGATGCCGGCCTGCTTGCCCGCCTCCAGCGGTCCCGCGCCGTTGCCGTTCAGCTCGCCCGGACGCGGTGGCGGTTCCTGCAACGGGCCCGGCACCGGCGGCGTTGGGAGGCGGGGTAGCTTGGGCATCGAGGTCGGTGCTCCCTACAGCTTCTGCGCGCCGGGACGGGACGGGTACAGGTACTGCCCGATGCCGTCCAGCGGCTGGCCGGGGTCGCGGGGGGAGAAGCGGCGCAGCTCGCTGTTGACCGAGAAGCGCGGCCCCACCTGCACCTCTTCGCCCTTCACGCGCGTGTAGAACCGATCCAGCGGACGCACCGGGGGCCCGCCGACGCGACGCCCGAGCAGGTCGTACACGCCGCCGTGACAGGGGCAGATGAAGCGCTCCGCCGCGTCCACCCAGCGCACCGGGCAGCCCAGATGCGCGCAGCGGCTCGAGATCGCGATGTAGGGGATCCTGCTGTCGGAGGGGTCGGTGTCGATCGCGGCGTTGCGCTTGCGTATGTAGACCGTCGTCTTGCCCGCCTGGCCGATGTTCGGTTCCACCGTGAGCACCGTGGGCACGTAGTTGAATTCTGAGAACTCGCCCACCGTGCCGACCGTTTCCCAGCGCACCGGCCTGCTTTTGAAGACCGGCCCCAGCGCGAAGCCGAGCGCGGGCAGCGTGAAGGACGCCGCGGCGATCGCGCCCGCGGTGTGCGCACTGCCTGTCATGAACATGCGGCGCGTCACCGTCTCGCCCTCGAACGCCCCCGGAATGCCTCTGTCGAGCGTGTACTTCGACTTCTGCTGTGCACGTCTGTCGGCCACGAGGGTCCTAACAATATCGATGCGCGGTGGTTTACCGAGCCTTCACCTCGGCGCTTGTGCGCATAGCATCGAGCGCCTCCGAGCTACCCCTGTGGAGCAGCTCCTTGGCGCGCCGATGAGCCTCGCTGGGACCCCATCCCACCGCGCGCGCGCCCGCCTCCCAGACCGCGTCCGCGAGCTCCCGCTCGCCCGCCGCCTGCGCGAGCGCGCTCAGCGTGATCGTGTCGGCGAGCTCGGCAACGGCGACGGTGTCGCCCAGCGCGACCAGCCGCGCCAGGCCGACCGCGTAGAGCTGATCGCCCGCCAGCAGCGCCAGGTCCTGCTCGGGCGCGATCACCACGCGCGGCGAGCAGTAGTGCAGCAGGTAGCCCTCGTAGATCACCTCCACGAGCAGCTCGTACTCCTCGCGAAGCCCCCGCGCGCGAGGCCCCGCTGCGGCGATCAGAGCCGCGCGCGAGCTGCGCGCGCCCGTGGCAGCAGCCGCGTCCTGCGCGCCCGCCGCATCGCCCGCGCCGGACGCGCCCGACAGCAGGCTCGCCACCAGGCCGCCTGCCTCGAGCAGCAGCGCGTGCATCCGCCGCAGACCCTCGCCGGCGCCCGCATACCCGCCGACGCACGCTCCGCGGGGCGCGCCGAGGTCCACGGCGGGCTCATCGTGGACCGCCGCGCGGCCGCGCTCGCTCACGCCCCCGCCTCGCGATCGCGCACGCACGCGAACGACGCCGCCGCAGCCTGCAGCGTGCGCTCGATCTGCTCCTCGGTGTGCGCGAGCGACGGAAACCACGCCTCGAACTGCGACGGCGGCGGGTACACGCCGCGCGAGAGCAGCTCGCGGCACCACGCCGCGTGCGCATCGAGGTCGCACGCCTGCACATCCTCGAAGCAGCCGACAGGCTGCTCGCTGAAGAACACGCTCACGAGACCGGTCACGCTCACGACCTGCACCGCACATCCCGCCTCGGCGGCCGCCGCGCGCAGGCCGTCTGCGAGGCGCCCCGTGAGCGCCGAGAGCCTCACGTAGGCGAGCTCGTCGAGCAGCTCGAGGGTCGCAAGGCCGGCGGCCATCGCGACCGGGTTGCCCGACAGCGTGCCCGCCTGGTAGACCTCGCCCGCGGGCGCGAGCATGCGCATCAGCTCGGCCCTGCCGCCCAGCGCGGCCGCTGGCAGGCCGCCGCCGATGACCTTGCCGAGGATCGTCAGGTCGGCGCTCACGCCGGTGAGCTCCTGCGCACCGCCCGCCGCGACGCGGAAACCGCTGATCACCTCGTCGAGGACCAGCAGCGCGCCGTTTGCGTCGGCGCGATCACGCAGCAGCTCGAGGAACTCCTGGCTCGAGGGGACCAGCCCCATGTTGGCGGGCAGCGGCTCCGCGAGGATCGCCGCGAGCTCGTGACGCTCGGTCGCCGCGATCAGCGCGTCGGCGTCGTTCCACGGGATCACGACCGTGGCCGCCGCCGCGCTTCCCAGCACGCCGGGGCTCGCCGGCAGCGCCTGCGTGGCGAGCCCCGAGCCCGCCTGCGCGAGCAGGCCGTCGACGTGCCCGTGGTATGCGCCCGCGAACTTCAGCACCGGCTCGCGGCCCGTCGCCGCGCGCGCCAGGCGCAGCGCCGTCATCGCCGCCTCGGTCCCGGAGGAGGTCATGCGCACCATCTCCACGCTCGCCACGCGGCGCGCCACCTCGCCCGCGAGCGCCACCTCGCCCGCGGTCGGCGCGCCGAAGCTGGTGCCCTGCCCGGCCGCGCGCTCGACCGCGGCGAGCACGTGCGGGTGGGCGTGGCCGTGGATCAGGGGCCCCCACGAGCACACGTAGTCCACGAAGCGGTTGCCGTCCACGTCGACGATCTCCGCGCCTTCGCCGCGCTCGATGAAGAGCGGGTCGCGCCCGATCGCGCGCATCGCGCGCACCGGCGAGTTCACGCCGCCCGGCATCAGCTCGAGCGCGCGCCTGTAGAGCTCGGACGAGCGCGTGTCTGTCAGCGACGCCGTCACGAGCCCGACGGGGCGGCGTGCTCGGTCTCCCAGCGCTTGAACTCCTCTGTGAAATACAGCAGCCGGATCTTCTTGAACTCCGTCGAGGAGTACAGCGTCGCGCGCTCATCGATGCCCGTCTGCTCGGCGATCGTGTCGAGCACCGCGTCGCACTCCTCCTTGGAGCGGCCGTGGGCCATCGTGAACACCGAGTAGGGCCAGTCCTCGTAGGTCGGGCGCTGGTAGCAGTGGGAGATCCCGCGCACCGCAGCCATCCGCTTGCCGACCTCGAGGATGCGCTCCTCGGGGACCTTCCACACCCCCATGCCGTTCGCCGAGAAGCCCGCCCTGCGGTGATAGAGGATCGCGGCCACGCGCCGCAGCAGGCCGCGCTCCTGCATGCCCGCGAGATGGTCGAGCAGGCGCTGCTGGGTCATCCCCAGCTGCGCCGCCGCCGGCCCATACGGTTCCTCGACCGTGGGCATGTCGCCCTGCAGCGCGCGGATCACCGCGACGTCGGTCTCGTCGTAGGGCTGGCGCTCGAGCTCGACCGGCTCTTTGACCTCCGCCGCCGAGCTCGAGAGCGCCTGCGTGTCGCCCTCCATCTCCAGGTCCATGCGGATCTTGAACAGCTTCAGCGTGGGCAGCTGACGCACCGACTCCGCGCCCGCCTCATGCGCGAGCACCTCGAGCGTGCCCTGCAGTCCGAGCGTCGAGTCGGGCTCGGTCGCGATCGTGAACCACAGGTTGAACTCGTGGTTTCGCAGGTAGTTGTGCGACACGCCGGGATGGGCGTTGATCACCTGCGCCGCGCGATGCGGATACTCGGGATCGACCTTCGCGGCGACCAGCATCGAGGAGTAGCCCAGCGCGCGCGTGTCGAAGATCGGCGTGACCTGGCGGATGATCCGTTTGCGCAGCAGCTCCGCGACGCGCTCGATCGCGTCGCTCTCGGTGAACCCCTCCACGCCCGTCAGCTCCGCCACGTGCCTGTACGGGCGCGGCGCCAACGGGAAGCTCCCCTGCATCAGGTTCAGCAGCCTGCGGTCGACGTCCGTCAGCGCGACCGCCGCGCCGTCCCTGCGGCTGCGGATCTTGGCCGTCGCCGCGCCCGGCGCGCTGCCGCTCAGCTCTGCTCTGCCAGCCATCGCGCCGCGTCCTTTGCGTGGTAGGTCACTATCACGTCGGCGCCGGCGCGCCGCAGCGAGGTGAGGATCTCGAGCACCACCGCGCGCTCGTCGATGTAGCCCGCGGCCGCGCCCGCCTTCACCATCGCATACTCGCCGCTGACGTTGTACGCGGCGAGCGGCACACGCGTCGAGCGCCTGATCTCGCCGATCAGGTCGCCATAGGCGAGCGCCGGCTTGACCATCACCATGTCCGCGCCCTCATCGACGTCGAGCAGGGCCTCGCGCACCGCTTCGCGCCCGTTCGCGGGATCCATCTGGTAGGCGCGGCGGTCTCCGAAGGAAGGTGTCGAGCCTGCCGCCTCGCGGAACGGGCCGTAGAACGCCGACGCGAACTTGGCCGCGTAGGAGAGGATCGGCGTGTCCGCGAAGCCGTCGGAGTCGAGCTCCTCGCGGATCGCGCGCACGCGCCCGTCCATCATGTCCGACGGCGCCACCATGTCCGCGCCCGCGCGCGCGTGCGAGACCGCGGTGCGCGCGAGCAGCTCGAGCGTCGCGTCGTTGTCCACCGCGCCGTCCTCGCGCAGCACGCCGCAGTGGCCGTGGTCGGTGTACTCGCACAGGCACACGTCGGTGATCACCAGCAGCTGCGGCAGCGCCTGCTTGATCGCCCGCGTCGCCAGCTGGACCACGCCTTCCTCGTCCCACGCGCCCGACCCGCGCTCGTCCTTGGACACAGGGATCCCGAACAGCATCACCGCGGCGATTCCGAGCCGCGCGACCTCGTGCGCCTCCGCGACCGTCTCGCTGAGCGACAGGCGCTCCACTCCGGGCATCGTCGCGATCGGCGAGCGGCCCGCGCGCGCACCGGCCGCGTCGTGCTCCTGCGCGCTCACGAACAGCGGCAGCACGAGCGATCCCGCGCGCAGGTCCGTCTCGCGCACGAGGCCTCGCAGGCCATCGCTCGCGCGCAGTCTGCGCATGCGCGTCTGTGGAAACGCCATCGCCCCTGAGGTTAGATGGTCTCGCGCGCATTGACCCGCCGCCGCGGCGTCCCGCCGTGCACCGCCGAGCCCCGAGCTCAGCTGCTCCCGCACCGGGTCACTCGGGGCGGGTGAGCCCGACGCGCGCGAGCAGCGCGAACGCGAACGCCAGCACGGCCAGGTGCGCGAGCGAGCCCGCCATCGGCGGCGATGCGCCGTTGACAGCCGCGTCCAGCGCCTGCAGGGTGGCCTTGAACGGGAACACGAAGGAGACCGCGTTGATCGCGTCGTCGAAGCCGCCCGACACCGCGCCTGCGGGCACGAGCGCGAGGAACGCGAGCGGCAGCGACGCGAGGAACGCGAGCAGCGACGCGGCGCGCACCTCGCGCGCGATCACCCCGATCGCGACTCCCAGCGCGCCGCACGCGAGCGCGCCGAATGCGAGTGCGAGCACCCACAGCCCCGCGCGCGCCCAGTCCAGCGCGACGAACGCTCCGATCCCCGCGAGCAGCGCCAACGCGAGCACGAACGCGCAGCCCGCTGCGAGCAGCGTCTTCTCGGCGAGCAGCTGAGCGCGAGTGACGAGGCCCCGCAGCAGGCGCGCGAGCGCACCTTCCTCGCGCTCGAGCGCCACGCTGCCCGCCGCGAGCAGCACCGCGAGAAACATCAGCGACACGCTCACCGCGACCACCACCGCGAAGCGGTTCAGCGGCGTGCGGCGCCCGTGCAGCAGGGTGCTGCTCACGCCGATCGGCTGCGCGATCGTCGCGAGCACCTGCTTGCTGAGCGTGAGGTTCTGCGCCGCGAAGCCCGCGAACGCCTTCACGCGTTCCAGTTCCTTGCGCGTGTGCCCGCGCGGCTGCGCCGCCGCGATCCGCGCGAGCGTTGCCGGTATTTCCCTCAGGCCGATCAGGTTTTCGGGCGCGCCCAGCGAGGACAGCGTGCCCCCCTTCAGCAGGCCGTCGATCGCCGAGGCCGCCGCCTGCTCGATCTGCTCCGCGAAGCGAAGGTCCGCCTGCGCGAGGTCCGAGTTGATCGTCGACTGCACGAGCGACTGTTCCAGCGCGTTGCCGTTGTAGATCACTTCCACGCGCGCGCGCACCGTGTCCGATTCCAGGCGCGCGGCGATCCCCTGCGGGATCACCACCGCGGCCAGCACCGAGCCCGACTGCACCTTCGCCACCGCCTGCGCGCGCGTGGCCACGCTCACCGCCTGCACCTGCGAGAGCACCTGCTCTGCGTAGCGGCGCACTTCCACGCGTTCGCGCCCCACGCGCACCGTTTCCCCCGGCAGCGTCTCGTCCACGATCGCCACGCGCGGACGCGACGGGCTGCGCGAGATCGCGAATCCGATCAGCAGCGCGATCACCGCGGGATAGACCACCAGCAGCACCACCAGCAGTCGCGAGCGGCTGAGGATCAGCGGGTCCTTGCGCAGCAGCGCGATCACGCTCCCGCCTCCCGCGTCTCGGGCGCGTGCCGGTGCAGGAAGCGCACGAGCGCGCGCTCGAGGTCCTCGCCCTCACCCTCGTCCTCACCCTCGCCCTCGCGGGCGGCGCCTTTCAGCGCGGCGGGGGTGCCGTCGAACAGCAGCCGGCCGTCGGCGAGCACGAGCACGCGCGTGGCGTAGCGCTGCGCCTCGCTGACGTTGTGGGTGGAGAACAGCACGGCGGTCCCGCGCGCGAGCAGCGTGGCGATGAAGCGCCACAGCCGCTCGCGCTGGGACGGGTCGAGCGCGGCGGATGGCTCATCGAGGGCGAGCACGGGCGGGTCGGCGATCAGCCCGAGCGCGACGTTGACGCGCTGGCGATTGCCGCCGGACAGTCGCGCGACGGGCTCGCCGGCGCGCGGCTGCAGGCCGGCCTGCGCGAGCATCCGCTCGACGGCGCCCTGCACGTCGGCGATCCGCTCGAGCCGCGCGAACAGCCGCAGGTTCTCCTCAACGGAGAGCTTCGCGTAGAGCGCGGGCTGCTGGGGCGCCCAGCCGATGCGCTGCTCGGGTGGGCTGACCGAGCCGCTGCTGGCCGGCTGCGCGCCTGCGATGATCGACAGCAGCGTCGTCTTGCCGGCGCCGTTGGGTCCGACGACCGCGACCAGTTCTCCGGCGCGGAGCTCGAAGCTCACATCGCGCAGCGCCTGCAGCCCGCCGTAGTTCTTGGCGAGCCGCTCGACGCGAAGCAGTGCGCTCACAGCACGCCGCTGGAGCCGCGATTCCACGGCTCGAAGACGACATGCCGATGGAGGTAGACGACCGTCTCGCGCAGCACTGAGAGGATCGGCAGCGCGATCAGCGCACCGACGATGCCGTGCACCTGCAGGCCGAGCAGCAGCGAGAAGATGACCAGCAGGGGGTTGATGCGCAGCGTGTGGCCGAAGATCTGCGGCGCGACGATGTGGCCCTCGAGCTGCTGCAGCGCGATGAACATGAGGGTGACCCACACGGCGGAGATCGGGTGGGTGATGAGCGCGACGAGCACGGCGGGCAGCGCGCCGAGGATCGGGCCCACGTAGGGGACGAGCTCCATCAGCCCGTAGAACGCACCGAACACGACGGCGTAGCTGCGTCCGTCGTGGAAGATGCCGAGCAGGCCGAGGAGGTACAGCGCGAGGGCGGTGGTGGTGCCCATGATCAGGCTGAACATCAGCTGCCCGCCGACGTAGCGCACGAGCGCGGCCTGCACGAGCGCGGGGTAGTCATCCTCGGGGGTGCCATCGCCGTCAGGCATGGCGCGCCGCACGAGTTCGCCGATGCGCTGCCCGTACAGCAGCATGTAGACCGACAGCACGAAGATCAGCACGACGTCGAAGAGGGCGCTCGCGGCTTCCGAGAGCAGGGCTCCGCTGAATGACACGATCGAGCTCGAGCCTTTCACCACCTTGTCGCCGAGCGTCTGCAGGGCCGTCTCGCCCTGCTTGATGAACTTCACATGCACGCCGTGTTTGTTGAGCGTGTGCTGCAGTTCCAGCAGCGTCTTGTTGGACTGCTTGATCAGGTGCGGGACGCTGTGGCTGAATGACGCGACCTGATTGGAGATAGGGTTGGCCAGCAGGAAGCCGATGCCCGCGAGCGCCACGAAGAACGCGACGTACACCAGCAGGACCGCGAGGCCCCGGGGGAGCGCACGCTGCAGGAACGCAACGAGCGGGTTGAGTATCAACGCGATCAGCGCAGCGATCACGAAGATCACGAGCACCTTGCCGGACGCTTTCGCGAGCGCCCACAGGCCGAGCAGCGACAGCGGCAGCAGCACGAGTTGCACCCAGCGCGGCAGCACCACGGGGGACGGCACGGCGATGGCCTCGGCGGACGCGTCCGCCGAGGCCACCGCCGTGCCGTCCCCC
>Ga0209698_10004954_pt1 | contig 14484 bp, 16 predicted proteins | sample LitLauG_LLR_2012_FD_187203 | JGI IMG/M metagenome (GOLD analysis project Ga0209698, IMG submission 187203) | Freshwater sediment microbial communities from Pennsylvania, USA - Little Laurel Run_MetaG_LLR_2012 (SPAdes) (version 2) | ecosystem: Environmental > Aquatic > Freshwater > Creek >...
CTCGGAGTCTGCCGCCGACTATGGGACCACCGGCAAGCCGACGGAGAGGGCACCGATGCCCGGCATCGATCGTGGCGAAGCGCTCGCCGAACGAACGGCGGACTTCGCTCTTTACGAAAACAAGAAATAGGGCGACGGCCATGACTATTACAACGCAATTCCTTCGATTCACCAGTGCCGCTGCCCTGCTTCTGCTCTTCGGGACGATCGTCCCTGCTTACGCGCAGCACGAACAAGAGAGCGAAAAACAAGGCAGGGAACCACAGCGCGCACAACCAGCTCAACAACAGCCGCAGCGGGCTCAGCAACCACAACCACAGCAGCGCGCCCAACAGCCTGAGCCACAGCGGCCGCAACAACAACAGCCGCAGCGGGCCCAGCAACCGCAGCAGCGCGCCCAACAGCCCGAGCCACAGCGGCCGCAACAACCGCAGCCGCAGCGGGCCCAGCAGGTCCAGCAACCGCAACCGCAGCAGCGCGCCCAACAGCCCGAGCCACAGCGGCCGCAACAACAACAGCAGCCGCAGCGTGCCCAACAGCCTGAGCCACAGCGGCCGCAACAACAACAGCAGCCGCAGCGTGCCCAGCAACAGCAACCGCAGCAGCGCGCCCAACAGCCTGAGCCACAGCGGGGATGGCAGGCTCAACAACAACAGCAGGCGCAGCGAGCCCCGCAACCGCAGCGCACGCAGCAGCAGGCAGTCGCGTGGCAGCAGCAGCGGGGATGGCAACAGCAGGGCGCTTGGCAGGGGCATAGTACCGTCCTGCAGGATCGTGCCCAACACTGGGACAGCGATCATCGCACTTGGGCTCAGCGCGGAGGCTATGGTGGTTACTACATCCCGGAGGCCAGCTTCAGTCTCTCTTTTGGGAGTCAACACTGGTTCCGGATGCCTAGCCCCACGATCTACTTGGGGTATCCTCGCTTCGCGTACGGCGGCTATTCGTTCCTCCTCGTGGATCCCTGGCCGGAATACTGGGCAGACAATTGGTACGCGACCGACGACGTCTATATCGCTTATGACGATTACGACAACGGGTACTACCTCTACAACCGCAGGTATCCGGCCATCAGACTTGCGATCACTGTCACACTGTAAGCGGGGAATGTCTGTACGCTAAATGAAACGACATCGCGCCGGACGCGTCGGGTGGCTGCGCGCAGCGGTATTGGGCTCGAATGACGGTATCCTCTCGACGGCGGGTCTGGTGCTCGGTGTTGCGGCCGCAAATGCGACTCACCGCAATGTAATAGTAGCGGGGGTCGCCGGGCTGGTCGCCGAAGCGATGTCGATGTCGGCGGGCAGCTTCGTCGTGGGAGCGGCGCCGCCTATGGTATCTCAGTAAGGAGTAGAAACGTATGACATGGATTGATGAAATGTTTGTGGGCATGGAAACGGACAGCGCCGCGGCGGCGGCCCAGAGAAGTGCCAACGCGGCCCGGGTGGAGCGGACAGAGCTTGTGAAAGAACAACTTCCGGCTGCATCCGAGTTGTGGGGCGCCCTGGTTTCCTCAATCAAAAACGATGTAAGCGAATTTAACAAGCACAAGAAACGCGTCGGACAGACGGCAGTACGCGTGTCCCAAAGAGGTTTTCACTGCGAGGTTTACCTGCCTGGAATGCATGGCAAGAGAATGGTCTTGACCTTAGCCAACAACGACCTCCAGGTCTTGGTCCACCCTGATTTTCCGAAACAGCCGTTGACCATCACCTTCGAACCCAATGAGGACGGCCAGCGCGGTTTCTGGGTTCTCGGCGAATCTGCCAAAGAGAACGGAAAGGTATCGGTCCAACAGTTATCCGAGTATCTGCTCAAACCGATTCTCGCTTCCGCCGATATCAGTAGAGAGCATTAGGTCCGTCGTTCGGTCCCAGAGTTTGCCAAGATCCCGGTTCAATGTCACAGCAACGCATGCCGCCGATAGAACCAGGTTTTGACGATTTGCACCAATACCAGGTATGTCAGGGCCAGTAACGACGGCAACTCCACTTCATGTCCATCGCGCAGAACCGCGGCTGTTGTGGCAACCTGCTTCCGAATATCCTCTACCGCATGTCGAGCCTGAAATTCCACATAGAAGTTCACGATCACGCTGAGCAGAACGATGACGATGATGATCGAGCCGCCGGCCGGATCGCCCAGCACAATCGCGATGGCGCTGGCCACCAGGAGAATCAGGACAAGGGGATTGGCAAAAAAACGCAGAAAAGCGATCAGAGGAGCGAAACGCGACCCCCCGGCCAGGCTGTTCGGGCCATGGAGATGCAGTCGCTGTTTCGCCTCGGCGGAAGTCAGTCCAGCTGGAGTCCAGGCTGGAGTTGCTTCGAGCAGGTGGAGTAGGTCCCGCTGAGACAGATCCCAGAAGCGGTCCAGCGTGTTATCCGGTTTGCTCAATTGCAGCCTGTTCCGTGGACCCCTTGGTTGCGGTCCAGTTTGTTACGCGCGCGCAGGAGGATTAGGGTGACTGCCGGCTTGAATGCACGGTTGGTGCCAAGCGCCGGCAGCCGGATTTTAAGGTTGCCAAGCCGACCCGAACTGCAGCAACTGCCTTGGTCGGTGCAGATTCTGCACCTGCGCCATTAGGATGCGCCGACAAAAGCGTTGATCCTGAGGCGCGGCCTCAGGTAGCGCTTCTCAAATCCACGCCGGAAAGTACACTGGCTCAGCTTGCCGCTTTGGACCTGCGCTTGCAGTAATCGATCCCGTAAGGAGCAAGAAGATGCTTTGGACAATTTGCGTGATTCTTCTGGTCTTGTGGTTGTTGGGACTCGTAACGTCCTACACCGCCGGCGGGCTGATTCACATCCTGTTGGTTGTTGCGTTAGTGGTAATAGTATTCCGTCTGATTCAGGGACGCAGGATTTTTGGTTAGCGCAGTGAACTACCCGCTGCTGGGCAGCGGATTGCTGTGGAATGGTTTTAGGAGAGGTACAAAGACATGCCCTTGATAAACATCGTCGTTGCCCTGATCGTGGTCGGCCTTGCGTTGTGGCTGATTAATAACTTTATCCCCATGGCCTCGAGCATTAAGGCCATTCTCAATGTCGTGGTTGTGGTCGCGGTCGCAGTGTGGGTCTTGCAAGCGGTAGGAATGTGGGGCCGCGTAACCAGTTATAAGTTTGTGAACTGAGTTCTGTGCGGTTTAGATAGCGCCAAAATGGTGCAGAGGGACCAAATCGATCAATGGGTTCGATGCTCGTCATCAGCTTGGTCCTCGCTCTTGCTTATGCTGTTATTCTTCGCGCCAGGCTTCACCGACGCGCAGGATGAGCCGCAACAGGCCGCAATCGGGAAGTTCGACTTCAAAGCACAGATTACGTGGTACACCCAGCGTACCTACACCGATCCATGGCGGCATGGTTACCTCATCGGCGAAGTCACATTAAACGACTTCATGTTCGGCGGGTCGAAAAGGTGGGGCACTGGTTTGTCGGGTTGGGCCAAGTCTTTGGCCCCAGTCTACGGCCAGCGGGTAATCAGCAATACCACCGAATTCGCTTTCGGTGCACTGATCGGTGATGATGCCCGCTACCGGCGTTCAGAGGAAGGAGGAGTAGTCACACGGAGCCTGCACGCAACCGTCAGCGCCTTCACCGCGCGCGCGCGAACCGGCTACACCCGGCCTGCTTACTCGCGCATTATTGCAATCACCGCTGGCACGCTCATCGCCAACCGGTGGCGTTCGGACCCCAGAACAGGTGGCGACTTGACCCGAGCGCTGGTGTTCGGAGTCACCGACAAGATCCAGGACGATCTTTTGCGGGAGTTCGCGCCAGAGCTCAAGCAGTACGGCCACGGCATCTGGAGGAAAGTCCCCTATACATTCCGTCGGCACTTCGATATGGGTCGTTAGTACCAGACCTGAGAGCATGAGAGCATCTCGATTGGGGTCACGGAGATCTCAAGCTGCGTGACATTCCTACTTTCACGATTGAGACCGGTCCGAGCCGCTTGCTAGAATAGGAGCCGATGCCCCGATTGCCTTCGGTTTCAGGTCGGATTCTGATCGTCGACGATGACGAGCGGCAGCGGAGCGCCTTGGCTGCCATGCTTTCCGATTCTGTCTTTGACATCCAGGCGGCGGCCGACGGGCAGGAAGCGCTGGAACGGCTCACCGTTTTCAAAGCAGATGTCATTGTCGCGGATTTGGTAATGCCGCGCATGGACGGTTTTGAACTGCTTCGGCATTTGAAGGAACAGGGCGACCTCACTCCGGCAATCGCGCTCACGGGCTTCGGCAGCATCGAGAAGGCGTTATCCGCGGTTCACGACCTTAAGGCATTTTGGTTCCTGGAGAAGCCGGTGGAACCGCGCGCCTTCAAAACCCTTCTCGAGCGCGCGATTCGCTACAAGAGAAGTCTTCAAAAAAACGACGAGCTTTACCGCGAACTGAGCCTACGCGGCGTACTCGGGGACTTGGTAGGAACTTCACCAGCGATGCAGCAGATCTTCTCCCTTATCAGGCAGGTGGCGCCCACTTCAGCGCCGGTGTTGATCTGTGGAGAGAGTGGCACCGGAAAAGAATTGGTTGCAAGAGAGATCCATAAGTGCAGCCCGCGCGGTGATGGCCCTTTCGTCGCCATCAACGCAGCCGCCTTACCCGAGACTCTGATCGAGAGCGAGTTATTCGGCCACGAGAGAGGCGCGTTCACGGGAGCCATGGAGCGTTCGGCCGGTTGCTTTGAACAGGCTCACGGGGGCACTTTATTTCTCGACGAAATCGGCGAGATGCCGCAGTCTACGCAACCCAAGCTGTTGCGCGTTCTCGAGGACTTGCGCGTGCGGCGCCTTGGAGGTAAGCACGAAATCGCGGTGGACGCTCGAGTACTTGCCGCAACCAGTCAGGAACTCGGAACGCATTTGCGGGAAGAACTTTACTATCGGCTGAGTGTATTTCAGATTGTAGTTCCGCCGCTGCGCGAGCATAAAGAGGACATCCCCCCGATCGCCGATGTCATGCTGCAGAATTTGAACAAGAAGCATGGAACGCGCGTTACCGGCGTCGATGCCGAAGTGCTGGAGCTTTTTCGTCGGTACGATTGGCCTGGCAATGTACGGGAGCTGCGGAATGTCCTGGAGCGAGCCGCCATCATGGCAGGCGAAGGTCTGATTCGGCTGACGCACCTGCCTTCCCCTGCGTTCGATGCCGGCCCAGGCCGGTATGCCCGGCCAACAAAAGGCTACGACGGTCCTATTATGCTCCAGGCTGGCCAGCCGCTTATGAAACTGGAAGAGGCCTACATCAAACTCACCCTCGAGCACGTGCGCGGCAACCGCAAACTCGCTGCCGAGATGTTGGGGATCAGCCTGCGTACGCTGCAGAACCGGATCGCCACGCTACGTGAAGAGGCGAAGGCGAAAACTCCAGACTCGTGAGTGCATCTCGCCACAGCGGGCAGAGCCTCATGGCTTCTGCTTCGGACGTTGCTATACGAGTGTCCAGGGATGCAGTGGCGAGTGAAAACCGTCTTTGGATAGTGGAGATCGTCCGCATGGGTTATTCCCGTGCCGGCGCAGCCAGCATCTTATTCACTCGACCATACCCTTGCCCTGCCCGCTCGCTCCGAACTACAGCGGCGCTTGGTCAAGGCGGCAGTACAGAGCCCCTTCCACGAATCGGTCGAAGCCATCGCCGACCTCACCGGTGTTTCTGTGCCCAAGCGCAGCCTGGAGGAGATTCTGCGGGATGCGGCTCGGGATTTTGACGTCTTTTACCCGGAACGTATCCCCGAACCGGCAGACGGCGCCATCCTGGTGGCGGCGGTCGATGGCAACGGTCTCCCTTATGGTCAAGCCCGGCGGCGCACAACCCACCCGTGCGACTCACCAAGGGCCACAAAGCCAACCGCAAAAGAATGGCCACCGTGGCCGCTGTGTTCACCCGCCTTGGGTGCGCACCCCAGAACAGGTCGTGGAAAGCCTGTTCCGTGCTCAAGCGCCAAATTCCCTCCGACGAGCAGATACCACTGCGTCCGGAGAACAAGCGGGTATGGGCCAGTTTGCTCAAAGGCAAGACCGCCGTGATCGAGGAGGTGGCCCAGGAGATGCAACGCCCCGATCCACAAGGCATCAAGACTCGCGTGGCGCTCACCGACGGCGAGCGAACCCTTACAGATTCTGGTCGAAGGGACGCTCGGCGTCACCCTGATCCTTTACCAGCCATGCGGGGCTACTTCATTCATGCAGGTCCACCGAAGGCTCCCTAATGACTGATGGCGGCATACAGGCCCGCGGACACCACTACGGGAACCACAATTAGAGAGGCTTTTCCTACAAAGCCGAGGAGCGAGCGTTTGCGAGGAACGTACAGCATATCGTTCTGCATTAGCGGATAATCGCTGGCCCTCCCGGCAAGAACGAGCTTTAAGTTGAGAGGGATTTCCGCCCTTCTGGTGGTGTTCAGTATCGGGCGCAGGACGCGCGCCTTCTCCGGGTCCGCGTCGCGCGTCAGTCCCCCGGAGATACTCATCAACTGGATGGCGGATATGGATTCCCGTTCCTCCAACTCGACTCCCCCGGGTTTGGCCACCTCACCGCTAACGAAGACCATTTCCGCCCGTGACACGGAAATTTGGTCGTAGGGCTGGAGGACAATATTTTCCGCCGGATTTACGTTGTCGTGGAGGCTGCTCATCCCAATCTCCACCGTGCTGGTACCAGTTCCTTTATCAACAGTGGCGTTGGGCAGAGGGAGGGGTCCGTACTCTAGGTGACGGGTGATCGCGATTCTGCGGCTGGCGTTAGGCTGAAGGCCGCCGATACTGGCCAACATCTCCACCAGCGTCCGGCGGCCCTCGAGGGAGTAAATGCCCGGTGTGCGGAAGGCGCCAATAAAGAAAACGGGCTCCGAGCGGTATTGCACGACCGTAACGCTTACCTGAGGGTTCCTCACATAGGTTGCAAGACGCTTGGCCAATTCCGCCTCGAGTTGGTCGACACTAAGCCCTCCGGCCTTGAGTGCGCCAATTAAGGGCAAATCGATCTGACCCTCGGTATCGATGCGATACGGCCTTTGGCCAATCTCTTCGACCTGCAGGGCACGAACCAGGATCTGATCGTTGGGACCGAGCACGTAATTGGCACGCACTTGTTCCATGGGGTTCGGCGCGAGCTGCCTCGGAGTTGCGGCCTGAGGCCGGTCCGCGCCAGACGTATTCACCTGCTGCGCAGTCATGCGGAAGCCTAACCCCACTGAGGCCGCCATCAGGATCAATCTAATGCGTTTGGATCGCATAAAATACCTCGGCACTCGATGTTGGCGAGATCTGTAGTAGTCGTTCTACCAGGAACCGCGGCGGCCAGACGATGCCCGATTGGCGGCAGCCCGGTGTCGATATATTGGTCTTGTGTATCATCAGTCATTGGCGCCTCTTCAGCCTATGGCGCAAACGGCACCATTAGTTCATTCGACGTACCGGAATCGTTACCGGCTTTGATTGAAACCGCCTGGAGCAGGCTCAGGGGCGAGCTGGTGGAGGACTGGCCGCTCGCAAACGAGAACGGCACCGTGACCATGAACTGGCCGCCGAAATTCTGGGATTGGACACTGGAAAACCAATTTTGAGCATTTGGTTCAATGTTTAGCGAGAGAGCGCCGTTGACCACATTGGCGGACGATTGCGCCAGAAAGCGGAACTGGAGCGTCCTGAGCGTCCGAGTCGGGGCGTACCCTGAGATCTGAAGAGTCGCGGTAGTGGGGGATTTTTCCGTGACCAGAGCATTGGAGAGATAAGGCGGCCCCGCGGGAATCGAAAGAGAAAGAGGAGTCGGATTTGCAGGCGTAATATCCAGACCGCTCGGAAGCGCGAACGAGGGAATGACGGTAATGGTCCCGGCGACGGTGCCCGTTTGCAGGTTGACCTCGCTGTCACCTCCGGGAAAAATAGCCTGTATCGCATTGGCGGGTATTGTAAAAGCAACTACTCTACCGCCGGTCGAAAACTGGACTGCGGGATCGGCGGCAAAGCTGCCATCATGGACGCTGAGCGTCAATTTACCATCAACTTCGAGGGGATAGCCCGAAGCCAGTGACAGGCCGATTCGTAATTGAGTGAATGGCGACTGATTGCCGCTCGCCCCGCTAAATTGGTAAGCGGGTATCGGCGCCGGCGGGCTGCCAAAGCCAGACAACTGGAATTGCTGTGAGTCGACAAGGAGCGTCGCCGTCGAAAGCCCTGTGGTTACAGGAGAGAATGCCAGGGAAAAATGAACACTTTGTCCGGCACTCAGGGAGACCGGCAATGAGGGCTGGTTGGCGATTGTGAATGCCGTCTGCGTCCCGGAAATACCAACGCTAACAATGGTCGCGGCTGCTGTTCCCGTGTTCCGGACTGTGAACCCGTCACTGGCCGTTTGTCCGACCGCCGAAGGGCTAAAAAGGACGGTACCACCAGCCAGAACCGGAGTGCTTGCAGATCCCATGGTATAGGAATAGAGCAGTTGCACACCGATCGCCTTACCTGCGAGATCGAAGCTATCATTCCCCACACGCAGCCGGCCAGTGCTCGACCCGGCTTGCGTTGGGACAAAGCCGATCGTAAAAGATGCTACGTCATTCACATTCAAGGTGACGGGAAGAATCGGGCCGTCAGTAATCGCGAAACCGCTTCCGGAGACCGCGGCCGCGGAAACGGTGACCGGCCCCGACGAGGTATTTTTGGCGAGAATCGACAGCGAACTCCTGGCGCCTAAACCAGTATCCGGAAAGCTCAGCAACTGTCCTGGGATAATCGGAACCGGCTGAGCGTCCTGCAGCAACTGGTAAGTCAGGAGCGAGGGGATTCCCGTTCCCTGTAAACCAAGAGTCACAGTCCGGTCTGGGAACACGATCTGCAAGGCGCCGCTGTTGTTACCAACTTGACTTGGGCTATAGCGGACACCGAACTGCACCGCCGCCCCAGGCGCCACCATTAAGGGCAGCAGTGGCGTCGATTGAAGGCTGAATGGATTTCCAGAGATCGAAATTGACTGGATGGGACCCGTCCCACTGCCTCGATTTACTATTCCCACACTGGCCATGATGGACGCCCCCACGACAGTCGAGGGAAACGCGATGGTATTGCCGGTATCGACGGTAACGACGTTGCCATCCGCCGGCAATGAATAGCTCACGGCTAGGCCGGGCACGGTCCCGTTCAAGGCCAAGGTAATAGATCCATTGGTAGACGGTGCTTGGGATGCCGGCCCCTTTTCGGTATAAGGTATAGTTAACTGGGCGGTAGCCTCCCTGACGTCGGCGGGTTTGAACTGTACGGTAAGCGATAGCGAATCACCCGGATTTAGAGTAGCCGGAACAACTGTCAGCGCGGAGACAGTGAAACTGTTTGAGCCAAATAACTGTGGCTGGTTGACGGCGGCGGCAGTGAAGCCTTGGTAGGCCATCACTATTGTGAGTGAGCTGGGTTTGCCTATCGCATCCGCGGCGAGCGCCAAAGTGGCATTATTCGGTATCAAAGACGTGCCGGCGCCGTTTCTTACAAGCAACTGGAACGGCATCTGCGCAACCGCGGCAGGCACGAGGAAGAGGCACAACAAAGATCCATAGAACCCCGTCCGCGCCCTTTGAATGATATTGCTAGACATGTTTTCTCGCTATTGGGGGGAGCTGAAAGACGGAATGCCGGAGGTAATCGTGAGTGTCGGCTTAGAACCGGCAGGAGACGATGAGGCGCTCCGCGCGGCGAAAGTTGCGGCCGCACCGGCGGCGCCTACGGCAACGATCACGGCGAAGGTCTTGTGCCGGGCGACCCACGTTGCATTGCGGACCGCCTCGTTCCGCTGCATGATGCTAATGGCGCCGGTCCGGGCGCCAAAAGCGGCGGTTGCGTGGACAGTAAAGCGGCCTGCTTGCGTGTTGGGTGTAAAGGCTGCAGAAGCTTGCCCTTGCACATTTGTAACAACTTGCTTATCTTGCACGCCGCCTTCGAACGACCCGCTGGGTCCCTGCCGAGGTAACTGGAAAACCACTTTTACGCCCTCAAGAGGGCGGTAATTTTCGTCCCGCACTTCGATCACCAGCAGTGCAGTGGCGGGCGTCCGTACGTCATGGACGCCATTTTGCCCTTCCAAAACAAGGAGATTAAGTCCAGTGCCGGCAGGTATTGCACCTGGCCGTCCGCCTGCCGGCGGCTGAGCAGCCGTCGTGCCGGTGAAAAGGAGGCAGAGCGCTGGTAACGCCGCCATGAACCGGACGTCCGCAGCCGAGTGTCTTGAAAATTTCAGCATGGCGTATGCTTCGCTTCCGACGAATCCTATAGTAACTCATTTCAGGTCTTAAAATCGCAAATATGCAGGGAGTGGTACGTCCAAAAAATGGCAAGCTGAGCCGGTTCCTGGGAGAATCCACAGTCCTGGCTTACGGCGCGCAGGCCGGGCAATCGGCGCGCAGCCTCCCTGGCCTGGCCGCACGGGTCCAGCAGGAAAGGCCGCACCAAATCGCCTGCCGTCTTGGGCGTACGGACGCGTAGGGCTTAGGCCGGCACCGGAAGCCGAAGAGGTCCAGATCCCTCTAAATACAAAGCTCTTCCACCGCGACGCCTGGGCGACTTTTGGGGCCGCATACGGCCCATTCAAGGTTTCGGGCGAATGCTGAGGTCGATTAGCGCATCGACCGTAATAGGTACACCGTTCCGCAGTGCAGGGAGAAAGGCCCACTGCTCGATCAATTTTGCGGCCATTTCTCTGGCTGTCGGATCGGGGCCCTTAATTGCGGTGACGGAGTTCAGCTCTCCGTTGTCGTCGATCACCGCGGCGACTTCGAACCGTCCGGGCGGAAACGCGGACTCGGTTCCATCGTCCCGATTCCAGGGTACAGGCGGGGTAATGGTTGCGTATTGGGCCGCAGGAACATTCTGCTCGGCAAACCAGATCACCCACACCCAGGAGCCATCCCGCCCGACTTCGAAGGACGTAGTATAAACGGGCCGGTTTGGGAAACGCGCCTCGAGTGAGGGCGCAATCACCCGGGCGCCGGGCCGCAGCGGCGCCGACACCATGGACCTTGCCATACGGCGTGAATCTTTTCCGGAAGTAGCTTTGACCCATTCCTGAGCCGACGGTTCATGATGAGGTCGCGGGGTTTTAGGTGCGGGCGCAGCCACCTGCGATGAAGGTCCCCCAGTACCTGCGATGTTGAGGCCCGGGACCACGACCGGCGCAGCATCGTGTCCTCCAGGCCCATTATCCGGACCGGCTGAAAATTGGGGGGTCCGGACTCCCTCCGGCAGTGGCATATCAGGGTTTCTCGCCGGATCCAGCCCGACCACGACAAGGGCGGGTTGAAGTGTTTGTACCTGGGACGCCAGATCGGGAGCCGCTTCCAGCACGGTTGTTGCCGGAGCGATGCCCGATTTCACGGGAGGCGCCATAAATTCGCGACGAGGCGGCTTGACGGGAGCGGAGATCAGTGCCGGCAGGGGAGATACCGAGGGCGAAGCTGCCAGGGGCGTAGCTTCAGGCAATATCGGGTACGTTATTACGGGATTCGAGAGTTCAGGCGGAAGGAACTGTTTGCGCGCTTCGGGCCGGCTGGGGTGCGCACTGAAAGCAAATACATTTGGGGATGCCACTTCCGGAGTAAGGGAAATTTCAGGCGGCGGCTGCCAGATCCATTGCTTGCCCGGTTGCCGTTTTGAGGCTTCGGCCGTAATCACTTGGCCGGGGCGTTTGAATTGGACCTTCGGTGTCCCTGCCCCCGGGTGTTGGCCGGAGGCGACTTGCGGCAGGCGGCCTTTAGGAAAATACCAGAGCAGCGTGGTTGAGTCCGAGCGGATGGTTGTGACTTGGTAGCGTACGGGATCGGAGTAGGGAGCCGTGCCGTACAGCGTCAGAGTGACGGCACCAACGTGCAGGCACAGCGAGATGGCAACAGCCAACGGATTCGATCGCGGCTTAGAGAGCTTGCCCTCGAACTGGAAGAGGAAAGGCTGCTCTTCCTTGTCTGGCCGCCAGAGCTTGATCCGGGCCTTCATGCCCAGGTCCATTGGGTCTCTTCGGTGCAGGGCCGGCGGTGGATCCGGTCACGCTTCTTGCCAATCATTTTCCATCATAGCGAAATGCCAGTACTCAGGGAACGCTTGCTTCAAACACTGATCGCGACCACCGCTGCCCTTCGCATGGGGGCAGCCTGAGCGCGCGGCTGAACGGGAGCCGGCCTTTCCTTCCTAATCGACAGGACTTTCATTTTATAGAGCAGCGCCTTATATTCGATGTGCAGCGATACGGCGGACTGTCTGCGATTCCAATTAGTTGCTTTTAGGGCAGCGAGGATGGCGGTGCGCTGCGCTTCCTGGTTGGCCTTCGCCAGTTGCTTGAGCACGGGCGTGGAGCCACCAGTTCCACTGGCCAAATGCGGGCCGCAAGGCTGTATTTCGGGACTCACAATCGCCGGAGCGGCGGGAATGTCAGGCTGCGCTTGCGGCACCTCATCCCGGGCGGCTATGGGGGACATGGCTGCAACCGGGGCTATGGGTGTCTGGTTCGACTTGCGCCGTAACTCCAGTTCCACCGATTCTTCGTCCAAGAAGATGAGGAACTTTCGAACGGTGTTTTCGAGTTCCCGAACGTTGCCGGGCCAGTGATAGTTGAGGAACGCATCCGCGAGCCGCTGGGGTAGTTGCACTGCCGGGGCGCCCAAGGCGCTATGCTTGCGAATCAGGAGCTCGGCAATGGGAATGATGTCCTCTTTGCGTTCGCGAAGCGGCGGCACGCAAACGCTAATCACATTCAGGCGATAGTAGAGATCCGCGCGGAAGGCATTTTCAGCGATAGCCTTTTCGAGGTCGCGGTGGCTGGCAGCTATGATGCGCACATCGACGCGCACGGTGTCCCTTCCGCCCAGGCGCTGAAATTCCTGATCCTGCAGAACTTGGAGAAGCTTGGCTTGAAGCCGATAATCCATGTCGCCGATCTCGTCGAGCAGTAACGTGCCCCCGTCGGCGAGTTCGAACATACCCGGCTTCCTTTGGAAGGCTCCGGTGAAGGCTCCGCGCTCATAACCGAATAATTCACTCTCCACCAATTCCGAGGGCAAGGCGGCGCAGTTCAGTTTGAGAAGGCTCTTCTTCGCGCGTGGCGAGTGCGCATGCACTTCCCTGGCGAGCACCTCCTTACCCACTCCAGTTTCACCTTGAATCAGCACAGGAGCATCCGACCAACCGATTTGGTCAATTAGCTTCTGCAATTTGCGCATTTGGGGGGACGCTCCGAAGAAAACCGGCGTCCGCTGGGGCGGGGATGCCGGCACGGAGGGTTTTGACGCCGCCAACTGCCCGTCATCAAGCACCATTTTGAGAGCCTTGTGCAGTTCCTCCGGGCGGATAGGCTTTTCGATGAAACCGCTGGCACCGTTATTCATGGCCTCCGCCACGTCAAATGGAGACACGTCGGATATCAGGATGACGGGCGTAACACGATCAAATGCGCGGATCTCCTTGAGGGCGTCAGGCCCATTCTGCCGCGGCATCATGACGTCTAGCAGGACCGCGGAGACTGGAATCGGGCCAGATCGAAGATATGACAAGACCTCCTCTGCGTCATGCGCAACTGCGACACCGTATCCCTCGCGCTTGAGCAGCGTCTCGAGATAGCTACGAACCTCGAGATCTTCTTCACCCAGCAGTATCGTGTGACCATTCTTGACAACATGCATAGAGTTTCACCGGCCAGCCCAAGACAAGATCGCAACTTCCGCGAACTTTAACTCCGCTTGCGTCGAACTTTCCCCTTAACTTTCCACTAATGCCCAACTCTCGTCAAGCTTCAGGGTGCTAGTACTTATCTGTGAACGGTGTGGGAGTGAAGCACCTGCGAGAACTGGTACGCATATGACGAGCCAGAAAGCGCTATTACCGTGCGCGAGGATGAGGCGACTGAATATATAATTATTTGATATTAATATCCCAAATATGAAGAACTGCCGGCAGTGCTTATGGGAAAGATTGGCAGGCCAGCTAAATGAGGGGCCTGTAACCGAGTGAAAACACATCAGGATCGGCTTTGGTCCGTCTATTGCCCAAGAGAGTTGGGAGCCCCATGGCCGACAATACTCAAACAGAAGCGGAAGAGCCCTCTTCACCGCCGGGGCTCTTGCCCCTTTCCATCTTGAGAACGATCTGGAAACGAAAAGTCCGCATTGCGTTTGCCTGGATTCTGTTCGCCATGGCAACGGTCGCGGTTGTGCGGATTTTGCCGACCGTTTACCTGGCGGAATCCGTGGTCCTGATCAATTCGCAAAGGATCCCCGAAAAATTCGTTTCGGCAACCGTGGGGAGCGACCTGGCGGATCGGGTTGCCGCCATTCGGCAAACGCTCCTGAGCAGCGGCGAGTTGAGGAAAATCATCGATGAATTCGGCCTCTACAGAGAGCAGCGGAAGGCACACTTCGAGGACGAAATCCTCGAAACGATGAGGAAAGACATCACCATCACGATGGAGGCGGTCGGCAACGACAGACGTCCCGGCGCCCTGCGGATCGGGTACCAA
>Ga0209698_10004956_pt1 | contig 14471 bp, 11 predicted proteins | sample LitLauG_LLR_2012_FD_187203 | JGI IMG/M metagenome (GOLD analysis project Ga0209698, IMG submission 187203) | Freshwater sediment microbial communities from Pennsylvania, USA - Little Laurel Run_MetaG_LLR_2012 (SPAdes) (version 2) | ecosystem: Environmental > Aquatic > Freshwater > Creek >...
TGGTACGTGCAGCAGTACGAGCCAAGCAATGGCAATTTCTGGCACACCAGAATCGCCTCGTTCGTCTTCAACGGTTGCTCCGGCTCGCCAGACTTCAGCTTGAGCGCCAACCCCACCTCGCTAACCATCGCGCAGGGAAACCAGGGCACCAGCACGATCACCGTGAACGATCTGAACGGCTTCACCGGCAGTGTCACTCTGAACGCTACCGGCCTGCCCAACGGAGTGACGGCCGGGTTTAACCCCAATCCCACAACTACAACTAGCACACTGACGCTGACGGTGGCGGCGAACGCTACCCCCGGAACGTCGACGATCACAATTACCGGCGTTTCGGGAACTCTGTCTCATCAAACAACGGTGCAGCTAACGGTCACGGCGACGGGCCCGGTGGTCACCCTGACCCCCACCTCGTTGACGTGGACGGGAAAGCATCTTGTTGGGACGAGGGTGTGCTGCAAGGCTGTTACTCTTAAGAACACAGGCGTCTCCACTCTGAACATCTCGAACATCGCCATCAGTGGCGACTTCGCGCTGAACCCGGTCGCGAAGCAGTGCGGCAGCACGTTGGCCGCAGGCGCGAGTTGCAAAGAGAAGGTGAGCTTCACTCCCACACAAACAGGACTGCGTACCGGTTCGCTGTCGTTTACCGACAACGCTCCGGGCAGTCCGCAGAGCGTTCCGTTGCAAGGAACAGGCAAGTAATATAGGACGATCCAGGAACGGCTGGAATGGCGGGGGCCGCGTGAGCGGCCCCCGCGCAACTAAGGACTGCATAAGCCAGAGTCAAAGCAGGAAGATGCCGGCGACACCGGAATTAGGTAAAGGTCAAGGGCAAAGCTTGCGGCGTCGAATTGGTCTGAAGGACGTAATCACAAAGTTAAGAAGACCCAAAAGTATAGTTTCGTGTGCAGTCGGTTACCGAGCCGCCTTGATGCTGAACTCTTGACCGAAAATGGGCGCCAGAAATGGGATGACGTAGCCCTTGACTTCGATTTTGCCCGCTTTCTTGGCCTCAACGATGAGGTCGTATTTGAACTCGCCGCGTCGGAAGGCCTCGTCGCTCAAATGGAAGACCAGCACTTCGTTCCTGGAACTGCGCAACGAAATCTGCTCCGGCGTAATGTTCTGGACGACGAGGAGAATCTCTCCCTCTTGTTCCTTCTCTTGAGCCTTGCGATCCTCTTTGGACTGTTGCCCTTCGTGGCCTTCGAGTTTTTCGCGCGTCTGATGATCCCCTTGCGAGAGCTGAAATCCGGGTATGAACTGTTGAGCACGCTGAAGATTTGCGGCAGGGAAGTTGCCGACCTGCCACGCTCGATCAGGTATGTCTCCGGGACCATCCAAGGTCGGGAAGGTGATCAGGGTCTCCCCGGCTTGCAACTCGCGTCCGTTATTCTTAATAAAAAACTTGCCCACCGCCACCGGAAGTGCGACGACCTTCATTCCTTCTGAGATGAACAATGGCCGTGACCCTGGCCCGGTGAGTTCCGGAATGCCGAGGTAGGCAGCGTCGGAAGTCTCGGCCACGATCTTCGCCGGACGATCTTCGAAGGCAGCGAAGGTCTTACCGCTGTCACCACCGAACGGGCCGCTCACCACGCAGAGGTCGCCCTTCATGCAAAGCGCTGGCGCCTGAAACGAGTTCCGGGGGAGTGACTGCTTTTCCGAGAGCTGGGGAAAATTCAGCGTTTGAGAAACGGAATGGGAAGGAATGCCGGCTTCGCGAAACGTAATGTTCAATCCAGATTCGCGGCGTGGAACAATGAATGTAATTGGTCCGTCGGCACGCTGCGGTTCTTCCCCCGCCGTCTCGAACAACCAGCCTGACAACCGCGACCCTTCTCCGTTGGACTCAAATGGCACGACTACGCGCGTGACTGTGACCTCCGGCATTTCGCGATATTGATCCGGATTCTCAACCACGGTCCCGGATACCCGCTCACCAGGACGGAGTTGCGCCGGTAAAACGAGTCCGACCTCTTTCTGGGCCGTCGTAGTAGGTGGATGAACCGGCGTCTCGGGCTGCATGCGCCCGATCTTCTGTTCCCGCCGGGCAGTTTCCCGCGCCGCCTCGAGATTCTTCATCACCTCGTCATAGGTGAACGTTTTCAGCTCCTCTGCTCCACCGCGCTCTTCCTCGCCGAAGGGGCAGTCAATGGCCCGGTAGTCCTGCCCGGCAACGTTCCATTCGGAGCAGCGATACACTCCCGTCCATGGATCGTGTGTCAGTTTGTGGCCGCCAATCTGTTTGCCGGACTCGTCGAACACCTGAATGAATTCACCGGTGAAGTTTGCGCTCTCGTCATAGGTATTGCGTGCCACTCTGCGGAGCTGGCCGTTGGGCCAATAGGTGGTGTTGGTCTGCTGCGCGACGTAATATCCAGGGAGATACTCGTAGTCGACCTTCTGCTGGAGTTTGCCATCCGCGCCGATGGTTCGCATTTGCGTCGTTTTGCCGGCGCTGTTGTAGTCGGTTTCAATTTTTCCGCTCACGCCGTTTTCTTCCACCACGGTGTGCTGCGCCATTCCGGTGCCTGCGCTGCACACCAGCAGCGCCGACAGCGCCAGTACCTGCGAAAGAATCGAAACCAAAGCGTGCTGATTTTTTGGCACGTGCCATCCCCTTGCAGCGAACTTGCGAAACTCCGGCGTCTAAATATCGTGGGAAGCCTCCGATCCAGATCGGCTTCGCGCCCGGCTCGTTTGGTGGAGAAGGCCGATTGTAGTCGCCCTCAGACTCCCCCGGTAATAAAACTCGGAGTGTATCACCCAGCCCCTGGGGCTTTGTTCAAAGGCGCTTCCGACGCTGGTTTTGCTCTTGGTCTGCAAGTTTGACGAACACCTGCTCTTGTTGCGAATTGCGCAGTCGGTGCACTTAAGATGCAAATCGATTCACACTAGGCGAGCAGGCAAAAAAGACGTATAGTCAATCGGGCCTCAACTACGGAAGCTAGTACTTGTATCCCGACAAGCAGTGCGATTCACTTTACCGCGCAACCGAACCCCGCGAATGAAGAGAGGAACAAAAAAATTATGCCTCAAGAACGAAGCCTCGTCACATCCTGTTTAGTCTTGGGTGCGCTATTGTTACTTAGCCTGCCACTAGCCGCGCAGGATCCAGTTAACCATGCGGTTAGATTTGCCGTGTCGGCGCCTCTGGGGGAGTTAGCTAACCTCCCGCAGACGCCGCAGTATGGTTTTCACGAAGCGAATCCGGTTCGCCGGGTTCCCAAGCCTGCCTACGGACAAGGACAAGTAGTGGACCCGGCGGAACAGAGTTCGATCGCCGGCCCGCAAGCCAATTACGGCGTCGTAGCGAACTTCCTGGGAGTCGGCAATGGCTTCCCCAACTACAGCGTTCCCGACGCTCCTCCCGACACCAACATGGCGGTCGGCGACACGCAGATCGTGCAGTGGGTGAACACCTCCTATACGGTTTGTTCGAAGACATCTCCCTATGCGTGTGGCCCAGCCATTGAGGGCAACACGCTTTGGAACAAGCTTGGCGGAATATGCTCGGCGAACAATGACGGCGACATCATCGCGCAGTGGGACGTGCAAGCGCATCGCTGGCTGCTGGCCCAGAACGTGTTCACCGGCAACTACGGTGTTTGTGTCGCGATTTCCACCACCCCCGACGCCACCGGTACTTACTATCTCTATCAGTTCCCGGTTGTGAGCAACGGCTTCCCTGACTACCCGAAGTGGGGAGTCTGGGTCAACAACTACGGCCAAACCTGGAACGACTTCGGTCCGGGCGGGAGCGGCTTCCTGGGTCCGGTGCTTTGCGCTTACAACAGAACAAAGATGCTGGTAGGGGACAAGACTGCGGAGCAGATTTGCCACCTCTATCCTAGTTCCCCGACGATTCCCGAAGACAGTCTGTTGCCGGCCGACCTTGATTCTCCGACCCTGCCTCCGACTGGCGAGGACCAGTTCGCCATTGGCAGTCTCGGAGACATCGACAATTCCCACCTCTCGCTCTACTCGGTACACATTAACAACCCGTCCGACTGGACGAAGGGCGCCACCTTTACCGGCGACAACAACAACCAGCCACTTAGCATTGCCACGTTCTCTCCGGCCTGCGGCAACTTCGGTGGTGCTTGCGTTCCGCAAAAAGGAATCACCGACAAAGCTGACTCCCTGGGCGATCGGCTGATGTATCGCTTTGCCTACTGGAACGACGGTAGCGGGGGCGTACAGCACTGGCTAGTGAACTTTGACGTTGCTGCTTCGGGAGGCCAGAATGGCGTTCGCTGGGAGGAGATCACGGCGCCTGAGTCGAATGTCCCACCGACCTCGCTCAGCGTTTTCCAGCAGGGCACCTATGCTCCCAATGGCAACTGGCGTTGGATGGGCTCGATAGCTCGCGACAAGATGGGAGACATCCTCGTCGGCTACAGCGAGTCCTGCGGAGACACCTGTCCCGGTGGGACCGCGATGTACCCGTCGATCTTCGTGGCCGGCCGTTTGGCCAGCGATGCCCCGGGCACTCTTGAGCCCGAGCTGCAGTTGGTTGCGGGCGCGGGTTCGCAGCCTGACACCTCGAACCGCTGGGGCGACTATAGCTCGATGCGTATCGACCAGGACGGCTGCACGTTCTGGTACACCACGGAGTACTACAAGGTTACACAGGTCTTCGATTGGAGCACCCAGGTCGGATCGTTCACCTTCGCTGGTTGCGGTGGCGGTGGCGGCCCAGCCGTCAGTTTCACGCCTGCATCCCTGAAGTTCCCGAAGATTCTGGTCGGCAAAACCAGCGCGCCGAAGAAAGTTACCGTGAAGAATACGGGAACTGCCACGCTGAACATCACCAGTATCGCCACCTCCGGCGACTTTGCCCGCAAGCCTGGCCTCAAGACCGACTGCGGTACCACGTTAGCGGCAGGAGCCACCTGCACGGTGCGTGTGACCTTCACACCGACGAAGACTGGCGTACGTACAGGCAACCTGACGTTCACGGACAATGCACCCAGCAGTCCGCAGAATGTCCCGTTGACGGGAACGGGCAAGTAGCCGAACCTGTAAGCGTTTGTTTCTCTCGCGGGGCTGCGCAAGCGGCCCCGTTTTTCTTGTTCCCTTCGATCTTCCGCGGTCACCCGCTGATCGTCCCTATCGTGTAAAATTCCCTTGGCGAGTACACCGCACCGATTTCGCGTGTGTTGATCCTGCCGGGCTGCTGGTACCTGGGCTTGGCGTTCCTCGATACTCCCAATTACCAGGTAGAACCGCAGCCGCAGGGCTGGCGGCACATTCCTGTCAGGAGAACCTGAATGGTGAAGATTGCAAAGACGGCCGACCGCAAGAAGGTCATGGATACGACAAAATCAACCGCTTGTCCGAAGTGCGGCAAAGAGACGCGTATCGTCAAGCGCATGAAGGACCGCGAGCGCGGTGTGCCGGGCGGCATCTACATTTCGTGCTCCGCCTGCGAATTTTTCGAGAAGCTGTAAGAGGTTGAGGCATGAGGGATTCAATTCCACACGGTTGAAGAATCCGGGGCTCAGGCGACCAGCTGTCCCAGAATTGCACGCGCTTCCGCCCCAGGATCGCTGGCTTCCGTGATTGGTCGCCCCACCACAATGTGCGAAGCACCAGCCGCAATCGCTTCCGCCGGAGTCACCACGCGCGCCTGGTCATCGGCCCCGCTGCCGGCAGGACGCACACCCGGCGTCACAATCGTGAAGTCGCGTCCAAACTCCTGCCGCAGGGCGGTGCACTCGTGGGCGGAAGAGACTACTCCCTGGCATCCGTTTGCCAGCGCCAACGCCGCCATCCTTAGGACCTGATCGACCACTCCGCCTCGGATTCCGAGGGTTCCGAGATCCGCATCGTCCAGGCTCGTCAGCACCGTCACAGCCAGGACGAGCACCTCCGGATTGACCTTCCGCGCCGCCTCCGCGGCCGCACGCAGCATCTTGCTGCCGCCAGAGGCGTGAACCGTCAGCATGCTCACGCCGAGCTTCGCCGCCTCGCGTACTGTTGCGCTTACAGTATTGGGAATATCGTGATATTTGAGGTCAAGGAAGACGCGGCGCCCCGATGCCACCAACTCGCGGACGATTCCAGGGCCTTCCGACGTATAAAGCTGCATGCCCACCTTGAATGCGCAGACGGAGTCGCCGACGGCCGCCACAATCTTCCGGGCGGCCACCGCTGTCGACACATCCAAGGCAACGATCAGACGCTGGCGCGGGTCCATGTTGGACTACCGTTGCCGAGTCTATCGGGTTTGGTTCGGATTGGCTACAGGTTCCAGCCGGGCCAGAGTGGTGGGCCGGTAGACGTCCAGACGGACCCTCTGGATACCGCGCTCTTTGAAACCAAGGGCGCGGGCGGCATTGTAGGAAACGTCGATGATCCGGCCATCCACCACGGGACCCCGGTCATTGATTCGTACCACTACGGCGTGGCCATTTCTCAGGTTCGTAACCTTTACGAACGTTCCCAATGGCAGGGTTGGGTGAGCAGCCGTAAAATCCTGCATGTCGAAAGGCTCGCCGCTGGCTGTCTGCTTTCCCTGGAATTGTTCTCCATACCAGGACGCAGTCCCTACTTGGTAGGGGGCGGACTTAACAGATTTCTTGGTTAGATGACCGCTGGTCTGGATGACCTGCGGCTGGGTTTTTGCGGCTTCCAGGCTGCTTGGCCCGGATGCGGCTCCCGCTCCCAGACTGGCGACCGATAAAACAACCGCCAGACCTTCGGCTAAACGTCGTCGCATTCAGTTACCTCCCACTTGGAAAGTCGTTTTTTCTATTCGTCTGCTCCTTTCGTCAAACGATTGTGTGATGCTACGGGGGTCCCCAGCCTATGTCAATCAGAAAAATCCCTGATGGAATGTACTAAATAGTAATTAATCAATAGTTTAGCCCAATGAAAAGATGACTTTTACCTCCTATGTCGTTGAAAGCAGTCACAGTCACGTGTTTACCTTTTAGTAATATAGCCCAGATGGGCACCCTCCGAAATTCGTGTAGCCGCCTTAGAATCTTGGACTTATCATGGACGCAACATAACTATATTGTAATCATATCGTTACGAAAAGATTCGATTACTCGTTGGTAAATAGCGATCGCACCAAACCGGGCTGAAACCGGATTGGACCGACCTTTCCTGAGCCCACTGCCAAGTGAGCCAAACGTGGAATTCCCCCGGAGAGATCTTTGGTTTAGAGTGACCGCATGCCCGTCCCGCCCCCTGTCGTGCTGACCATCGCCGGCTTCGACCCCTCTTGCGGGGCCGGTGTTACCGCCGACATCAAGGCCATCGCCGCCCATGAATGTTACGGAGTGGCCTGCATTACAGCCTTGACGGTACAGTCGACCCGAGGCGTTCGCCGGGTACAGGCTGTCGACCCTGGGATCATCGCGGCCACCCTGGAGGACCTTGCCTCGGACTTCACCATCGCCGCCGTCCACATCGGTATGTTGGGGAACGAACAGGTTGTCGGGACCGTTGCCGATTTCCTGGAACAAGCCCGCCTGCCGCACGTGGTGCTCGATCCTATCCTGAAGTCGACTTCTGGAGCCGATCTTCTCAATCCCGCGGGCACCCGCCAGATCGTGGAACGACTTTTTCCCCTTGCGGAGCTTGTGACGCCCAATCTAGACGAGGCTGCCGCCCTGGCTGGCATGCCATTGGTGAACACCGCGGTTGCATCTGCTGCGACTGCCTCGGCCACACCGGGCGCCGCGTCCCTGAGCTCGTCGGTGGATGCCATGCGCGAGGCAGCTCGGCGCCTCCATTCCCTCGGTGCTGCCAACGTCGTCGTCACCGGAGGCGACTTGGAAAGGGCTGTCGACCTGCTTAGCTTCACGAACAACGGGAGAGTCGAACAGGAAGTTTTCAAGGCGGAACGCCAGCGCTCGACCTCCACACACGGAACCGGCTGCGCTTTTGCGACTGCGCTCGCTTGTCACCTTGCCAATGGCCGCGGGCTGCCCGAAGCGGTTCTCCTCGCAAAGGTCTATGTCTCGGCCGCCATTGCCAACTCTCAGCCCTTGGGCCATGGCGCAGGTCCTTTGCACCACCTCTACCGCATGACCGAGCAGCGCCGCCCAAACCAGATCATCTCTGAGCAAGAGCACGCGCGTTCCCACTCGCGAAATTAAAATGAGAGAGGAAATGGGGGAGGCAGTGAGGGTAGACTCTTAGGAAGGGAGAACTCCTAGGAGGATTTCTTCAGCAACAGGCCCGCGATAAAGCTGGCGATTGCTCCGAGTAGCCATTCGATCCGCCACAACTGGATCGCCTGCCAGTCGAGGGCGGTGCGAGCGGTGAAAATGACGCTTACTGCCACCGCTCCCACCAGACATAACATGCCAAACAGAAACGCTGCCAGCGCCGGCCTCGTCATTCCAAAGCGCGCGCCAAGCGCGGACAGCTCCGCCAGACCCGGGATTTCGATTGTCCGGGTCGCGTGGGCCCCGGGGCGTGAAGTCCCGCAGCTATGGCAAAAGCGCGAGGAGACGATGAATTCGGTTCCGCATTCGTCGCAGGTATTGCTGAGGTCGTCGCTAATTGCTACCTCAGACGCCGATATGGGAGGCCGCCAAAACTCGTTCTGGGTCTGCTCGACTACTTCTGCCATGCGACCATCCTCAGTAGTGTTCATCTTTTATTCGCAAGCGAATCACCAAAAATGACTGATTAAACTGATTAAAAAGACAGTAGTTACAGACTGGCCCAAGGGGGAGGTGGCCGATCGGAGGGCAAGAATTACGCGATTACCTCGAATTTCCCACCTATTTTGCACGACTTCCAGGTGTTGGGGAACGTACCGGGTTTGGTTCCACCCCGGGCTTGGTTACTTTGGGGTCGCAGCCGAGATGGGAGCTTGAAAGTGCGATCTTCCATGCCACTGGCCGTCCTCCGTCTGCCCGCCCGAGTTCTCGTTACAAATTGCTCATCAGGTTCATCGGGTACACTGAAACCTGCTTGGCTTCCGTCCTGCTCCGGTTCCGCCTCGTTTGGCCCGCCGTCATTGCGCCGGCCCTCGTTCTCGTCCTGGGACTGACGAGCTATGTCCAACTCACCCACGCCGACGGCCCGGCAGCTCTAATCCCGCTTCGTCCGGCCGATCCTCTCAACGCGGTGGCCGTCGAGCACTATTACAACCTCGACCATGATGCCGCCATCCAGGACTTCGAGAAGATCGTCGCCCGTCACCCCAATGATCCCTTCGCCCTGAATCATCTCCTCTCCGCGATCCTGGTCCGCGAACTTTATCGGATGGGTGCCATCAATACCGGCGAGTACACGAATGACAGCTTCATTGGGCTTGCCCATCGTCCTGCCGATCCCGCGCAGAAAGAGCGCATCAAGCAACTAATCCACCAGGCGGAAAAACTGGAAGACGCCGAAATTTCCGCCCACCCAACGAATATCGATATGCTCTACGCCCGCGGCGTCACTCGAGCACAGTTTGCTCTCTACACCGCGCTGATTGAGCGCGCATGGTTTTCTTCCCTACGCAATGCGGTGGGAGCGCGTCACGATCACGAGCGCGTCCTCGAGTTAGATCCCCACTACACGGATGCCAAACTGGTGGTGGGCACTCACAACTACGTCATGGGTAGTCTCTCGCTCGCCGTGAAGATCGCCGTTGCGCTCGTGGGGCTCAGCGGAGACAAGACAAAAGGCATTCAATATCTCTACGACGACTACCGCTCGAACGGCGAAACCAGCGTGGATGCCGGCATGGTGTTGCTTGTCTTTCTACGGCGCGAGCATCGTTATAACGAGGCTCTCGAAATCGCTAACGCCGTCGCTCCTCGTTTCCCGCGCAATTATCTTCTGCCGATCGAACAGGCCAACCTATTGCGCGCATCCGGCAAACTCGACTTGGCGGAGCGGCAATACCGCCGCGTCTGGCAAAACGGACGCGAGGGAAAATACGGTAACCTGCACTACGAATTGGCTGCGCTGGCGCTCGGCGACCTGTTGCGCGGCCAGAAAAAATATGCGGCCGCGGCAACCGCCTATGAGCAAGTCGGCGAAGTCTCTGGCGCCGATCCCGAATTGCTTCAGAAAGCCAACCTTGGGGCTGGCGAGATGTATGACCAGCTCCAGAACCGCGATCTGGCCGTCAAGAAGTATCAGGCCGTGGTCGCAGTAAATGCCGGCAACGCTGAAGCCGACAAGGCCCGGAAGAGGATGAAAGAAGCCTACCGGGAGTAGCGCTGGCGGCCCGTGGCACAGGGAATCGCCCCGGAACATTTCCATTGGCCGCCTCGTGGGCTACGTTATGACGGAACAGGACTCGCATACGCAGTTTGCGCAAGAGACAGCGGCCGTCCCCGTAATCCCTCTGGCCGACGCGATCCACAGCGAGGACCGCGATCGTCTGCTGCGCGCTGCTGGCGATCCTGCTCTCACCGCCGATCTAGCTCTAGCCCTGCTCAAGCGCGCCGATCTGCCTGGCGAAGTGCTGGAGCAACTTTCCAAAAACAGCACCGCGCTCAAATTGCGGAAGGTGAAGGTAGCGCTGGTTTGTCATCCGCACACGCCGCGGCACGTTTCAGTGCCGCTCACCCGCCAGTTCTACACGTTCGATTTAATGAAGGTGGCGCTTTCGCCCGTTGTTCCCGCCGATGTGAAGCTAAGCGCGGACGAGGTGCTGATTGCGCGTCTGAAAACGATCACTCTTGGCGAACGTTTGACGTTGGCGCGTCAGGCCTCGGGAAGAATTGCAGGCGCGCTTCTGTTGGACCCGGAACAACGAATCATGCGCGCGGCTCTGGAAAATTCGCGGCTGACCGAAGCCCTCGTTGTGCAATCGGTGCTCAAGGCCACAGCCAGTGTCGCTCTGGTGCAGGCCGTATCGCGCCACGCGAAATGGTCCTACCGGCGCGGCGTGCAGGTTTCTTTGCTGCGAACCGAGCATCTGTCGCTGGCGCGCGCACTGGCATTCGCGCGCCCCATTTCACCGCCGCAACTCCGCGAAATACTGCAAAGCTCGCGCCTCCCCGCAAAAATCAAAGATCAGATCCTGCGCGAAAGCGGCTTCACCGGCTCCGGAAAAAGTGGGATCCGTGACCTTACCGGCTGAAGCCGATGATGAGAATGCAATGCTCATCGCCGAGCGGAAACGCAGCGCTACCCCCAAGCGGACTCTTTCCGCAGTTTCTGGTGCCGTGCCCAGGGCCGATTTGTAAGGCGGTTCTAGGCATGCGGGCTCGCGGGCTTGGGTTCCCCTTGCAGCAGCCCCACAATCTTCTCGTACATGCCCGAGCGCATCGCGTAGCGCTCGCTCGCCCTCGTGATGTAGCGGACCTGCAGTTCCACGCCTGCGGGAGTGGGCCGCAAGTGAATCGCGGGCGCCACCGACAGTGACTGCATGCGCGGCCCGGCCGACTTCTGCCATTCCTTTTCAGCCTGCGATGCGCTCTGCCGGGTCTCTTCCTCGATCATTTTCTGAATGGACTCGACGAGGGGATACGGATTCTCACCCGGCGGAATCGTTACCTGCAATTCATCCCAGAGCCACTGTCCGGCGGTCGAGAAATTGAAATAGTGTCCCTCGATTGCGAAGCTGTTCACGAATGCCACTTTGCGGCCGGTCGGATGTCCGGTATCGGTCCAGTTGCCGGTTTCCATCAAGACCGTGCGCAGCAATCCGATCTCGGTGACTTCGCCTACCACTCCGTTGATCTCCACCCAGTCGCCGACGCGAATTCCATTTCGTCCCATCAGCACGAACCACCCGAAGAATCCAACGATAAAATCCTTCAGGGCCACTGTCAGTCCCGCGCCCGCCAGTCCGAGCACGGTCGGCGCTTCATTGGGAAGGCCAAAAATTACGAGCGCGATCAGCAGGACCGCGATCACCTGCAGCGCAAAACGCACGACTCCCCGCAAGGTGATCAACCGCCTCTTATCGGCTGTTGCTTCCGCGAAGAACCGGTCGACCAGCCTGCTCGCCAGGTACGTCAGGAATACGATCAGGATGATCCACAACAGGGAACGCAACACGCTGTGCAGCGCGGAGCGTTGCTGGGTTCCGGTTAGCGCAATCCAACTGGCGTACACCTCGGAGAGTTCCTTCACATCCTGCAGTTGTTTGCTATAGCCGGAGAGGAGTTTCTGATGGTTCGAGGTACGTTGGAACGAAGCGACCGTCGCTGCCGCCGCTTCTTTGGAAATAGTTCCGTGCGCGCCACCTTGCCGGAGTTCGGTGGCCTGCTGTCGAGTCTGCTGCCTCTGCTCCGCATTGGCATTGACTTGTCGCTGGAGCGCGTCATGCTTGGAAAGAAGAGCGGATGCCAGGTCCTGGGCCTGTCGGCGCGCCGACTCCAGGCTTGCCTGTTTATTTCTTAGCCAGATCCATGCGCGAACCTGACCTGCGAGGTTTACTGACGTCAGATAAGCTGGCGGTGACTGCAACACCGGCCGGTTTTGCGCCAGATGGTCTTCATTCGCTTCGTGCTCTTCCCGTTGCCGCTGGATCGCTCCCTCACGATCTCCCCCCGCACGAATCAGGTCTTGCTGAGCAGCGTCGAGTTCGTCTTCATCGGGAGCCTGTTGTGCCTCCAGCAGCGCGATCTGATCCTGTAACCTCTCCTGTTCGGCCGGCTTGGACGCGGCAAGTTTCGCCTTCAACTGGGCAATTTGCGCCTTGTCGTCGTCGAGCGCCGCCTGAGCCTCGCGAACTCGCGCGTTTAACTCGCGGTACTTGGGATCCTGTTCGCTGGTATGCTCCCGTGCGTCGCGTAGCTCATCGGCAAACGCCAGATCGACTTCGTGATCGGCAATGCGAGCCGCCTCACTGGCCAATTTCTGTTCATCGAACGTCACGGCCAGAGAAGCCAGACCGCGAGCCCTGTTGAGAAGGCTCACATCGACCAGATTTGTCTGCGCTGAGGATGTATCCGGTTTCTTGGCAGCAGGACCATTCTCGCCGGTGACTACAAAAGCCGCCACCGCTACAACCGCCAGCACCAAGAGCGCTCCGATAATGGCCCACTGATAAAACTTCATAAGGACCTATTGCAGAAGTCAGACTGCAAAAGTAAAACCCAACTTTCTGATGCATTCACTTCTGACTTCTGATTTCTAACTTCTGACTTGTCCCCTCACTCTACCCAATCTGCGATAAACACATTCGTCTCGTGCGTTGATTTTCCGTTTCGATGCGAAATCCACACGAGTTGTTTCCCATCCGGGCTAAACATCGGGAACCCGTCAAAGCCATCGCTGAAGGTAATGCGCTCGAGGCCTTTTCCGTCGACGTTGATCGTGTAGAGCTCGAAATTTCCCATCCCGCCGGTGGATCCTACGTTCGTTGCAAAAACAATCCTCTTCCCATCGGGAAAAAATGACGGCGCAAAGCTTGCCGCATTCAGGTTCGTCAGCTGCCGCTTTCCGCTCCCGTCGGCCTTCATGAGCCAGATCTCGAGCGTCGTCGGACGAATCAGGTTTTGCTTTAACAGTTCCTTGTACTCCGCAATCTCCGCATCTGTCTTCGGATGATATGCCCGGTACACGATCCACTTCCGGTCCTTGGAATAAAACGGCCCGCCATCATAGCCCAGTTCATGAGTGAGTTGCTTCACGTGCCTGCCGTCCGCATCCATCGAATAGATATCGAGGTCGCCGCTGCGCAGGGAAGTGAATACGATCTTCTTCCCATCTTCTGAGATCGTCGCTTCGGCGTCGTAGCCGGGAGTGGTGGTCAGCTGCTTCAAATCCGATCCGTCGAGCTTTGCCGTGAAAACGTCGAAACCGGGATACACCGCCCACACATACCCCTTCGAGTAGTCGGGTCGTGGTGGGCACGCGGCGTCCGCCAGGTGCGTCGACGAATAAAGAATCTTGTCCTTATGGGGAAAAATGTAGGCGCACGTGGTGCGACCCTTGCCGGTCGAGACCATGCGCTGGTCGCTACCGTCAGCGTTCATAACGAAGATCTGGTCGCACTGCAGGTTGTCGCGCGTCGACTGAAAAATCAGCTTCTTGCCGTCCGCGGAAAAATAAGCCTCGGCATTCGAGCCACCAAACGTAAGCTGCCGTACATTGCGCAGATGCTTTTCCTCCGGCGTGCGAAAGTCAGTCGTTGTGGCCGGTGCACTGGCTGCGGGAGCATTCGCTGTCGGCATCGGTTGCTGTGCCAGCGCGATCCCGGCGCTCATACAAACACAGAGCGCACAGTAAACAAAAAGCTTGGTAGCTGTCATGTGTAGAAGAAAAGTGTAGCAGGCTGCTTGCGCCGCCGAATACCCGGTAGTCGATGGAGGACGAGCGTTCTCGCTCGTCCAAGCGCATGTATCGCGATTGAATCGGCAATGCTCACGTAGGCGCATCCGCCCTCGTCGGTCCATGCGGGCAAAGCCCGGCACCCGCCCACCGCACATGACGCTTGCCTCCCATGCGTGCTACCGTAAATCGCCGAAAAAACTTTTTTGCTAAGGAACCGTCATGAATCTATCAACACTTGTCGTCCTCGCCGCCGTCCTAGCCGTTCC